>SXGS01463578.1_pt1 | contig 14620 bp, 16 predicted proteins | sample 3174681 | NCBI WGS metagenome assembly SXGS01 (sample SAMN11356861, study PRJNA531348) | freshwater metagenome | isolation source: freshwater sample F1-80 | place: China: Fuxian Lake, Yuxi | collected 2017-12-25
AGATCGCCTGGTGCGTGATCGACTCCAAGGCGATTGGCCGCTTCATGCCGCCGGTGTTTCCGGGGGTGCGCGATGACACGCTCGACGGACTCGCTCGTCAGCTCGGGCTCGATGCCGCCCAGATGGTGCAGACCATTGAGGACTTCAACCGCGGCTGTCGCCCCGGCCGCTTTGATCACACCGTGCTCGATGACTGTGTCACCGAGGGGGTGACACCTGCGAAAACGCATTGGGCGCGGCCCATTGATGTGCCACCTTTTTATGCCTATGCGGTCCGGCCGGGCGTGACGTTCACCTATCTGGGGTTTCGTACCGACGAGAGCACTGCCGTATACTTTGGGGGACGCGCAAGTCCAAACCTGTTTGCAGCGGGCGAACTCATGTCGGGCAACGTGCTTGGCAAGGGTTACACCGCCGGCGTGGGGATGACCATCGGCACAGTGTTCGGGCGCATCGCAGGCACCCGTGCGGCTGCGGCCATGCTTGGTCAAAGCGGCGCCGATACCCTGCGAATCATCCAGGAGCGCGATCGTGCAGCAGTTTGAAGCTCTGACCCGCGAGGCGCAGTCTTTGGCGGAGGGCGCCCCGTCGGCCGCTCATGCCAGGCCGCCCGGGGCCGATGCGATGAGTGCGGCCGAGGCTGAAGTGGCGCGCGAAATGATCATCTGCAATGCCTGCCGTTATTGCGAGGGGTTTTGCGCGGTTTTTCCCGCCATGACGAAGCGGCTCGAATTTCACCGGGCCGACGTGCACTACTTGGCCAACCTCTGTCACAACTGTGGCGCGTGTCTGCACGCGTGCCCATACGCACCGCCCCATGAATTTAGGGTCAACCTGCCGCGCGCGCTTGCCCGGGTGCGGGGTGAGACGTATGCCCACTATGCCTGGCCGGCATCGCTCGGTGCGCTCTATCAGCGTAACGGTCTCGCGGTGGCGCTTGCGCTTGCGGGCGGGTTGGCTTTGTTCCTGTTGCTGGCTGTGGCGATGCATGGGTCGCTCCTGTCTGGTGACGCCCGCGGCGATTTTTACCGGATTTTTCCGCATGGATTGATGGTGTCGCTTTTCCTGCCGGTGTTCGGTTGGGCGGTGCTGGCGCTTGCCATCGGCGCCGTCCGATTCGTGGCTGAGGTCAAGCCTGCAACCGGCAAGGCGGGGGCGAGTGGGGTGGCCACCGCCGAGGCGCTTCACGACTCCTTGAAACTTCGCTATCTGGACGGCGGGCATGGAGAGGGTTGCCACAACGAAGACGACGCCTGGACGCGCGACCGGAAGCGCTTTCATCACCTCACGTTCTACGGCTTCATGCTCTGCCTGGCCGCCACGTCGGTTGCAACCCTGATGCACTACGCGCTGAACATCCCTGCGCCCTACGGCTGGCTCAGCCTGCCGAAACTGTTGGGAATCAGCGGCGGAGTGATGATGGTGTGGGGCACGGTAGGACTGTGGCAACTTCGGAAGCGCCGCCATCCGGACCACCTGGAGCCCTCGCAAGGCGGTATGGACCTTGGCTTCATTGCGCTGCTGTTTTTAACTGGCGCCACCGGGCTCTTGCTGATGGTGCTGCGCACGACGGCATGGATGCCGATTGCACTGTGCGTGCACCTGGGCGCAGTGCTCGCGTTTTTTCTGATGATGCCGTATGGCAAGTTCGCGCACGGCGTTTATCGCGTCGCGGCTATGGTTCGGTATTCGGTTGAAAAGCGTCAGCCGAACCGTTTGGGGCTCTCTGGCGAATAGGCGATGGCGGGCGTCAGCCCGCAGGGTTCAGATAACTGTCTTCGATTTTTCGCACCAGCGCGTGCAGGGTACGGTTGACCGGCGTGGCAATGCCCAGGCGCTCACCCTCTCGCACGAGATGACCGTTCAGATGGTCGATCTCGGTGGCGCGTCGGCGTGCGACGTCCTGCGCAGTGGAAGAGCGCTGACGCGGCATCATGCCCGCTACCCCCATCACCCGCGCATGGACATCCGCGCCCAGATCGATGCCCTGCGCGCGCGCGATGGCAATCGCTTCATCGATGACCTGTCGCATCACCTGGCGGATCGGATCGGAAGCGATCAGCGTGCCGTAGTCATCCTGGGTGATGGCCGATAACGCGTTGTAGACGCAGTTCACCACGAGCTTGCCCCACAGCACGGCACGAATGTCTTCATTCGGGGTGACGGGTATGCCAGCGCGAGAGAAAAGGCGAGCGATCGCATCGATCCGCTCGGAGCTGACCGGGCGGCCTCGGGGTGAGCCGATCGCAAGTGCACCGCCCCCGTGGTGTTGCACATGACCCGGACCCGCCAGCACGGTCGCGACATAGACCGCTGCGGGGACCACCTGTTGCGATAAACCGGCCAGCAGTTCGTCGCCGTTGGTGACGCCATTCTGCAGGTTGACGACGAGCGCGTCGGCGCGCAGATGGGGCGCCAGTGCGCGGGCGGCCTGGGGGGTATCAGACGATTTGACGCACACCAGCACAAGTGCGGCGCTCGCGACCGCGGCAGGGGTGTCGGCAACCTCGAGGTGAACGGTCTCGGTATGTCCGCCCGATTCGATCACCAGGCCGCGGGTGCGCAGGGTGGCCACTGCGTCCCCGCGGGCGATCAGCGTGACAGGCAGGCCCGCGCGGGCGAGGCGTCCGGCGTAGTAGCAGCCCACGGCACCCGCACCGAGGACAGCAACTGGCAGAAGATCCGCCTCTTTGGTGACGGTGTCGGCTCGTGCCGGTGAAGGAGGGGGCAGGGTGTTGGCGCTCATGGCCGAATTGTGCCTGAGCCACGCGCGACACATGGGTCGGGCGTTACCCTCGGCAGAACGCCTACAGCGCGTTCAGTGGGATCTTCACGTAGGACACGCCGTTGGGTTCGGGCGGCGGCATGTGACCCGCGCGGATGTTGATCTGTACTGCGGGCAGGATCAGGACCGGCATGTCCAGGGTGGCGTCGCGCCAGGTACGCATCTCGACAAACTGTTGCTCGCTGATGCTGTCGTTCACGTGAATGTTGCGTGCGCGCTGGTCGGTCACCGTGCACTCGAAGGCGACCGGTCGGCCGTTGGGCGGATAGTCGTGACACATGAAAAGCCGCGTCTGCGGCGGCAGGCTGAGAAGCTTGCGAACCGACCGATAGAGCGTGGGTGCGTCGCCGCCGGGAAAGTCACAGCGCGCGGTCCCGACATCGGGCATGAAGAGGGTATCGCCCACGAACACTGCGTCGCCGAGTCGATAGGCAACGCATGCGGGTGTATGGCCAGGCACTGACAATACTTCGCCTTCCAGCCCGCCGATCGCAAAGCGTTCGCCATCGGCAAACAGATGATCGAACTGTGAGCCGTTGGTATTGAAAGATTCCTCGAGATTGAAGATGCGCTTGAACACGCCTTGAACCGTACGGATGTTGCTGCCGATGGTGATCTTGCCGCCCAACTGCTCGCGTAGCCATGGAGCGGCTGACAGATGGTCGGCATGGGCGTGGGTTTCGAGAATCCAGCCGACCTTCAGGCGCTGCTCGCGCACGAAATCGACCACCTTCTGTGCGCTCACGGTTTTGGTGCGGCCCGACTTCGGATCGTAATCGAGCACCGAGTCGATGACGGCGGCCTGGCCGCCCGGCTGGTCATACACCACGTAGGTGACGGTCCAGGTGGCGGGGTCGAAGATGCCGTGCACGGTCGGGTTCATTGCGGTTTCTCCGAGTCAATCAGTTAAGCGTAAAACATTATATTGACAAATAAAATATTAATCAATAGAGTGTCGGTCGTCGTCTGCCTTTCTTCCCATACCGGCTATCCGATATGCCTGCATCCGCCACGATTGATCTTGCCGAGCTTCGTAACGCTGCCGATTCCGCCTGTCGTCTGCTGAAAACGCTCTCCAATCCAGACCGACTGCTACTGCTCTGCCGGCTGGCGCAGGGTGAAGCCTGTGTGAGTGAGTTGGAGGGCGAGCTCGGTATCACCCAGCCGACGCTCTCCCAGCAGCTCGGCGTGCTGCGCGAGGAGTCGCTGGTGGGTACCCGTCGAGACGGCAAACGGATTCATTACCGACTCGAGAGCGCTTCAGCGCTCGCGGTCATCTCAACCCTGCAATCGCAGTTCTGCCCGCCTTCAAAGGAACCCACCCCATGACAATCGACTGGTCCAACTTCACACCCTGGAGCTCGCTTGCGGGCGGCATTGTGCTGGGCGTCGCCTCGGCGCTTTTTGTGCTCATGAACGGCCGTATTCTGGGCATCAGCGGAATCATCGGCGGCCTGGTCAAGCGCAGCGCCGGTGACAGTGGCTGGCGAATCGCGTTTGTGCTGGGCCTTCTGGCGGCGCCCGCCGCCTGGTCGCTGTTTGCGCCGCCGGCAGCTGCGCGCATCGATGCGGGGTGGCTGGCAGTGGTGGCGGCCGGCTTGCTGGTGGGCATCGGCACGCGCTATGGCGCGGGCTGCACCAGCGGTCACGGCGTGTGCGGGCTGTCACGCCTTTCACCGCGCTCGCTTGCCGCCACCATCGCGTTCATGGCCGCGGGTTTCGCCACGGTCTTCGTGATCCGTCATCTGCTGGCCCGTTGAGCCGCGTCTCTACACAGGAATCCTTCCATGGACCGAATCTCTGAATTTGTCGTGGGTCTGCTGTTTGGCATTGGCCTCATCCTCGCTGGCATGACCGATCCTGCCAAAGTGATCGGCTTTCTCGATCTGGTAGGCGCCTGGGATCCATCGCTCGCCTTCGTGATGGGGGGCGCCATTCTCGTGGGGGTGTTCGCGTTTGGCGTGGCAAAGAAGCGCACCACCAGCATGTTTGGCGGCGCGATGCAGCTGCCCACCTCGCGTGCTATCGATCGCCAGTTGATCGGCGGCAGCGTGATGTTTGGTGTAGGCTGGGGGCTGGCCGGTTTCTGCCCGGGCCCGGCGCTGGTGTCGGTGGGTGCGGGGCAGTCAAAGGCAATTGTTTTCACCATTGCGATGCTGCTCGGCATGGTCATCTTCGAGATGCTCGAGCGTCGTCGCCTGGCGCTTGCCGCGGCGAACTGATGGGCCGATTACTTCCCGCCTGGCTGACCGGCTATCGCCGCGACCAGCTCGCCGGCGACTTGTCGGCGGGCCTGGTTGTTGCCGTGATGCTGCTGCCCCAGAGCCTGGCCTATGCCATGCTCGCAGGGTTGTCGCCGCAAATGGGGCTTTACGCGAGCGTGCTGCCCACCATCACATATGCGGCGTTTGGCACCAGCATGACGCTTGCGGTGGGTCCGGTGGCGGTGGCTTCGCTCATGACTGCGAGTGCGCTCACGCCGCTCGCGCTGCCGGGCTCGCCCGAGTACGCGACATCGGCCATGGTGCTCGCGTTGCTCTCGGGCGTGATGCTGGTGGTCTTCGGGCTGATGCGGCTGGGCTTTCTTGCCCACGTCCTGAGTCATCCGGTCATCAGCGGCTTTATCAGCGGCGCCGCGGTTCTGATCGCAATCGGGTAGCTTCGTCATCTGCTGGGCGTGCGAATCGAGGCTGATGGCGTAGTGCAAACCGTGGTGGCACTGATCACTGCATTGCCGCGCACCAATCCGGTCACACTCGCCGTCGGGCTGGGCAGCGTTGTGCTGCTGGTGATCGCCCGCAGCCGGCTTCCCGGCTGGTTGGTGGCGATGGGCCTTCCGCGACCCCGCGCCGAGCTGATCGCGCGGCTCGCGCCCATGGCGATGGTGGTCCTCGCCACCGCGGTGGTTGGCGTTTTTAATCTCGACCAGGTCGCGCAGGTTGCCGTGGTGGGTGCGGTGCCGGCAGGATTGCCTCAGCTTCCTTCTGCATCGCAGCTGTTTCCGGGCTGGGAGTCGCTGCGCGAACTCCTGATTCCGGCGCTACTCATCTCGCCGGTCGGATTCGTGGAGAGCGTGTCGGTTACGCAGTCGTTTGCGCTCAAGCATCGGTAACGGATCGACGCCGACCTCGAGCTGCTGGGGCTGGGGGCTGCCAACGCAGCGAGTGCGCTCTCCGGCGGTTTTCCTGTCACCGGCGGGCTTGCCCGGTCGGTGGTCAATTTTTCTGCAGGCGCGAACACACCGTTTGCCGGTGTGGTGAGCGCGTGTCTCATGGCGGTGGTGCTCATGCTCTTTACCAGCTGGTTTCGCGCTATGCCGCATGCGGTGCTGGCAGCGACCATCCTGGTAGCCGTCACCAGCCTGATCGATCTGAAGACGCTGCGCGAGGCTTGGGACTACAACCGGGGTGACGCGCTTGCGCTCGCGGCGACCGCGCTCGGGGTGATTGTGCTGGGCGTTGAGCACGGCATTGTGTTGGGGTCATGCTCTCGCTGGCCGTGATCGTCTGGCGCGGCAGCCGGCCGCACATCGCCGTGGTGGGTCGCCTGCCGGGCACCGAGCACTTTCGAAATATTGAGCGGCATGCGGTGGAGACCGTACCGGGATCGCTCGCCCTGCGCGTGGATGAGAGCCTGCTCTTTGCCAACGCCATGCAGGTACGTGATCGGGTGGATTCGCTCCTCGCTTCGGACCCGAGCATTCGCCGGGTGCTGATTTCCTGCGCAGGTGTCAATCAGATCGACACCACGGGACTGGAGATGCTGGTGGCACTGGAATCCGATCTTCAACGGCAGGGCGTTTCGTTTTCGCTTGCCGAAGTGAAGGGGCCTGTGATGGACCGGCTGGCTGCAACCGGGTTCGGCCGCACCATGGCCGGGCGCGTCTTTCTGAGTCCTCACGAGGTGGTGGCACCGATGCGGCGGCGCGCCTGATGGCGGTGGCGCTCTCGGTTGAACTTCGCCAGCAGGTGGTTGTAGAGAACCGCGGTGCGGCGGGCGGCTCGATCGCTGCCCAATCGGTGGTCGACGCCCCGGCCGATGGCTACACTCTGTTCTTTGCCACCACGGGTACGGTGGCCATCAACCAGCACCTCTATTCGAAGCTTCGCCACAACCCGCTCACCGACCTCACACCCATTGCCACCATTGCATCGTTTCCAAATGTGCTCGTGGTGCATCCGTCGCTGCCGGTCAGGTCGGTCACCGAACTGATTGCGCTCGCCCGCGAGCGGCAGGGCACGCTCACCTATGGATCGTCGGGTTCGGGCAGCTCCAGCCATCTGGCGGTGGTGCTGCTCGAGTCGATGACCGGGGTGAAATTCACGCATGTACCGTACAAGGGGTCAGCGCCCGCCATGACCGATTTCGTGGCGGGACGGATCGACATGATGATCGACAATCCCACGACCAACATCCCGCTTGCGCAGTCGGGCAAGTTGCGCGCGCTGGGGGCGTCGGGGCGCACGCGCTCGAGGCAGATGCCCGAACTCCCGACCATCGCTGAAGCGGGGGTGCCAGGCTATGAGGTCACGATCTGGTATGCCCTCATGGGGCCAGCGCGGCTGCCCAACGCGGTAGTGAGCCGGCTTTCGAAGGACGTGGGAACGGTGGTGGCAACGGCCAAGGCGAAAGAGGGACTGGAAGGGTTGGGCACCGACCCCATATACATGGACACACGCGAGACCACGGCATTCATCGCAGCCGAGAGCCGCAAGTGGGCCGAGGTGGTGAAAGCCTCTAGCGCTCGCGCCGACTAGCGGTACCGGCCCATAACCAGCCTGGGTAGCGCCTATCGCAGGGTGGGCGCCTCATCCGGGCCGGTCGGGGCGGACATCAGATCCGATTGCGCCCGTTCAACAAGATCAGCGGGCAGCTGCCGCGCTGGCTGTACGCCCAGTTCGAGCAGCATCTCGGCCTGGCGGATGACATTGCCGCGACCTTCGGCGAGTTTTTTGCGGGCGTCGCTCCAGGCGGTCTGAGCCGAGTGGAGGCGGTGACCCACCTCATCCAGTTTTTCTACGAAGCCTGACAGCCGGTCATAAAGCTCTGCGCCCCGGCGCGCGATGTCCTGCGCATTACGGCTACGCGCTTCCTGCCGCCACAAATGCGCGACCGTGCGTACCACGAACAGTAGCGTCGATGGACTCACCAGCAGCACATTGCTTTCCCATGCCTCGGTAAACAGCCGCTCGTCGTGGCTCACCGCAGTGATGAAGGCGGGTTCAACCGGAACGAACATCAGCACGAAATCGAGCGTGTTACCGTAGAGCGCCTGATAGCGTTTATCGGACAGGTCTTTGAGATGCGAGCGCATGGAGGCGAGATGGTCGCGCAGCGCTGCGTCGCGTGTCGCGTCATCGTCGGCTGACACATAGCGATCGTAGGCGATGAGGGACAGTTTGGAGTCAACCACCAGGCACCGCCCTTCGGGCAGCTGAATGACGACATCGGGCTGGCGCCGCTGCCCCTGTTCATCCACCCGGGAGTCTTGTACCAGATACTCGTGCCCCCGGCGAAGCCCCGCGGTTTCAAGCACCCGCTCGAGCACCAGTTCACCCCAGTTGCCCAGACGTTTGGCCGACCCGCGTAGCGCCTGTGAGAGCTCCTGCGCGTCGTCACTGAGCGTGCGGTTGAGCTGCATGAGTTCCTGCACCTGGGCCTTGAGTGCCGAGCGCTCCTTGCTTTCGTCAACGTAAAGCGTTTCAACCTTCTGCTGAAACTGACCGATGCGTTCGCGAAGCGGTTCCAGCATGCCACCCAGGTTCTGCTGATTCTGCTCGGCAAAGCGCTTGGAGTTCGATTCGAGGATGTCCCCTGCGAGCGTTTTGAACTGATGGCCCAGCGTTTCGTGAGCGCGCTCGATAAAGACCTGCCGTTCTGCGACTGCGGTCTGCGCGGTCTTGAGTTGCTGGCGCAGTGCTTCGGCCTCGACCTGAAGCTCGGCCAGTTGCGCGCGAATTTCCAGCTCGCGGCCACGGGACTCTGCGCGCTCGCGCTCTGCCTGATCGCGCAGCTGATGCGTGTCGGCGTCAGCGCGCGCGAGCGATGCCTGGGCAGCGCTCAGCTGCGACTGCAGGCGGGCCTGTTCCTGGCTGAAGCATTGTGCCTGATCGGCGAGCGCTGCCGCCCGCTCTGCCTCATTCCCCCTGCGGCGCAGGGCGTTGGCGAACCAGGCGCCCGCAGCTAGGCCGATGACCGCACACATGAGCGCAATCAGCGGGTAGGTAAGCGAATCAGTCATCGTTGAGTGCCATTACGCGTGACGGTGCCTGAGAAAACGCCGAGTCGTGGTTCGGTTCAGCCGGCGTAGCGGCTGTGGCATGGCCAGCAGACGGACCGGGCGCGGTGCAGCCAGACAGACCCGTCGCGACGATAATGCCCTCGGCGAGAGCCTGGGCAACGCGCTTCAGCACGGGTTGCAGCACGGCGTCGAGAGGTAGCATGGTGATCGACCGTGATGGGGTGAAGTGGGATGTTTGATGGGCAAACAGGTTACAGGGATTCAGCCGCTGGCTTCCAGGCCTAGCGCGCGCTGAAACGCCGCGCGAGGGGATCAAGCAGCAGCCGCTCACCAGCATAGAAGAGCGCGACAATCGCCAGGCACGCTGCCAGGACCGTGGTGAGATCGGCCGACCCCTGGGCGCGCAACATGAGAAAGCCCAGTCCAGACGTGGAGCCCAGCAGTTCTGCGACCAGTGCAATCTTCCAGGCCACGCCGTAGGCAATTCGCAGCGCACCCATCAGATAGGGCAGTAACAAGGGAAGCCCTACCTGAAGTACGATACGGGTTCGCTGGCGAGTGAAGCTGGTGGCCATCTCCATGAGCTCACGATCGATTTGACGCAGGCCCTCCGCCACGTTGATGAGACAGAACGGCGCGAGGATGGCGACCTGAACGAACACGATCGAAAAATGCCCGGGGGTGAACCAGATCGCCGCAAGAATCGCCCAGCCAATTGAGGGAAAGGCATTGAGGAACGGTTGAATCACGCCGCTCACAATGCCGTCCAGCACCGGGATCGCGCGGGCCAGAAGTGCGAGTCCGCCGCCGATCAGGAGCGCGATCAGGACCGAGCCGATCACCCGTACTGTCGAAGCGATGGTGTGTACGAGGAACTCGCTGTCGATAAAGAGTGCCAGCAGACGTTTCCCCACGGCGACGGGGCCGGGCAGAACGAACTCGGGCAGATTGGCAGCGCCTGCGGCCCACGCGGCGAGCGCGAGGATTACGAGCGTATCGGCAAGCCAGAGCGTAGGCGAGCGTCCCAGAAAAACCGGGACGGATACGGCTGCGCGGACGCGTTCACTCGGGCTTGACGAGTCACGGGACTGGCTCACCGTACGCCCCCAAATTGTCGCGTGGTGAGGCGCTCAAGCGGGCCGAACAGCAGTCGGTCGGCGAGAGTCACGGCGATGATGATGAACAGAATCACCGCGAACAGCGTAGGCGTGTCGTAGTCCTGTCTCGCAATGTTGATGACATAACCCAGACCGCGTCCGCCTCCAAACAACTCGGCGGTGAGCGTTACCTTCCACGCAACACCAAACATGATACGAAGCGTGGCCGCGGCGAAAGGCAGGAGTGCGGGTGCAACCAGCAGGCGCCAGCTGCGCCAGCGCGCGCGACCGAAGCTCTCGCCCATTTCAAGCAACTCGGCATCAAGCGCAAGCAGTCCCTCGCGCAGATTGACGAGTGCAAACGGCAGCAGCACGGCGACGATGGTGAATACCACGGTGAAGCTGGAAACACCGAACCAGATGACTGCGAGCAGCGTCCAGCCGATTCCCGAAAACGCGCTCAGAAAGGGACTCATGCGCTGATGAATCGCGGGTGCGCTCCACCGCGCGTAATGCGCGGCGAAGGCAAGCAGCGCACCCAGCACAAAGGAGATCGCGATTGCAGAGGTAATGTGTGCGAGCGTTGCAAAAAGATGGGGGAGGCGCTGCGCAGACGAGGCGAACGCGAGCACTGCGCCCGCCACCTCGCCAGGCGGCGGCAGCACATAGGCAGGGGCATGACCCGCCGACGCAAACCAGGCGAGCGCGAGCGCAAGTACGAAACCAAGCGCAAGCATGCGCTGGTGGCGCGCCAGCCGGCCGGCTGTGGCCGGCGCGTGGGTCATGAGCGGAGCGTCTTGTCCCAGGTGTAGGCCTGGACGTCGGGCACCTTGGTCACCATCCCCATGTCGCGCCCGATGTTCCAGGCGGTCTGCACTGCCTTCGAGTGTTCATCGCCAAACACGGCTGGTACGCGCGTCGTACGGTCAAACCACCAGTCGAAGAATTTGCGGTCGATATTTGCCTGCTTGGCGATGGCGCCAAAGACTTCATCGCGGTTGGCGAGCGCGTAGGTGATGGATGCCTTCAGCATCCGGTTGAATTCGTTGAACTGATCGGTCCGTGCGCTGAGCTTGTCGGGATAGGACACATTAACCGCTGAAACGAGCGGGCCGTAGCGCTCGTTCAGGATCACATTGGTTTCGCAGATATTGGTGAATTCGCCGGTCTGCATGGCGCGCCACGCCTGGCTGTGAATGAGCGAGGCCGCGTCGGCCTGTCCGGTGGCAAGCGCGGCCGGCAGGTTGGGCGCCTGGACTTCGACCTGCCGTACGTCACCGCCTTCGAGCGCCATGTTGAGGCCGAACTTGAGGCGAAGCGCTTCTCGCACAAACATGTAGCCCGTGGAGCGCAGCCCGTAGGAGGCGAGTGTGCGGCCTTTGAGAGCGGCCGGATCAGTGAGGGGGCTTGCTTTCTTCACCCAGACGCCGCCGCCTTCGCCGACCGGCGAAGCGTGGAGCGCGGCCGACAGAATGCGCAGTTCGAGTCCGCGCGCCGCCGCGGCGGGCACGCCGATTACCGCGGTCATCACCACATCGAATTGCTTGGTGGAGGTGGCCTGCAGAAGTTGCGGAATAAGCATCCCCGTGGCTTCGACATCAATGAGATCGGAGCGTACCTTGCCGTTCTTGAGCGCCCAGACTACCGCGTCATAGGCGGGATCGAGCAGATAGGCGTAGGTGACCTTGGGCTTGGCCTGCGCGCGCAGCGGGCTGGCGGCGAGCACGGCGGGTGCGGCGGTGGCCGCGAGGAAATGACGACGGTTGGTCATGATGCAGAGTCCTCTGGTGCTATGTGTTCAAGCGACTGAAACAGGCGCTGCAGGCGATCTCGTAGCGCGTCGAGTTCGGGGTTGCCCGACACCCGTCGCGGCCGGGGGGCGGTGACGGGGATGCTTTCGAGCACCCGGGTGGGCTTGTTGGAGAGGAGCACGATCCGGTCCGCCAGCACAATCGCTTCTTCGATATCGTGGGTCACGAAGAGTACCGTGCGGCCAGTACGTTGCCAGATGCTCTCGATTTCGGCTCGCAGGCGTCTGCGGGTGTTAGGGTCCAATGCCGAGAAGGGCTCGTCCATCAGCACGATGGCTGGATCAACGGCAAGCGCGCGGGCGAGGGCGACGCGCGGGCGCTCGCCGCCCGACAGCATGGATGGAGATTTGTGAGCCGCATCGGCAAGCCCCATCATGCTGAGCAGTTCGCGCGCCCGGGGCTCACGCCGGCGGGCCTCATCGCGACCCATGCGCAGTTCAACCCCCATCAAGACATTGGCCAGTGCATTGCGCCATGGCGCGAGTCGCGGTGACTGAAAGACGAAGGCCACCTCCTGCCAGGCCTCGGACGGTGACTTTCCATCCACCGTGACTGAGCCCGATTGGGCGGCAAGCAGATCACCGATCAACCGCAATGAGGTGGACTTGCCGCACCCCGACGGCCCGAGGAGGCAGACGAATTCTCCCCGCCCCACGGAAAAGCTGATGTCGTCATAGATGGCCTCGCCCCCGAAAGCAAGCCCCACCCGATCGAAGACGATGGAAGGTTCGGTCACGGCCAGTATTTCCAGCGGGCGCGGCCCGCCGGGTCGTTGGCCGCGCGGCTGTGAACATCGAACAGCATGGTCTGCATGCCGGCTTCATGTCGCGGCCAGTGCGGCAGGCCCGGGTGAGACGGGTCGCCTCGATGGGCAAACGCTGCCCACGCGTCGCGCATCTGGGCAGCCAGTCGCGCCATGGCCTGCGGCTCGCCGCCCGCCAGCATGGGGGCCTGCCATTCGGGCAGGGTGTCGAACATGAACGGGATCTCGCAGCAGTGGCAGGCGGCAAAGCCATTGTCGGGCGCGGCCCAGTCAAACCGGTAGACCCAGGCAGGCCGGCCCATGGCCGCGAGCCGCTCGGCAAAGCCATGAACGCCTGCGCCAAACGAGGCATCGCCCAGCATCGCGCCGAGGAGGGACGCGTGGTCGTTCCCGCGCGCGCGCAGTCGATACTCGGCCATGGCCTCGTCCGCAGCGGCGCCAAAGGTGCGGGCGAAGACTTCGCGAATCTGCTCGGGGGCGGCGTCGCGAATCTTGTCGTCGGCGCCAAAAAAAGCAGCCATTTCATCACGGGTGTAGCCCACCATCACATCGCGCTCGGCGGCGCCGGCAAGGGCCGCTGACATCAGGTCCTCGCCCAGCAGTTTCTCGTCGATCACGGGAATGAATACCGGCGTGGTGGCGGCAAACGAACCCAGGCTGCGCGCCACGGTCAGCTGCGCCTCGTTGATTTTTTGTGCATCGACTGTTTTCCATTGAGCGGAATCGGTGATGTTGAGTGCCCGGGCCATGGCCTCGGAAATTTGAAGCGCTTTGGGCATGGAGCGCAGGATGCGGCCGAACGGCGCGCTTTGAATGATGGCGCGACGCATGAGCGCGCGGCTCTGCGGTTGCGCCAGTATCGCCAGCACCGACAGACCGCCTGCCGACTGGCCGGCCACCGTGATGTGGTCAGGGTCACCGCCGAAGGCCTCGATTTCGCGCGCCACCCAACCGAGCGCAGCCATCTGATCGTGAAGCCCAAGATTGGGCTCGCTGACTCCCGGTATGTGCATGAAGCCGAGCGCACCCAGGCGGTAGTTGACCCCGACCACGACCATGTCCCCGTGATGCGCCATGGAGACACCCGAGTACCAGTCAAGCGAGCCTGCACCAGTCCAGAACGCCCCGCCGTGGAGCCAGATCAGTACCGGCCGTCTGCGTTTGTCAGCGGCGGGTGTTGCAATGGTGAGCGTGAGGCAGTCCTCACCCTGGTCGGCTGCGAAGTCACCCATGGCTGCACGCAGACGCGATGGCGGCTGCGGCGGCACTGGGCCGTTACGGGTGGCTTCGCGCTCGCCGGTCCAGGGCGCTACCGGGGCGGGCATCGCAAAGCGCAGGGCACCAACCGGTGGCGCCGCATAGGGAACTGCACGGAACACGCTCACGCCGTCTTCGAGACTGCCGCGAAGCAGGCCTGCCGAGGTGCGGGCGGTGGGCGATGCGCTCATTGCGCGAGTCCTATTTGGTCAAGTCGCAATATTCTAGGCGCTTGTGCCGGCAGGATGAAGCCCTTGATCGCAGGTCTAGAGCGCCTGCGCCCGGGTAAGACCGTGCGTGACGGTAGAATCGAAAGCTCATCTTCGATCGGCTTGCTTTCATGGTCCGTACCCGATTCGCGCCCAGCCCAACCGGGTTTCTTCATATTGGCGGTGCCCGCACCGCGCTTTTTGCCTGGGCGTATGCCAGGCATTTCGCTGGCACATTCATTCTTCGCATCGAAGACACCGACCTTGAACGGTCCACACCGGAAGCCGTTCAGGCGATTCTTGATGGCATGAAGTGGCTGTCGCTCGACCCCGACGAAGGCCCGTTCTTTCAGACCCAGCGCATGGACCGTTACCGCCAGGTGATCGCGCGAATGCTCACCGAGGGCACGGCGTATCGCTGCTGGAGCTCGCCTGGCGAACTCGACGCCATGCGCGA
>SXGS01149323.1_pt1 | contig 14616 bp, 14 predicted proteins | sample 3174681 | NCBI WGS metagenome assembly SXGS01 (sample SAMN11356861, study PRJNA531348) | freshwater metagenome | isolation source: freshwater sample F1-80 | place: China: Fuxian Lake, Yuxi | collected 2017-12-25
CTTTATTTGTGGAATTATTGTCTTTGCTCATAGTAACCCCTATTGTACCTCAAATTTCCTACTTGTCTCATCCATAAATTCGCATGATATTTTAATATGATTTGAGGGTATTATCTCCTTCACATTCTCCGGCCATTCTATAATAATCAAATTGTTTTTGTTCGTTGCCAATTCTTCAAAGTTCAGCATTTGCAATTCCCTTCCATGCTCGAGGCGATATGCATCTATATGAATAAATCGCGGAAATTGGGTATTTTTCGTCTCATATATTTTCTCAATTACGAAAGTTGGACTTGTGATCGGCTCAGTGATGCCAAGATGCCGCGCAAGAGCCTGAGTAAAAGTAGTTTTCCCGGAGCCGAGATTTCCGTAAAGACCTACTATGGTTGCTTCATTTTCCAAAGGAGAAAGAGAGTCGAGCCATTCTTTGGCAAATTCATCAGTATCCTTCAGGGATTTTGAAATAATTGTTTTCATAGAAATGAATAAATACAATATAGCATAAATAGAAAAGGTTGAATAAATTTAGGTAAACAAAAACCAGCCTGTCGTTTATGCTCTACATGAGCGACGACAAGGCTGGAGTTATCCCGGAAAACTTTTACACACGGATGTGAAATCTAGGTTTCCGGAAAATTGTTATCTGTGCACTGATCGTGGTATGACCAGTGGCGCATTCTCCATCTGAGGATAATACCTCACCGGAGGTCCTATCCTGACAAAGCGGTGGCTGTAAGTATCCTGCCTCGCAACCACCACCCACTTGCCAAGCGATGAGTCCCAGACCCAGTCGGCATAGTTTTGAGTATCTCGAACCTCATAGGAGCTCCTGCTCCCATCGAGGTTCTGTCTCCACACCTCCCTGTTCGGAGGACTCGGCGGAAGCACCGACCGCGGAATAATATCCGCCGGTCCACCGCCCGTAAGGCGCGGACCAGGAGCGGTACATCCAGGCTCCATAACCTCCCAGAAACTTCGCCCTACCCTGGCACAACCTGTGCCAAGAAAGGCTATCGTCACTAACAGGATCAAATTCAAAAAAATTTTCACGAAGAACTCCTTTTTCAATTTTTTGTCAGAGCGTTTTGCCCTGACTAATTCAGGTATATTATATCACGCCATGTACCTATATGTCAATACATCACCTATTAGCCATATACGCTATAATAAAAGCACCAAAAACTATGATTAAATTTGACGAAGATAAGCAGAAAAGAAAATTGGGGGATCTTTTAAAAAGAGAGGAGGAGGAATTAGTGCAATTTCTCTCGGCAAAATACAATATGGAATACATTGATCTTTCTGTTACCTCGATAAATACCGATGCCCTTCGCCTTATAGACGAACCCACCGCAAGAAAGAATAAAATAGTGGCATTTTCTATTGTTGATAAGAAGCTAAAGATTGCCATGAGACTTCCTGACGACACTGCGGGACAGGAAATAATAAGTGATTTAAAAACAAAAGGATATGAAGTAACTCCACATATTTGCTCTACCGCAAGCCTCGAGAAAGCATGGAACTCATATAAAGACCTTTCATTTGCTTATGAAAACAAAGCAGGGTCGCTTGAAATAGCTAGCGATGAGATAGGTGCGATTATAGAAAAAGCTGATGATTTGCCAGCAATCATCAAGATACTTGAAAACACATTGTCAATGAAAAAAAGCTATAGAGTTTCCAGAATTTTGGAAACCATTATAGCTGGGGCGCTTTCGACCGAGGCGTCCGATGTTCATATAGAACCGGAAGAAGCTTATATCAGACTTCGCTATCGTCTCGATGGAGTGCTTGTAGATGTTATAAAGTTTGATCTTGATACCTATAACCTGCTTCTATCCCGCATTAAGCTTCTTTCTGGATTGAAATTAAATATAAAGAAAGATGGACAGGATGGAAGATTTAGCGTGCATGTAAAAGACATGGAAATAGAAATTCGTACCTCTATTCTTCCCGGGGCATACAATGAGTCTATTGTGATGCGTATTTTGAATCCGAAATCCATCGGAGTTCCTATGGAAGAACTTGGCATACCAGCAAAACTCCTTGCGCTCATAGAAAGAGAAATCACCAAACCAAACGGCATGGTGCTCACCACAGGACCGACAGGCTCTGGAAAAACCACCACTCTTTATGCGTTTTTGAAAAAAGTTCACAATCCTACAATAAAAATTATTACTATTGAAGACCCGATCGAGTATCATTTGCAGGGAATGGTGCAGACGCAAGTCAATGACAAAGGATATACATTCCTTGACGGACTTCGCTCGGCACTGCGACAAGATCCGGATATTATCATGATTGGTGAAATTCGAGATAGCGAAACTGCAGGAATTGCCATAAACTCCGCCCTCACGGGACATCTAGTATTTTCAACACTTCACACAAATAGTTCCGCAGGAGCATTTCCCCGTCTTGTTGACCTTGGAATAAATTCAAAGATCATGGGTTCGGCTATAAATATAGTTCTTGCACAAAGACTTGTACGCAAACTATGTATAAGTTGTAAAAAACCAGTGGATATAGAAGAGAAAATAAAATCAGAAATAGATGCGGTATTGGAAACAATATTTGATAAAAGCGAGATACCGCCCATGCCAGAAAAGATTTTTATTGCCGGTGGATGCGAAAAATGCAATCAAACTGGCTATAAAGGGCGAATTGGCATATATGAAGGTATGAAACTAAACACCGAACTCAATACTATTATTGATTCCAATCCAAGCGAGGAAGAAATAGAGAGAGCTTCTGCTCCGCAAGGCATACTGACACTAAAACAAGATGGTATTATAAAAATCTTAAAAGGAATTACTTCCATTGACGAGCTTGAAAGAGTGATTGCTATTGAGGATTAGCATTGAGTTTTAAAAAACTAGGAGTAGAATTGAAAGCAGATCGGGTGCAAAATTCTCTAAACAATACTTTCAATGCGATCACCAAAAGTTAAACGTAGTCTCAAGGATAATCCCAGTAAATACACACAAGGTGTATAACCAGAATGTCCTCAAAGCTACATCAGATAGTTCGAGTAAACGAGCTATATTGTTTAGAGAATTATGAATCCGAATTTTGTACTGCATTCATTGATTCAGCTACAGCCTAGCATATATTAACTATAATGTCAAGTACGAATAGTAAAAAAACCAAAGACACTAGCGAAAATGAGAAACAAGATACCGGCTATCTTGATCAGACTTTGCGGCCGTCTAGGTGGGCGGACTATATAGGTCAGAGGTCAATAAAGGATAATTTACACATACTTCTTACTGCTGCGCAGGAAAGAAAGCATCCGCCGGAGCACATTCTCTTCTACGGACCGCCAGGACTCGGCAAAACCACCCTTGCCCATCTTATAGCAAAGGAAACGGGGGTGCAGATGAAGGTAACGTCAGGACCTGCAATACTAAAAGTTGGAGATCTTGCCTCAATTCTTACCAATCTTTCCCACGGCGATATACTTTTTATTGACGAAATACATAGACTCAATAAAGCCATTGAAGAAGTGCTTTATCCTGCCATGGAAAGCGGGGTTTTGGATATTATTATAGGAAAAGGGCCGTCGGCAAGAACAATACAACTTGAACTCCCCTCTTTTACCCTTATCGCTGCTACCACCCGTATTGCCATGATTTCTTCCCCGCTTCGTTCCCGCTTTTCTGGTGGGGTTTTCAAGCTGGAGTTCTATACGGAAGATGAAATAGGTGAAATAGTGCGAAGATCGGCAAAGATTCTCGGTATTGATATTCATTCTGATGCAGTAAAGGAGATTTCATCCCGCAGTCGCTTCACTCCGCGTACTGCAAACTATTTTCTCAAGCGTTGCCGAGACTATGCCCAGATAGAGAAAAGTCCGCTTTCGCATGGAATCGTGGAGAAGGCATTGAAGATGCTCGGCATCGACAGTATTGGGCTCAATGGTGCAGATAGGGATATTTTGAAAGTAATGATAGATAAATTCGGTGGTGGTCCAGTAGGGCTCAACACTATTGCTGCTGCCCTATCTGAAGAACAGGCAACTATTGAGGAAGTTTATGAACCATATCTTATTCAATTAGGTCTTCTTGAGCGCACACCCAGAGGTAGAACGGTGACTGATAAGGCATATGGACATTTGAATATTAAATCAAATAAGTTATTATAGGAATTATCTTAAATAAAACAACATGTCCGGACATAATAAATTTTCAAAAATAAAACATCAGAAGGCAAAGAATGACGGTCAGAAGAGCAAAATCTTCGGCAAACTTGTGCGATTTATCACTGTGGAAGCTAAAAAGGCTGGGGGTAATCTCAAATCTCCAGGACTTTCACTTGCCATAGAAAAGGCAAAGAAAGAAAATATGCCAAACGATACTATTGACCGTGCTATAAAAAAAGCAACGACAGATAATAGCGCGGCAATGGAACATATCACCTATGAAAGTTATGGTCCGGGAGGAATAGCTATACTTATTGAAGCGCTTACCGACAACAGAAACAAAGCAACGCAAGAGATAAAGGCGATACTGACACGGCACGGTTCCGAACTCGCAGCACCAGGAAGTGCTTCATGGGCATTTACAAAAGGTCCAGAGGGAATGAAAGCAAATATGACTATGCCACTTGAAGATGCGGATATTACAAAATTACAGGAACTTGTAGACGCACTCGAAGAAAATGATGAGGTGCAGGATGTATACACTAATGCAGAGTAGAATATGAGAATACTGGGAATAGATCCAGGGTATGATCGCATAGGCATAGCGGTGATAGAAAATAAAAATCTTATACATTCCGAATGCTTTTCTACTTCATCAAGAGACAACTTTCATATTCGCCTCAAGGAAATCGGGCAAAGAGTGAATGAAATTATAAAAGAATATAGCCCCGATGCGATGGCTATTGAATCACTTTTTATTACAAAAAATCAAAAAACTGCAATGAAAGTTGCCGAAGCCAGAGGTGTCATCTCCTATGAAGCATCTCTTGTAAATATACCAATATATGAATACAGTCCACCACAAATAAAGGTGGCAGTTACAGGACATGGAGCAAGCAATAAGACGCATATAACAAAAATGATACCCTTACTTATAAAAATGAATGTAAAAGACGACAAAAAGAAAATACTAGATGATGAATATGATGCAATAGCGGTAGCTCTTACCTGCCAGGCTCATAGAGGAAATAGTAAAATGGTTATCCACAAGTGAAATAATTTGCAAAAATTTAATAGTTTTGTTACAAATATGAAATCTAATTATATTATTCGATTATTTTAGAAAAAATGGCAAAGAAAAATACAAAAACAGAAGAAGTGAGAAAAGAAAAAGATATTGAAACAAAAGAAATTATTTTGGACGATGAAGAAAAAGTCGTTGATCCGGATATTGTATCCGCTGATGCACTCGCTGATGAGGAAGACGAGGATGAACTCGGACTTGATGATGATGAACTTGATCCATTCAAGGATAAATGGGAGGAATAAAAAAAGGACCCTTGATTGGGTCTTTTTTCTTCATTTTATGATCATTTTCACGAATCTTTTCTTCCCTATTCGTAAAGTCATTTCTTTTTCGGCTTTCACAAAAGGATCTTTTATTATTTCCTCGGTTTCCACAACAGAAACAGCATTGCCTTCTACGAGTCGGCGCCAGTCGGCATTTGAGCTGACTATTCCGGCTTGAATGAGAGATTCTTTTATGAGAGAGTCTTTTGAAAGATTTAATTCTTGAATATCTTCAGGGACTTCACCCTTACTAAAGGTGTTTTCAAAAGACTCACAAGCTTTTTCTGCCGCCTCCGCTCCATGTATCATTTTTACAATTTCTTTTGCCAATTTTACTTTAAAATCTTTTGGATTTGTTCCACTAGCAAGCGCAGATTTTATTGATTCTATTTCAGAGGCGGAGTTATCGGCAATAAGTTCAAATCCTGGAACAATAATCCCATCACTCCAACTCATCACCTTTCCAAACATATCCTCTGGAGTTTGATCGAGACTTACCATATTTCCCTCTGTTTTCCCCATCTTTTTTCCTTCAGAGTCGGTAAGCAACTTGGTTGCCACGACAAACTTTTCTTTATTGTTAAGTGTTTTCATGAGATCACGCCCCGTAAGCATATTGAATGTCTGATCATTTCCCCCTATTTCCCCGTCTACATCCATTGCAACAGAATCATAACCCTGCATAAGCGGGTACATGAATTCATGTATATATATTGGCTTACCCTCTTCGGCTCTTTTTGCAAACATATCCCGCTTAAGCATCTGATCTACGGTCATATTTGATGCGAGATCGAGAACATCTTCAAAATTCATCTTAGCGAGCCATTCTGAATTAAATTTGACCAATGCCTTATTTGCTCCAGAAAAAGAAATGAACTTTGAAGCTTGATCTTTATATTTTTCACAATTTTTAAGCACCTGCTCTCGTGTAAGCTTTTTGCGTACAGCAGTTTTATCTGTCGGATCCCCTATCATCGCGGTGAAGTCCCCTATTAGAAGGATTATTTGATGCCCAAGTTTTTGAAATTCAGCGAGTTTCTTTATGGTAATTGCGTGCCCCAAGTGAAGGGTCGGACCTGTTGGATCGATGCCGAGAAAAAAAGTGAGTTTTTCTCCTTTCAAAAGCCTGGATTTTAGAAAATCCTTATTTGGAAAAACTGCTTCCACCCCACGGGAGAGTAAATTCTCGATTTTTCCCTCATCTGTCACCACTTTTTCCTTATTAAAATTAAACATTTTATGTAATTTTATTTCTCCTAAAAATTATTTATTACTATGTAATGTACCATATTTATGATAAAATCTCTAAATGTCTCGCAGAAAGAGCTTTTTTAATTCATGGAAATGGCGTATTTTGAAGCCTCTTTTGCTTCTATCTATATCTACCGTACTGATTGCTATAAGTATAGGTATTATATGGTTTGCAACATTAAAAATACCAGATTTAAGCGTATTTGAAACTCGAAAAGTTGCTCAGAGCACAAAGATTTTTGACAGAACTGGTCAAATACTACTCTATGATGTGCACAATGATGCAAAAAGGACTATTATTCCATTTGATGATATTTCAGAAAAAATTAAAAAGGCAGCTATTGCCATAGAAGATGTTAACTTTTATAAACACCACGGGATAGAACCTACAGCGATTCTTCGGGCTGTTATTTCCAACATAACCCCAGGATCAGGATCAACACAGGGAGGATCTACTATAACTCAGCAGGTAATAAAAAACTCTATACTTACGAAAGACAAAACCATTACAAGAAAATTAAAAGAATGGATTCTGGCAATAAAACTGGAGAAGTCTTTGTCAAAAGACCAGATTTTATATACATATCTCAATGAGAATCCATATGGAGGAAGTATCTATGGGGTAGAAGAGGCAAGCAAAACATTCTTCGGTAAGAGCGCAAAAGACGTAACTCTTGCAGAAGCGGCATATATAGCCGCCATACCACAAGCCCCAACATTTTATTCTCCATATGGACAAAACAAAGATAGATTGGATGCGAGAAAAAACCTTGTACTTCAACAGATGAAGGAAACTGGCTCAATAACAAAAGATGAGTACGATAAAGCTATAAAAGAAAAAGTTGAGTTCTTAGTAAAAAACACTTCCGGTATACGAGCTCCACATTTTGCTATGTATGTAAAGGACTACTTGATAAAGAAATATGGAGAAGAAATAGTTGAAGAAGGAGGGCTTAAGGTAATAACAACACTAAATTATAATTATCAAGATAAAGCCGAGAAGGTTATAAAAAACTTTGCAAAAACCATGGAAACATGGTTTAACGCCAGCAACACAGCTATGGTTGCTATAGACCCGAAGAGTGGAGATATATTATCCATGGTTGGTTCTAGAGATTATTTTGAAAAAGGTAGTGGAAATTTCAATGTTGCTACAGCATATAGACAACCAGGGTCAACATTCAAGCCATTTGTCTATGCCACAGCATTTATGAAGGGTTATACACCAGAAACAGTACTGTTCGATGTAAAGACAGAGTTTTCTAGTCAATGTACAGTGGACGGTAAACCAAAATTCCCAAAACCAAATCCAGAAGATGATAAGAAAACATGCTATTCTCCAAATGATTACGATGATTTGTATCAAGGGCCACAAACAATAAGAGTTGCTTTGGCTCATTCTAGAAATATCCCGGCCGTAAAAACACTTTATCTCGCTGGAATAAAAGACTCTATAGAAACTGCTGAAGCTATGGGAATAACAAGCCTTACAGAGCCTGATAGATATGGTTTGAGTTTGGTTCTTGGTGGTGCGGAAGTTTCTCTTCTTGAGCTTACAAGTGCTTATGGTGTATTTGCAAACGATGGAATAAGGCATCCTTATAGGTCAATTCTAAAAGTTGAAGATAATAAAGGTAATATATTAGAACAAGCATCTCTCAATCCAAATCAGGCAATACCAACCCAAATAGCAAGACAAATAAACGATATTTTATCTGATCCTAAGGCGAGACTAAATAGTATGACTGTATTGGTAGAAAATCTTCGTAGACAAATAGCAACAAAAACAGGAACAACAAATGATTATCATGATGTATGGATAGAGGGGTATACACCAAACATTGCAGTAGGGTTCTGGGCCGGAAACAACGATAATAGTCCAATGCAAAAAAAGGTTGCTGGACTTATAATAACTCCTGTTTGGGCAGCTTTTATGGCTGAAATAAATAACTCTCTAGAAAAAGAGGGTTTCAAAAAACCTGATGAATTGCCCGATGATTTAAAACCAGTATTGCGTGGTATATGGAAAGGTGGAATATCGTATAAAAAAGATATTGTGTCTGGAAAGGTGGCAACAGATCTTACGCCACCAGAAACAAAACAGGAGGTATTATTTAACGGTGTTCATAGTATATTACATTGGGTAAATAAAGATAATCCAAATGCTGTATTTAATGAAGAGTTACGGGATTCTCAGTATGAGTATTGGGAATATGGGGTTAGAAAATGGTTTGATGAATGGAAATTAAAAAATCCAGATTTTGTAGAATCTACAGATTTTACAATTCCAATAGAAAAAGATAATGTTCATGTTATAGAAAACATACCGAAAGTTTCGATTTTACTAAATCAAACTAGCGATACAGTGTTTGATCAAAATTCACAAGTAAGTATTGCTGTTTCGGTATCCGGTAATAAATATCCTATAAAAAAATCTGAGTTGTATATAAATGGGAAGTTTATTGTTTCAAACGAAAAAAATCCAAATATTATAAGTTTTATTCCAAAAAACATAGATAGTATACAGAAAAACAATAACTTAAAAGTTGTAGTGTATGATAGTGTTTTTAATAGAGGCGAAGCTTCTATAGATATACAGATTAATAAATAATCACTTTATATCTATAATATTTTCACTTATTTTTGATACTATTAAGTTAATAATCTTTTCTTTTTTAATAAATATTTCGTTTTTTAGACCTTGATTTCCTCTTATATATATAATCTTATTTTTTATTGTTATATCTTTTATATCGATTTTTTCTTTTATTACTATTAAAATAATTTCACTTATTATTTCTTTTTTATACAATTCATTTACTGCACCCTTTTTAAATTTATCGAAAAAGTTACCTATTCCATACATAATATTATTTATTCATAGGCATAACAAGATAACGGAATGATGTGTCTGACACAGGCACGATAACAAGTGGTTTGTTTAATCCACTGAACATAAGTGTCACACTATCTGAATCTATTGATTGGAAACAGTCTATAATATATTTATAATTAAAATTTATATCTATATCATCTCCGGTTATAACAGCGTCTATATTTGTTATATTTTCACCTATATCATTGTTTTTTGTTCTTATTTCACATTTTTTTAAAGATTTGAATACTTTTATGTTTATTTGATTAAATTTATCAGAAAAAACATTTGATAGTTTTAATGAATTAATAAAGTCTTGTTTTAATATAACAACCTCAGTACTGCTTGTTTTTGGAATAATTTGTTTATAGTCTGGAAAACTACCATCTATAACCCTAGAAACTAGATAAATACCTTTGTAAGTGAACGATATTTGATTTTTATTAAGATTTATCAAAACTTCATCTTTTATTGATTCTAATATTCTTATTATTTCTGGAATGTTTTTATATGGTATTAAAATTTGACCAAAATCTTTATTTTTATTTATTTTTATCTTTTTTTCAGCAAGTCTAAATGAATCTGTAGCGACAAACACAATAAAATCACCATCATAATTTATATAAACACTAGATAATTCTGGTTTTATACTAGAAATTGATGAACTATACCAAACTGATTTTAATCCTTTAACAAAATCTTCTGATTTTAACGAGAAAGTAATGTCACTTTCAACTCTCGGGATATTAGGGAAGTCTTCATGTGATTGGGTCTTTATTGTTCCAGAATTGCGTTTTGTGCTTATATTTACATTTTCATGACTCTGTCTTAGGTTTATTACATTATCACTGTTTATAGAGTTAATTAGAAAAGAATTTATTATATTAGTTGGTATTGCTACTATTCCTTCCTCTATTGTCTTCACAGGTATTGTTATCTCTATTCCTAAATCTAGGTTTGTTGCTTTTATTGTAAGGGTATTACTATTTGATGCATCAAATAGTAAACAAGATAGAACTGGTAGTGTTACATGTTTACTAGACATTCTCTCTGCATAGCCTACTATCTCCTTTAATTTTTCTTGTGGGCATTCTATGTTCATATATTTATATAAAAACTTATTGTTATTATTAGTCCTGTGGATATGGGGATAAGACAGTAATAGTCTTATTTTAAGCTATATAATTATAATTAATTATGTTGATAACTTTATAATAAATCTCAGAAAACAATGAATACTTTTAATATAATAGATTTCTATAAAATTTACCAACAACTTATTAAATATTTCTACATTCTTTTCCACAAACTTTTCCACAATCCATCACAATAAATAAAAACTACATCATTGTGCGGATTTGGTTTATTTCTTCCATTAATATAGAATCAGTTTTTAAATCTTCTTTTATCTTATCACAGGAGTGTATAACTGTTGTATGATCTCTTCCCCCAAGCTTGTCCCCTATTGATGGAAATGAAATATTAAAGTCTTCACGCAAAATATACATAATGACCTGTCTAGGTTTAACAACTTCTTTTTTTCTTGTTTTATCAAAGACACTTTCCTCACTAATATTATAGAAATCAGATATTATTTTTATAACATCCTTAACAGAAACATTCTTTTTTGGTTTTGTATTGTTTTTTATAAGATTTTTAATTTCAATTAAAGAGAGGGGTCTGTTTTTTAATTGTGTTTGACAAACAACAGCATTCACAACACCTTCAAGCTCTCTCACATTGCTTTCAATACTAGACGCTAGAAAATCAAGAATATCAGGGTTTAAATCGATGTTATTCACAAGACTCTTTGTTTTTAATATTGCAATACGCGATTCATGATCTGGTGCTGGTATATCTATAATCATTCCTTGATTGAATCTGGATTTCAGCCTATCTTCAAGGCCTGGAATGAAGTTCGGATGCTTATCAGATGAGAAAACCAACTGCCTATTTGTCTGAAAGAAAGTTTCAAATAAATGAAATAATTCCTCTTGAAACTTTTCTTTATTTGCAAAAAATTGAATATCGTCCATTATTATTACATCATACCTTCTGTACTTTTCTTTGAATTTCTGGGCCGTGTTTGTTTGTAATGATGAGAAATATTCAGAACCAAACCTTTCTGATGTTAGATAAAAAACTTTTTTCTGTGGAAAATCTTTTTTTATATGATTACCTATTGCTTGTATAAGATGAGTTTTCCCATGACCAGTATTACCATAAATAAATAGAGGATTATAAGACCCCCCTGGATTTTTTACCACGGTCTTTGATGCGGCATGGGCGAGCTCATTGAATGGTCCAACAACAAAAGAATCGAATACATACCGTGGATTAAGGTTATCGTCTTTGTTTATATAGAAATCTTGAAGTGGTATTGATATTGTAGGACTTACTTGAGCCTTCTTTTTTTCCTCCATTTTCTTTTTCTCCGAATCTTTCACTATAATATATTCAAGACCTCTCACTTGATCGTTAAGATTTCTTAATGTCTTTAGGATAATATTATGAAATTTCTTATATAACCATTGTTGTGTAAAAGGATTTGGTACTCCGAGATATATAACCCCATCATCATTTTTTACTATATATGTGCCATTAAACCATGTTGAGAAGTTTGGTTTTGAAACAGATGCCTCTATGTCAACAAGAGACTTTTCCCATAAATCAATGTGATCTTTCATGAAGATAGTATATACTTTTTTAGAAAATGCAAAACTTGTATAAAGTTTATAAACATGTTGATAAGTTGTGAATAATAATATATACTGACTTCACTATGTCATTTACATATAAACCAAAGAAAAGAAAGCGCGCAAAGACACATGGATTCCTTGTTCGGTCAAAGTCTTCTACAGGACGAAGGGTTTTGAAGCGAAGACGAACAAAAGGTCGCAAGAAGATAGCTGTGTAATCTACATTTACTAATGTTGCCAAAGTTAAAAAGGATAAACACTATCTTATTTGGTAATATAATGGAAAAAGGACAATCATTTCATAGTCCTTTTTTTATTGTTAGAGTGATAAAGACGCCTTATTTGAGCCGTTTTGCGGTATCTGTGCCAAAGAGGGTGGCAAAAACTGCAGTTTTGAGGAATAAAATCAAAAAAAGAGTTTACTCTATTGTAAAAAAAATGGAATTGAGGGTAAAACAAGGATTTAATACTGTAATTATTGTAAAGGTTGGATCAGAAAAGCTTCCGTTCAGTGATTTATTCATAGAAATAGAAAAAATCTTTGTTAAAATAGGTATTTTGAAGTAAAATATAGTCTATGTTTTCTTATTTATATAATAATTTTGTTTACGAGCCACTATATAACGGCTTGGTCTTTATTTTCGATATTATTCCATGGATTGATGCTGGTTTTGCTGTCATTATATTTACTATAATAGTTCGTCTAATACTATTTCCAATTTCTAAGAAAGCCACAGTAACACAGGTAAGAATGAAAGAAATAGAACCAGAGCTTAATAGAATAAGGAATACCATAACAGACAAACAACAACAAGCCTTGAAAATTATGGATTTATACAAACAAAAAGGAGTAAATCCGTTCTCTAGTTTCTTTCTACTATTTCTACAACTACCTATTATATGGGCGTTATATTCTATATTTATGAATTCAGGACTCCCTGTAATAAAGAGTGAATTGCTATATTCTTTCATTTCTTCACCATCAAATATCAATATGAGTTTCCTTGGTCTTGCAAATATTGCCGATAAAAGCATTCTACTCGCTGTATTAGCATCAGTTGCTCAGTACCTGCAATTACATTTCTCTCTCGCATCCAATAATCCAATTGCAAAATCAGATAATCCATCAATAGATATGACTCAAAACATGATGAAAAATATGAAGTATATCTTACCGATTATGGTCTTTTTCATATCTTACAAACTTTCCGCCCTTATAGCTATATACTGGACAGTAAGCAGTCTGTTTACTCTTGGACAGGAATTGGTGGTAAGAAAACATTTGAAGAATCATCAGCCGCTATAGTTGGATAGATTATCTACTCAGGTCTAGTGACCAAGCGGTCAAATCTCTTTTGTTTATAAAATAAAGAAAGTTTTCCTTTTCATCAAGCGCTAGATCGGTAGCGTCTATGAGTTTGTCAGACAGGTTTAGGAGATCAGCAAGTAAATGTACTTCACCTGTAGCTGTATCGAGATGCCATATCTTGTCTATAAATAAAACATTACCCTTATACCAATCATCAGGATATATTCCATCCGGTATTTCTGTTGGCACTGCGCAATAAACTTCATTTTTTCTTATTGAACTCCAAACGCATTTATCAACTAGTGTTTTTAAGGGCATTTCCTGACTTATACTGTTTTTAATGTTAAAAAGTGAAGTTCCAAAACCATTGATTTTACTTCCGGAATAGATAACCGTTGATAGATCTCTGCTAACTTTTGCACTTAGACCACGTACTCCTCCAAAAATCTTTTTCATTATCCCAGTCTTCGTATCTATGATATAGGTATAGCCATTTGCTACCGCGGAAGCTTTGGTTGTTATACTTATATTATTTGTTTCTGGCCAATCTATAATCACCTGCGTCATCGGTGTGTCGTAGATTTTTACTCTACTCTTTTCATCAAATGCGCTTATATAGCCTACTCCCCTATCATTATCTATATTCCATGCAAATATCTTGTCTTTGTTCGGTGATACAGTTATTTGATCTATGTCCGTTGATAAGTATCTTCCTTTTATTTCAAAAGGAGTTACTGCTGTGCTTGTGCCTGTAGATCGAAGTTCAGCATAAAAGTTTGTGATATCGTCGCCATCATCTTTTAGGTATCTAGTTACAAAAGCTGTAAGATTTTTATTCCAATAACTCTCATAGGTTTTTGGCAGTGTTGTGTTCGATATTTTATTTATTTGAGATGATAGGCTGTCGGCTTCATATATATGACCAGTTCCACGATCAATAAATCTGAATACAGTAGTGTCTTTTGTACTACTTGCTGATATTCCTGATACTGGC
>SXGS01175949.1_pt1 | contig 14614 bp, 11 predicted proteins | sample 3174681 | NCBI WGS metagenome assembly SXGS01 (sample SAMN11356861, study PRJNA531348) | freshwater metagenome | isolation source: freshwater sample F1-80 | place: China: Fuxian Lake, Yuxi | collected 2017-12-25
ACCGTCACCTGGGCCGAGCTAGAACGCGTCGCAAATCTTCTGAATAACCGCCCGCGCCGCTGCCTCGGCTACAGAACCCCCAACGAAGTCTTCCTCAAATAATCTGCAACCTCAAATTGCATTTGAGATGACGCAGCGCCGTCCTCAAATCATAGAATTAAAGTCGCACGTGCCGCACTGGCATTCCTGACTGCTGTTGTTTTCGGTTTGGGAATAGTCAAATACGAAAGCAACTTCGCTGGTGCGAAGACAATCAAAGATTTGGGCGGGGAAGTGATCGTTGACCCGATCTTTCCAGGACAATACTTGGGGCCGATTGTAGATGACGTCCTCGCGATTGCCGCGAATCGATTGTGGCACGTCTACTTGACTGGACAGCATGTCGATGATGCTGCACTTTCCTCTCTGAATGGATTCCCGGACGCTACAATTCTGAACCTCCAGCGCACGGCCGTCACTGGCGCATTCCTTTCGCGACTTCCCCGTGCCGGTCGCCTGCGTGACTTATATCTTATCGGCTCTCCGGTGAATGATGCGGGACTCGTGAATTTGGACCGGTTTCCAGGGCTACAGAATTTAGCGCTGTCGTGAACGAACATCAGCGATGCGAGTTTGGAGCACGTCGCCAAATTGCACTCACTCAAGTCCCTCGGCCTAGATGACACAGCAATCAGCGACGAAGGCGTTGCCTGGTTGACGTCTCTTCCCGCACTGGAGGCTCTATCACTTGGCGAGACGCGAATAACGAATGAAGGCGTGCGGCGATTGGCGCACATGAGAACGCTTCAATCGCTCTGGCTGCGGGGTGCAGCGATCGATGATGAGGCGTTGAGCGCGGTGGGTTCGCTCAGTCGATTGACCCATCTTGATCTGTCGGCCACGGCGATCCGTGGGACGAAACTGTCCGAATTGCAACGCCTGAAGTCGCTCAAGTATCTGGCCATGTTCGATGTCCCTGTCGGTGACGAAGCGGCTCGTGACATTGGTGCCATTCCAAGCATCGAGACGCTATTCCTTGCCGATACGAAAATCGGGGACAGAGGAGCACGAGAGCTGAAGGGGCCGTACACATACCTCAACTTGTCGGGCACACTGGTCACCGATCAGTCACTTCTTCATTTTGCCAGCATCCGAACGCTTGGCCTCTTGGATTTAAAGGGCTGCAACATCACCCATGACGCAGCCGCCAAGTTTCGGACAGTACGCCCGGACGTAACGTTGATTTACTGAGAACTCGGAAAGCGCCTGGACCACAAGATTCCGGCAAGATCGCCGTAGTTTTGGAACACGGAATCAATCTGGCTGGCGTCGCGTCGGGTGGCCGCCGGGCGATTCGCGGCGAATGTCGTTGCGGCTGGGTTGAGGCGGAGCGTGATGTCACCGCTGGCTGACTCATAACCATTGACCTGGATTTGATATTGCGTGCCGGCAACGGCATCGATGGTCACTTGGCTGGTCAGTGTGCCTGCGGAGTAATTTGCGTCATCATTCTCGGCGACCAATTGCAACGACGTCACCGAGCTGCCCGTGTAGACGCCGAGCGTCGTGTCGAACGAACTGCCAGCAGTGCTGAGGGTGAATCTGCCAGTGGCCGTAGCGGTCCAGGTCCACCAGACGGACTTGCTGCCGGAGACTCCGGCGATATTCGGCTCGCCGGACTCACGAGTGGCCGTGCGATTGTCGCCTGTCGCAGTGACGCTGCTGCCCGTCAGCAATTGTCGATCGGCGAAGTTGTCGTTCGTGCGAGCGGCGGTCTCGTTGTCTTCAATCGTGACCGTCGCTGTACCGCGAGTCCCATCGATCGAGTAATTCGACCGCGTCGCGAGTGTCAGCACAACACTCTCGGTTCCCTCGGTCAGAGCGTCGTCCACCGGGCTGACCGAGATCGTCGCCGATGACCTCCCCGCGGGAATCGTGATCGATCCGACGAGTCGCGTGTAATCGGTGCCGTTCGTGGCAGCGCCAGAAACGGTGTAGAAAACGGTCAACGACGACGCCGTCGAGCCGGTGCGAGTGACTTGATACTGCCCGCGATTCGCGACTTGGCCGGTACGTGTTTCGGCGGCAACGGCGTCGGTCGCTCGGATGCTGATTGTGGGAAGAGTTTGATCGTTGTCGGCGATCGTGACAGTCGCGGCCGACCGAACACTGTCGAGGTTGTATGCTCCCGACGATTGCAACGTGGCGATCACAGACTCACTCGATTCCGCGAGGCTGTCGTCCAGCGGTGTGACGGTCAGCGTGACCGACGACTGTCCGGCCGGAATCGTCACCAGAGTCGGCAGGCTCGAATAGTCCGATCCAATTGACGCGGCACCGCTGTAGCTCAGCGACACGACCAGAGCGGCGTCGGTCGCGCCGGTGCGACTGATCGTGTACGTGCCCGTGTTGGTCGTTTGGGTGACGGTCGTCTCGGCAGCGGCGGCATCGGTCGCAACGATGCTGAGCGTCGAGAGCACATCGCCTCCTCCACCTCCGCCAGTCACACCAGCGATGCTCGTGATCCATGCGGCGTAGGCATCGACGCGAGTGTCGAATGAGTGATCGCCGATCGACGCATCCGGCGAGTCTCCGCCGGAGGTGACTCCCGCAATGTACTTGATGCCGCCAACGGTCACGAAGGCCGGCCCGCCGCTGTCTCCCGGAGCGGTGTTCGCTTCGGTGTTGTTGTCGAAGTTCCACGAGATCAACGTGCGCGAGACCTCGTCGATCGGCGTCGTACCGACCCGCTTGATGCCGAAATCGCCATTGGTCCCCGTGGTCCCGTTGCCGCCGCCGCCAAAGCCGACCAGCGTCAACAGTTGGCCGACCTGCGGAATCCCTCGGAAGATGTCCATCGGCGTGATCCCGACGACAAGGCTGCTGAGCTTGTAGATCGCGATGTCGTTGGCCGAATCGCTGCCGATCGCGTTGCCGTTGTAGTTGGGATGCAGGTAAACCCGCTCGGTCTGATACGACTGCCCGCCGACCGTGAACGTCCCGGATGTGTTACCGACCCCTTCGGCACAATGCGCTGCCGTCAGCACATACTGCGGAGCGATCAGCGTCCCCGTGCAGAAATGATCGCCGCTCTCCCCAATCAACCCGACCGCCGGGTAGTCCGATGTCTGTGTCCCGTTGACGATCCGTGTTGAGACTGCCAATTCACTGTGCTGATGTAATTCCACCGCACCGGACTGCGACATGCTGACTGCCGACAGCACGACGCGCGGCTCGAATGTTTCTGCCGGAGCAAATCGCCCCGCTTGGACAAGTTCGATTTGACGGCGACGACTTCGACCAGTCCACAACTTCTGCCACGACGACGACCAGTTCTTCCGCATGATGTGACCCTTCCAGCAAGGAGACGTGTGACGTGAGGCTCGCACTTGCGATCACCTCTGGCCCGTCACCAAGTCAGGTACGGGACACACGCCAACTTCTTGCACGCGAAATCACCGCCGTCGAAAAAAGCGGTTCACCACCAACCGAGTTGAAACCTTGAATCAACCTGGGTTGTCACACAAAGGGGCATCGAATTCGACGTTGCTTCTCTTCGTGTCTTCGTGTGAGGACGGCTTCAAAACACAGCACGACGTGCCAACAAGTGGTTGTTGTCCGAGATTCCGGCCACTCGCTGGCGCGTCGTGCTGGACGATGACTGGCTACCGCCACGCGAGCGGCTGCTTCCAACTTTGCTTGAGTTCGTCCAGCCCGGTGTCGATGACGAACGCTCCCGCCGCACCGCGAATCTGAACGCGATCGGTTGAAGAGACCTCTCCCAGTTTGACCACTGGCACGTTGGACGAACTGCAGAGCGATTCGACCGCCGCTTGTGCCGTCGCGGGGACTTCCAGCACGAACCGCGAGTTGCTTTCCGAGAACAGCAGAACCGCGTCGTCGCTCAGACCGCTGGACTTTGCGAGCAATTGCAGATCCAGCGACACACCAAAGCCGCCAGCGAACGCCATTTCGGAGACGGCGGCGGCCAGTCCCCCTTCGCTGAGGTCGTGACTGGAGAGAACCAGTCCCTGCCGAATGGCCTCGTGGACGGCGGCAAAGATGCGCGGCGCGAGTTGCAGATCGACGTGCGGGACCGTTCCCCCTTCGAGAGCGTTGACCAGCGCGAAGTGGCTGCCGCCGAGTTCGTTGGCAGTCGGGCCGATCAGCAGCAGCACATTGCCGGCGGCTTTAAGGTCCATTGTGATCGCCTGCTCGACATCGTCCAGTTGTCCAAGAGCGGAGATCAGCAACGAACTCGGAATCGCGACTGTCTGCTTCTGGCCGCTCGCGTCGGTGAATGAAAACTCGTTGTTGAGGCTGTCCTTGCCGCTGATGAACGGCGTGCCAAAGGCGATTGCCGTGTCCTTGCAGGCGAGTGCCGCTCGCACGAGCGTGCCGAGCGTCTCTGGTCGGTCGGTGTTGCCCCAGCAGAAATTGTCGAGGATCGCGATCCGCCGCGGATCGGCTCCGACGGCGATGACGTTGCGAACCGCCTCGTCGATCGCCGATGCGGCCATCCAATACGGATCGAGATCGCCGAATCGCGGATTCATGCCGCAGGCGACGGCCAGGCCGCGCTTCGATTTCAGGGTGGGCCGCACGACCGCAGCGTCCGACGGGCCATCGTTGCAGACACCGACCAGCGGCTTTACGACGCTGCCGGCTTGGACCTCGTGGTCGTACTGGCGAATCACCCACTCCTTGCTGCACACGTTGAGCGAGCCGAGGATCGATTTGAGGGTTTCGTCGAACGTCGTCGCGTCACTCCGTGACGCGAGTTTCGAGTCACGGAGTGACTCGTCTACCTTGGGCGTGAACACCGCCTCACGCACGATGGGCGGGCGGCCGTCGTGCAGGAAGCTCATCGCGAGATCGGCGACTTGCTGTCCATGATATTTCAGGACCAACCGGCCGGTCGGTTGGAATTCGCCGAGGATCGCGGCTTCGACACCTTCGGATCGGCAGAGCGATTCAAACTCCGCCCATGTCGATGGCGGCACGGCGAGAACCATCCGCTCTTGCGCTTCGGAGATCCAAATCTCCGTGTAGCTCAGGCCGCTGTATTTGAGCGGTGCGTTTTCGAGCCAGACTTCCGCGCCGATGTCTTCCCCCATCTCACCAACGGCGGACGAAAAGCCGCCGGCCCCACAGTCGGTGATCGCGCTGTACAGGCCGCAGTCGCGGGCTTGCAGGATGACGTCGGCCACCATCTTCTCGGTGATCGCGTTGCCGATTTGAACCGCACCGCCGGAGATCGTCTCGCTTTCGTGAGTCAACTCGGCGGACGAGAACGTCGCTCCGTGAATACCGTCGCGGCCGGTACGTCCGCCGACAGAGACGATGTAGTCACCGGGCTGCGCGTGCTTCTCACACTTGTCGACCGGGATCATGGCGACGTTGCCGCAGTAGACCAACGGATTGCCGAGATATCGCTCATCGAAATAAATCGCACCGTTGACGGTTGGGATGCCCATGCGGTTGCCGTAGTCGCGGACTCCGCTGACCACGCCGCGCATGACCAACTTCGGGTGCAACGTCCCCGGCGGCAGCGAATCGTGCGGCGTGTCGGGAGAGGCGAAACAGAAGACGTCGGTGTTGCAGATCGGTTTTGCTCCGAGTCCTGTGCCGAGCGGGTCGCGGATCACACCGCCAATGCCGGTATTCGCTCCGCCGTACGGTTCGAGAGCCGACGGATGATTGTGCGTCTCGACCTTCATACAGACGTTGTCGGTCTCATCGAACTTCACGATGCCGGCGTTGTCCTTGAAGACACTGACGCACCAATCCGCATCGCCAAGCCGCCGACGAATCTCGACCGTCGCGGCGAAGATCGTCTCCTTGAGCATGTTCTGAAAATAAATGTCGTGCCGGCCGTCGCGGTAGTGAATGCGGCCGGCCAGCGTCTTGTGCGAGCAATGCTCCGACCATGTCTGCGCAACGGTTTCGAGTTCCACGTCGGTTGGGTCGCGGCCGAGATCGACGAAGTGCTGACGAATTGTCTGCATCTCCACGAGATTCAGATAAAGCTGACCTTCACGACTGAGCCGCATCAGGCGGTCGTCGTCCATCGCGCGGATCGCGACGTGCGTGAGCTTGAATTGGTAATCGCCGCCGATTCCGATCGTCTCCATCGCCAGCGGGCCAACGACGACATGCTCAATCGCATCGTTCGCCAACACCCGCTTGATGAGCCGCTGAACCTCGGTGTCGGAAGCTCCGTCGTTGACCCAGTATTTTCGGACCGTCGCGACGGTCGTCACCGGGATTTTCAAGTCGGTCAGCGCGGCCTTCGCGCTGAGCGCGACGTTGTCTGTGACGCCCGATTTGAGCATGACGTTCAGTTGGGATAATCCGCCTGCGGCGGATCGGCTGTCGGCATTCGGCTGTCGACCGAGCGGATGTACCGAACACGTTTCAACGACCGAATCGACGAGCAATCCCAACGCTCGCTGCTCGATCGCGGTGGCATCGGCGTCTCCTTCGATCAAGAACGATCGCGCGGCACGGACGGAGTTGATTGAGCCGAGTCGTAACGCTCGTGCTTCGCTCAGCACGCGAGCACCCTCGCGGTCCATTTGCCCCTGTGCCGGATGAATCTCCACTTCCCACAACATGCCAAACTCCCTTGCGTGATGACTCTGACACGACGACGTGGTTGAATTGTAGGGGGCAAGCTCATGAGCCGGCAGCGTTGACGACTCGTGCAGCCGTCGCTTTTCATCGAAGATAGCACGGCTATAATCCGCTCCCCTTGCGACGGCCCCACGGTCGCCGCTGGTTTTGGCGAGGTAGCTCAGCCGGTTAGAGCACAGGCTTCATAAGCCTGGGGTCGTGGGTTCGAGTCCCACTCTCGCTATTAGTCCGTACCCTGAGGGGATGATTTGTCAGGGCGACGATTCAGGCTGAAATGTCGAGACTACTCTTCGTTCACAACGCCCAGCTTTTTGCTTATCGTCAACTGATTGCCTTTGTCGTTGTATTCAAAGCCGGTCATGAATGAGCGGATGAGCATAATGCCACGCCCACCGGGTTTTTCGAGGTTGTCATCCTCGGTCGGGTCCGGCACTTCTGCAATCTTGAAGCCGTCTCCTTGGTCCTCGATCACAACGGTAATTTCATCAGCAGACAACTCGCAGGCAATGTAGACTTTTTTGTCCGGATCCATGCGGTTGCCATGTTTGATGGCGTTGACTAGGGCTTCTTCGAGCGAGAGCCGCACGCCAAAGCAATCACGCATTGGCCAAGCGTTTTGTTCCATCAAGCCAACGATGCGTTCCTGAACTTCGCGCGCTTCCGCCGTATCGTTCGGAATCCAGACATCGAATTGTACGGTTTGGGCCATGTCATCCCAGATTCAGGCGACCGTGAATACGGAGTGCCCGCAGGTTTTGCTCGCCGTGGCTCCATCAGGACGTTGCCCGAAACGTCTCTGATCGTCAGCGGAATTCGGCCCCAGACCCGGAGCGAAGTCCCTTAAAGCCCTGCCAAGGCAGCTTCCAAGTTGTCCTTCATATCGAACAGCTTGTTCAACTTGGTGATCGCGAAGACTTCGTAGATGTCCGGCCGGATGGCACACAATCGCAGCTTGCCCTTCGCGGCCTTCACCTTCTTGTCCATCGTGATGAGCTTGCCCAGTGCAGCACTGGAGAGGTATTCGACGTTGGAGAAATCCAACACGATCTTCTTACGCCCATCCTCTTCGATCAGTGCGAACAATTGGTTGCCGATGATTTGGATGTTGCCCTCATCAAGGATTTTTTTGTCAGTGAACTTCGCGACCGTGACGTCGCCCACTTCCTCGAGCTCCAATCGTCGGCTTCCAGTACTCATGGTTTGTTTCCAGTATTCCTATCAAAGGGATGTGACTGTCGACTCGCCAAAATGGCGCAAATGATGATGGGCATTGCCTAGAACAGTGTCAAGCATGTCTCTCGCGGGCCAGTCCACGTCGCTAGGGGAGTTTCGATGAAAGGATGACTCTTCTACCAAACTTCGAGGCAATCGCCGATCAGAGCGTTTCGTTTTCGAGACGGTCTCGATGTGGTGAATCGGCAACAAATCTGGTGTCCCTGTTGCCTAGACGCCTCGTTTTCTCACACAAAGGGGGTTGATTTGGGTGGTCGCTGCTTGCGGATTGATTCGCCCACAGCGCTGGTCCGGTGTTTGCTGCCCATCGGCAACATCTCGTTGCTAGATTCTTTGGAGGCTCGGACTCATGAGTCGTCGGACCAAGTTCATCGCCGCGTTCGGCTGGCTCTTGCTTTTCGTGAGCGGAGTCCCGTCGTTATCGGCGGCAGACGTGGAGGTCCGACTCAAGGATGGCCGGACGCTCCACGGTTCGGTTGTGGAATCGCAAACAAACCAGAAGCAGCTGGCTTTGGAAGTTCACTCATCCGGCATCACGGTGCGCCGGACCCTCTTTTGGAAACAAATCACTTCTACGAAGATCGTCGTGAGATCGAAATTGGACGTTCCACAAGAAGTCTCTCAAATTCAATTGGGGCCAGTTGACGATCATTACAACCGCGGCGAGAAGTTTGATGAAGTGGCGATTCAAGGAAGTGCCAACGTCTCAGAGTTGCCGCTGTTCGAATTCATTGTTGCCGCTCAGCCTGTCAGCACATTTGGCAGGATGGATTGGGATTCGCTGCGTCTTTCGGTGCGAGGCTTCGATCAGACGGGTACTCCGGTTCCATTGTTCGGTACTCTTCAAGTGACATTGTGGGGTCTTCGAGAAGAGACCGGACGCCCGTATCGAATCAACACACCCACCGGCCCACTGGATGTGACATCGTCGCGCCGACTTGAACTCGACAAGATTCAAACGTGGTCGCGCAGCTTAGACTCGACGATGCAGCGATTGCCTGGGATCGGCGTACCAACTGGAGGGCGGCCCGGTAGCGGCGGAATCGTTTACGAGGATGTGACGAGCTATCCCTGGAGCGCGAGTGGTTTTGGAGGTCAATCCGTTTCGAACTTTTCGGGGCGACAGGATCGCGGCCGGCCTGTTTATACGCGCAATCCATCGGACACCGTGCAGATGATCCTTCCGTTGCCTCGACCGTTGCTCGATTCGGATGCTCAACGCTGGCCGATTGGCGAAGTCAGTGTCGAACTGTTGATGCCGGGAGTGGGAGTGTTCTACGCGGCTTCACCGGGAGTTGTCTTGGTTCATCAAAGCCCGCTTCGGCAAGAGCTGCTCAACCAAAGCGGCTCACGGTTCTTCCCGAATGAAACGACCACGGAGAGTCGAGGAAACTGGAAGGAGCAAGGCCGCCCCTCGCAACTGAGGCAAATCACTCCACCGTTCCCAACTGCCATCGGCAATAATCCGCTTCCGGTGCATGTTGTGCCGTAATCAATTTGTTACGGCCACTGTGCGGCGTCCTCTCCATCCAGCCGTAGCGTCAAGCACTTCGCACTGCCGCCAGCTTTGATGAATTCTCCAAGTTCGGTCGCGTGTGGTGTGTAGCCGTGATCGCTCAAGCTGCGCTCCAGTTCGGGGCAGCCGGTGTTGAGCGCGACGTGCTTGCCAACGACCACGGCATTGCAGGCGAATCGCTGCGCCTCTTCCGGGCGAACTTCGATCAGAGTGGAAATGTGCTGATGCAACGCGGCCTGACCATACTCGTCGAAAGCCGGAGGGAAATAGATCGCCTCGGTCGGGCTGAGCGGGCAGAAGCAAGTATCGAGGTGATAGTAGTAATCGCTGACTAGTTGCAGCGGGATGACCCGACAATCAAGCTCCTCGGCCAGCCAGTGCTCACCGCCGACGTCGCTGCGAATGAGGTATCCGGCGAAGAGTGTGTCGCCACAAAACAGTGCGTCGCCAGCCCCCTCGAAATCCCAGCCGAGCGGCAATTCACGAGTCTCGAATCCCGCCGCTTGAAACCACGCAGCATCAACGGCCGTCTCCGGCTGCCGAGCCGCGTGTCGAAATCGAGCGAGGTACGCGCGGTTGCGCCACATCAGCGCGGCATTGGCGGTGAAGACCAAGTCGGGCAGACCTTTGACGGCCTTCAGCAAGCGGATGTCAGCACCGACGGAAATCAGCACGTCGCGAAGTTGCTGCCACTGCGATTCGGCCAGTGAGCGATCGCTCTGCCGACTGCGGTTCATCCACGGATTGATTTCGTACTCGATGCCGTAATGGTCCGGCGGACACATCAAGATCGTTGGTCGGTCGAACTGTGGCATGACGGCCTCCGTTTCCAAAACACTAACCCGAAGCGCCAGCGAGGGCGAGCGCTCCAGGCGGCTGGCATGACGAGGCTCAGGGAAGCATTCGCCCTCGCTTGTGCTTCGGGTTCGTCTGACGTGATTGCTTCGCTGTTGCTCGCGGGCTAACGTGCCGCGCGAATTCGATCCCTGGAATCCGGAGAGCAAGACATGTCCGACGTCACGATTAAGACTCGCGAGAACGGCCCGTTGCTGGTCACTGGCCCGATCACGCTTTGCGATCATCTCGGCAACAAGTACGACCTGACTGGCAAAGAGAACGTCGCCTTGTGCCGCTGCGGAGCCAGCCAGAAAAAGCCGTTCTGTGACGGGACACACAAGACCTCCGGCTTTCAAGGGGCGGAGACGGTGCAGTAACCGTGGGGCACGTTTTCAACGTGACCGTACCAAAGGCACGTTGAAAACGTGTCCCACGCGGGGACGACATCATGCGCAGCTTGCTCGCTTCGATCGGATTGTTATTCGGCGTCACCAGTTTTACGATCGCGCAGCCACCGTCGGAGTCGGATGCAGCAGCGATTCGTTCCGGCATGGCGGACCTGCAAAAGGCCGTCGGCGAGTTGAAGAACGCGAAGCGGGACGAGCGGCTTGTGGCGGACGTCGAAGTCTACGCCAAGGCCATTGAGTGGGCGCTGCGGCACAACGAATTCTATTTGCCTCCCGCTCCGAAAGATGGCTCGAAGCCGAAGACCGAACCGAAGTCGAAATATCCACAGTTCGCGTTGAATGCGGTCAAAACGGGACTCAAGCGGGCCGAGGAACTCGCGGGCGGCAAGTCGAGCTGGACGGCGCAGACCGGCAAGAGCATTCGCGGCTACGTCTCGCGCGTCGATGGTTCGGTGCAGCCGTATGCCGTCACATTGCCAGAAGGGGCGGGTGCGAGAACCTCGAAACGCTGGCCGCTGTACGTCGTGCTTCATGGTCGAGGTGGCGACCGCAACGAAATCCGGTTTTTAGAAGATCATCACGACAAAGCGTGGCCGAAGGACGGACCACTCAGCGCGGCGGACTTCGTACAGCTCGATGTCTTCGGCAGGATCGACAATTCGTACCGCTGGGCCGGAGAGACGGATGTCTTCGAGGCGATCACCGACGTCAAACGCCGCTACCGCATCGACGACCGGCGCGTTGTTCTGTGGGGCTTCTCGATGGGCGGAGCAGGAAGCTGGCATCTCGGCGTGCATCATCCGGGCGAGTGGTGTTCGGTTGGGCCGGGAGCGGGGTTCGTCGATTACCTCAACTATCAGAGTCCGAAGTCGCCTCTGCCGGAGCATCAGCGAGACGCGCTGCATGTCTACGACGCGCTCGATTGTGCCCTCAACGCCTTCAACGTGCCGATCTGCACCTACGGCGGTGAACTCGACAAGCAAATCGCGGCCAGCCAGTTGATGGTCGATGCGGCCAAGAAACGGGATGTCGAAATCAAGTTCCTGATCGGGCCAGGGGTCGAGCACAAATTTCACCCCGATTCGTTCAAAGAGTTCATGGCGTTCCACCGAGCGAACGTCGAACGCGGCCGGATGACCTCACAGCAGCGCAAGGAAATCCGCTTCGAGACTTACACGCTCAAGTACAACGAGTGCGACTGGCTGACGATTGAAGAACTCGACGACCATCTCGACGCCGCCACGGTTCATGCCACGGTCGCGAAGGACGGTGTGCTGCACATCAAGACGGAGAATATCACCGCGCTGCAAATCGCTCGCGATGTCGCCGAGAAGATCGAGATCGACGGCGACGAACACCCACTGTCGAACGCCAGCGGCAGCCTGTTGCCCGGAGTGTTCTACACCTGGAACGGTAAGCATTGGGACGTCCTCAGCTACGACGATTCGCGAGCCTTCGCGGCGAACCCTCGGCTTCACAAACGCCACAACCTGCAAGGCCCCATCGACGACGCCTTCATGGAGCCGTTCGTCTGCGTCCTGCCAACCGGCAAGCCGTGGCACGAGAACCACGCCGCTTGGGCCAAGTGGACCTACGACCGCTTCGACCGCGAGTTCGACAAATGGATGCGCGGCCGAGTCCCGACGATCAAAGACAGCGAACTCACCGACGAGCAAATCGAGAGCAAGAATCTGATCCTGTTCGGCGATCCGTCTTCGAACGCGGTGTTGGCCAAAGTCGTCGAAGACTTGCCGGTGACATGGACGAAAGAGTCGCTTGAAGTCGGCGGCAAAACGTACGACCCAAAGACTCAGGCGGTCTCGCTGATCTTCCCGAACCCGTTGAATCCGACTCGGTACGTCGTCATCAACTCCGGCCACACGCTGCACGACGCCGAGTTCATCGGCACCAACGCCTTACTCTTCCCACGATTGGGCGACATCGCCGTGCAGAGCTTCGAGCCTGCCAAGGCCGGCTTCTCCGAGAAGACCGAATGGGCCACGTCGTTTGATTCCAAGTGGAAACTGCCGAAGTAGCGAACTCCGTCACTGTCGCCACAGCCACAAAGACAGCCGATTAGCGATGATCTCAGAAATGACCGCACCGCTGCATAGCAAGGTCGCTGAGTTCCGAAGGCTTGGTTTGTTTTCAGGCATCAAGGATTTTTCCGAGCTTGAGCGGCGAATCGAGGCACTGACAGACGAGAAACGGAAAGGTGACGCCTTCGAGATCTTCGCCGAGGCGTATCTCGCCACGCAGCGTGTGAGAATGGCCAAGCACGTTTGGCCGGACAAGGCGATCCCGCCTTCGATCCGCAAACGGTTGCGACTGTCGCCACGTGATGTCGGTGCGGATGGTGTGATTGAGACCATCGCTGGCAACTTGCCGATTCGCAAGCGGCTGTTCCTGACGGCGACGCCTCGGCATTACGACTTGAAGCGGCGCGATGCCGAGGGCGAACCGGTTGAAGTCTTTTCGATGAATCGGCCGGAGATTTACGGCCCTGTCGTCCACACGCTGTCGTTCGCCGAGGCTGCGAAGCAGAAGATCATTTGCAACTACAAGGTCGTGATCGCAGTCGTCACGTCCGCGATGCTTCCCCGTGTTGTGGCCGGTCTCCCGACCGAGCCACCCCGTTTGACCGAAGGTCTCCCCGATCCAGTAACCGGCGTCAAAGTCAGAAAGAATCCGGCCGCTCGAAAGAGGAGACCTTCGGTCAACGACCAGTGGCTCGGTCGGGAGACCGGCCACAACGTGATCAGTCGGCAGCAACTGCGTCACGGCACCGTGCTGGTCAGCGGCGACGAAGTGACGGCACAGCAAGTCGCCCATCAAATCGCGCTGGCACAAGCCGTCGCCGAGCACCGGCTCAAGAAGATTTTCACGTTTCATCGCAACGTGGCCACGGCGAGATCATTCACCGGCGAGGGGAGCGAAGGGATTGGGACTCACCTTCCCGATTTCGCCGCGTTGCATGTCAACGGAGCCATGTCCACGGCGGCTCGCGACGGCTTGATGGCCGAGTTCAAAGCGGCTCGGCAGGTCCGCCGTGGCGGATCGAACGCGCGCTGCCAGACGGAAGGGATCGACGTGCCGACGGTGGACATGGTCGCCTTCCTGACTCCCAAGCGGAGCAAGGTGGACATCGTGTCCGCCGCGGCGGATCGGCCGAGCGATGCGGAACGCACCGTGCAAGACGACCGGCTACCCGCCGCGGCGGGGTCCCGCTGTACATAGAACAGGCGGCGGGCGAATCGTTGGACGCCGCCGTCGCGCGGGCCGAGTTCGACGAAGTCTGGGCCGTGTTGCAGGCCCTGCAAGAACAGGACGAAGTACACGACGACCTCATCCACCAGATGCAGGCCGAGCGTCGGCTGCCTTCCCCATAGGTTCCGACACCTTTGGCCGCTTCTTTTCCTTGTACACGTCAACGTCGAACCCGCCTGACAGAAGGAAGCCCAGAAACGATTTGCCCTGAAAGCGGCATGTTTGAGCAATGCCCAGCAGCCGCAGGTAGAAATCGGCCACTCGTTTGAAGAAGCTCCCTGAAATCTTTCGTTGCACTGCCAAGTGGCGAATTGCCCGTTCGGCCATGTTGTTGTTCCAGGGAATGCCGTCCTCTTTCAGGAAAGTGAAAAGACTATCTCGGTGTCGGAGGAACCGCTTCTGAAATGTCTTCGCGGCTTCACACTTGAACTCTCGCCCCAGGATCATGGAGTTGTAGAAGCGATTCACGGATCGCTCGTGTTTCGCGAGGTGTCGTTTTTTGAGACCATATTTCGCGACATCATCCATGATTGGCGAAATGAGATCCTTGAATGCGGCGACAAACTCCTCCAGTTCAGCGTTGAACGGATTCTTCCAGAGTGTAGTGCCCTTTTCGAAAATGGAGCGTCCTTGAAACTGGCGTGTTGTAGAGTCACACCAGAAAGGACGCATGATGAAGAAACCACGACGTCAGTTTTCAGCGGCGGACAAAGTCGCGATCGTCAAAGCTCACGTGGTC
>SXGS01105057.1_pt1 | contig 14613 bp, 9 predicted proteins | sample 3174681 | NCBI WGS metagenome assembly SXGS01 (sample SAMN11356861, study PRJNA531348) | freshwater metagenome | isolation source: freshwater sample F1-80 | place: China: Fuxian Lake, Yuxi | collected 2017-12-25
CGAAAGAACCCGGCGCGGTGCCAAACGACCATCCGGCGAACAACACCGACCCAGATGCATCGACCGCGACGCTGGAAGCGACATCATTCGACGACGACCCAAGTTGACGCACCCATAGCTTCGCCCCCGACGCCGAGTATTTCGCGACGACTGCGTCGCGGTTCCCGGCATTCGCTTCCGGCGAGCCTGCAACCGTACCGAGCGACGCGCCAGCAACAAAGATGTTTCCGGTACTGTCGGCAGCCACACCGCCGCCGAAATCACTGCTCGTCGAACCAAGCAGATGCACCCAGGTCCGGCTACCAGCGGCGTCGTAGCGAGCCAAGAACACATCACTGGCTCCGGCATTCGCATCCAAAGCTCCCACGACCGCGCCGCCAACATCGCCGGTCAAGAGCACAGTTGCATTCGGACCTACCGCAATGCCGGTTGCATTGTCGGACGCGTTCGAGCCGAGCTGATGCACCCACACCCGATTGCCAGCCGCATCAAAGCGGGCGGCAAACGCATCCACGCCGCCAACATTTCCTTCAGGGGCGCCCGGCAAACTCGCCCCAGTGCTCCCCGCAATGTAAACGTTGCCGCCAGAATCTGACGCGACAGCAGTTGCCACATCATCGCTCGCGGTCCCGAGTTGATGGACCCAAAGTCGGTTGCCGCTCGAGTCGTACTTCGCAATGAATGCATCGCGCAGACCCAGGTTGGTCTCGGGCGCTCCCGGAAGATTGGCAGCAGTATTTCCCACCAGATACACGTTGCCTTGACCGTCGACCGATACGCCAGCACCCTGGTCGGCTGCAACGGAACCAAGCAGGTGCGTCCAGAGCCGAATACCCGCGGCATCATATTTCGCAACGAACGCGTCGAAACCGCCGGCATTCGTTTCGGCGGCGCCAGGGATACTCGAAGCTGTCGTTCCTGCGATGTATGAACTACCAGCTGCATCGAGAGCGATTGCTGAGCCAGCGTCGTAGCTCGACGTACCAAGTTGATGGGTCCAAAGCCATCGCGGATTCGAGGCATCAGCTGCGCGAATCGTCGCGTCGAGGGCGCTCACCAAGCAAGCTGCCGCGATCAGCACCACCAAACAAATGGATCCGACGCGCGAAACGCGACGCTGCACAGCTACCACCAATCGAGACCGAGATATTGCGACACGCTAGATCGGTAACCGATCGAAACGGTTGACCCTCGTTTTCACGTTCGCTGCCCCCAACCCAGTCTGATCGTTCGCCTTCGAGCACAAAGGTGCGTCCAATCACGGCAAATGTCGCAGGTCCGTGGCAACATGTTCGCCATGGCATTTGGACAAGCTGCTGGCCCTCCGGCGACTGCACGTCAGGTGGAGGAGCTCCGAGCACTGCTGAGCGAAGCAGGCCATACAGATTTTCGTGATGCCCGTGGCCCAATGGGGTTCAACCAGCGCCAAGCCAACGGCAAGTTCACGCGCTCCGAGGCCGAGGCGTTGATAGCTCAGCTCCAAGCAGAAGCCGACGCGTGCGCGAATGACAAGATCGCTGTAACGCCGAACGTCGACCCACCGAGTGGAGAACCGCAGCGTCGAGTGCAGCAGAAAGCTGCGAAATCTGGTCCTGATCTCAAGCGAGTTCCGTCGGCTGCGCTGGCTGCGGAACTGCAGTTAAGAGGATGGATCGTCGTCGAACCCTGATACTGCCAACAACTCACGCTTGCAGCGATTCTTCGCTTCAACCTGTCAAACTTGTGCATGGCCAAAGTCAATGCAACATTCTCGAAGGGCGATTCGTATCAGCTCACGGATCGATATCTCCTGCGCGAGGGCCGAGCATTCCTGAGCGGCGTGCAAGCATTAGCTCGGATTCCAATCGAACAACTGCGCATCGACCGCGATCGCGGACTTCGCACCGCGTCATTCATTTCCGGGTATCAGGGTTCACCACTGGGTGGGTTCGACCAAGAAATCGCCCGAGCTGCCAAGCTGGTACCCGACCTCGACGTCGTGTGTCGTCCTGCGGTGAACGAAGAACTCGCGGCCACTGCGGTCATGGGTAGCCAGCTTGCAGCTGAACAACCAGATTGCCGGTACGACGGCATCGTCGGCATTTGGTACGGCAAAGCGCCCGGCCTCGACCGGGCGAGCGACGCTTTGCGCCACGCGGCATTTGCTGGCACATCGCGACACGGCGGCGCAATTGCGTTCGTCGGCGATGATCCCGCGGCCAAGAGTTCGACACTCCCATCGAGTTCGGATTCGTCTCTCGTTGACTTACACATGCCCATCTTGTATCCGGGCAATGTGCAAGAGATTCTCGACCTCGGCATTCACGCCGTCGCGCTCTCGCGACTCACCGGCGCTTGGTCTTCAATGAAGATCGTCGCGGCCGTGGCCGACGGGACGGCGACGGTGGATCTGACCGCAGGTCGCGTCATTCCAGTCATACCAAATCTCGTCCCTCCTGGCAGCGTCGATGGCCTCAACTATGTGCATCGACCAAACGCAATGTTGCTCGCGCCACAGACGCTCGAACTCGAACGCGACTTTCGTCTTGTTCGTTCCGAACTTGTCCGGCGCTACGCCGACGCCAACGGTTTGAATCATCCGACTGTGTTCCCTACCAACGCATGGATCGGGCTCGTCGCTTCGGGATACACCTATCACCAACTCCGCGACGCGTTACGACGACTGGGCTTTGATACCGACGACAAAATCGCGAATGCAGGCATTCGACTCTTGCATATGCAGATGCCAGTTACCTTCGACCCTGAAATCGTTCGACGGTTTGCCCGCGATCTCGAAGAGATCGTTGTGGTCGAAGAAAAGAACCCGACCCTTGAGCTATTGATCAAAGATGCGCTGTATAGCGTGACGACGCGTCCCGCAGTTTACGGAAAACGTCATCCCGACGGTAGAACCCTGATGCGCGAGACCAGCATGCTTGACGCCGACGCGATCATCGATGGTTTGCGCGAACGACTCGCTTCGCGGCTTGCAGATCGGATGAATCCCGCGCCGAAGATTCGTGAGCGCGTGGCGATACCCATCAACGTGGAGCGCACGCCGTTTTACTGTTCTGGCTGTCCGCACAATCGCAGCACCCGCGCTCCCGAGGGGTCGCTCGTAGGTGCAGGAATCGGGTGCCACACCATGGTGCTACTGATGGACGACGAACGCGTCGGCGAAATTAGCGGCATCACCGCGATGGGCGGCGAGGGCGCCCAATGGATTGGGATGTCACCGTTTGTGCAGCGAAATCACTTCTTGCAGAATCTTGGCGACGGCACGTTCTTTCACTCCGGCCAACTCGCAATCCAGGCCGCAGTCGCAGCCAAGGTCAACATCACGTACAAATTGTTATACAACGGCACGGTAGCTATGACGGGGGGCCAGGACGCAGTCGGCGCCATCGGTGTGCCCGAAATCATCACGTCTTTGTTGGCTCACGGCGTCGAGGACATTGTTGTCACAACTGAAGATCGATCTCGTTACGCGGGCGTGACCCTGCCGCATACCAAGCGAGGCCCGATCGAAGTCTGGGATCGTACGCGATCTGACGAAGCACATTCCCGACTTGCCCAAACTCCAGGCGTTACCGTCCTCATTCACGATCAAGCTTGTGCCGCTCACACGCGACAACTTCGCCACCGAGGAGTAGTACCCACACCATCGGCTCGAATCGCGATCAATCACCGAATCTGCGAAGCGTGCGGCGATTGCGGAGTCGTGAGTAACTGCCTATCGGTTCAGGCAATCGAAACGCCACTCGGCATCAAGACCACGATCGATCAAGACTCGTGCAACTTCGATCTGTCGTGCATCGAAGGCGACTGCCCCAGTTTCATGACCGTCACACCCGGCACTGCTGAGGTTACGACGCGAACCGAACCACCCGACCAGCCGATCCCTGACCCGCCAGCGACGACGATTGCACCCTGGGCAATTCGTTTGGTTGGAATCGGCGGCACGGGAGTCGTCACCACGTCGCAGATACTTGGCACCGCAGGAATGCTCGACGGCTTCGAAGTCCAGGGCCTCGACCAAACCGGCCTGTCACAAAAGGCCGGGCCTGTCGTCAGCGATCTTCGATTCACAACCAACGCGCCCGCGCTGACGAACTCGATTGGAACGTCGGATTGCGACCTCATCATCGCGCTCGATTTGCTGGTAGCGGCGACCGACCGCATGCTTGAAGTCGCGCATGCCGACCGCACCCAGCTGATCGGCTCAATTTCAGCAACGCCAACCGGCTCGATGGTCGGCCATCCGACGATCCAATATCCATTGACCAGTGAACTCGAGGCGCGCATCTTGCCCGTCACCCGAACGCCCCCAGTGCTCGTCGACGCCGCGACTATCTGCAGGGCGCTCCTCGGCGGGGCCGCCGGTGCCAATATCTTCATGGTTGGCGTGGCATTACAAAGTGGAGCGCTCCCTATGAGCGCAGACGCGATCGAAACTGCAATCGAACTCAACGGGGTTGCAGTTGCCGCGAATTTGGCAGCATTTCGATGGGGTCGATGGCACGTCGTCGATCCGGCGCGCGTCGCAGCATTGGCAGCTCGCGGCGACAAGACGCCGCAGATGGTCGTCCCAGAGCTACCTCACAAAATCGAAACCCACATTGACACAATGAGCTCCAGTGACGAATTCGCGTGCGTCGTTAAGCTGCTCGCCGCAGATCTCATGAGCTACCAAAACGTGAGCTATTCCAAACACTTTCTCGCCCTTTTAGGGGAGCTAGTCGACGCAGAGCAACGCGTCGGTGTACACGATCATTCATTGAGCACTATCGCAGCACGCAGTTTGCATCAACTCATGGCTTACAAGGACGAGTATGAAGTCGCGCGACTCCTTCTCGGGCCCGAAGCAACTCAGACCGCCGATGCAGTCGGAGGTACTGGTGCCACCGTGACGTGGAAACTGCATCCCCCGATCCTGTCGACACTCGGCTTGAATCGGAAGATCGCAATTCCGGCGCGGGTCGGGAAACCGGCCATGGCTGTTCTCGCCCGCGGCAAGCGGCTACGGGGCACCAAATTCGACCCATTCGGAAGAACCGAAGTACGCAAAGTCGAGCGTGGTCTCCTCAAGGAGTTCGAAGCCGCATTGCACACGGTTGCGACTTCGCTGACATCGGAACGGGTGACGGCGGCCATACATATCGCCCAACTGCCGCGCCGCGTCCGTGGCTTCGAGCGGCTGAAACTTCAGCGGGCCGCGACCTTTAGCCAAGAACTGCAGGCAGCACTCGCAGCTTTCACGCAGTCAACGTCGGCCCGGCGTTGAGATCGACCCCTCGTGAAGTGTCGCTTCGTCTCAGCGGCTACCTTCGAGCAACCCCAACCACAGGAACGCCATGCAGCCGAACAAAGACCAATCTCCCGAAACCATCGTTGGTATCTCCTTTGATGGCATTCTGCGAGCCCAAGAATTCATAACAGCAGCGACCCGGCTCGGAGCGGAGGGCACATTCGCCATGCACGATGCCGTACTCGTTGTGAAAGACGCGCAGGGCAACACCAAAGTGCGTGAATCAATCGACCCCCAGCCGGGTCGAAGCGCGATGTCTGGCGCCCTGTGGAGCGGCCTCTTCGGCTTGATGCTCGGCGGTCCGGTTGGTTGGCTGGCAGGAGCTGCTATCGGTGCGAGCGCGGGCGCAGGCGCCGCGAAGATGATCGACCTCGGAGTATCCGATGAATGGGTGAATTGGTTTCGGGAAGCTGTGCGCCCCGACACCGCAACGGTCGTGCTCTTGATCTCAAACGTGCACCGCGAAGCGCTAGTCACCGAGGCCGCGCGGTTCACAGGTGCGGAGTTGGTGTACGCGAACTTCGATAACGACACGCTGACGCGACTCAAAACGGCACTCGGCGATACGACCCCGATCTCCGACGAGAGCGCTATCGACACCGACACGGTCTAGCGGTTCAGCTCTTCAGAGTGGTCGGAGGAGGAGGCGCCTCCCAGAACCGGCCGAAAAACACTTCGAACGTTCCGTCTGGCGCTAGGCGGATATCGAGTGGATCGCCACTCTTGGTGTACGCCAACAACACCACTTCCCGATCTGGGACCGCGGCGTTGGGGCTGTCGGGCACAACTCGATAGCTCAGCGCGGCCGCAGATGATGCGTACATCTCTCGCAATGCAGCAACCGACATTTTCGTCATGCCACGCACCGAACTAATGAGATGCTGGGTGCGGATTTGCGCACTCACATCAATCACCAAATCAGGCGGCAACGGCAGACCGTCTGGCAGCCAAATCGGTCGCGGTTGCTGTTCGCCTTTGACGTATTTGGCGTCTGGACCTTCGAGTTTGATCACCCCGGTCTTCGAATCGACATCAACCACCGACACCTTGCCCGCGACGTTGAACACACGTTCAACCGCTCTCTCGGCATCCCGCTCGGCGTCCTCGCGAGCATTCGAACACGAAGTCGCGAGCGCGACTGACGACATGCCGATCAGCAACCAGTGACGGGTTCGCCTCGATTTACGGAACAAGCGGGTGGGTTTTGTTGAAGATATCGTCGGCAACCCAACCCTTGTATTTCGGCAGCCAAACGTGCAGCAGCCAATTGCCTGACGTGTCGAGGTTGGAACCACCGAGGGCCGCGCATTGGGCATCGGTGAGACCGTCACCGATGATTGTTGCACCGCGGAAGCACAATTTGTCGTGGTTGTGCCAGTGATCGTTGGTACCGAGGAACCCTTCCGGTGGTTCGGGACCAGACGCAACGACCCACACAATGCCGGTGAGTTTTCCGGATTTGGTGTTGGAGTCGTACATCATCATTGTGGGACGCCATGGGTCGAAGTCTGCGGGGATCCCGTAGTTGGTATCCATGTGGTGGGTTCCTTGACCAGACACAAACGGAGCGAGGCGGAAGTAGCCGTTTGCTTCCGCGATCGCCGCGGTCGGGAACTGCGCTCCGAAGGCTTCACCGACGGTCAATTCAACATTGAGTACCAGGCAGTCAATGTCTGAGAGCGGACCTTTATTGTCGACATAATGGCTATGGCCCGCATGGCCGTCGTTCGGCAGAATGTCGGTGGGGTCGCAATACCACGGCCGGTTCGCGCCGCCAGGTGCCCACTGCGTGATATCGCATGCTGCCGTGACGACCCCGAGCGCTGCGACGGCAGCAAGCAAGCGGAGTCGACGTGAACGCGTTGACCGAATCATGTTCGGCTCCTGTCGTAGGAAACTAGACACAGCATAGACAGATCCAGCAGCAACATCAAGCACGGCCGTCCCCGCGTCGAGCAAGAGAATCGACGAACGTGCCACGCACAACGACTCGTCGACGACGCGCAGCACTACACCGCGGGCATCGCGTCGGCGGTTTCGCGCAGTTTGTTTTTGAGCAATTTATCGAGGGTTCCCAAGGGAAATTCGTCTACAAAGTAGACGGCGCGAGGTACTTTGAAATCGGCAAGTTTGGCTGCGCACGCAGAGATGACTGCTTGTTCGAGTTCGGCATCGGCTGGGGCATTGGGTGCTTTGATCACGAATGCCACGACTACTTGGTCAAGCCATTCGTGGTGTTTGCCAACCACTGCGACCTGGCCGACACCAGCAACCGTCGCGGCAAGTTCTTCCACTTCTTTGGCAGAAACGTTCTCGCCGCCCACCTTGAGGAGGTCCTTGTCGCGTTCCTGATAAAAGACGTTGCCCCCCGCGCCCATCATCACCATATCGCCGGTTTTGAACCACCCGTCTTCAAACGAACTCTCGTTGGCCTCCGGGTTGTCGTAATACTCCAAGAAGATTTGAACGCCGCGGGTTGCGCGCATCCACAATTCGCCGGTTTCACCTTCGGCGCACAAAACGCCAGTTTCTTTGTTCACGACCGCGATTTCGTAACCAGGAGCAACGTGGCCCATCGATCGCATCGGGAGCATTTCGTTGGGCTTACCAGTGATCGCGTGCGTGACGAGTTCGGTCATCCCGTAGGCCGCGATGACATCGATACCAAACATACGGTCCAGATTCGGAAGGATCAACCCGAATACGCCAACGCGCAGCGTTGGCGCGGCCGGTCGATTGGGATCACCAAGTGTGCCCATACAGAACGGCATCAAAGAAATATGAGTGATTCCGTTGCGATTTACCACGTCCCAAAAGCGACTGGTCGACCACTTCGGCATGAGAACGGCCGTCGCTCCCGCGCCAAACACTGAAAAGAACGACCAGCTCTGGGCGTTGACGTGGAAGCAGGGGAGATAAATAAGGTAACGATCATCAGGACCGAGGTCGATATTGCGTGGGCCACACCGGCTAGCCCAGATCGCATTCGCATGTGTATGCACCACTGCTTTTGGTCGATTCGTCGTGCCCGACGTGAACATGATTCCAAAGGGAAGCATCGGGTCGGGTATGCGACCTGTCCATGAAGCGCTGTGACCGTACATCGCACTGAATGACTCAAGGCCGTGTTCGAGTTCATCGTTGGTTGCGGCTTCACCGCCGTTGTCATCAGTTACTGCAATCCACTTCAACGAGCTACCGGCGCTCTGCACAAGCGTTGCGTATTGCGGTTGCGTGATCGCCGCGACGCACTGCGATTTCGTGACGAAATATTCAACTTCGTCGAGCACCGAACGCGTATTAGTCGTCACCCCGACCGCGCCTATCGTTGCGCATGCGAGCCACGCGAACACCATCTCCGGACAATTGTCGGCATGTATCAGCACTTTGTCGCCAATCGCGATACCGCGCTGCACAAGACCACTCGCGAGCCGCGCGACTTTGTCCACGAGCTTCGCGTACGTCCACTCTTGGCGATCGCCAGATCGCGGTTCCCACACCAATGCCAAATGCCCGGGCTTGCGATCAGCCCAATGCGCCAACAGCGTAGGGATATCTTGACCGTGCATCTGAAATCGCGTCAACGCGTCAATATCCATACCGGCCATTCTGTAACGCCGACAGGTTCCTAGTCGAGCCGGACCTATCGGTGCGCCACGAGGTCGGCGTACTCACGATGTTGGTCGAGCCATGACACGACGAACGGGCAAACCGCGACGACTCTCGCATCTCGCTGCCGCATCGCGTCCATCGCCGCGCGCACGAGCACTCCCCCATAGCCGCGGCCTCCAAAGGCGGGGTCAATCTCTACATGTGGAAACACATAGTTCCCGGCCGCATCCACGACGTAATCGGCGAGGCCGATTCGTTGCCCATCAAGTAGCAGCTCAAAGCGAGTCAGTTCGGGCACATCAACGACCGCGAAAGACGGATCGCCCACTGAGATCGACTGCGCGTCGGACATAGCAGCAGCGTAGGCACGGGTGCGGCGATGCAACGACTAGTTGCATATTTGAGGGCAACATTCGCTGGGATAGCGAGAGCGGCATCGACCCGCTCTGGCTCGGCAACTAGAGCCCATCGCACTTCGGCGCGTTACGCAACAGTGCGTGGCGCGCCGAACGACTCATTGCAATAAAGAAGTGTCAATGTTGTACAACGCAGCAACGTTGTCGCAGAGGATCGCCTTGACTTGTTCGTCACTCAAATTCGTTGTGTGTTCGTCGAGCAATGCTTGGCTCCATGGCCACGTGGAATCTGAATGCGGAAAATCGTTAGCCCACATCAGACGATGCCAATTCATTGCGTCGGCATGTGCGAAGGCTGTCCAGTCGTCCTGAAACGTGGCATAGATGTGTTCAGCGAAAATTTCGCTGGGCATTCGACTGAGTTCTTGCCCGGCAGGGAGCCAGTAGCGGTGTCGATTGAACGCGTGGTCCATGCGGTACATGAAGTGAGGTACCCACCCTGCGTCGGCTTCGGCGCAGACGACTTTGAGTTTCGAGTTACGTTCGAAGACACCACCGAGTACGAACATCGCCATGATGTCTTGACATCCGCGCACTGTGGAGAGGAACTGCGCCATTTTCGGGCCGCGCGTTCGTTCGGCCTTGTAGGTGAGGATGTGAAAGCTCAGTGGAAGGCCGAGGTCGACGGCGGCTTCGTAAAACGGATCCCAATCGGTATGGTCGTAGTCATGTTCGTACGCGGGTAGTCCGGGCATCATGACGCCGCGCAGACCTAATGCTTTGATCGATTCGAGATCGGCGATGCCCTCGGTCGGATTACGCAACGCGGTTTGACCGCATCCGATGAGTCGGTTCGGTTCGACTTCGCAATACTCGGCGATCCAACGGTTGTAGGCCGCGAAACACGCAGCCTTGTAGTCGACGTCTTTGTGATTGCAAAGCACCATTCCCACCGTTGGGTAAATCACCTCCGCGCTCACACCGTCGCGTTGCTGATCGGCGACTCGATAGGTGGGATCCCAACCAGATCGGTGCAGGTCTTCGAACCGCTCACCGAATACGCGGATCTGGGCCGCGTCCTTACCGGCCGCAGCCACCAGACCAAGGCTGATTGGTCGCATACCTTCGACCTCAAACATGTCGCCAATTTTCTCACCGCCATTTACGATCTTCGGCGCCCGATCGCGAAACGTCGGGTCGATGTAATCGACATATGTGCTGGGCGCCTCAGTGATATGCGAGTCCGCCGAAATGATCGGGTAATCAAGCTGCATGAATGTTCCTATCCGCGTACGAGTCGGCCGGGAAGTGCTCCGGTGAATTCACCCTCAGCGTAGGTTTCGACGCCGCGCACCAAGGTGTGACGGTACCCACGCGCTCGCTGCAACAATCGTTTGCCCCCCGCAGGGAGATCGAAGGCCATGGTCGGAGGCTCCACCGAAAGAGCCTCCATATCGATGACGTTGATGTCGGCGCGCATACCGGGGAGCAGAGCGCCACGATCAGTAAATCCCATTGCTCGGGCGGTGTTACAAGTCTGTTGGGCAACGAGCAGTTCAATCGGCAGTGTGCCAAGGGGGCGATCTCGCCCCCAATGTTGGAGCAACGTAGTAGGGAAGCTCGCGTCGCAGATCGTGCCGACATGCGCACCGCCGTCACTGAGGCCAGGGATGCACCAGGGGTGTTGCAGCATTTCTTCGACGTGGTCGAGATTGCCATGCGCGAAATTAATGATCGGCACATAAATCAGCGCAGTTCCGTCGCCGCGTGCGATCTCGTCGTACAACAATTCCATTGGTTCAACGTTGTTGCGAGCTGCGATCGCAGGGATCGACGTTGTCGGGTCGGGTTCGTAATTCGGGCGTTCTCCAAGCACAAATGATGCTTGTCGACCCCAGTGCGTCCGCGTCTTGGGGCTGACTTCACTGAGCACTTTGGCTCGCACACTTGGCTCTCGGAGTTGCTCTACTCGTTTCGAGAGCTCAACATGTTCAGCAGCCACCGCGCGATAGGTAGCACTCTCACTGAGCGGGTTGATCGTCGCTTGCAATCCAATGAGAATGCCGATAGGTCGCACCGCTACTTGCGCGCGCATTTCGAGTCCGTCACTATTGCACTGTTCAATCACAGTAACAATCCGGCGCCAAGCGTCGGCGGCGCGATGATTCTGGGCCAGTGATACCGATAACGGACGCCCCGATTCCGACATCATCGAGCGCAACATTGCCATCTCGTCGATTGGCGATTCGAAGTCGCTCACTACTTGCAGCACGCCCTTGTTGCCGCGACCAATTTCTGAAGCGATGCCGATGAGTTCTGCCGCTTCAGCGCGCAGCGTGGGTGTATAGGCGCCAGTGGAGGTTTTGTGGTTCTTAGTACGCGACGTTGTGAAGCCGACCGCTCCGGCGGCAATGGCTTCGCGAGCGATACGGCCCATAAGCATGATGTCGTCTTCGGTTGCGGCGGCGCCAGCAGCACCGCGGTCCCCCATCACATACAAACGCAGCGCGCCGTGCGGCACTTGTGCCGCGAGGTCGACGTCGTGTGGGCGCGCTTCAATCTCATCGAGGTACTGCGCGAAGCTCTCCCATTCCCACGACAGGCCTTCGTGCAACGCAGTGCCCGGTATGTCTTCCACGCCTTCCATGAGTTCAACGAGCGCGTTGTGATCACGTTTACGTACCGGTGCAAAGCCGACTCCGCAGTTGCCCATAACAACCGTGGTCACGCCGTGCCACGAGGATGGGGTGAGTTGCGTATCCCACGTTGCTTGACCGTCGTAGTGCGTATGAATGTCGACCCAACCTGGAGCAACTAGCAATCCGTCAGCATCAATCGTGCGATGCGCGGAAGTGTCAACGTCACCGACCGCGACCACGAGGCCGTCACGAATCCCAATATCGCCCGTTCGCAATGAGCCACCGGTGCCATCGGCAATCGTGCCGGCGCGAATCACCACATCGAAATCAGCCACAGATGCCTTTCGTCATGCAACGTGACGACACTAGAGGCAACTAGTAGTCGTCGGGTTCATCACCTCCACCGCAGTGATGCCCAAACGCCAAGTGTGCTGTCTTCCAAGCATGTTTGTATTGCTGAATGGCCCAAGCGTTGTAGCCCGCGGCCCTTGACGCATCGGCGGCAGCAAACTGTGCCTGGGCAATAGCGATGATTCCCGCCGGTCGGTTCGCAGCGATCGCGTCATCAATGGCGGTCTGCGCCAAGACCCGGTCGGCGTTGGTCAAGATAGTGATCCAGCCAACCAACTTGGTGGTCGGAATCGACGACTGGTGGCCATTGTGATGATTGGAATTGCCATGCTGGCCACCATGGCCATGGTGGTCATCGTCATCGTATTCATCGCCAGCGCCATTCAGAATGTGAGTGAGCTTCGTCACTGCCTGACGTTCCTTTTCGAAGACCTTCACGCCGCCATGGACCTTCAGGCGATTGCCGACCGCCCAAAGCGACGGATTGATCGACGCGGCAACCGCATCGCGTGCGACCTTCAGCAACTTGCGATCGTGCTTCGATGCGCTTGTCATTGCCGTAGTGATTTCAATCAGCACGGTTTGTTTCTGCAAGCGAACAGACTGCACAGTCAAGGTGAAGGACGCGGTGACCGTCGACATGTTGCCCGCACGATCAGTGGCGGTCCCTGACACTGTCGTCGATCCATCCGTTGACACGACAATGTCCGACGGACATCCGCCAGTACCAATCCCCGAAAGCGCGTCACTACAAGTGAATCGAATCGTCACCGGGCCTGTGTATACGGATCCGCTGTCGGGGGCGCGGTCCGGCGCCGCAGTGATAGTTGGTGCAGTGAGGTCGACATTGACTGGACCAATAGTTCCAGAACCACTATTGCCTGCAACATCGGTAGCGGTGCCCGTTGCAGTCTGACCAGCCCCTTGACCAAAGGTCGTTGGCGTTGGGCAAATATTCACTCCCGACAAAGCGTCGCTGCACACAAATGTTGCTGCGACCGGCACTCGATACCAACCCGCAGCGTTTGCCGCTGCGCTCAGCGTTGCGCCAACCGTAGGCGCCGTCTTGTCGATGCTGACTGTGGCGGAGGCGGCAGCGGTATTGCCTGCATTGTCGACAGCAGAACCGGAAACGAGCTGCCCCACGCCTTCGGTCGTGACGGTTTGCGGAGCAGAACAACTCGCAATGCCTGACAAGGAATCTCCGCATACGAATGACACGGTCACATCGCTGGAGTTCCATCCAGCACCGTTCGGCGCTGGGCTTTGCGATGCATTGATCGTCGGTGCTGTGTTATCAATGCGGATCGTAATGAGGTGTTGGGTTTCAACATTGCCCGCATTGTCAACGCTCGAATACCTCAATGTATGCACGCCATTCGTGGTCAGCGAGACCGATGTACCTAACACGTTTGGGCCACCATTAATCGAATACGACGTTGATGCCACTCCGGACAAATTGTCGGTTGGCGTCAGCGTTATCGATACGTCGGTATTGGTAAATGCCGTGGGCACTGCCGAAATAGCTGTGGTTGGGGCGGTCAGGTCGATGCTGACTGCCGGACTCGTCGCCGTGGTTGCATTTCCGGCGAGGTCGAAGGCAGTCGCCGAGGTTTGTTGTGCAACCCCTTCCGCGGCGATCAGATCATCCGCTGGACAAGTGCCGATTTGCAGGCCCGACAGGGCATCACTGCATGACCATGCGATCGAAACTGCGTCGTTGTACCAGCCGTTTGCATTCGGCGGCGAAGTCGCAGACCCCGAAAGCACCGGAGCGGTCTTGTCGATATTGATTCCGCTCAGCGTTGCAGTCGCAACGTTCCCCGCGGCGTCCGTGGAGGAGCCAGTGACGCTTTGGCTCGCTCCTTCGTGCAACACCGATGGCATCGAGCAGAACGTCGCGCCCGACAAGTTGTCGCCACAGCTAAAGCTGACGGTCACATCAGTATTGTTCCAGCCATTGGCGTTCGGATCGGGTTCTGCGTCGGCAACAATGCCGGGTGCGGTCTCGTCGATGCGAACCGTGACGTCGATCGTCGTTTCGTTACCAGCGTTGTCAACGATTGTTTCAGCCAACGTGGTGAATCCTTCGGCGGAGACAACCTGGTTGCCAGGACAGGAAGCGACGCCCGAAAGGTTGTCGCTGCAATCCCACTGCACGGTGATCGGCCCGTTGTACCAACCCAGCGGTGCACTGGGTAGCACGGCCGTGAGCGTCGGCGGCGTTTGGTCGATGTTGATACCAGAGGCGGTAGCCGAACGAGTATTCCCAGCCGCGTCCACAGCAGTACCCGACACCGACTGCGCAGCACCATCAACCGACAACGTCTCACTCGCCGGACACGAAGCAACACCCGACAACGCATCA
>SXGS01090906.1_pt1 | contig 14606 bp, 6 predicted proteins | sample 3174681 | NCBI WGS metagenome assembly SXGS01 (sample SAMN11356861, study PRJNA531348) | freshwater metagenome | isolation source: freshwater sample F1-80 | place: China: Fuxian Lake, Yuxi | collected 2017-12-25
GGCCGTCTCGAGCACGCGTCCCGCCGTCGCCGTGAAGTAAGAGAGCGGCGCTGCTGTAAGCGGAAGGACCGTGCTTGCATCGGCGCCGTCCGAGGAGAGATCCCGGGCCGCGTGAAGCACGATCGTGCCGGGCTGCACCGACCCGCGCACGGAAATGAAGCCGAGCAGCGCATCGCGACCGGAGTCGATGTTGATCGATCCTCCGCTGCCCGAAGGATCGTAAATCGACTTCGCAGTGATCGTCCCGGTTTGCAGGGTTTCGCCGCTTTGGATCGTCACAGGGCCTGCCGTCCACCCGTCGGTCGTAACTGAACCGACGGAGATCGGGCCTGCCGATTGCACGGAGACGGCGCCGCCCGACCCGTAGCCCTCGGAACCGGAGCCGCCGCGAACATCGATCGAACCGGAGATGGTCACGGACGTCGAGGATTGCACCGAGAAGTTCGCTCCGCGGCCGCCGCTCGCGTCAAAGATGTCGTCGAGTCCGTGGCCGTCGATCGCGCCGGTCATAGTGCATGCGCCGGAGGAGTTCACGCTGATCGTGCGCGCTCCGAAGCCGAAACCATAAACGAACCCTACGGAAGTCAGCGGTGCCGTAACGTGAATACTTCCGGCGGCGCTGAGGACGATCGAATTGCCGACACCGAAGGGCCCGCCGCCGTTCGCAGCGAGCGGACCGGATATGTGAAGCGCGCCCGAGGTTGCAGTCGCGGTGATCGTTCCGGCCGCTCCCGGATCGAATCCGAAGACAGGATCGGCGGAGGTGTCGACAGCTCCGGAGACGGTCAGGTCAAGCTGCGCGATGAGCGTAGCCGAGCCGCTGAAAGCGTGTGCGCCGGTCAAGATGGTGCGGCGAAGATCGACCGAGCCTGCGGTCGACCGCACGGTCACGTCGCCGCCGAAACCTCCCGGCGACGGGCTGCTCGAGTCGATCGGAGCGCCGGCATCGATCAGCAGGTCGCCGGAGCTCTGGAGCGAGATGTCGCCCCCGGATAAGTAGACGTCGGTTCCGGCGGTCGAGCGGACGACGCCGGTCCCTAGGACGGTCAGCGTGCCAGACGCGACGACGTGGATCGGCAGGCCGTCGGTGACGAAGTTGCCGGAAGCGTCGAGCCCTCCCGCGATGATGACGGCCCCGTCGTGGGGGGAGCCGAGGTGGTTCGTGTGCAGCACGACGCCGCCCTGACCGATCGTCGCGCCGGCTTGGACGACGAAGCGCGCCGCCGTCAACGTACATCCGCCCGTGGAGACGACGGCTCCCGGCGCGAACACGACTTCGCGCGGGCCGAAGTCAAAGCTGGTCGTCGACGCACACGAGAGGGTCCAACTGCCTGAAATCACGACCGGGTCGGTCGTCGCCGGACCGAAGGCGGAAACTTCGGTGGCTGTTTGGCCGTTGATCGTCGAAGCGAAGACGCCTCCGAAAAGCACGAAACCAAAGAAGCCGCTGAGCCGGTTTCGGTGAAAAAATTGCGTGGGCGTCATGGCTAAGCTCGCGATTGGGAAGGATTTGCGCCGAATTGTCGAGGAGCCGGCGCTCCGGAGCATGGAACGCAATGCTTGTTCCGCAGCCGACTTTGGTGGCGCCGAAATCGTCCTTTCGGCAGCGACCGCCTTCATCCCCGCGGCCGATTCGGCCTACAATCGATCTTCCGGCATGGTGCTCTGCGTCCCAGGCATCGTCGGCTTCCTCTTTCGAATGGAGTTCTCGTCATGTCGCACCGTGCCCTCGCCGCATTCCTCGTATTCGCATTCGTGGCCTCTACGGGCGATGCGCAATCCTCTTCCCAGACGCTTCCGGTCGGGCTCGACACGATCGACGGGGACTCATCCACGAGCTTCCCGTTCGGGAATACGAACACGCACATCTGGCACTGGATCTACGACACGTCGAACTTCGTCGCTACGACGCCGATCCTGATCACGGCGGTGTCCGTGCGCACGCAAGGGACTGCGACCGGAGGCACGACGCCGAACGTCGAAATCACGATGTCGAGCGCGACGATCAACTGGAGCGTCGGTTCGACCGGCGTACAGACGTTCGCTGCGAACATGCACACCGACGCCGCGTTGGTCTACAACGGCCCCGTCACGTTCGCCGCCGGCGCCAATCCGGTCCCGGCGCCTTGGGTGACGATTCCCCTGTCCAATGCGTTCTTCTACGATCCTGCCGCCGGGCTCGATTTCATCATCCAAGTCCGCACGCCCGGTCCGGGCATCGTCGCGATCGGGGCGCTCGACGGCCACAACAACGGCAACGCCACGCGTTACGGCAACCAGACCAACGCCAACTCGTTGGTTTCGTCCTTCAACAACCCGGCCTTCGTCCCGGTCGTGAAGATCGACTACATCCCGGCGATCGGTTTCCAGTTGATTGCTCAAACGACGGGCGGCGGCACGGGCGACCTCACCTTGACCGGCGTCCTCTCGTCGTCCCATCCGACGGCCGTTCGCGGCTACACGTTGGTCAGCTTCACGCCGGCCACGCCTGTCGGGTCCGGACCGCTTGCGGGCATCATCCCGGACTCGGTGACTTGGCCGATCCTCTTCTTGGCGCCGTCGGTCGGCAATCCGTTGCACTACCTGAATACGCCGGGCTTCTACCCTGACGTGCCGTTCGCGGTGCCTGCGGGAGTGCTCACGTCCCTTACGGGTATCACCGCGAACTTCGTGCAGATCGGATTCGGAGCGTTCGACGAGTTCGTCTTCAAGAGCAACGTCGCCGCCTGCACCTTCTGAAATCTGCGACTGCCCGCGCTGAGATCAGCGCGGGCATCCGTTCAGGTACGTGCGCGTCTTCAGCGCGGGCCGCTGGTCCACACGACGCCCTCGATGACGGCGCCGAGGCAGTGCGAGGTGTATTCGAACGGATCGCCGTCGTAGAGGGCGAGATCGCCGTCCTTCCCGATTTCGAGGCTTCCTGTACGCGCGTCGACGCCGAGGATCTTCGCCGCGTCGAGCGTCACCGACTTAAGCGCCATGTCCGCGCCGAGGCCGTACGCCGCCGCGATGCCCGCTTCATAGAGGACGACGCGGGTCTTCGGAACATAGGCCTCGTACCCGCTCTGTAGCGCGAAAGGGATGCCGGCGTCCAAGAGTTTCTTGGGCGTCGTGCGGCTCGCGTTGCGCATCTCGCTTTCGAAGCGCGCCATCGGCGCATGGGCGATGACGGGCACTCCCGCCTCCTTGATCTCGACCAACGCGGCGTGCGCTTCCGCCGCGCCGTCCAGGACGAGACGGAAGCCGAACTCCTTCGCGAGTCGCAGCGCGGAAAGGATGTCTTGATGCCGCTGTGCCGTGACGAGGAGCGGGACGCGTTTCTCGAGAACCTCGACCAGCGCCTCTTTACGGAGATCGCGGGCGGGGAGCTTGGCGGTATCGGTTCCGGCCTCTGCGATCTTGCGCCGGTATTCATCCGCGCCGATCAATGCTTCGCGGAGCATCGCCGACTGCTTGGCGGCGGTGCCCGGCGATTTCTTGTCGGTCGCGCGTCCGGCGGTTCCGAGCGTCGCCGCCATCATCGCGCGCGGCACGATGACCGCTTGTTCGACCGAGTCGCCGCGGGTCTTGGTGATCATCGTCTGGCCGGACACGAGCGCCAACGGGCCGTGCCCGGTGTGGATCGTAGTCACGCCGAAACCGCGCACCCATTCGATCAAACGTTCGCGTGCGTTGTAGGCGTCGATGGCCCGTAGCTCGGGCTGGATCGGGCCTGCGACGTCCACTTGATCCTGATCCTGCGGCTGATTGAGATAGCCGGCGAGACCGACGACCGTATGGGCGTCGATCAATCCGGGGGTCGCGACCGCCGCCTCGATCACCTTCATTCCGGGAGGGATCGTCATGTCCGCGGCGGGTCCGACCGCGATGATCTTGCCCTTCTGAATGATGACGACGCCGTCGTCGATCGTAGGCCCGGAGACGACATGGAGTCGGCGAGCGCGGACAGCGAGATCTTGGGCCGGACAGAATCCGGCGAATAGGGCGACGACGGCGAGCGTCGCGAGCCAAGTCGACGACGAGCGAGCGCCGCGGATGCGGCGGAAGCCGAGGAGGCCGAGAATGCCGCGGAGGCGGATTTGGTGATCGGAGTTCATCGGGCCGTCGCTCCTTCGCCGAGGCAGCAGATCTTTCCGCCGCGTTCCATGCCCGCTCCGAACCCGCCTTCGGCCCAAAGCCGATCTTGCGGGTCGCTGAGATCGAACACCTTCTCGCCTTCGACCCACGTCGTTTCGACGCGGGTGTAGATCGACAGCGGATCGCCGGAGAGGACGATGAAGTCGGCGTCTTTGCCTGCTTCGAGGCTGCCGATGCGATCGCCGAGATCCAGCATCTTCGCCGCGTTCAAGGTGACGCCGGCCAACGCCGTGGTGCGGGAGAGCCCTGCTCGGACGGCGAGCGCCGGGCTCCGCAGGAAGAAGCGCGAATCGGTGATCCAATCGTCGGTGTGGAACGCGACCAATTCGGGGGCGCCGCGCTTCTCCAACTCCGCCGCCGAGCGGGCGTCGAAGTCCATGGCCTCGAGCTTGCCGCCGGGACTGTCGATCACGATGAGCGAGCATTGGATCTTGGCGGCCGCGATCTCGTCGGCCACTTTCCAAGCTTCGCTTACGTGGTGAAGCACCGTGCGAAATCCGAATTCCTTGGCGAGTCGCAACACGGTGAGGATGTCGTCGTGGCGGTGGGTGTGGTGATGAACGATGCGGCGGCCGTCGATGAGTTCGAGAATCGCCTCGTGGCCGAGATCGCGCGCGGGACGCTTGGAAGCGTCGTCTCCGGCGGCAAGGAGCTTCTTTCGGTACTCGATGGCCGCCACGAACGTCTCGCGGACCAGCGCCGCGGATTTACCGCGTGAACCGGGGAACGGCGGCGGATCGTGGCTGTTGGTGCCGTTCGCCATCTTCATGCCTCCCATCGGCGAGCCGTCGGCGAACCGATAGCTCATCGCCTCGACGGTGCGGGCGTCCTTGTTCTTCACGTAGAGGGTCTGGCCGCTCATGAGGTGGCCGCTGCCGCTCAGCACGTTGATCGTCGTGATGCCGCCCGCTTGCGCGCGTTGGAATCCGGCGTCGCGACAGTCCACTGCGTCGAGCATGCGCACGCCGGGCTGGATGGGCGCACTCCCGTCCGCTCCCCATCCGCCGCCGACGTGGCTATGGGTATCGACCAGTCCCGGCATGATCGTCTTCCCGGGTAGGTCGATCCGTTCGGCATCGAGCGGAACGGACGTCGTGGCGCGCGGACCGGCGGCGACGATCTTTCCCTTATGAACGACGAGGACGCCGTCGTCGACGGGAGGCGAGGAGACGGGAATGAGCCGCGCGCCGAAGTAGGCGCGGGGCGTCGACTGGGCGAGCGCCGACGAAAAGGACGTCGCGACGATCGCGAACGCGAACGAGGCAACGAAGCGAGGACGTGGTTTCATGGTCGTCGCGCAGCCTAATCGTTCGAGCATCCTTTCGGCAAGGACGGGGGCGTTACGCGACGATCGCGTGGATCTCGGCGACCGACGGGTGCGGCATGCGCCCGTCGCGTCGCCTGAGACCCTCGGGCGTTACTTCGTGACGCCGATCTGTCGCAGCATCCAAGCCGCCTCGAAAGAGCGATCCTTCAATCGGTCGTAGCGGCCGGAAGCGCCGCCGTGACCGGCGGGTTCCATCTTGCATTTGAAGATGAGTTCGCTCTTGTCGGTCTTCAGCGCGCGCAGCTTGGCGACGTACTTCGCGGGCTCCCAATACATCACTTGGCTGTCGTTGAAACTGGTCGTGACAAGAATGGCGGGATAGGCCTTGGCCTCGATGTTGTCGTACGGGCTGTACGACCGCATGTAGTCGAAGGCCGCCTTCTCGTTCGGGTTGCCCCACTCGAGGTATTCGCCGACCGTAAGCGGCAGCGAGGCGTCCATCATGGTGTTGACGACGTCGACGAAGGGAACGGCGGCGTGGATCGCCCGGAAGAGATCGGGCCGGAGGTTGGATACGGCCGCCATCAGCAATCCGCCCGCGCTGCCCCCTTCGGCGGCGATGCGGGTGCGATCGCACCACTTCTCTTTCACGAGATAGTCGGCGCAATCGATGAAGTCGAAGAAGGTGTTCTTCTTCTTCATCAACATGCCGTCATCGTGCCAAGTCTCGCCGAGTTCGTCACCGCCGCGCACGTGCGCCACGGCGTAAACGACGCCGCGGTCGAGCATGCTGATGCGGTCGTCGCGGAAATCGGCGGTCTCGCCGAAGCCGTAGGAGCCGTAGGCGTAGAGCCAGAGCGGCGCGGATCCGTCGCGTTTCAGGTCTTTTCGGTAGACGATGGACAGCGGGATCTTCACGCCGTCGCGGGCGACGGCCCAAAGGCGCTCGGCCGAGTAGCGGCTCGGGTCGTAACCGCCGAGGACTTCGCGGCGCTTCAGGAGTTTTTTGTCGAGCGTGGCGAGATCGAAATCGTAGACGGACGGCGGCGTGACCGGAGATTCGTAGTTGAGGCGGATCGAAGGCGAGTCGAATTCAGGCGTCGCAGCGTCGGTCGCGTCGTAGACGGTTTCCGGGAACACGATGTCCTGCCACACGCCGGTCTTGAATGCATGCACCCGGAACCTGACCAAGGCTTCGCGCTTCTCTTGAACGACGGCGTGGTCGCGGAAGACGTGGATGTCGGAAAGAAGCGTGTCCGCACGATGCGGGACGAACGCTTTCCAATGTTCGGGGCCCGGCGTAGCGACGGGCGCGACGACGATTTGAAACTGCTTCGCGTTCTTGTTGGTGCGGAGATAGAACAAGCCGTCCCTGTGCTCGACGTCGTACTTGTGGCCCTTCTCGCGCGGCAAGACTTCCTTGAAAGCGATCTCGGGCGTCGCTGCATCTAGGTACCAAGCGCCCCAAGTGTCGGTGCTCTTGGCTCCGACGATCAAATACTTGCGGTCTTTCGTGCGTCCGATCGAGATGCTGAAGAGCTCGTCGGACTCGACGTAGCGGGACACCGGCTTCTCGCCGAGGGACGTGCGCCAGAGCGTGTTGGAACGCTTGGTGACCGGATCCTCCGTCGTGAAGAAAATGGTCTTCGAATCGGCCGCCCATGCGATCGACGTCACGCGGCCGGCCAAGTCTTTGTAGACCTCGCCGGTCGTCAGGTCTTTGATGTTCAGTTGGTACTGACGAAACCCCGTGGTGTCGGTGAGGAAGGCCAGGAAGCGGCCGTCGTCGCTGACGCGGCGGCCGCCGATGGAGAGGAATTTCTTCCCTTCGGCCATCGCATTCTGATCGAGCAGGACGGTTTCGACCGCGTCGGGATCGAAGGCGCCGGAGGCCGCCGCCGGTTTGCGGCAGAACAGCGAGTACTGCTTTCCCTCGATCGTCCGACCGTAGTAGTAGAACCCGCCTTCGCGCGTAGGAACTTCCAAGTCCGTTTGCTTGATGCGCGAGAGCATCTCCTTGTAGAGCGTGTCTTGGAACGGCTCCAAGTCTTTCGTCATCTCGCGTGTGTAGGCGTTCTCGGATTCGAGATAGGCCGAAACCTCCGGATTGGACTTTTCACGCAGCCAAAAGTACGGATCGACAAAGGTCTCTCCGTGCCAAGTCTGCTTGTACTCGAGGCGTTTCGCGATCGGCGGCATAGGTGCTTGCTGTGCGGGCGCGGAAGCCGCGGCCCCGAGAATCGACATCAACAAGGCCGTGAGACGGCGGAAGTGGGTCATATTGATGGGCTCCGAGTCTTCAGGGCCGGCGTACCTTCTAATCGCCCAAGGGGCCGGTCGCACGCAGGAAGCGGCCCGAAATCGCCGAGAGGCGCGGAATCGGGCCGGTTCCTTCAGATGTCACGGTGCGAAGGAGAGACCGTCGACGTCGGCGCCGGAGGCGACTCCCAGCATCGAAAGGTCGAAGATCAGGCTAAGGATGCCCGTCGTCGACGGCCCGAAAGCACCGGTGAAGCGGACGATGTCTTCGTCCGCTCCGGATGCCCCCGGCGCCATGAACCCGGCCGAAGTCGAAAAATAAAGCCGGCCTTGCGGATCTAGCGCGACGGCGTCGATGTCCTCGGTCGAGGCATCGCCGATGCCGACATCGGAGCCGTCGAAGTGCAGCAACCATGTTCCGGCGGTCGTCGCTCCGAGAAGCGAGGGAGTGAAGATCAAGACGTCTTCATCCGCGGCGCCGGACACGCCGGAGACGGTCGGATTTCCGGAAGTGCTGATGTAGATCGTCCCGTTGGAGCCGACTTGGAAGGCGTCCAACGCCTCTCCCGACGTGGTGAGACCTACGTCTTCGCCGTCGAAGTAGAACGAGAAGGCTCCGGCGGTGGTCGATCCGAGCGAAGTCGGCGCGAACCGTACCGCCTGACGATTGGTGACGGCGACTCCGCTTGGTCCGCCGACTAGTCCCGGGACGTTGACCGAAGCTCCCGAGAACGTGAGGAGAATGTCTCCGCCCGGGAGCAAGGCGAACCCGCGGACGTCGGCGCCGGCGAGCCCGACGTCGCCGCCGTCGAAGTGAACGCTCCAAGTCCCGGCTGCGGAGTCGTAGACCACGATGTCCTCGTCGTCGACTAGGCCCGCACCGGGCAGCGTGACCGGATCCGTGAAGGACATGTAGAGGAGCCTTGGACGGACGTCGATCGTCGATGTGGCGACATGGCTTCCGAAGGGACCGGTCGCCGTCAGCGTGACCGTATAGCCACCGGGCTGCGCGTAGCTCTTGACCGGGTGCTGTAGTGAGGACTGAGTTCCATCACCGAAATCCCAGAGGTACCCCGTGACGTTCCCCGAAGTCGCGTTGGCGAAGGTCACCACCAGCGGTGCGGGACCGGCCGTGATGTCGGCGCCGAAGGCCGCGATCGGCGGCGCATTGGCGACCACGTTGTAGACCACGAGCGCGAAGTCCTGATCGGACTTGTCGACGTCGCCCGGGACGCCGTCGCCGGAGATGCCGGCGCCGAGCACCGTCACGGTGATCGGTCCGGTCGTTCCGGCGGGCAGGAACACCGACTCCGAATTGTTTTTCGGATCGGCCGTCCCGCCTGAGATGGACGTTGCTCCCGAGAAGACGTTGCCTCGATACGTCGCGCCGGTCGCCTGCACCGTCAGATCCAAGTTGTTGACCCATGGCGCTCCGGTCAGCCCGCCCGGGGCGTCCGTCCAAACGAGCGTGACGCGGACAGGCTTCGAGGGATCTGCGACCGATCCGTTGAGGACATGCGACGCGCCGGTCGCGCCGAATTTCACAGACTGATCGACTGAAAGACGCGCGACGTCGTCGAAGGCGCGACCGAGATCGACGCGACCCATGCCTTGCGACGGGCTCGGAAGCGTTCCGCCCGCGCCGACGCCGGTGAGATAAGTCGCCGCGTTGACGAGCCACGCCTTCGTCATGGCGGGGCTCGGAGCGGCTAAGCCCTGATTCAGAAACCGCTGGCGCAAGAGCGCGGCCGCCCCGGCGACGGCGGGTGCGGCGTGGCTCGTCCCGCTCGACCAACTGTAAAGGGTCTGACCGGCCGGCCAGTAGTTGTCACACGTGCCCCCGCCGACGTAATTGGTCTGCGGGACCCCCGCCTGAATGTGCGTCCCGGGCGCCATGAGATCGGGTTTTGCGCGACCGTCGCCGCCCGCGAGATTGACCGGGCCGCGGCTTGAGAAGGCGATGATGTCGTCGATGTCGTCGGCCCCGCTGTTCGTGATGCCGCAGCCGTCCGTGCCGGTCGAGCGCCAGTTCTCGGAGGCGCCGACGCAGATGATGTTCTTCGCCGTCGCCGGTGCACCGACCGTGTTCGGGCCGGAACCGTCGTTGCCGGCGGCGAAAACGACGACCAGTTCATGGTTGCCCGTCGTGTCCCCGCGGACGTCGCGAACGAGCACGTCGAACTCCCGGGCCGACGAGTCATACTTGGCGACCGGTCCGCCCGAAGCGTTGACGTAACCCCATGAGTTGTTGCTGATGCGCGAATCCACGCGGTAGGCGGCGTCCTCCCAATCGGTAGCGTTGCCGCCGCCCGGACCGAAAATCGCCGTCGCCCCGACCTGCGCCCACGGCGCGATGCCGAGTCCGTAGTTGAAGCCGCCCGAGTCTTCGAAGGCCGCACCCGTGCCGGAATTGAACCCGGCGATGATGTGCGCGTTGAGAAATCCGTGACCTGCGTTCGAGGCCCCTTGGCCGGAAGGATTGAACTCGAATGCGACTCGCGCGGTCGGCAGGTCCGGATGTCCCTGGATCGTGCGCGCATCGTCGACGACGTTGACGGAGAATCCGCCGAACTGCCCCGCACCGAAACCCTTGGAGGCGAGCCACGCGAGGTACCCCGGCGAGAGCGGCCCCGTCGGTCCGACATGCCCGGACATGGTGCGTCCTTGGCGCTCGTCCAATAGACGACGGACGCCGCGCGGTTCGATCGCCAAGACGTCCGGTCGCGCCGCCAACTTGAGGGCGTCTCGCGGCGAAAGGTCGAGCTCGACATGGACGCACTCGCCGACGGACCATGCTTGAACGAAATTCGTCCCGACGTCGCGGAGAGATTCGACCGCCCGGGCGGCTCGTTCGATCCCGTCGTACGTGAGCACCACGACCACCGCACGAGGGACGGAATCGCCGGACAAAGCGCCCTCGCGTAGCTCCGCCTCGAGTCTAAAGCCCGGTTCGAAGCCGCCGACGTAGCGGACGAAGGGCAGCGCGGCCACGACGGGCAGGTTTACGGCGCGGGCCGGATCGACCGACACGATGAAGGCGTGGGACGGAATCGCTTGCCGAAAGCCTCCGCCGAGGGCGACGAAGAGGTCTTCCCATGCCTCGTGCAGCGGGCCGACGAACTGAATGAGATACAAGCCCGCGCTCGGGTCCGGCGGCGCGTGCTGCTCGAAGCGTTCGGCGGGCGTCAACGTGGAGAGCAACTGCTGCGGATCCGCGCCGTCGAGAACTCGGCCGTTCAGCCAGATCCGATCGTCGAGGTCGGCGCTTCGATCCGCGAAGGGATCCGTCGCCGCAGCGTCGCCTCCCCGAGCCATGTCGACGGCGAAGAGAACGGACCCGCCGTAGTCGACGAGGGGTGTCGCGAACGATGCAGCGGCGAACAGCGGAAACCGGGCCTCCTGTTTGCCGACCATGACTCGGTACGAAGGCTCTTGCGCATCCGCAGCCTGCGCGAGCCACATCGCAGCGAGCAAGACGAAACCGAATGCGCTTCCGCGCCACGAAGAACATCCCGAGCGCACCATAATGACCGCCCTTTTCCGCGCATCGTCGACGTCCGGGGCGTCGTGATCGCAAAGGCATTGGACGCGATTTCGGTGCGGTCCCCACAGCGTCGGATTCGTAACTCGGGCGTCCTTCGGCCGGCGTCACGACCGCGGACGGATCTACGAGCAGGCGGGAGCGCGCGCCGCATCGGCCGCTCGAGAGGCGCGCGCTTTCGCTACGTCGTCCCGTCGACCTCGGCGGCCCACTCGGGGAAGAGATGGACGTAGTGAGCGCGATCCCGCTTTTCCTGCTCGGGCGACGGAACAAAACCTTGTGCGCGCCGGCAAGCGGGCCGGAAGTCGATCAAGAGCAGAACCTTTTCGCGATCCGCGTCGTTCCAAGCCGCGTGCGCGAGCGTGTCGTCGAAGACCATGGTGCGGCCCTCCGTCCATGGCAGTCGGACGCCGCCGACGACGAGGCCGCTCGGCTCGGGAATGTCGATCGGGAGATGACATCGCAACAGCGTCCGGTCTTCGCCGCAGTGCGGCGTGATGCGCGTGTGCGGTCCGACGATCGAGAAGGCCGCAGTGTAGAGCCCCGGCACGCGGTCGAGCGCCGCCGCGAGGTTCGGTGCGCTGCGTCGGAGGCTCGGTACGCGCATTCCCGCGCCGCAAAGGCCGATTTGCGCCCAATATCCGTCGCTCGCCCCGGGATCGCGATACGCGATGCGCGTCGCATGCGGGAACGCCCGCCATTCGGCGCGGATGTCTTCGAAGGCGGCTTCGAGCATCGCACGGAAGCCGAAGTCGTCGTCGAAAAGAACTTGATCGCCGGTCGCGGAGAACGCCCCCGGAGGGGCGTGAAAGTCCTTGGGATAGGGCGTACAGAAGGCCTCGAGCACCGGCGGTACGGCGAACGGCGGCTCGCCGAGATCGCCCGCGACGAGCAGCGGAAGATGGCGACCCTCGCGGAGCCACGTGCGCCGGTCGAAGCCCGAAAGCATGGCGTCGAGCGGACGCAGTTCCTCTTTCACGAGGTGACCGGTTCGGGGCCGTGGGATCCAATCGACCGCCGGCGCCGCATAGCGCTCGTCCAGTCCGCCGAAGACGCCGTCATAGGCCGCGTGACCGAGGACGGCTCGCTGAGTCGCCAAGAACTTGACCGTCTCGAGCACCGCGGACCGATCCTCTCCGGGATGCCCGATCCTGAACTTGGCGATGGGCGTGATCCCGGCGTCGCGCAAACATGCGAACACGCGAGGCAGTTCCGCCGTCGAGACCTGCCCGCCGATTCGTTCACGCACGCGCGGAGATGCGGATCCGACATCGAGCACGAGTGCTCGACATCCGCCCGCGAAAAGTTCGGCGGCCCGATCCGGCCGGAGCAGGTCGCGTCCGACGTCGGTGTCGGCGGTCCAGACGGGTCGGCCGCCGTGTCTTCGAACGGCGGCGGCGAGCGCAGTGAGATCGTCGACCCGCGAGTCGGCATCGGCGATGCGGACCATTGCGCCGGGAATCGCCGCCAAGCCGGAAACCAAGCGCTCGATGCGCGCCTCGTCGCACGTCGCGTCGCGTTCTAGGCGTAGCACGACGTCGTAGATCGGACGTGACCCGAGCACCTCCTGCGATTCCATCCGCTCGAAGGCGGGCCGAGTCGGCAGCAACGGGTCGGGCGTCGCGACGCCGATGAGCTTCGCAACCACGGCCGCGAACCGAACGGGATCGTCGTCGGCGAGGAGTTCGTCGACCACGGCAATGAGACGCGCATCTCCCGCGCCCCGTACGACGGCTTCCGCGACGGGCGGTCCTCCGAGCACGATCTTCAGTTTCGGCCGCCGACGACGCAGTCCGGCCGCCGTGCGGAAGGCGTCGGCCAGCGCGTCGTCGACCGGAACGCGGATCGCGACCAGTTCCGGTTCGCCGAAGAGGACGTCGTCCCACAATTCAGCCGACTCGAGCGCCGCCAAAGGCGTCCACGGATCCGTCGTGAGGAAGTCGGCGATCTCTTGACCGACGGACGCCCGCGACGCTTCGAAGCGCGGTTCCAATTGGAAGACGTACTCAAGCGCGGTTGTGACGGTGCGATAGGCATCGCGGTAGCGCGTCGGATCGGCGAGCACGGCCGAATCGCGAAGCGTCGCCTTCGCGGCGGCGGCTGCGAGCAACGCCGGTTCGGCGGCGTCGAGACGCGTCTTCAGCCATGAGGCGCCGATGAAGTCCCCGGAAGTTGTTTTTTCGGCGATGTACGCACGCGAACGCGTCAAGAGCTCCTTAAGTCGTCCGTCGTCCGTCAGCCGATCGACCGCCTTGGTCTCGAGCGAAACCACCCGGACGCCGACGCCCTGCGGCTCGATCGCGCCTAACGCGCCCGCCCACTCGGCCAGCATGCCGTCGAGCGGCAGCCCGGATCCGAGCGCACAAGGGGAGACGAGCGTCACTCGCATGCGGCGATGTTTCTCAAACGACGTCGAAGTCCGCGAACGTGTACCACCAATGGTCGCGCAAGTAGGCGGAAGGGAGACGCGCATCGTAAGGCCGCGCGCACGCGACGTAGCCGGACGGCTCCGCCCGGAAGCCCCAATCCTGAAACCGCGCGAACCAATACGAAGACACGGGGCAGAGAAAGGCGACGCCTTCGCATCCGGCGACCGCGCCGCCTTCCGCGATGCGCCGAAGCAGCGAGCGCGCCGCGCCGTCGTCGTCCGGCGGGACGAACCAATCGACGATCAGGCACGTCTTTCGTCGCAAGTATTCGCAAACGCGGAAAACGGCATGTCCGCGATGATCGTCCCGGTCGCCGGTGCGCGCACGGACGAGGCCGTACGTCGCGTGCGGCGCCTCCGCAAACCGCCAGTTGAGGAACGCCGCATCGCGCCGACCGACGCAGCGATAGCGGCTTTCCATGGCGTTCGCGAAAACGTCGCATCGCGCGTCAAAGCGGTCGACGGGCACCGCGTGCGTCGTCGGATCCCAATCCGGAAGCCGACGAGCGTCATCGGAGTAGAGGATCGGCTGCGTCCGGAGCATCCAGTAGTCGAGGTACTTGACGCCGAGCCGGTAGGCCTCGGGCGTTCCGACGCCGTACATCACCGCGTCTTGTCCGAGGCGGGCGTAGGTCGAGGCATAGGCTTGCGCGAGCCGCAAGACGACGCCCGGGTTCTTCAAGCCTCGGCGCGCGCTCTCGTCTGCGAAGCAGTCGCAGTTCTGACTGAAATCGAAAGTCTCGCCCTCGGCGCGGACGCGCATCGGCACGCCGCCGTAGTGGGCCACGACGCGGCCCGCGGCGTCCTCGGCCACCACGTTGCGAGATCCGGCGGGGTTCTGCGAGTACTTCCATCGCCACCACGCGAGCGTGTGCGGAACGAACGTCGGATCGCGGTGGGCGAACACGCGATTGAAGAGCGCGATGAGCGCCGCGTCGTCGTCGGCGACGCGCGTCCGAAGGAGGAAGCCTGAA
>SXGS01468644.1_pt1 | contig 14603 bp, 18 predicted proteins | sample 3174681 | NCBI WGS metagenome assembly SXGS01 (sample SAMN11356861, study PRJNA531348) | freshwater metagenome | isolation source: freshwater sample F1-80 | place: China: Fuxian Lake, Yuxi | collected 2017-12-25
CCACTCATCTTCGTCGATCTGGCAACGCACGCCCAGGCTCATGGGGTCGGGGGGTTGCCACCCCGTGCACCGAGGCGGATACCCGGGCAGACTACGTTCCAAACTCCGGCGGACCACTTCGGCAAAGCTCATTTCGTAATCTGCCGCCACGCGTTTGGCCTCGCGGTAAAGCTCATCGGGAATCTGCACTTGAGTCTTGATCATGCTGGCAGATTGCCATGATGGCGATTAGGAGTCAACGGCGGTTCCGTACAATGGGTGCGCCAAGCACTCTGTGGTCGAGTATCAGTCCCCATCCGATCCTCCAAATGTACCTCTGTAAATGCCATGGATTCCAGACGCCGCCGTCCATTTCCGGCGGTCATTCGGTCAGGTCGCCGGACGTATTGAAGTTCTCGTCCCCCGGGGGGGGCAAAAACTGTCCACCTTGTTTTCCGTGCCGTTCGGTTCGGTGACGAGCAGATGTCTGGTCCAGCCGTGCGCCATGAACTCGGCGTCGAGTGGCGCGCCAAAAATGTCGCGGTAGGAAACACGCCAGGGGTCCGATTGCCCTTCCAGACGGATAAAAAGAGCGCGGAGTTTGTCCATGTCATCGGGAGCGATGATCTAGTCGGAGTCCTTGGTGGTTTGCTGGAGGCTGTAGTGGACGCAGGCCATGCCGGAGGCGATGGAGAAACGGGCCCGCATGGCGGAGCTGGTCAGCCAGACTCTTGAGGAAATCAAACGGCGAAGTCATGGCAGTTCAACCGCAACCTGGAACGTCTCGTGCAGATAATGACTCTCCACGTGCATCGCGTCGGTGCATCGCCATATTGTCGTAGTTTCGCCGCTCGGACCCTTGGTGGGGCGGACCTCGGGCCTGCGCCACGTAGGCGACTCAAAACTTCGGGATGCACCGCGAGACCGGTCGGGACATCGCCACCGTATCTGTTTGGAGCCGGAAATGGCCGGATCATATCGACTTTCGGCGGACCACCTTGCGTGTGGTGTTCGGTGGCTTCTTGATGGGCACCGTATAAGAAACCAACTGTCGCTCGACGTTATCGCGGATGAACACAACCATGTGTCCGTCCTTGCTCGCGGCCGCATACTGTCGAGCTAATGACTGTTGGGATTTCTTGGACAAATCCGCTGCATACTCCTGGTAGGGATAGGCGTAGATCCGTCCCTTTTCAATGTCGAAGAGCATCACCGGCCGCTTTTCGGCGAATTGTCGATACAAGCAAAGGAGGTTGTCATACTGCTCCCCGACAACTTCCCAATAACGATCCGTTTCAGATCTTTTCATGAGGGTAACGAGTCGGTCGGGCACTTGGAGACGAGTGTGGGTGCCTTTCCAAATCGGCTAGTGATCGAGTGTTCGTCTCCATCGATTAACCATCACGGGCATCCGCAGTTGACGGCAGGTAGAGCTTGGGTTCGAGGGAGTTGGGGGGAATCGGTTCGATACCGGAGAGAGCGCTCAATAGCGTTGTGGCCTCGGCTCTTGTGTTGGCCTTGGCCCCGCAAAAGTGTAGCTGGCGAGGAGGGGAGCGTTTCTACGTGATGCCGTTCCCAGCACACGTCCTGCGGGTGCCTCAAAGGCCAACCAAGTGAACCTGTTATTGGTTGTCCGAATTGGGCGGAAATGAACTGCGCTTGCCTGGCGCGGAGCACTACCGCCGAGTGGAGAGGGCCGCTCCGCCTTGTTCGGGTTCTTGCGGAGTTTGTAGCGTAACCAAGAAGCCCAATCCTTCAATGCACTGGAATAGTCAGGAAAATCATCGGGATCTGTGCGCTGCCTGATTGTGAAAGATTTTCTCTCCAACGACGAAATAACCTTTTGGAAATCCGTGGCCTGACTGCAGTGGAATGCGCCCAAACCGCGAGTTGCCCTCAAGCCTAATGTGCCGAAAGTGAGAAATGCGCAGAGTGCCTCCTCAAAATCGGGCCGGAGGTCGCGCAATTCTCGCAGCGAGGTGACGTGCATCTTGAAGGTGGTTCCAACTGGCAAAGCCCCCTGCGACTGCCATCTCGGACCACTGGCCCCCCGAACTGTGGTCCCAGAAACTCTAGCATAGTGCCAGACGTAGCTCTCAGCATCGTTGGGTGAAAACCCGGGGAGCGATCGAAGCGCGGTGGGCTTCACGTCAGAAACGGTGATGCGAAGACGGCTTCCATTTCCAGAATCCCCTGCCGCGGAACCGAAGATCAGTGCTTCATCGCCCGCCTTGCCCCCTAAAGCACGGAACCACCAGCGGAGTTGCCCACGGATAGCTGTGGACCGTATTTCCGCGACCCCTTGATCAGCCCCGGCACAGAAGCAGGGCGTGATAAGTTCCAGGTCAAAAGTATTAGTCTTCATGGCATCTTGCCTTCCTTCCCGGGGAACATCTGCTTGCTGAGTTGACGGATGGTCTGTTCCGTTTGAGCGTATTTGCCACCCTTCTTCTGAGATTTGATTTTGAGGTCATCCCAGAAGGGACGGCGACTTTTTGGCTCATGTATTTCAAGCCGCATAGCCCGTATGATGGCCTTTTGCTCCTCCCCGTCCTTCTTGGCATAATTGTCCAACGCGCTGCGGAACTGGTCATCGGTGAGGATTTCGACCTTCACATCCTCCTGCTGTTCTGGAGTGAGTTGGGCAAGCGATTCTGCGAAGGCCTTCTTCCTCCGGGAGGCTTCCTCCTGCTTGGTCTTTTCCGCCGCTTCTCTCTTTTCTTTTGCCTCCGCCAATTTCCGCTCCTGCCTGATTTTCGCAAGGGCGTCCGAAATGGAGCTGTGCGTCTTAACTGAAGTATCAAACCAACCATATCCTGCAGCCGTTTTCGCGCCAAGGCCGAAGATAGCGAGGCCGGTGGCCAGACAAGAGCGGGCGTGAGTCAACAGATTCCCATCGCGTGCTCGCAGCGGTAGGAGAGGGAAGGCGAACAAATGGCCTGCGGCGACTGCTGGGAAAATTACGGGGACGGGTTCTTCCGTATCAAGGGCAACGGGCATTGTCAGATTGTCTCGAACATCCCGCTTTTGAGCGTAGTAATCCGGGTGGTGGCACGTGACGATGTCCAGTTCGAGCTTGCCTAGCGCCGGAATCTCGACAGGCAGTCCGTCCACTCTGCCTGTTTTGCCTAGGTCCACGGGATACGCGGGGAGGAAGCTAATACGACCCGCGAAGTTCGGGAGAGATCCCCAAGGCGTCTTCGCATGCTCGAGGCGAATCACCACGTGCAGCTGGATTGCGAGCTGTTCAGCCGCTTTCATCCAGACTTCCTCGTATCTCTCGCCACAGGCCCACGCAAAGTCGGAAACACAGTGGCCGTCCTTCTGCTGACCGTTCCATTCTTGTTCGCTCCAGCCGAAGACGAGAGCGAGGGCGGCAAGCATCTCCGCAGCAGAATTAAAGGGAGCGCAGGCACCCGTGAACAGGTTGTCGGCTCCTGTGGGTTTGGTGTTCGTCTCGCACCATTCATGCAGTGCGGCGAGGGCGGCGCGGCGCGCGCAGCCTTTGACGGCACTCCCCGGGATGTAGGGCAGGCCGAAGCGGTCGAGACAGAGGCCCGCGTTTTCCATGACCCCGCCCGCCATGTTAAGCATGAGGCGCGATTGGAGTTGGGCGAAGAGGAGTTGACCGCTTCCATTGGAAGTCATCTCGGTGAGCCAGTTGGAACGGTCTCGTGCAGCATCCGAACAGGTTGGTTTTCCGCAAAGTTTGTTAAACCAATCCCGACGAGGATGACTATTCCCGGAATCCTTTGCATCGGGAAAGGCGAATCGGCTCATGAAGAGCGCCCTGCTCTCGCACTTCACGGCGTCTGGGCCCAAGAGCGAGCGAGTGTCGGATGGCATCGTGATCGACATAGTCAGTCCTTTTTAGGCGCGAACCGCTTGAGGTAGGCGATGAAAGCCAGAGCTTCCGAAGTGGCGCGCTGCAGATGAATGGAATCGCGCCCACACAAATCCTCAATCATGCCTTTGGCGGTGTGATTCTTTGTCTTGATCAGCTCGCGGTGTGCAAGGTGGTGGGCGGTGGCGTCCATCGCCAACTTCATGTCGTGGCGGTTATCGCCCCCGCCTTCAGCATCGCAAAAGGCAGCGGCAGCGAGAAGTCCGTTTCCCAGAATCATGGCTGGAAGTTTGTTCACCGCCGATCGGTCGAGATTCTTGGCCGGCGAGAGCGCCTTGGCAGCCCGGATTTGTTCGAGGTTTTGCATGATGGTTACCAGAGGGTGTTGAGATTGGGATAGCGGGGAATGAACTGATCCGGAGTCACCAAGGTCAGCGAGTGTTCCATGGCAGTGGCGATCAGAATGCGGTCGAAGGGGTCTTTGTGGATGGGCGGAAGCAAGGCACTGTTGCCTGCGATGCGAAAAAGGACGGGCAGTTCGGCGATGCCGCGACGGGCACACACTTCGTGAAGCCATGCTCCTGGTTGCAATGGCAGTGTTAGCTGGTTGTGCGCAACCTTGAGACCGAGTTCGAGCGCGCTGATGGACGACGCGAAACACGGTGTCCCGCGTGCGGCAATGACCTGTTTGGCTAGCCCTGAAATTCGAGCCGGCTCTTGCTCCAGCCAAAACAACACGCAAGTATCGAGCAGAATCATCGATGCTCCTCGGGCCATTCGTGTTCGGTAGCGGGCGCGGTGGGATCAAAGTCTGGAGCAACCCAGAGCGGCTTGAGATCCGGGTGCGGCTTCAGGCGGTCAAATGTGGGTGGAGGAGCCTTCAGTTCCGCCACCGGTATGCCGTCCCGGCAAATCAGCACTGTCTCTCCTTTTTCTTCCACTGCTGCCAGCAGCATGGGGAAGCTCGATGTGGCCTCAAGAATGTTTACTGTCGTCATACTGGATTAAGTTCAGTGGGGTTCGGTTCGAGCGCAAGGGTCACCTAGCAGCACCGTGCAATATCCCAGACCTGTGCTGGCGTCGCCACCAAATTGAAAGGCCTGTCCCTCGAGCTTGGCCGAGAATTCGTCTTGAGCATCCTGCGGTTGCTTGCCTTTGAACGCCCCGCCCCGTCCCGCCATGAAATGAATCACTGAGTAAAACAACGTTTCGCTGGGCACATTTTCCTGATTGAACAACGCTCCGCCTTCCGCCGTGCCGGTTTCATCGCTGATTCGAACATGTTGCGCTATCTCGCAAGCGTTCTGGGCGAAGAAGCTCATCATGCCGTCGCTGAGGATGACGAGGCGGGAGGAAACTTCCCTCCACACCGGATCTTCCAAAAGAATCTTGGCGAACTCCGTGGCCAGCAACTCGGGCACCGTCCCCGCCTGACTCAAAGCGTATTCCTCCAGCACGATCTTGCCACCGAGATCGAGAGGGGAATTCGCACCCCCATCGTAAATCGCTTGTTCATCGGTGGGAGGTTTCACCTTCTCGACTGTCCCGGCAGGCAGAACCCCGTCACGCTCCGCCCGGCGGAGAATCAGTGGAGAAGTAATCCATGCGAAGCTGCCCTTGGCTGAGCGGATCGGAAAAGCCAGGAGGCGCGCCTCCCCGAATTGCAGAGCCCCAGTAAATGCGGCCTTGTCGTTATTGGAGCCGAAGAGCCAGGCGGAATCCAACGCCTGATCGACAACCTCCTCGTCTCTCTCGTTCTTCCTCGTAGTGACACGGAGGAATTTCTTCGGCTTATCGCCGGTCCCTTGCTCCAAGTTTGCTTCCCAGTGATCCGCGAAGCTGCCCTTCAAGGAACTCGCAGGGATGATCGGGAAGCCGGTGTGGCGCTCGCGCTGAATGGGCTGGTCGATGGCGCCGACGCTGGCACCTGCGCCGACATGGAGCGGGGTGCGGGTGAACAGGTAGAGGATTTTCGATTTGTTCATGATTCTGTTGTGCGCTGCTTGTCGTTCAAAGTCACATGATGGAACGTCCGGCGACGTCCTGGAAGAATTCCCAGGTGCCACACACTCCAAGGCCAAAGCCTTTTTCACCTAGGAGCGTGCTGCGCCGGTTCTTGATAGTGGTGGGCTTGGCGTCGTTCCCGTGCCAGTTGAGAGCGGCCGCAAGTCTGCGGGCTTCATCGGCTGTGCTGGCTTCGAAGTAGTAAACGGCTCCGGCCGGCACGGCGAGGTGGGCGCTCAGCGCACCACCGATTCGTTCGGAATCGGTGGCGCCTCCATCATCAGGCAACGACCACCCTGTGACGATCAGGGGCTTGGAGACGATGGCCGACACGAGTTTGGCGGAGATGTTTTCCTGCTGGCGGGCGCGTTGTCGCCATGTTTCACGGCTCTCGGACTGGCGCCGGACGAGATCCCCGGTCTTCAGAAGAACGTCGCCATTATGTGGGTTGATCCAGTTTGGTAGCCAGCCGCCCGGATGAGCGTTGATGTTCCTCGCTGCGTCTGCGGCGATGGACGGCCAGACGGCCGGGCTCAGAAGAATCCACTTCACGAGGAACTTAGTGTTCCGTTCGTTGAACTTGTCGGTTTTTCCGTGCGGCAGTGGGATCGCCGTTCCTGTCATGCTGTTCGCGGAGCAGACACGTTGTTGGCCACCCACAATGATCTGGTGCCGCCCCCCATTGAGGAGCGCTGTGACAAGGTCTTTACCGTGGTGCTCGTGGTTGAACTCCTTGTCTTCCGCCAAGGCGCAAACACCAAGCTGCCAGGCTTCACGAAGTCGGAGGTAATGCGCCGAGTAAAAGCTCTTGCCATCCTGACTACCGGTCTCGGGATCGATTCCGATGCCGATGGTATATTCGCGGTCGAGGATGTCAGAATCGTCCATCGCCTGTTCTGCCAGATTGCCAGATGTTACGGCGGACGAAGCAGTGCCGAGGTAGGTCTCAAACGCCAGCCTTGAAAGCCAATTCTTGGCACCTGAATCCTTGGATGGGGGCAGCCGATTGGCGACGGCATATTCCAAGGGAACCGAAAGACTTGAAAAAGCGGAGTCGAACGAATCGATGGGCAGCAGCCCCGGTTGGAGGGTCTTGTCTTGGAGATCATGAGGTCGGGGGAAAAACCAGGCAGCACCGTCCTTCACGGGAAAAGGTCCGGCGGTGACGAGTGATCCAAACTTGCGATCGCGTTGCGCGTCGTCCGCGTAAACACCTCGGACGCCACGCCGGTGCGAATGGGCCTCCTTGGCGAACCCCGAACGATGCAAGGCGGCATGGAAGGCGGCGTTGAGAACGTTGGGCATCGGCCAGGCCGCGCCGTGGCCGGCGAGCGAGCCGGTCATGGGCCGACCGTCGCGGAAGAAGAGGACGTCCTTGGGTTGGAGGAGGATCGTGTTCATGGGTTTGCCTTTCGGCTCAGGATGCAAGTTCTGATCGTGTGCGATGGGCGAAGGCGACCGTCTGGCAGAGGCCAACGACTGACCGGAGTTGAGCGTCGGAATTCTCACCCTTCAGGATGCTCAGGTAACCGTTCAACGCATCGGTCAAATTGGTCAGGAATAGATCCCGAGCCTCCCGTTCCGATGGAAACGCGGGCCCGCGCTGGCGACCCAGCGTGTGTTTAAACTCCTCTTGAATGACTTCAGCCGCACTAAAGGCAGAGACGAGTCGGGCGGTTCCGGCTGCGGCGACAAACGGTGTGGACTCGGTGAGATAAGGAGACAGCAGCTCCGCAAAACGATACGGGAACTTGCCGCTGAGTTTCCCAGCGTCGAGAGCATCCGCAAGAGTGCGGTAGAGTTGTAAGCCTCCACCCGCCCACTTGCAGCCCCACTCGATGGTTTCACCGGAGCGTTTGAAAAGAGTGACGGCGACCGCACTGCGACCGAGTTGCTTCTTCGCCCGCTTCTCGGCGGACTGCGCCGCACGGACTACGTCCTGAAGAGGCGACTTGAAATGCGCGATGGCGATGCCCACCGAGGCATCCGCAACCGGGCCGGGGACGAGGAAGGGAATCGGGCGTCCTTCGCCGTCCGCAAAGTGCCGTTGGTGCAACGCCTTCTCTCGGTCATCCAGCCGAACGAGGAACCCGGGGTGGCTCAGAGTCGCCCCGTCCTTGGTTGTGGTTGCAACGGCCAGGAGCTGGCCTTGGGCCGCTTTAGCCTGGGCCCACGGCACGTCCCTCTTGGCCTTCTCGTTTTGATCTTGGAGTCTGGCGGCGTGTTTCTTGAGAAATCCTTTAACCTGCTCAGAGCCCGTAAACGCCAGTCGCAGCGCCTCTGCGCATGCCAAGGCGACGTCGGCGGGAAGAAGAGCGACCACGTCATCGCCGCCAGAGTAGATGAGTCGACCATCGAAAGCCTCAACGATGGGCCGTGCACAGAGCAGTGCGAAATTGCTTAGAGCCTCACTGAATTGGAGATGGTAACTGGGCGAAAGCGGCCGTTGAGTCTTGAGAAAGTCTTCGAACTCGGGCTTCTCAAAGTAGGATCGGGCTCCGTAGCGTTGAGCCCCGGAACCGTCCTTATAGTCTGCCAATTGGCTGGAGAACGGCGGCGTCTTCTCCCCGCTCACCCACTTGCCGATTTCGTCGCCGTCGAAAGCGAGGACAGCGAAGTATTTGTCGGACGAGTCCGTTTCCTCCGCTCTCTCATTCTTGACATCATCATCGCAGCCGAAGGGGTCATGCGCGGCGAGGCTGCGAGTGTTCGGCATCGGAAAGCGCATGGAACTCGTTTCCAACTTCCATGGTGCTTTACCCAAGTAGGCAAGGTGCCAAACCCGCTTCACCAACGTGGCGGCGCTCAACCAATCGCCATGTTTGAAGAGGGACCTCCACGGCCCGCCCATAGCCGCAGTTTTATCGGTCCAGGCCGTTCCGCCAGCCACGGCCTCATCGCGGCCGGTCAACACGTCCTTGTTGTTGAAAGTGCCGATCTGCCACCCCCCGGTGTTCGCGGCGTCAAAGCTCCGCGTTTGCCGGACCGCATCGAGCTGCCAGTTGTTAAGGGCGAGAATGACCGCCCAGCCAAGGCCGTTGTTGTTTAGCACCGCTTTGGGACCATGGTTGCCGCCGACATAGTAACGGCCATCACGATGGTCGGCGGGCATTTGACTCGTGGCCAAATTCACCACGTCCTGCACGCACTTGCGTGCCTTTGCAATGGGCATTTGCTGGTCGAAACCCTTGGCAAGATTCAATGCGTCCTCCAACTTATCCGGCCAGGGCGTGGCCTGCCAGGAAACCGAGAGGAAACGTGCGATCTGCGAATCGAATCGATTTCGGCGGTCGGCCGCTGTGATTCCGGGTTCGTCGGCGGTGAGCCCGGCCGTCTCACATTCCCCCCAGACGGAATTCGCGATTCCTTTCCATTCCGCCTGGATCGCTTCCGTGACCTTCCGGCCAAGGTCCGAGGCCCGATCAGCGGGCACAACGGCGAGAAAGACATTGGGTAAATTCGGCGTCAGAAGGTCGCGATTGTGCCAGCTGAGCGAGTCCCAGACAGACTTCTGATCACTGATTCCAACTTTGCTCCACAACTCCTCACGCCAGTGCAGATCAAACAGTGGCTGCCCGCGCAGGTTCGGAAAAATGACTGCATCCGGACCTATTTCCGCAGAGAGAGCCTTCATACCAGCGGCCATCAACCAGGACAGCAAATAACTCCCGCTCCAGAGATCCCGAATACTGCGGGCGGCCGCGATGAAGTCCTGCACAGGCCCAAGCTGAAATTTGAGAAAAGCGGGTTGAAAGACTTTATTCTCCCCAACGCATCCATCCAGCGCGGATACAACTTGCATGTGGTTCCAGATCGAATGATCGGGGATACGAGTGTCCGCCGGCAGCAGTGCCAAACGATAATCTTTCTCCATCGCATGCTTTGGCCAAAGCCGCCAATGCGCGAAGAATCGGGCACGCCAACGTTCGCCGTCATCGGCCAATGGATCGAGTGAGGAGCCGGTCAACACCGGCTGGACGGAAGATTCCCCGTCGAAACCTTGCTCCACTGACCTGAATTCGGCATGAAACGGGAGCCTTGCTCCAGAAAGTGGATGCAAAAAGCAGTTCCGAATTCCGTCAAAAGCGCACCGAAGCCCTGCGCTAGAGTTTGGGAATGGGAGGCGATCCATAGCCGCAGCGGTGTGGTCTGCATGGGTAAAATAGACGCCAATATCGGTGCCAGAAAAACCGGCTTGGGCAAATGCAGCGTCCGATCTATCGCCGTGCGTGCGGATGTCCAGGGCCTTGCTTGGCGGATCGTGCAAATAGGCGGCGAGTTTGCGCTTCCAATCGGTCGTGCTCATTTAGTTGTCCACTCGAAGGATGACGGCTCCCGGGGATTTCTTCTTATGCGCGGCTTCCAGGAGGATTGCAATCGCTAATCTGAGAATCGCAACTCCCGCCAAGGTCATGGCAAGGAATAGTCGACAAAAGGGATTCGACGGCGTCAGCAGCCGCAGCGCGGACCCAGCGGGTTCGGAAGGCGGCGTAGTGCGAGGGGTTACTCATGACGTAGTTTGTAGCCGCTGGAACCGCCCGGGCGAAAGCGCGTAGACGTCACAGGACGTCAGCAACGCGGTTGAACGAAGGAAAATCGTGCTGGAGCGACAACATGCAGTAGGAGGCCATTGCCTGAATTTACTCTGCCCGGAGCCCCGTAGAGGTCTTGGACCCTGACCCCTGGGTTTCGTTGAACCCGATCCTGGAGTTCTCCTTGTCGGTGCCGCTCCAATAACCCCAATAACTTTCGAGCGCCCTACGTCAACGACGACGTCCAAAAAAAGGGCGCGCACTTGATTTGACGGTTCCCAATGTCCAATTCTGGAGTTGCAAATCACCCTCCTGAAGAAGCAAGTTGATCGAGAATCATCCGTCGAACCCGGGACTGAACAACTCTTGCCATCCTCGATTCCATCCGGGATTACCCGCGAACATGTGCTGAGTGCGTTGTCCGACTTGGATCGAGGGTTTGAACATCCGTTTGGCAAGGCGACCGGCTACGAGCTCGTTCATGATGGGAAGCGGTATGCGCCCAAGGCGGTTATTGGGTTGTCATGCCGCTATTCCATGGGGCGGTTACTTCAACCGGAGGAGTTCAGCGGTGGAGAAGCTCCAGGCCAAGCCAACTTCGTGCTGAGGAAACTGGGGTTCAGAGTGGTTCCAATAGAGACCCAAGACCGGGAACCGGAAGCTGCGAAGGACTGGTCAGCGGACGAGGTTCGCAGAGTTGTCACTGACTATTTCGCGATGCTTGAGTCGGAGATGGCGGGGGCGGCATACAACAAGTCGGAACATCGGAAAGCTTTGCTCCCGAGTCTCAGTAACCGTTCCGAGGGATCTATCGAATTCAAGCACCAGAACGTCAGTGGGGTGTTGGTCGAGATGGGCCAACCCTACATCGAAGGTTACAAACCCCGGTTCAACTACCAGGCGATTATTGCCCAGGAGGTCGAACGTTTCCTGGATGATCACCCTGATCTGTGCCTACGACTGGCTGAGGCCAAGCGGCTTAACCCCGACGAGCAACAAACCGTAGATTCAACCCACTTCAATCGGTTAATCGAAGCGCCTCCAGAGCGGCTGATCACCTCCCGGTCCTCCAGCAAACCTTGGCTGACGCGGAAGGCCCGCAAGGTGGACTTCGCAGAACGCGATGCCGCCAACCGTCGGCTCGGCACGCTGGGTGAGCAATTCGTATTCGACTTCGAGAGGTATCGGCTGAACCAGGCGGGTCGCGACGATCTCGCAGGCAAAGTGATCTGGGCGTCACGCGACACCGGGGATGGGTTGGGATTCGACATTCTTTCGTTCGACGCGACGGATGAGTCAGAACGCATGCTTGAGGTGAAAGCGACCGGCCTTGGGAAATTCTCGCCGTTCTACGTCAGCGCAAACGAGGTCCGGTGTTCCGAGGATGTTCCGAACCAGTATCAACTCTTCCGGGTTTTCGATTTCGGAAAAACTCCACGGATCTACATCCTTCACGGATCCCTGAGGGAGCTATGCCAACTGGAGCCGGTTTTGTATCGAGCGGTGGTCTGATGTTCAGCTCGAGCCTTGGCCGGACCGGGTTGCGGGATCCGAGTCAAACGAACATTGTGTGACAGTGTTCAGTCGTCGGGTGAGGATCGCATTGAACCACAGCTCCGTCTGACGGTTGGGGCGGGCATCTCGGGTTTGCCACACTTTTGTGAGGGCCAGGTCGGGGTGAGCCGCAAGTTGCACTTCGAACTTGGCCTCGTTGTAGTCGTTGAAGAATCGTCCGTTGCGATCGCACTCGGTTCCGCCGTACTTAAACGAGGCGTAGAGGATACCCCCAAGTCTCAAATCACGGGTCAGTCGTCGGAGCACATCGTCCATCCCCGCAGTTGTAACGTGCAGCAGCGACGCGCAGGCCCAGATGGCATCGTATTCCTCGACGGATTCAAGATCTTGGAAGGTCATGACGAGGACGGATTGACCCAAGGCCTTGCTGGCGAGAGCCGCCAGCTCGCGCGAGGCGTCGAATGCGACGACGGCAAAGCCGTGGTGCATGAAGAACACGGCGTCGCGTCCGGAGCCGCAGCCCGCGTCCAGAATCACCCCGCCTTCGGGAACGTGCGGCAGGAACTCGGCATGCAGATGCGCCATGTCCACGCCCTGGGTGCCGTTGGCGAACGATTCGGCGTTCCGATCGTAGTAGTCCACGGTGGTTTCAGAAGACTGGGGCGTGCTCATAGGGGGACTGCCAGGGGATCAGAAGCCGGGCGGTGGATTCCTTTTGGACCTGCTTGAGGAACTCTCTGCGCTCGGCCTCGTTGTTGCCGGTTTGATTCATCAACGTTTCCTCCCACTTCACATGGCTGGGCGGAGTTGCGTCTCGCGCCATCGGAGGCTTTCGATGGCCGGATAAAACTTCCTCTCGCTCGGGGGGATGACCGGGCGGTGGTTTAGTGCCACCAAATCGCGCTGGCCCTCGATCCGGTCATCAAGGCGATCCTCACTGAATCGCCACACCCCGGCTGGATGGTCCCCATCGGGACACGGTGCGATGAGGTGGCGGTCCATGGCCCAGTGATGATTCGGGCACAACGCCACGCCGTTGGTCGGTTTATCGTTGCTGCTGACAGCGAACGGGATCAGATGGGCCGCCTCGACCAACGACATGCAGTGATCCAGGAGGACACGCATGCCACAGGCCGCACAGCGGTAGTCGTAAACCTCAAGGATCACACGTCGAAACGCCGCGTCGCGGCCTGGCAGGAACTCCTCCTTCAAGGAATCGGGAGCGGGACTGGGGCGGCACTGAACCGCGATCGCAGCGAGCTGATCTCGGCGATCTGGAAAGTATCTTGAGATGAGGACTTCACGGAGCTGATGGCGAGCGATCGGATCGATCAGAAGCGCCCAAAGTCCCTCGTCGAACTGACCGATCGCACCTTGTCGCCGAATGTGCGCCACGCTTGGTGCAGCCGACGCAAACCCTTCACGGTAAATGGGCTCCCCACCGCCTTGAGGGATCACCCGCCAGAATCCATCCCCGGAAAGGAAGTAGAACGGGTTCTCGATGGTCGGCTTATCATCGACCTGCCGGACAAGGCTGTAGTAGCGCTTGAAAGTGTCGACAAGCTCCTGGCTCATCGGAACCGCGTTGGTGCGGATCACATCGCGATCCATCAAATCCATGATGCTGAGCAAGAGCGCTGGCTTGGGTGGACGCTCATGGGTCCCCCGCTTGTCCCGGCGCAGATTGCAAAGGCGGTCCAGCCATCCCTGCCAGTCATTCATGCTCGCAACCACACTCGTTCTTCTCACAGGCAGGCCTAACAACAAAGCCCATTCGACACACAGACCGTCGCGGCAGTCTCTCGGGACTTCGATCCGCCTCGATATGCGTTCAGAGCACTGGAAGGTTCACCAACTAGGCGTCCGTTGCTGAAATGTTTCGCAACGGGAGAACCAAGATGCTCGCGGTCGGGTCGGCTTCGAAAGCCAGAAGCAGTCCCTAGTTGTCACGCAAGAGCTCCGTGATTTGGCTGGTCGGGCAGTTGCCAATCCGCAGAAAAACGAGCTTGGGAGGATGGCCGAAGACCAGGCTGCGCTGATGAAAGTCGGCATCCTTGGAAACAATGGTGTAACCCTGCTGCTGCGCAAAACCCCAGATGAGAACGTCGTCGCTGCGAATCAGGTCGTGCGACTTGACGTGGGTCGATCCGGGATAGAGATCGAGAATCTGCGGAACGACCCGGTCGGACAAGTTCTCATCAAGCAGGAGCTTCACGCTGCGGTGTTGAAAAGTTTGCGTTCGCGGTCGGCGGCAAACACTAAACACGCCTTGATGTCCTCTCGGGTCAACTCGGAGAAGTCGGTGAGAATCTCGTCCTCGGTCATGCCGGAGGCCAAATACTCCAACACATCGTAAACGGTGATCCGCATCCCGCGAATGCACGGCTTGCCCCCGCGCTTTCCTGGCTCGACCGTGATGAGGTGTTCGTAGTTCATATCAACAGGATGATGGATGTCACTGCTCCTGTTCAACCAGCTCTCCGGCGAACTGAATCGCCGCACGAATGTCCTTCAAGGTCAGAGCGTATTCTTGTTGAACATCCTCAAAGCTCCTACCTCCGGCCAAGCTGCCGACAATCAGCGACACCGGCATTCGCGTACCAAACACCACCGGTTTGCCGTGGCAGACTTTCGGATCTATCACGATTCGATCATTCATGCTGACTCCGCCATCCTACCCCGCAAGACATGTCTTGGCAAAAGTCTTGGCAAAAAAGGAACTGGCAAGA
>SXGS01167091.1_pt1 | contig 14602 bp, 11 predicted proteins | sample 3174681 | NCBI WGS metagenome assembly SXGS01 (sample SAMN11356861, study PRJNA531348) | freshwater metagenome | isolation source: freshwater sample F1-80 | place: China: Fuxian Lake, Yuxi | collected 2017-12-25
GGCAACCCGAACGCATCGCACTACAGCGCGGCCAAGGCGGGCGTCATCGGGCTCACGAAATCGCTCGGCAAGGAACTCGCACAAACCGGCGTGCGCGTGAACTGCATCACTCCCGCAGTCATCGAGACGGACATCCTCAAGCAATGCACGCCCGAGCATGTCCGCTACATGCTCTCGAAGATTCCGATGAACCGTCCGGGCGGTGTCGCAGAAGTGGCGGCGCTGGTGGCGTGGTTGTCGTCAGAGGATTGTTCGTTCAGCACGGGGGCGGTGTTTGATATTTCGGGCGGCAGGGCGACGTATTGAATTTAATGAATGGTATGTCTCGAACGAAGCTGAACCTTTGTCTGCCGAGGTGCCTTTCGCTGTTCATCTCTCTTGTGGTCCTATTCCTCGCAGGGTGTGAATACCCGAAACAGTTCCGAAACGTTCCCAAGCACGCGCCTCACGCAATATTGCTTGGGCAAGGCGTTCGCGCCTTTCACATCAATCAAGAGCCAACGAGTTTTGGCGGACGCGCGAACGATTCCGCATTCCGCCCGGCATGACGACCATCCGGCCGGTTACGGACACTTGGGGGCTGGATTACTCCCGAATCAGTTTCACAGCGGTTGCAGGCAATCGCTACGTGTTATCTCATCAAAAGAGCAACCATTGGCATCGCGTGATTCTCACCTCTCATCCAAAGGGGCCATCCGGGGCGCAGGTTATCGCTCAAGCTGAAGCGCAGGAGAAACCGTAATCAGGTCGTAGCTTTGCAGTTTGTTCCTCCAAAGATAAAAGGCCGCGCCCTCAAAGAGCGCGGCCTTGAACCGTCAGAGAGTTGGTTGGCCCTTCCGCTCAGAGCTTCTTGATCGACACGTTGCGGAATGCCACCGGGTCGTTGTGTCCGGCGAAACCGAAGAAGCCGCTCTTGAGATCCTTGCCGGGATGCGGAGAGTTCGCCATGAAATCCTTGGCGGTTGAGAGGTCCGCGTCGAGGATGACCGCGCCGTTCAGTTCCACTTTGATCTTGGAACCTTTGACCGTGACTTCCTGGAAGTTCCATTCGCCCACGGGGCGTTGATGACCGCGCGTCGCCGCCGCCATGCCGTAGGCGGAACCGTGGTATTGCCGCGCGTCGAGCTTGGAGTATTTGGAACTCGTGTCGTCCAGCACCTGGAGTTCGCACATGCCGACGTAGGCAGTGTCGCCCTTGCCGGGATAACGAATGGCCAGACCGTTGTTGCCGCCGGCGGGGACTTGAAATTCAAGACGAGCCACGAAGTCGGAGACCGTTTCGTTATAGTAGATCGTCCCGCCCTTGCCCGGCTTGCAAACCACGGCACCGTCCTTGATCTCGTAGTTGTCGAGCGGACCAGCCCAGCCATCAAGACCCTTGCCGGTGAAGATCGGCTTGAAGCCGTCGCCGCCCTTGGACGCGAGAATCTTGTTCGCCTCGGCGGTGCCGATCTCGCGGATGAACACATTGCGCCAGCGAATCTCGCCGCCGTGCGTCTGGAGTTGAATGGGACCCTTGGCCGGGATCGGCTTCTTGCGGTCGTAATAGTTCTCCATGATGGCGTGATCGACAACGAGCTTGCCATTGAGCCAGATGGTCACGCGCGAGCCGACCATGAGAATGCGGAACTTGTTCCACTGACCGAACGGATTGTCGGCGAGCACGAGCGGGTCTTTGCCGGGCGCACCGGCGCTGTTGTTCCACAATCCGCCGCTGCCCTTGTCTGCACCGATGTTGAACTTCGCCGTCTCCGTGAAGTCCCAAATCTGCACCTGCGGCACGCCGCGCAGGTAGATGCCGGAGTCGGCCTTCGGCACGGTCTTGTAATCCACGAACAGCTCGAAGTCGCCGTAGTCCTTGGTGGTGGTGGCGTATTTGCCATGGCCGTCGTTCACGAACTCGCCGTTCTCGACGCTCCAGTGCTTCTTCATGTCCTCGGTCCACTTCGCGTCCTGTTCGGCGCGTTTGTCTGCGGGCATCTCGAGATATTTGCGGTGGTCGAACGTGTCGCCGCCGCGCCAGCCGGCGAGGTCGGTGCCGTTGAAGAGCGCGGTGAATCCAGCGGGAGGATTGTTGGCGCGGTTAAGGGAGGCGCAGCCGGCAAGAAGGGCCGCGACGAGCAGGGTCGTGCAGGAGATGATTCGCATAAGATGTGTCATGTGGACGGGCGTGGATAACACGGTGTTCAACCGCCGGGCAACAAAGTTTCCGGGAGCGGTTTCGCGGTCGAACAACCGTCTGGTTCAACCGGGATGATGTGGAAGAATCCGTGAGGGAGTCGCGCGGAGGGGCGAAGGGGGCGAAGGACAGTGGGAAAGTTCGAGGTTCCGTTGCTCTCATCTAACGGCGGCGTGATCTGTCTGTGGAAATGGCGTCTCCGCTTCGCGTTCTTCATGGCTTCGCGCGAAATTGTTTCAGCTCCTGCGGCGCGGAGTTGGTTCAATCCGTTCTTGGCGGGCGCGGGGCCGGTGCGTAACGTCCGTGCATGGATCCGTTGCTGAAATTGCTTCACGAAAACGCCGCGCTCAAACCCGCGCAACTCGCCGCGATGCTCAATCTCCCCGAGGCCGACGTGGCCGCGAAGATTAAGGGCTACGAAGCCGGCGACATCATCCTCGGCTACCGGGCGGTGTTGAACGAGGAGAAGCTCGAGCGCGATATCGTCCGCGCGGTCATCGAGGTGAAGATCACGCCCGAGCGCGGCGGCGGCTTCGACCGGCTCGCCGAGCGCATCGCCAAGTACGGCGAGGTTGAAAGCTGCTACCTGATGTCCGGCGGTTATGATCTGCTCGTGGTGGTGAAGGGCTCGACACTACGTGAGGTGGCGAGCTTCGTGTCCGAGAAGCTAGCGACCATCCAGGGAGTCATCTCCACGGCCACGCATTTCATGCTCAAGGCCTACAAGCAGCAGGGCATCCTCATGAAACGGGAAGTGAACGAGGAACGCCTCGCGGTGACACCGTAAGGCACGGCGGGCGTCGGCGCCTTCCCGCAGTTCACCTCACCAGAACTGCCACTGCCCGCGCGCGACGACGTAGATTCCCAGCAGCAGGTTCGTAACAGCGTGGGCGGTCATCGCTTCGCCGAGATTCTTCCGCCAGCAAACGAGACCTTGGTAAGCCGCCGCGCAGAGAATTCCCGCCAGCCATTCGTTGTGCGCGAATCCGAAGATGATCGCCGTCAGCAGAAACGGCTTCCGCGCAAACTGCCCGAGCGGCTGCGATTGAAAATCCGGGCTGGCGATCCAACGGTACAGGAACGACCGGTAGAATGCTTCCTCCAGCGGCGGCACCACGAGCACGCTGCCGGCAATCCGCACCACAACGAAGAACCATCCCAGCACCACAGCGTCGCCGAACTGCGCGAAAGGATTCCACGCCGGAGCCGGTGTTGCAGGCGGCTTACTCAAGCCGAGCTTCACCCAGAGCTGCTGTTGGTTCGGCACCAGCGAATCCAGTCCGACCCACACGGCGAAGATGGCGATGCCCACGAGGATGGCCGGCATCGTAACGCGCCAGCGCATCTCAGTGACGAAAGGCCAGACCTGCCAGAGGAGCCAGATTCCGACGAGACACTTGGCGAGGTAAATCCAGTAACGGCCCGCTTCGCCGAAAGAACCTTGAAGGACGGTAAGCCCGAGAAAGGCCGCGAAGGGCAGGACGCGCGCGAGCGCAGGCGAGGTGGAAAGTTTGGCGGTGAGCGGATTCATGCAACGCCCTCCACTCAGGCGCTAGACACACCTTTCGTTCCGGGCGGGCAGGGTTTAGCGACGGCTTACTGCAAGGTCAAGGTCAACACCTTGGTCTCCCCACCGACTTCGAGAGTCACGCTCTGTTCGCTGATGGAACGAACTCGGGCATTGCCCACGGTGTCGCCGATGAAAACGGTGCGGGTGTTGACCACAGCGGAGGGATTCGACGGACGGTAGATGATGCCTTGGAGCTTGAAGCTCGCCGGCGCGGTGGCAGCGGCGCTTTCAGCGGGAGGCGTGACGGCAGTGGTCGCACTTTCTGCCGGTGCGGTCGCACTCGGCGCATCGTTCAGCGCAAACTGTCGGTTGTCCGGCACGGGAAGTTCCGCGCCTTCAGTCGGCGGCAAATCCATTCCGGCAGCGGCGAGTTCGCGGGCCGAGACGTTGATTTCGCGGGCGGATGCCACGATGGTTTCAGGCTCGGCGAGTTGTTTGACCCTGGCGAGCGTCTGGTCGATGCCTCCGCCGTTCCAGCCCTTGGCGATGAACCAGCAGGCGGCGGAAAAAATGCACAGCATCACCGGCGTGAAGTAGCCGGGAATGCCGACGGCGCGGTGCGGGGGCGCGGGCTCGAGTTCGCGCTCCAGTCCAGGAGCGGGTTGCGTTGCCTGCTGCGCCTTCGTGGCGCGCTGGAGGGCGTCATTGATCAAGCTCATATGTCCATCTTTCCTTCGAGTTCACGAATCGCCCGGCCGACGAGCCGGTAACCGATTTCACTGCGCTGCTCGACAAAGCCCGCGAGCAGGCACTTGTCACACACGGCGTTGACGAGCCGCGGTATGCCCTGCGAATAGCAGAAAACCCGCCAGAGAGCGGCTGCGGTGAATTCCGGCACGCCCTTCGCCCCGGAGACCGTCAGGCGATGGCGGATGTATTGATCGAGTTCGCCCCGTTTCAAGGGGCTGAGGTGATAGCGGACGGTGATCCGCTGGCGAAGCTGGCGCAGGGCGGGATCGTTGAGACGGTCGCGCAGTTCCGGCTGGCCCATGAGAATGATCTGCAACAATTTGCGATCGTCTGTCTCCAAATTGGACAGCAGCCGTACCTGTTCGAGCAGGTCGTTGGTCAGGTTCTGCGCCTCGTCGATCACGAGCACGCTCTCGCGGCCCTGCTCGATCTGCCGCAAGAGAAAGAGATTTATTTCATCGAGCGTTTCGAGCCGATCCAGCCCGCGCGCATCCAGGCCGAACTCGACCGCGATAGCCCGCATGAGTTGATCGGCGTCCAGAATCGGATTGAGAATGAGGGCGGTGGAGAAATTGTTGCCCAACTCGCTCAACAAGGCCCGGCAAAGTGTGCTCTTGCCCGCGCCCACCTCGCCCGTGAGTTGCACGAAGCCCTTCCGCTCGCGAACCCCGTAAAGCAGGTGATTCAAGGCCTCCCGGTGCTTGGAGCCATAGAACAGGAACCGCGGATTCGGCGTGATGCTAAAGGGCGGTTCGGTCAGTCCGTAGTAATCCAGATACACGCCTTCACGTTAAGCAGGGACGTTGCCGAAGCGGCGGCTCGTGCGGAAATGTTATCGGCGCGCGGACTCGGCCCAGACAATTCGCGGGCAGCGTAAAACAGGTCCGGCGAAATGGTTTCGCTGGATTTTGTCCCTGCCTCCAACCATCCTCCGGCCATGAAATTCATTCTGACGACGCACAACGTGACCCTCACCAAGGCCATCGAAGACCACGTCTTGATCCGCATCGAGAAGCTCGAACACTTCGACCGCTGGGCCGTCGATGCCCGCGTCAGCCTTGAGCACGACAACACCCGCTCTCCCGCCCGTCAGTTCAAATGCTCCATCCGTCTCGGCGTCCGCGGCCCCGACCTCTACGCCGAGGATCACGACGGCGACCTCTACGCTGCGATCGACAAGGTCACCAAGAAGATCGAGCAACAGATCCGCAAACGGCACAACAAGACCAAGGCGCGCAAGCACACCGACGCCGCCGCCTTGAAGCGCCGCCGCCAGGACGCGGAGATTTGATCACCCGCCGCCGGCGCGCCGCCGCGTCCCACGCTCAACTGCCATTCTCCACGGTCGGCCTCCCGTCACCGCAATGATTTTTCGTGCCCGAATCGTGGTGCCCGTCAGCCGTCCGCCCATCGACGACGGTGCCGTCTGCATCGCAGGCGAATGCGTGACTTGGGTCGGCCGCTACTCGGAACTGCCCTCGGCCCACGTTCACGGCGAGACGATCGACCTCGGCGAAGTCATCCTGCTGCCGGGCCTGATCAACGCGCACTGCCATCTCGATTACACCGCGATGGCCGGGATGATCCCACCGCCCCGGAGCTTCGCGGATTGGATTAAGGCGATGGTCGCGGTGAAGGCCGCCTGGACTCTCAGCGACTACGCCGCCTCGTGGCAGAAAGGCGCGGCTATGCTGCTGCGCCACGGCACCACCACCGTCGCCGACATCGAGACGATCCCCGAACTCATCCCCTCGGCCTGGTGTCAGACGCCGCTGCGCGTAATCTCCTTCCGCGAGATGCTGAACGTGCGCTCGCGCCTGCCGGCGGCGGAGATTGTCCAACAGGCGGTCAACGACTGGCTCGGTGTCTCCGGCGGCGAAGGACGCGTCGGACTCTCGCCACACGCGCCCTACACGACCACGCGTGAACTTCTCGAACACTCCGCGCGCGCCGCCCACCGGCGCGGATGGCGACTGACCACGCACGTCGCCGAGAGCGAGCAGGAGTTCGAGATGTTCATGTACCGCCAGGGCGCGCTGTACGACTGGCTCAAGAGCCAGCGCGACGTCTCCGACTGCGGTCTCGGATCCCCCGTCCAGCATCTCGAACGCTGCGGCTACCTCGACGAGAATCTTCTCGCCGTCCATGTGAACTACCTCTGGCGGCACGACGCCGCGCTGCTCGCGCAACATCGCGTCAGCGTCGCCCACTGCCCGCAGAGCCACGATTACTTCCAGCACCTGCGCTTTCCGCGCGCGGAGTTGGAAAGCGCCGGGGTCAACATTTGCCTCGGCACCGACAGCCTGGCTACGACGCGCCAGAAAAACGGCCGCGCCGTTGAATTGAGTCTCTTCGACGAGATGCGCGCCTTCTCCGCCAAGTCCCCGGCAGTTCCGCACGAGAACATCCTGCGCATGGTCACCGTAAACGCCGCTGCCGCGCTGGGCATGACCGGAACCATCGGTGAACTCGCCCCGGAGGCCCGCGCGGATGTCATCACGATTCCGTTTCACGGCGACTCACGCGATGTCTTCGAGCAGATCGTTCAGCACAGCGGCGCAGTCGACGCGGTGATGATCGATGGCAAATGGGCGTCGGCCCCGGGGAAGTAACGGCTAGCCTGCGCCCGGTAGCGCCTCGCTGCTGCGTCGCTCTCGGCCCGCCAAGAATCTCCTTCAACGCCGCCGGCCGCTGTGCAGAATTCTTTCCTATCAACTATGAGCTTGTTCAATTTGCAGGGTGACGTGGCGGTGGTCATTGGTGCGACCGGAGTCCTCGGTGGAGCGCTGGCGGAAGGCCTCGCGGCAGCGGGCGCAAAGGTCGCGGTGCTCGGCCGCAATGCCGAACGCGGCGAGGCGCGCGTGAAGGCCATTGTCGCTAAGGGCGGCACGGCGGCGTTCTTCACCGCGGACGCCATCTCTCGTTGCAGTCTCGGCGAAGCGCATGAGCAGATCGAAGCGAAGCTCGGCGCGCCCACGATTCTCGTGAACGCCGCCGGCGGCAACGACCCGAAGGTGACCGTCACGGCGGAACACACATTCGAGCAGATCAAGCTGGAGGACTGGCAGGCGAACTTCGATCTCAACCTTGTTGGCGGCGTGTTGTTGCCGTGCCAGGAGTTCGGCCCGTCGATGGCGAAGCGCGGGCGCGGCAGCATCATCAACATCGCGAGCGTCTCGGCCCATCTGCCGCTCTCTCGCGTCGTCAGCTATTCCTCGGCGAAGGCAGCGGTCTTGAACCTCTCGCTTTTCCTCTCACGCGAATGGGCACCGAAAGGCGTGCGTGTGAACACGATCACGCCCGGCTTCTTCCCGGCGGAACAGAATCGCAAGCTGCTCTTCAACGAGGACGGCTCGCCGACGACGCGCACGAAATCAATCTGGGGCCACACGCCGATGGGCCGCTTCGGCGAGTCTCAGGAACTGGTGGGCGCGTGCGTGTTCCTCGCAAGTCACCACGCCAGCAGCTTCGTAACGGGCACGGATATTCGCGTGGACGGCGGCTTCCTGAGCCAGACGATCTGATCCGCATGTCCCCGTAGCCGCCGAGGTGACGAGGCGGAGGCTTCGCGGTCGAACGATGCCCGCCTCCTCACCTCGGCGGCTACAGGTCGGATTTCCTGGTTCAGCGTCGCCCGAAATGATGTGCCAATCACGGCGGTGTGTGGCAATTTTCGGCCGTCCTCCGCGACGCGCATTTGTGAATCCGGCCCAGCCAAACCAACCCGAGAACGCTTCCCCCGCGATCTTCGCCACGACGCGCTGGACGGTCGTATTGCGCGCCCGCGATGCCTCGGATGATGGCGGCCGCGCCGCGCTCGAACAACTCTGCCGCGCCTACTGGCGTCCCCTGCGCGCCTATGCCCTGCGGGCCGGTCACAGTCCCGAGGACGCGGAGGATTTTACGCAGGACTTCTTTGTGCGCCTGCTCGCGCGCGATGCACTGGCCGGCGTCAGCCCGGACAAGGGTCGCTTCCGCAATTTCCTGCTCGTGGCCTTCCGCAACTTCCTCGCGGACCAGCGCGACAAGGCGCAGACCGCCAAGCGCGGCGGTGGCGTTCGCCCGCTCTCGCTCTCCACGATGGGCGAGGAGGACCGCGCGGACGCCGCCCCAGAACCCGCTGACGCCGCCACGCCGGAACAGGCTTTCGAGCGGCAATGGGCGCACACGTTGCTTGCCCGCGCGCGCACACGACTGCGCAGTGAATGCGTCGCGAATGAGCGGCTCGCGCTCTACGAAGCACTGGGCCCGGAGGAGGTGGATGGTGGTGCCGGTGAGGAATCCTACGAGCAACTCGGCGCGCGACTCGGCATGAGCATCGCCGCGCTGAAGTCCGCTGCGTTCCGCCTGCGCAAACGCTACCGCGAACTCATCCGCGACGAGGTGGCGGAGACTGTCACGTCCACCGACGATGTGGAGGAGGAGCTTCGCCACATGCTGCGCGTGCTGGAAACGTGAGCGCGAAACCACAGGCGGATTTTCGCGTTCTTCCTGAGAGCCTGCCTGACTGACTGATGCTGCACCTTTGCCCCACCTGCGCCAAGCCGTTGCCGCCCCGCACCCGGGCGCGGTTCTGTCCGGCGTGTTCGCTGCGCGGCGCGCTCGAACTTGCTGGTGAGGATGGCGCGGAACCGGAAGCACCGCAGTCCGTCGGCGACTATGAGTTACTCGAAGCCATCGGTCGCGGCGGCATGGGCGTGGTGTATCGCGCCCGCCAGCGCCGCCTCGGCCGGCTTGTGGCTGTGAAGCTCCTCGCCGCCGGAGCGTTCGCCAGCGAAGACGCGCGACGGCGGTTTCAATCGGAAGCCGGGGCTGCGGCGCGACTGCGGCATCCGCACATCGTGACCATCCATGAGACGGGCGAGCACGGCGGCCAGCCGTTTTTCTCGATGGAACTCGTCGAGGGCGGGACGCTTGCGGACCTGGCCCGGGGCGAACCGCTTCCGGCGCGCGACGCGGCGGCGCTGCTCCGCACGGTCGCGGAGGCTGTTCAATTCGCGCATCAACAAGGCGTCCTTCATCGCGATCTCAAACCCTCGAACATTCTCCTCGATGCCGCGCGTTCGCCGCGCGTCAGCGACTTCGGTCTCGCGCGGGTGCTGGACGCGGGGGAACGCTTCACGCTCACGGGCGATGTGCTCGGTTCGCCCGCGTATCTCGCGCCCGAACAGGCGCGCGGCGAGCGCGAGCGCGAGGGAGTGACCAGCGATGTGTATTCGCTCGGCACCATTCTCTATCAACTGCTCTGCGGCCGCCCGCCATTCCTCGGTGATACGCCGCAATCCGTCCTGCGCCAGGTCGCGGAAGCGGAACCCATCGCCCCGCGCCGGTTGAATCCCGGCATCCCGATCGATCTCGAAACCATCTGCCTCAAATCCTTGGAGAAAGAACCGTCGCGGCGTTACGCAAGCGCGCAGTCTTTCGCCGATGAACTGGGGCGTTTCCTGAATCACGAGCCGGTGATGGCGCGGCCCGTTGGAACCATCGGCCGCGCATGGCGCTGGAGCCAGCGTCATCCCGCGCGAGCCGGACTGGCGGGAGCGTTGGCGCTGTTGATCGCGGTGCTCGTCATCGTGCCGACGGTCGCCTACCTGCGCGTGAGCCGCGCCGAGCAGGCGCGCGAGGCGCAACTGCGCGAGACGTTGATCACGCAGGCCCGCGCCGTGCGCCTGGGCGGACGTTCCGGCCAGCGTGTCGAGAGCCTGCGGGCGTTACAGGAAGCAGTGCAGCTTGGCGGCGATCTCGCGGAGCCGGACTTCGCGTCGCGCCTGCGTCGCGAAGCCATCGCCAGCCTCGCGTTGCCGGATGCCTTAATGGTGCCAGCCCACGATCTGCCTGCGGAAACCGACGCGACGTATCTGAGCCTCGACGCGACGGGCGACGTGGTGGCTCGCGGAAGTTTTCGCGGCCCGGTGCAGTTGATCGGGCGGGGCGATGGACGTGAACGACTGCGTCTCGACCTGGGCGGGCGCAGGTTGCAACACCTCCTGGAATTCAGCGGGAACGGGCGATACCTCGCCATTCGTCACGGCGGCGAGATCGCCATCTGGGATTTGACCAATCGCGTCATCGCCGCCTCCCAACCTTCATGGCTGAACCGTTATTCCGTCCGGCCGGACAGTGGCGCAGTCGCGTTTCTGCGCACGAACGGAACGGTGGCCGGCTTCGCGTTGCCTGACGGTCGCCAGTTGTGGCAGTGGCCGGATCGCAACACGAACGCGCGCGGCGCAGTGGCGTTCGCGCCCGACGGCACGCGGCTGGCGTGGGGCGCGGGAGGCGGGAACAGCGTGGAGATTCGCGAGGCAGAAACGGGGCAGTTGCTGCGCGCGTTTCGGTTCGGCGGAATGGTCTCGGTGTTGAAGTGGAGCCCCGACGGCCACTGGCTGGCGGCGGGCAGTGAGAGCGGGCAGTTACGGTTGTGGGAAGTCGGTGCGCGGGAAGCCCGGCTGGGTTCGGCGGCGGGGACGACGCGACTTTCAGGCGAGGTGGAAGATCACGGCTGGGCATTTGAAGCGCACGCCGGCGCAGTGCGCGCGCTGGCGTTCAGTCCGGATGGGCGGCGGCTCGTCTCGTCCGGGTCCGACGAAACGGTGCGCGTCTTCGACGTGCTGACGGGCCGGGCTGGATTGCGTGTGGACGGAATCGCTTTCCAGCTTGGGTTCCACGCAGGCGGTTTACTCGCCGGCCCTGTTTGGCAGGGGGAACGGCCGGGCTGGCTGGTGTTGACGAACTCGGATGTCTTCTCCGCATGGAGGGCGGAGTCAGGGACGGGTTCCGCTCTGGGCGTGGCGGTGGACGACCACGCGCGGCTGCTTGTGGCGACGCGGGAAAGCGAGGTGCGCGTGTGGGATCTTCCGTCGATGCGGCTTGTGGCGGCACTGCCGTGCGAACGATCTTCGTCCGCGTATTTTACGAGCGACGGCCACCTGGTGGCGGTGGGTTGGAATCATGCGTCGCGCTGGCCGGTGAAGCGCGATGCGGACGGGCGGGTTCATTTCGGCGCGCGCGAAGCGTTGCTCACCGGAGCGGGCGGCGAGATGGCGAGTTTCAGTGCGAATGGCGGGACGATGGTTGTGGCGGACTACCTGCGGGATACGGCGCGGCTGATGCCGACGGGCGGCGGAAGTTCCATCCGCGAGTTCCGCCACGCGCGCATCGCGTCCGTGGCGCTGAGTCCCAACGGTCGGTGGCTGGCCGCCGCCGCGATCGATCTCGATCCAATTCGCGTCTCGAACGCGGAGACAGGCGAGACGGTTCTGGAATGGCCGGGCGCGGGAGATCTGCGCGTGGCATTCAGTCCGGACGGCCGATGGCTGGCGCAGTTCGGCCTTGGGTGCCGGTTGTGGGAGGCGGGTTCGTGGCAGCCGGGGCCCGCGCTGCCGGCATTGCCCCGCAACTCGGCGCTCGGCGGTGCGGCGTTCTCGCCCGACAGCCGCGTGCTGGCGGTCAGCGCGGCAGATCACGAGGTTCATCTGCTCGCCTTGCCGGGGATGGAAGAACTGGCCGTGCTCGAAGCGCCGCAGCCCTTGCGCATCAACCGTCTGGCCTGGAGCCGCGACGGGACGCACCTGATCGCGACGACGATGCAGGGAGAAGCACAGGTGTGGCGGATGGATCGATTGCATGAGCGCCTGCGCGAGTTGCGGATGGATTAGGCCCGCCGCGGGCTAAAGACGTCAGGAGGTTTCCCGCAGATTCGGGAAAGCCATCAAATTGATTCCCCATCTGCGGCTTCGCTGAATCTGTGGGACGCATCGCGTCTCGCCGCGAGCTGGCCTCCGAAGATTGTTCAACTCGTCGCGCAACCTCGCGGCGCGAATCCCGTTCTTCCCCGTAATATGAAGTATTCCAGAATCATTCTTTGGGCCGCGTTCCTCGCGGTTGTGGGGGTGGAGAACCTGCGCGCCGCCGTGCCGGAAATCGTGACGTATCAGGGCCGGGTGACCAGCGGTGGACAGCCGTTCACCGGCACAGGGCAGTTCAAGTTCGCCATCGGCATCAAGACGAACCGCAACTCGCAGGCCGTGGCGACGGCGATCGTCAGCGGCGGCGCAGTCACGTCGATCATCATCAACCGCGGTGGCTCGGGCTACGCCACGGCACCATCGGTGATCATTGATGGTCCGGGGGTGATCATCGGTGGCACGACCGCGCGGGCACGGGCGACGGTCAGCGGCGGCGTGGTCACGCGCATCGATGTGCTGGGAGGTGGCTCAGGGTATTCATCGGTGCCAAGGGTCACCGTCGCGCCGCCGCCGGTGAACAACGAGTTGTTCGCGCTCTGGAGTCATGACGGTTCCACGGGCGAAAACGCGGAGCCGGCCGCTGCCCTCGCGCTGCCGGTGGCGGCGGGGTTGTTTACGGTCGCGCTGGGCAACAGTGCGGTCGGCAACATGCCGCCGATCACGCCGACGGCGTTGTCCGGCCCCACGAACACATACCTGCGGATCTGGTTCAGCGACGGCACGAACGGGCTGGTGATGTTGCAGCCGGACCAACCATTGACCGCCGCGCCGTACGCGCTGGTGGCGGAGAGCGTTCCTGCCGGCAGCCTCACGGCCAGCAGCTTCGCGGACAACTCGATCACGTCGTCGAAACTCTCGGACTCCATCTCGCTCGGAGATTCGCAGGACGTGGGCATCCTGCGCGTTTACCGGACGGCGGGCGGCGATCCGTCGATCATTCTCACCGGCAGCAACGGCACTTACACGGCCTACGCGAATCTCGCCGGGCCACGGGCGATGACGCGGCTGGGCTTGGGTGAATTGAAACTCTCGCCTTTGGGGATTGGCGGCGGAGCCGAACTAATCGGCGATACCACCACGCCGGAACTCCGGCTCTATGGACCAGACGCCGGACTGCGCGCCCAACTCCAGGCCGCTTCGACCGACGGCGGGACGCTGCAATTATATTCGGAGAATCAGCGGCGCGTGCTGGAACTCGTCTCGCTCGTTTCCGGCGGAAGGATGACGACCTATGACGAGGCAGGCTTGCTTGCGACGGAATTCGGCACTTCGACTGGCGCAGGCGGCTTCCTCAACGTGCGCAACTCCGCCGGAACGCGCACCGTGCAACTCGATGGCACCGGAGGTAATAACGACGGCGTGCTCCAGGTCTTCGCCAGCGGCGGCCAGCAGACAGCGCGCATCGACGGCGGCGTCTCGGGCAGCGTGCTGACATTGTCCGAGGCGGACGGCACCAGCACGGCGCGCTTGAACTCGTCGGGTGGCGGCTCGCTCGGCCTGTCAGAAGGCGACGGCACCGAGACGGTGGCGCTGACGGCCGGCGGCAACGGCGTCCTTCAGTTGCGTCAGGGCGACGGTTCCGTCGGTGCCGTGCTGACGGCGAACAACGGCACCGGCGGCGGCAGCGTGACCATCAACCGTAACGACGGCACCTTCGCGGGGCAGATCACGGTCAGCAGCGGTGTCGGTTTTCTTGGTCTGGCGAACTCCGCGCAGGTAAACAAATTCGTCGGCGTGGGGGCCAATGCCGATGGCGGCGCGGCGCTCTATCTCGCCAACGCGGCCGGGGCGAACGGCGTCGTCCTCGAAGCGCAGAACGGCTCCGAGGCGCGCGTGAGCGTGGCGGGCACGGTGTCCGCCCGAGTCATTGAAATCACCGGTGGCAGCGATCTTTCGGAGAAGTTCGACATCGCCGGCGGCGCGGCGGAACTCGAACCCGGAACGCTGGTCTGCATCGATCCGGAAAACCCCGGCCGGCTCGTGGCCTCCACCAAGGCGTATGATCGCACGGTCGCGGGAGTCATCAGCGGTGCGGGCGGCGTGCTGCCCGGCATGTTGATGGGCCAGCGCGGAACGGTCGCGGACGGCAAACATCCCGTCGCTTTGACCGGCCGTGTGTATGCGTGGATGGACGCGGGACACGGGGCGATCCAACCGGGTGACATGTTGACGACTTCGTCCACGCCCGGCCACGGGATGAAGGCAGGCGAAGCAGCTCGTTCGCACGGCGCGGTCATTGGCAAGGCGATGACGGGCCTGAAGTCCGGCAAGGGTCTTGTGCTCGTGCTGGTGTCGCTCCAATGAACCAACCGGAGGCCGTATGAATTCACGACTGCTTTTCCTCTCCTTGCTGATCGCCACGCTGTGCGGCGCGGTGCCGGACGCCGGCGCCGGCGTCCGATGGCGCGTGTCCGTAAA
>SXGS01533280.1_pt1 | contig 14598 bp, 12 predicted proteins | sample 3174681 | NCBI WGS metagenome assembly SXGS01 (sample SAMN11356861, study PRJNA531348) | freshwater metagenome | isolation source: freshwater sample F1-80 | place: China: Fuxian Lake, Yuxi | collected 2017-12-25
GTGGGCAGTGACCAGGACGTGCATCGGTCGGGACAACTCGTTGTCGTCGTTTTGCAGATCTGGTAACGATTCGGTGCCGTCGGCCGAGCTTGTGGAGCTGCTGGCAGCTCGCAAATCTGCCGTGGGAAACCGGAACGTTTTTCGGCCGATGATCCGGATTGGCATTCAGGCTGCGGAGGCGCTGCACCATGCGCATGAGATGGATATCGTTCATCGCGATGTCAAACCGGGCAAACTGTTGCGGGACGACGAGTGAAACGTCTGGGTTTCAGACTTTGGTCTCGCGCTGATCGCGGACGAAGAGGCCGCGACGCTTCACGGTCAGCTCGTCGGGACTCTGCGATACATGAGCCCCGAGCAGGCATTGTCGGGTCGAGTCCGGATCGGCCAGCGAACCGACATTTCTTCTCTGGGCGTCACGCTGTACGAGTATCTGACACTCAGCAGGGAAATTGCCGGTGAAACGCAGGGGGACATCATTCGGCAAATCTGGTTTGATGAGCCCACATCGATCCGGCAGCTGAGTCCGACAGTGCCGGAGGATCTGGAAGTCATTGTCTCGCAGGCGATAGCAAAGCATCCGGACGAGCGTATTCAGACGGCGCAGGATCTGGCTGACGATCTGCGGAGATTTGAGAACGATGAGGCGATTCAGGCGCGTCGTCACACAGTCGTACAGCACTGTCGTTGCTGGGTTCGCCGACACCGCGTGCTGGCGACTGCGGCTGTCGTGGTCCTGGCCATCGTCAGCGTGACCTCGACAGCGGCAGCCCTGCTGGTGAGAAGTTCGCTGGTGGCTGAAACGCAGACAAAGAAAGAGGCAGAACAGGCTGCGGCAGTGGCACTGGACACGGAGGCGGAGGCGGAGGCGGAGGCGGCAAAGCAGAAGATTGAATCACTGTTGTCGCTTGCGGACGGAAGCCGCCGAACTGCCTTCCCCCATATTATGGGACGCCCGGACGGGGGACAAACTGCGATCCTTCAGCGGATCATTACTGCCGGAAGCCCACGGCCGGGTGTTCGCCGATTCCGGCGACCTGGTCGTGCTTCCCGGTGACGAAAACACAGCACGCGTCTGCGCCACGAATGACGGTCTCACACGGCTGACGCTCACGGGAGACACCGCGCGTGTTGTTCGTGCGGCTTTCAGCAGCGATGCACCCGAAGGGTGCGCAGCCGTTTGATCATGCATTCCTGTGTTTTGCCGCCTCGCTGTCGTCTCACCGCAAGCGTCGTGACTGTTTCATGCGACTTCACGCGAAATTCGACGTCAGACACCAGAACAGGAGATTCAGGCGGCCGCGGCCATCAGTTCGTGACTGACGGCCTCGATTTCTGCTGCCGAGATTCCGAGCAGACGGTCCGCGAATCCGACCAGCAGTGCCATGTCGCACAGGCGATTGATCCGTCGTGGGTTTCCGCCAGTCACGTGATACAGCCTGATCATTCCGTCGTCCGTAAACACCACGTCATTCGCGCCGGCGTGACGCAGCGAAGACTGCACGTAGTCCGCCGTCTCGGACTCGGTGAATCCCTGCAGAGTCGCGGTGACCGCAACCCGATGGCTCAGCTGCGCGTGTCGTTTCAGGTGCGAAGACAGTACCGGCTGTCCGCAGAGCAGAATTGTCACCTGCAGGTCCGGATGGAGGTCGCACAGATTGGACAGAGGCTGAATCACCTGCAGAAAGGATGCTTCTGAGAGATGATGCGCGTCGTCGAGGCACAGGATCGGATGTCGTCCCTCTCGATTGTGTGCTCGCAGACAGGCCTGAATCTGGCGCAGAGTTCCTTCCGTCGTGCGGTGAGTGACGGCCGCATCGGCTCGCAGACCAGCGACCAGTTCCCCCGCGATCAGGCGCAGGATCTCATCCGGCTCCAGCAGCGGGAATACCACATGCACCAGACAGGCGGACTCCGGTGCAGGTCCGGCCAGCGTCCTGAGCAGACTTGACTTCCCAACGCCCGGCATCCCGGTCAGCAGGGCCAGGCCGGCATTGTTCTCAATGCAGTACCGCAGGCGGAGTACCGCCGACTGCACTGACTGACTGCGGTACAGATTCTCCGGCCTGATTCGCTGAGGAAAAGGCTTGTGTGACAGTTTCCAGTAAGCCTCGTACATGATTCCGGAACTCTCTGAGAAAATGTGTTCCTGAGACCCGTGGGGATGTCAGCGCAGTATCGGTTCGATCCGACCGCCCAGGCGGATGCCGGGGAGCACCGGCGTGGGATTTGCCATAACCTGGCTGTTGGCGGCTGAGCCACCGAAGGTTGCCTGTCCGGATCGACTCTCCGGGGATTCAGCGGACCGATCGGCTGCCCCACCGTGATCGCCGAGCGACTCGCGGCCGGACCGTTCCCGCTCGTGCCCAGCCATCGCCGGATTGTTTGAAGTCAGCGATGGGGCAGATGCTGCGTGCGTCATCTGCGGACCGGCAGCCGGAGAACGCTTTTCGGAGACTTCCGAGTTTCCCTGTGGCGACAGTTCCGGAACCTGCGGCGACAGTTCCGGAAACGGACTGTCCGGCAGTGTGCCGACCGTCAGTGTCGCCAGCGGCGGAGAACCGACCGGCGGAGAACCGGTGGGCTGTGGCCGGCTGGAATTCGGCCTGGCGGAGGTGCGATCGTCCGCTGCAGAGAACTGCGGCGGTTCCTCGGTGCGGTCAGTAGTCGGATGCTGCGGCGCAGTAAGCACTGGCGGCGCAGTGGGCACTGGCGGCGCAGTGGGCACTGGCGGCGCAGTGGGCACTGGCGGCGCAGAATCGCGAGAATCAGTGAAATCCGGCTCCGAGAATTCTTCCAGCATCTGAGCGATCTGGTGAAACTCCCGGGTTTCCTGCGAGTCTTCCTGCGTCCGGGGATCTTCGGGCTGCACGACGGAACTCAGCATCATGAGCAGGACGACGGCTGCCGCGGATTCCCGTCGGTGTTCACCCACGAAGGCAGCCGCGTGGCGCAGCGATCTGGATACGGTCTGCCAGCGGCTTCGCAGCGGCGACTGCGAGTCGTCAGCTCTGCTGTCAGGCTGTGACACGTCGCTCATGAGAATTTCCCCGGGGCTCACCATATGACCTGTGGCAGGCACCGTGATGCCATCTCTTCGCTGGAGTGTAACATGGAGTGAGTTCCCTCGAAGTGCGCACCAGGCGGGCAGAGTCAGACGGCCTGCCAGGGCGAATCGCGCTCCATGTCTGCCCGGGATGTGACAACGCCGAGTTTCGGCAGGAACCGCCGGAGCCAGTGAAGCTGCCGAATTCCTGCCCCATCGTTCTCAGATCGACCTGTCAATCGTCGGAACTTGACGATTCTTCCGATGAGGAAAGCAGAAGAAATTCCTGGCGGTCACAGCCCCCTGTCAGTGGTTCTGCTGGTTCCGGGGCGCCGCCACCGGGCGTCACTGTGGCGCGCTGGCTGTCAGTTGTCTGTCCGGGAACCAATTTCAGGCGGCAACCCTCATGGCAAGCTCATCGGCATTGACTGCCACCACGGAAATGCCGAACTTATCGGCGAGCCGAGCGACCCCGTCAGGATCCAGGATGATTGTCAGCCCTGCTTCGATGGCCAGCACTCGTCCGCCGGATTCGTACATTGTCCGGATGGTTTCCACGCCGATGGTGGGGACATCGAATCTCATGTCCTGATTGGGTTTGGCAACTTTCACGACGGTAAAACCACCACGGCGGCAGAGTTCACCGGCCCGCCGGATGCAGCGATCGGTCCCCTCAATGGCCTCCACGGCGATCACCGCAGTATCGTTTACGACGACGGTCTGGCCGACATCGAGGCGGCCCATTTCGCGTGCCAATTCCCAGCCGAAGCGGATGTCTTTCCACTGCGACGTGGTCGGTCTGCGACTGGTAAGAAATCCGTGTTTCACAAGCAGCTCCGGGCAGTACTTCAGGGCAGAGTCAAAGACGAGGCCATCCCGTTCAAACTCGCGGATGACCGCCAGCAGCAGCGTGTCGTCCTTCTTGTTCTCGCGCGCGTAACGCACCCACATGTGAATCGTCCGCCAGTCCGGCATCAGACGCAGCCAGCGGAAGGGATGAAACAGCACGGTCTTCTCAATCTTTCCGGCCATGACCACCCGGACGACCCCGGCCCTGCGAAACAGCCGGATCGCCTTTCCGAAGCGAGCCAGGGGCGCGAAGCGAAAATGATCGCAGGCTGCGGCCAGTTCCTCGGACGCCATTCCGGCGATTCCCAGGCAGTAGACGGAGTGACCGGCATTCCGTGCCGCCCGGGCAAAGCGGAGCGGGAATTCTCCCGCTCCGGCCAGGAGGCCCAGAGTCATCGGCTGGCATTCCTCGGGCATCATGGCGGAACCTTCCATTCGGCTGCGAAACGGCAGAATTCCGGGAAGGTGGTCATGTTCTGGCACGGCGTTTGTCAACTCCACACTGGTCGCACCGACACGTGTGGCGATGGGCCGCACAGGCTCGGGCGGGGCAGTCGAACGGCCTTCAGGCAGCCTTGAGTTTCGATTCTGCCATGATTTGAATTCCGGGCAGGAGGGCCATCTGCTCACGCAGTTGTGCCAGATCCTTTTCCATCTGCCTGATCGTGTTCCTCAGCTCGGGCAGCCTGCGCAGTGCAGTCAGCTGCCGCGTTGTCTCCGCAGCGGGCGCTGCCGGGATACCAAGATACGACTGACCGCCCGGCATGTCCCGATGGACCCCGGCCTTGGCGCCGATGACGGCACCCGTACCCAGATGCACGTGGTCAGCGATACCGACCTGGCCGGCACAGACCACATAGTCACCGGTGGTCACTGAGCCCGCAAACCCCACCTGCGAGACGAGCAGATTGTGTTTGCCAATTCGGCAGTTGTGCGCAATCATGACCTGATTATCGATCCGCGTCCCGGTTCCGATCACAGTTTCTCCCACCTTGGCACGATCGATGGTCGTGCCCGCCCCGATTTCCACGTCATCGCAGATTCGGACGATGCCGTGGTGTGGCAGTCTTTCATGGCCGCCATTGACAGTGCGATACCCGAATCCGTCAGATCCGATGACACACGCCGCATGGATCACGACGTGGTGCCCCAGCACGCAGTCCGGATACAGTACGGTATTCGGATGAATGGTCACATGATCGCCGATGCGGCAGCCGTCCCCGATTACCACGCCCGCGTGAATGTCACAGTTGTGGCCGATAACCACATCCCGACCGACGACAGCGAACGGTCCGATGTTCGTGTTTCCCAGAACCTGGGCGGAGCCGTCAATCACAGCTCGCTCGGAGATACCGCGTCGCTGTGAAGGCCGGACAGGTTTGAGCAGGCCAGCGATCAGGAGCAGTGCTGCTTCGGGATCGTCCACCAGGACAAACGTGCGATCGGGGTACATTGCGCTCAGGTGTCGCAGCGGGACCGGAGCCAGCAGCAGCCGTGCCGCGGTGGCGGAGATTCGTGAAGCGTTCCGCTGGTCGGCCACATAGCTGAGATCATGTGTGGACGCATGATCAAGAAATGCGACACTGCTGATTGTGAGCGTCGGGTCACCCAGAACGGCGCCGCCCAGAATTTCGGCAATTTCTGCCGCTGTCAGAACTCTGCTGCCTGCTACATCTGACATGACGGCCTCCCTGCCGTTTCGTCCACGAGTCACCGGTCGGACCCCGCGCCGGATTCAGTCGTAATGTAACCTCAATCGATTCCCTGGTGCAAGATGTCATCCTGCAGTTGCCGGCGCATGCCGGGCGATTTCTCGACCGTTCGCCGGAACTCCGGCAGTGCGGCTCCGGCTTTTCTCGCGACTGATCAATCGGGATGGCGACGGCGTGAGTCGAGTGGAGGGAAATTGGTGGAGGGAGCGTTTCTGAGCACGATGTCCGGACCGGGCGTTCCTGACTACAATCAGCACAGACGCCTGCGGCGGCGAATACTGCTGCTGCGACTGATGGTGCTGCGAGTGCTGCGGCTGGCGGACGGGAACTGTGGCGTGGCGAATGGTGTGAGTGTTTCTGACGGACCTGCTGCGATCGCCGGCCGTTCTGCTGAGGTAACACGGATTTTGCGGTTACTCGTCTACTACAGGGGCCAGCAGCGGGACCAGAGTTTTGCACTGGTGCCTGGCGGAGCGTATGCGCTGGGCCGGGATGCGAGCCTGCCGCTGTGCGCCGACTGGGACCAGTTGATTTCGCGACACCACATTGACCTGAGTGTGGATGATGGCGGTTTGACGCTGCGGCGTGTGCCGGAAGCGGCGAACCAGATCTACGTGGACGGTCAGGAAGTGTCAGCCTGCCGGCTGCATGTCGGGCAGTCGTTTGTGATTGGTGCCTCCCGCTTCGAATTGCAGGAGGCGGCGCCGGCTGATTCGCCGGGGCTGCAGCCGGTGCAGCAGCTGGCGATTGATCGTCAGCAGCTGCAGCGGATCCGATACGACGACGCCAGCAAGCGGATCGACGTTCTGACCAGCCTGCCCGCGGTCATCCGCGAATCCGGTGTCGAACGGGACCTGTATGTCCGGCTGACCGGCCTGCTCCTGGCGGGGATCCGGAACGCGGATGGCGTGGCGGTCGTGGGTCTGACCGGCGCCGGACGTCCTCGCGTTTTTCATCAGGAGCAGCGTTTTGAAGCGGGAGTTGTGCTGCAGCCGAGCATCCGTCTGATTTCAACGGCGATGCAGCAGCAGCGGAGCATCCTGCACGTCTGGGACGCGGCTTCGTCGGCCAGTCCGCAGTTCACGCAGGTGGCCTGGTTCAGCTGGGCGTTTTGTACGCCGTTCGCGGATATCTCAGGCAGTCGCGCATTTTACGTGACAGGCCATCGCGGCGGGACCGAATCGAATCGACTGGACGAGCAGCGGCTGCATGCGGACATCAAATTCACGGAATTCATCGCGGAGATTGTTGGTTCGCTGCAGCGGGAGCGGCAGCTGGAACGTCAGCAGGCGGGGCTGCGTCAGTTCTTCTCTCCCCCCATTCTGGAAGCGCTGGGGAGGGATCTGGATACATCGCTGCTGGAACCGCGTGAATGCGATGTCACGGTTCTGTTCTGCGACTTGCGGGGATTCAGCCACCGGGCAGAGGAGTCGTCCGGAAATCTGACAGCGCTGCTGGAGCGTGTGAGTCTGGCGCTGGAAGTGATGACCAGTCAGATTCTGCGGTTTGGCGGTGTCACCGGTGACTTTCAGGGGGATGCCGCTCTGGGGTTCTGGGGCTGGCCGATTTCGTCTGACGAAGCGCCGTTGAACGCCTGCCGTGCCGCGCTGGCAATTCGCCTGGAATTCGCGCGGGCGCAGGCGGATCCGGGGCATCCGCTGCGGGATTTTGAAACCAGTATCGGGATCGCGCATGGTCGGGCCGTGGCCGGAAAGATCGGCACCCGCGAACAGGTCAAGGTCACGGTCTTTGGTCCGGTGGTCAATCTGGCCAGCCGCCTCGAGAGCATGACGCGCGAACTGCATGTGTCGGTGCTGATCGATGAGTACCTGGATCGGCAGATTCGTGACCACATGCCACGCAGTGAAGGTCGCGTCCGCAGGCTGCTGCGGCTGTTGCCTTACGGCATGGATCGTCCTCTGATGGTCAGTGAACTGGTGCCTCCCGAGCAGTCGCTGGCGATGCTGACCGATCAGCATCTGATCGATTTTGAAAAAGGTGTCGCCAGCTTTCAGGAAGGTCGCTGGGATGACGCATGGACGTTTCTGCACAGCATGCCGGCCGAAGACCGGGCTCAGGACTATCTGGCCATGCTGATTACACAGCACGATCGCCGATCACCAGCCGACTGGGACGGTATCGTCCGCATGAAGAAGAAATCCGGATGACCCCGCCAGCCTCCCCCCGGAATTCGGCTCGACAGGATGAATCCGAATGTGAAATCCTGCGACAACTGCAGGCAACCCCCGGCATCTTCGAAGCCATCAGCCGCTGCAGTCCGGCTGAGCGTCGGAACCAGCAGAGGCTGCGAGACGAATGGGGGGCGGAGCTGGTGCGTGCTGCCCTGTCGCTGTGCGACGCCCGGCTGCGAGCTGCGGGAAAGCTCCCCTCAGCGAATCTGGTCTGGCTCACGCGCATCGGCCTTGAGCAATCCACCGCATGGGCCGTGGCACACCACAAGGCGCAGCGATTTCCGGAAGGCGACAGCATCTGTGATCTCTGCTGCGGTATCGGAGTGGACGCGGCCGCGCTGGCCGGACGCGGTCACGTTCTGGCGGTGGATCGAGACCCCGCGATGTGTCTCCGGACGGAAGCGAACGCCCGGATCTGGCGGACTCGTCACCCGGTTGTCGTCCGCGAGGCAGACGTGGTGCAGGAGTCGTGGTCCGGAGCAGTCCTGCACGTCGATCCTGACCGACGCGCAGCCGGCGACCGCGCTGCCGGCGACCGCGGCGTGAAGCGTCTGGAACAATATCAGCCCGATCTGAGCTGGATGCAGCAGCTCACCGCGGGCGGTGCCTCGGGGGCCATCAAGCTGGGGCCGGCCGCCAACTTCATGCAGAAGTTTCCCGGCTGCGAGATTGAGCTGATCAGCCTGGACGGCGAATGCCGCGAAGCCACGGTCTGGTTTGGTGAGCTGGCCGGGAAGTACTCATTTCGCGCCACGGTTCTGCCGGCATCTGAATCGATTTCCGTGGACCCGCTGTCGGTGCAGGCGTCACAGGCCCGGACGGTGGCCGAGTGGATGTTTGATCCGGATCCGGCCATCGTCAGGTCGGGAATGCTGGACGCTGCCGCCGAACAGCTCGGACTCTCACGGCTGGACCCGGAAGAAGAATATCTGACCGGCGGCGAGTCAGTCGCGTCCGCGTTCGTCACACCCCTCGCCGTGGAAGCGGTGCTGCCGAACAGCATCCGGGCACTGAAGCAATGGCTCAGGCCTCATCCCTCAGCCTTCTACGAAATCAAGTGTCGCCGGATTCCGGTCGACGCGGCAGCCGTGCAGAGGCAGCTTCCGACCGGCAGCGGAGATCCGCGAGTCATCCTGTTCGCCCGCGTCCAGGGCAAGGCACGCCTGGTGATTGCCCATCGCCCCCGCTGACGTCTTGTGTGAAGTCGTGCGGAGAACCTGGCGGCAGACTGTCGGCGTGCATCGTGGCAGTGGCTGATCCTGGCCCGGCGGGCATGCTCACCACGCGTCAGACGCGGATCACAACCTTTCCGAAGTGTCTGCCGGATGCGAGGTACTGAAAGGCCGCTGGCGCCTCTTCGAACAGAAAGACGCGGTCGATCACAGGACGCAGTTGTGTCTGTTCCACGAATCGCACGAGCTGCTCAAAGGCATCGCGGTGCCCCACATAGATCCCCGACATCGTGGCGTTCTTTGTCAGCAGGGGAAACAGTGACGCATCCGATGGACCAAATCCTGTCAGGACGCCGATCTGTGCGATCTTCCCGCCCGCCGCGACGCTCGACAAGGACCGCTTCAGCGTTCCCGGCCCCCCGACTTCCAGTACATGGTCGACTCCGCGGCGGCTGGTCAGGCGGAAGACCTCCCGGTCCCAGTCCGGAGTTGCCGCGGAGCTGATTGTCTCGGCGGCACCCAGCTGACGTGCCTTCAGAAGTTTTTCCTGGCTGGACGAGACCACAATCGGACGCCCTCCACTGGCCGCAGCGATCTGAAGTCCCCACACGGAAACGCCTCCGGTACCGATCAGCAACACGCTGTCACCCGGCTGAAAGCCACACCGCAGGATCAGCGAATACCACGCCGTGACCCCGGCGCAGGGCATCGTGGCAGCCTCCTCGTGACTATAGTGCGATGGTACACGGACCAGACTGTGTTCCGGAAACACAGCTTCTTCCCGCAACGCGCCATCGACCGTACCGCCGAGTGCTGCCTGATGATACCGCATCTCAAATCGCCCACTGATCCAGTCCTGAAAAAACGTACCGGCCACCCGGTCTCCGATGCTCCAGCGACTGACGCCTGCTCCCACGCCAATCACATCGCCGGCCCCGTCAGACAGGGGAACCCGCCCGGGCGTATACCCATCTGCCACTTTCACCAGAAGCGTGTCGCGATAATTGAGACTTGCCGCGCGGATTCGGACAAGCACCTGCCCCGGTCCTGGCTGAGGAGCAGTCACATCCGTCAGTTCCAGATTCTCGCTGCCATTCGACTGGCCAAACTGCCACTGTCTCATTCTGCTTCCCCGCGAAACACATTCTGACGATGCCGACGATCGAATTGACGGCAATCCTGAACCCTGTACGATGCTTTTCTGCGGCATGGGCTGTTTTGTCGAGTATACTTGAAGAACCGGCTTTTTCGAAACAGCCGGACCGGTCCTGTTGTGTGCTTCAGGACCGTGATGAACTCATGGATCTGTCGCGTCGTGTGACGACCGCGCGACCTGCTGAAGGGGTGTATTCCGCATGTCTTTGACCGATCAGATGGATCGTCGACGCTGGCTGTCCGCCGCCGGAATGTATTCCGCCGCCGGAATCTGCTCGGCTGCCGGAATTTGCTCTGCCGCCGCCCTGAGACCCTCAGCTTCGGCCCCCCGCGATACCGCGCCGCGCCGACCACGCATTGCCGCTGTGGTGACAGCATTCAACTATCGCAGCCATGCGCATGTGATTCTGGAAAACTTTCTGGAACCCTATTATTTCAATGGCCAGGTGACCGAATCGGGAATGGATGTCGTCAGTCTGTATGTGGATCAGTTCCCAGCCGGAGCTGACATGTCGCGTGATGCTGCCAGGAAATACGGATTCACGATCTACCCCACGATTGCCGAGGCGCTGCAGTGCGGCGGCAGCGAGCTGGCTGTGGATGCCGTGCTGTCCATCGGCGAACACGGAGATTATCCGCTGGATGAACGCGGCGTGAAGATGTATCCACGGAAACGGTTTTTCGACGAAATCGTGGAGGTCTTCCGGCGGAGCGGACGCGTCGTCCCGCTGTTCAACGACAAACACCTCAGTTATCGCTGGGACTGGTCCGCGGAAATGATGCAGGTGGTCAGCGAACTGAAGATTCCGTTCATGGCCGGCAGTTCAGTGCCCCTGGCCCAGCGGCGCCCGATGCTGGAACTGCCGTTCGGTTGTGTCCCCAGGGAAGCCGTTTCCCTGCACAGTGGACCTGTCGAGGTGTACGATTTTCACGCGCTGGAAGTGCTGCAGTCGATGGTCGAGTCGAGACGCGGGGGTGAAACCGGGGTAGTCGAGATCCAGCAGCTGGAAGGAGATGCGGTCTGGCAGGCGGCGGCTGAAGGTCGCTGGAACATGGAACTGGCCCGAGCGGCCATGAATGCCGACGAAAAACAGGACGTGGCGAATCTGCAGGACTTTGTCGAACCCGCCGACGGCATGCGGCACCCGGTTCACGCCATCCTGATCCGCTATCGAGATGGCCTGCGAGCAACGGTGCTGCGAATCGGCAACACGTCGATTCGCTGGAAATTCGCCTGTCAGCTGGAAGGCAGCGCACAGCCACTCGCCGCGGCGTTTCATGTTGGACCGTGGCAGAATCGCAATCTGTTCAAGGCCCTGTCGCACGCGATTCAGCAGCATATTCGGGAAAAGAACGCTCCTTACCCGGCAGAACGAACGCACCTGGTCACCGGAATGCTGGCTGCGGCGATGGATTCTCGATTCGAAAACCATCGCCTCGTCGAGACCCCCCAGCTGAATTTTGGCTATGAACCGCGAGATTTTCGGGCCATGCGGGAAATGGGAGCCACCTGGAAGATCATTACGGAAGATCAGCCGCAGCCGCCGGGAATTGAACCGGGCGGCCCCAGGCCGTCTCGCTGAACCGGCGTGCCGGGCCGTGTGGCACAGCTGGCGTGTGGCACAGCTGGCGTGTGGCACAGCTGGCGTGTGGCTCAACTGGCGTGTGGCTCAACTGGCGTGTGCTTCACGTGGCTTGACGGTCAGGACCGGGCAATCGGCTTTTCGCACGACCTTTTCCGCCACGCTGCCCATCAGGAAGTGCGAGACTCCGGTGCGACCGTGGGTACCCAGCACAATCAGGTCGATCTCGTGACTTCTGGCATATCGAATGATTTCGAGGAACGGAGTTCCCTCGGCCGTGGCGCGAACGATCCTGCCTCGAAAATTCCACGCCGGGTCGATCGCGCGTTCCAGTTCGCGTTCGGCAGCCGCCCGTGATTCCTTCACCCAGGCGCTGATTGCGAGGCCACCCGCAAACATCGGCGTTGTTGTGGCATGCACTTCCAGGACATGCAGCAGGTGCAGTTCCGACTGAAAGCGTCCTGCCAGTTCACAGGCGTGCTGGATGGCGTGCCCGGAGGAACTGCTGAAGTCTGCGGCTGCCAGAATACGATTAAGCTGGATCATATGGGCTCCTGCACCAGAAATTGGGCCTGCCGGTGATGTGCCCCACAGGGACCCGCCTTCGGACACAAGTTTTTTTCCGGCCGTGCGGTACGATAATCGGAATTGCTGCCGGACTCAAACAGTCTCGGTCCGGGCTCGGATGCCACGTTCAGGACAGTCAGAACCGCAGGCGGGCATCATCGTGTTGTCTGCGGAGAACGTGCTTTTCCCAGAATTCGGTGGCCTGCCGTCGCAGTCCGACTCAGGAAACGGCCCGAACCTCCGTGGCGGAGAATTCCTGCGATCGGGACTCAGACCGGGCCTCTCATCAAAACGAAACATTCAGGTCCAGCCGCTGTCACACACCAGCGTGATTCCGGTCAGGGGTTCTTATTGGCCGTTCCTGACCCACCGTCCACGATAGACGGGACAGCCCAGTTTTCGCTTCTTGCGTTCGAAGCTGGTGTGATAATCCAGGTCATGGGCTGCCTCACGTTCCGGCGGAGGTTCCTGCGGATCGAAATCCGTATGCTGATCACGAAGACCCCGGTTGAGGTCGAAATACTCAGCCACGTCTGTCCAGGAATGCAGTGCACCGCCCGGTGCCAGCACGCGGGCCAGCAGCTGCACGAATTGATCCGTGAAAATTCGGCGTTTGTGGTGCCGTTTCTTCCACCACGGATCCGGAAAGTAGACATGGGCCGCACTGACGGAATGGGGGTCAATGAGCTGACTGAGAATCAGAATTGCGTCGCCGCCGATGACTCTCGCATTGGGCAGGCTGCGTTTGCTCAGGCGGGTGGCCGTTCGCCTTCCCTCGCGATAGTCAATCTCAATGCCCAGGAAATTCGTATCCGGATTTGTCACGGCTGCGTTGAAGAGAAACAGGCCGCGGCCGCAGCCGATGTCCAGCTCCACGGGGTGATCGTTGCCGAACAGCTGCTGCCAGTTCAGGTGCTGGCCGACATCCTCCACGGTCTGAAACCATGGCTTGAGCGGTTTGATCGGGGCAGTCTGCATTGTATCGCTGTCCTCAGGAAATCGGAGCGGATTTCGGCCGATGAATTTCAGACCGTTGTGGCATGACACGGCCTCGTCCCGGCCGCGGCACGGCCGGGACGGGAGGGTTCATCCAGTCCGGTCGGCAGGTTCCCGGTCGGCCGATTCCCGGGCTGGTACAGCGTTCGTCGCGCCGGTCTGGCTCTGGTCCACCACCACTGGAACTCGCAGCCGTCCGGACTTCAGAATGGCCTGCGTGAGATCGTAAACGGGAAGCGCGGCGACGGGAGGCGAGATTTCCGGTGCGTTGCGGAGGATCGTCTCCAGAAGCCCGACAACAGGACTGGACTCTGGTTCATCAACAGCCAGTCGTTCCTGCCGGCCGTTTTGAGCGATCCAGAGTTGCTCGTCCCGGATCAGCAGATCGGCCTGTTCGCAGTGGACGTGCAGTTCTTCGCTCAGGCGCTGGGCGTGGCCGACGAAGCTGATCGTCGCCGCGACGCCATCGGACAGCAGCGCCGAAGCGCTGGCCACGATCTCGACCTGACTGCCCCAGCGCTGGCAGCGAGCATAGACTTCGCACGGCTGCAGCCCTGTGACATAGAACAGTGAGTCCAGTTTGTGACTTCCGGCATCGGTAATGAATCCACCGTCGTTCTGTCGAGGATCGTCGCGCCAAGTTCCGGGAATGGTCGCCTGCCAGTTCTCCGCGTTATGGGAGACAATTGCCCGCACGGCTCCCCAACGGGCGGACCTCACTTCCCGCCGCAAAGTCCTGTAGATCGCCAGATGGCGTCGCTGGTAGCCCAGTGAGAAGGCCTGTCCCGCGGCATGCGCCGTGTCTGCCCGTGAAACCAGATCGATGATATGTTGCCGCGTGGCGGCCAGTGGCTTTTCACACAGAACGTGCCAGCCTCGGTCGAGACTCCGCATGGCCTGGGAAAAGTGTTCCACGGTTGGTGTGCAGAGAATTACGGCGTCTATACCGTCGCGGTCGAACAGCTCATCCTCCGTGCGACAGACTTCCGCCTGCGGCCAGAGTGCGGACTGCAGATCGGCAGCGGCGGCGAGACTGCGATCGAGCAGGGCCACGACCGTTCCGCGACCGTCCTGCTGAAGAATCCTGCTGTGGTGCCGACCCATCCGGCCGCAGCCGATCACCGCAAACCGTACGAGCGAATCAGACCGACTGCCAGCTGAACGAGATATCATCCGCCCCCAACGCCCTTCCTGCGACTGCTGCGTCCTGCACGCAAAAAACGACGCAACATGCCGCGTGTTTCGGCAGGACCTGCCGCTGCTGCGCTCTGCTGAACCTGTCCGGATCCGATTCGCTGGTCCGGGAACACCCGGAACTTCGGAATA
>SXGS01073270.1_pt1 | contig 14597 bp, 12 predicted proteins | sample 3174681 | NCBI WGS metagenome assembly SXGS01 (sample SAMN11356861, study PRJNA531348) | freshwater metagenome | isolation source: freshwater sample F1-80 | place: China: Fuxian Lake, Yuxi | collected 2017-12-25
ATCGAAGGACCGTACCCCAGTATCAAGGAGGCTTTCTAGCTCTCGGCGGTTCGGTATCCGCCAGTCGTTATGCCCCGCATACCCCGTCCCGCCTTCCGCATTCACGTCTTCCAGCCAGTCCCAAATCGTCTCCTGCGAGCCATTGCCCGACCAGTTATAGCCGTTATCCTTGTCATGAAGCCCACCCAGGTCGTCTTTCTTCTCCCACATCAGCCCGGTGTTGTTGTCGGTGTAGCTCAGCGTCGCCCCGGCTTCGAGCGTACCATCGTCGGGCACGGCCACCTCACCAGCGATGCCGTCGTTCTTGTTCGCAGTGTACGCCGTGGTTTGCCCTGACGCCGGGAACTGGGACGCTACGCATGGTTCACATGGCTCACATGGCTGCGGCGGGGTGCCCGCGATCGTTACGGCCCAGTCATCCACGCAGGTATCAACGAGGGCCTCAATCTCGTCCACATCCCCTGTCACCGGACAGGCACTGCTCGCTATCGCTGCCGCCGCTTCGGCTGTGGCGAAGGCGCGGATGAATACGTTCTCACACTTGGCCGGGTTCGACGGCTTGCCGAGAATGGCTTTGGCTTCTTCCTTGGCTAGGCAATCAGCTTTCTTGCCAGCGGCTTTGAGTTTGGCCACTTCACACGCGGTCGTCGGATCTGGGGGAGCGGCCTGCGCAATATTGCTCACCAACAGCAGGCTGAACGCGCTTACCGCCAAGCTACGCGATGTAAACCGGATGAGATGAGAGATCATGGACACGACCCTCCTTTGTAGACAAGATTAACAGAGGCTACCAGCCTTTCTTTACCGGAGCAAGGAACAAGGCATTACAGTAGTGGTACCGTTTCGTCTTCTCTTGTAGGGGCACCCCTATGTGGGTGCCCTTTTGCTGGGCGGCCACGCAGGGCCGCCCCTACGAAGACATGGAAATGAATCAAACTGCCCCACTATCGGCACTACCACACAGATGGCTCCAACCCGCCGGAGCTGCCTCCTCCTACGGCCTAGCGACCTTGAAACAGGCAGGCTACAAACCCGGGACACGGGGTGCGCGAGCAATAGACATGCGAATGGCGATCTTGGCTCTGATGTTAGTGGTGTGGGTTTCTGCCTGCGAGGAGAAACCATTGCGTCCCGCCTATGTGCTTCCGCAACTACACCACTGGCCGCAGCCGTATAAAGGTGTCGCTGGTCTGCAACTCCACGTGTTTCAGACCGGCACCGTGACCGTTCCCAGGCGGGCGGTGTATCGGGGTGGGAGCCTTTTGGAAACTCTCGACATCGAGGTCATCGTGTTCGCGGTCAAACATCCGCGTCACGGACTCATCCTGATCGGCACCGGTCTCAGTCGCGGCGTCGCGCAAGGTGCGCAGAGTTATTTGGGCAAGTTTCGCACGGCTATCGGCACGCCGACGCTCGCTGAGGGGCAAGATATTCTCTCACAACTCGAATCCTTGGGCTGGTCGGAGCACGACGTGCGAACCATTATTTTGCCGGACTTGCGTTTTAGCCATACCGGCGAGCTAGAGAATTTTCCTACTGCTCAGGTGATCGTGTCCTCGGCGGAACACAGCACCGCGATGGCAGAAGAAGAAACCGCGCTCTCGTTGAGCGATGAGTACGATGGCGTCAGAAATTGGCAATTGATCGACTTTGCCGGAACCGAAACCTTGGGCACCTTTCGCGCACACCACGATTTGTTCGGCGATGGCAGCATCCTCTTGATCGACGCACCGGGTGCCACCGCTGGCGGTATGGCGATTCTCCTCCGTCTGCCCCACGCGCCGGTGCTCATATGCGGGAACCTCGCTTGGACCTTAGAGCAAGCACGCTACGTGCGCGAACCTGGGTTCGTCGCGGATCGCAAAACGTGGTGGGACAATGCGTGGCGGCTAAAGAAGTTTACCGAACTGGCCCCGGAACTGGCCCTGCTGCCAGACCATGACTGGCCGGCAATCACTGTCGCAAAGACTGCGGACATGACCCTGCATGTCTTTGGCACTGGCCAACCAAAGAACGCTCGGGGAAAGCAGAAAACAGAGCGGGAGACAGAAAAAAAGAAAAGGGAGAGTCGGAAAGGCCAACGAGAGCGTGCGTCATAACCTGTTCCGGTCAAAGCTCCACTGTCATGAACAGATTCGGTCAGTCAGTTCTCGCTGATGTCTCGCAGGGCTGCCTCGATTTGTGGAGTCGGATTGTCCAGATAACTGCGCTTGAGCGCGGCAGATAACGGGGTGGCTACCGTTTCGACACGTTCGCGGGTGCGGACCTTCGCCTGAAGCGTATAGTCGCCATACGACGTCAGTTCTGTGGGAAAGAAGGACTTCTGATCGCGCGACTCATGAACCGGGTCGTAATAAGTCTCATCGAGCAGATACGTCACTGCATAGGTATTCTCGGGGAGATTTTCCATCTGAAGACGAATCCGATAGTGTTTGAGATCGTCGTGTTCCACGACTTCCGGCTCGCCTTTCTCATTCAGTTTGAACGTTGCCCGAATTACAGGTGTCATCATAACTACTTCCTCTCGACTGGAGGTTTCCGCAAATCGGTCAGCTCTCCAGGCTCCCAGTCTGCTTCATATTTTTCGCAGAGTCCAGCAAGTTCTTGTTCGACTTCCTTTCCTATATCCGGCGCAAAAGGGGTCCACGGCCAAGCGTTTTCTTGAATGTTGCGGTCCACGGTGGGAGCGATCTGTTTATCGAGAAGCTCGTTCAGGTCTGACATGGGAGAAGGTTTCGCTAACGCCCGATGAAGCTTGGCCTCTACTTCCCTGAGCACCTGAGAGCAGCTTTTTGCTAAGACTGCTCGTTTCTGGCCTTCTTCTCTGGCAAAGGCCACCCGTAGCACGACCCAAAGAATGATGAGCAGGAGCGTCGGATAATACAACCAAGCAGGCACGGTTGCGAGCATCTCAGGTAGGGCAGCTGCTTTTTGTCCGGCCACCTCGGAGGGGCTGCCATTAGTGAGGAAGGTCAACAAAGGTGCGCTTATTCCGATTGTCATCAACGCAACGACCAAGTCCGTCGTATAACCAAAAATTGTGTGGAGTCGATAAAACCACTGCTGACGTAGGCGATGAGCAGAGACAAGATACGGGAGGGTATCGCGCTGAAGCTTACGTCGGACGAGAGGGTCTGCCATAATCGAGTACTCCTCAGCCTCTTTACCTTACTCCGGCGGCTCCCACAACTCGCGCACGGCGAGAGCAAAACTCGGCAGCACCGGGTCGCCGGAAAGCGTTTCGGGGTCGTCAAGCATGATGACTGGCTGCCCCGGCTGATAGACGTACACTCGGCGTTCGAGCGGATCGAGCAGCCAGCCGAGCTGCGCACCATTCTCCAAATACTCCTGCATCTTCGCTTGCAATACTGGAAGACTATCGGTCGGTGAGCGCAGCTCAATCACAAAATCGGGACAGAGCGGAGCGAAGCCACGCCGCTGCTCTTTGGCAAGCGCGCTCCACCGTTCTCGTTTCACCCACGAAGCCTCGGGAGATCGTTTCGCACCGTTGGGCAACGCGAAGCCGGCAGACGAGCCAAACGTCAGTCCAGTTCTGTCTTGCTTTGACCAGAGATTCAGGGCAGCGTTGATTTCACTATCCGACCAGCCGGTTTCCGATCCTGTAGGAGGCATAACAATCAACTCCCCTTGAGCGGTAAGCTCAATCCGCAGCTCCGGATTCTCGGCGCATAGGCGCTCGAACTGCTCGTCAGTCAGCCACGAGATCTTCAGGTTCACAGGAAAGAGCGCGATGGACTCGGTCGTAACAGCAGCGTATGTCATACGTGGACCTCTTGCCGAAGCAGCCTAGAGACTCTGCTGTGACGTTGCAACCTCAAAGCGCTGGTCTTTCCCCTCGACGTTCCCCTCGCTAAGCTCTGCCGCGTATGGATGTCACAATCATCGGTCACGGTTCGTTGATGAGCGGAACAGGGTTGGCTTTCTCTGGGGTTCTCCATGTCATGGAAGCGCGGATCATTGCGCTGGAGAACTGCCGCCGTGGGTTCGCCAAGCTCTCGAAATATGGAGACCGCTTTGCCACGGACTTGGAGGTGCCGCAGTTTCCCCTGCATGGGCGGGTTGCTGACCCAGCAGCCGCTGCGCAAAACACTGTCGAAGGCTTAGCTTTAACCGTGCGCTTCGAGGAGGCGTGTCGGCTTGCCAAGCGCGAGGGCTATGCTCCAGAGGCACTCCAACAACTGATGGAAATCGCCCGTGGAGAGGCGCTCAGCTTCGCTGAGTTTCTCTGGCAACTCATGCTCGATGCCGAGCATGATGTCGTGTACTATCGCCGCCAGCTCTGCACCTTGGCAGGGTTCACGTCGCCGCATTACATTCCTCACCCTGTCCAGATAGAGACCGCTGAGTATGCATTGCTCTTTTTAGCGCCGGGCACGGAAGGGACAGGTTCAGTAGACGTAGCCTCTGTTCGTCAGCAAACCGGGATACACTCCATCATGGATACGGCGGAAACTTGGCGACGCAAGCCGAATGAAGATCAATTGTCGTACTTCGTGTCATGCTTGTTGGCAGGCGTGCATGGCATCAGTGTTCATGAGCTGCTTGCCCCACTTGTGACGGAGCCGACATTAGCACAACAACTCCGCAGTCGCCTCGCGTCGCACTTGGAAGAAGAGGTCACGCGGTTTCTCACCACCACAGGATTCACCCCCCCACGTTACCATCAGGCTTTTGGCGACGCGGCGGCAGCACGTACACGTAGCGGCTTGGCTGAGTTTCTCGCTGGAGAATCGTCGCCCGTATCTTCCCATAAATGAGTATGTCATGAGCTTTTTTTCTGTAGCCATCGGCAAAGAAATGTTACGCTTCACCGCTGCCCACTTCATCGCTTTTCGCGGGTTTCGCGAACCGTTGCATGGGCACACCTACCAAGCACAAGTCACGGTGAGCGGCCCAGTCGGGCCGGACGGCTATGTGGTCGATTTCTTAGTCCTCAAGAAAGTCGCTGAGGAAGAGTGCGCCCAACTGCACTTCCGCACCCTGCTCCCGCGCGAGAGCGATTGTCTCACTATCGAGGAGCGCGACGGCGCTGTGCGTATCGACTGTGAAGACGGCTCAGCCTTTCTCCTGCCGCAGCAAGACGTGCGTCTCTTGCCTATTGTCCATACCTCATCCGAAGAGATCGCACGCTATCTGGTCGCCCGACTGCGCGAGCGGCTCCAACACCATCGCGGCGGTATCCAGACGATTGAGGTGTTGATCGAGGATATCCCCGGGCAGACAGCGATGTGTCGGGAGGAGTTCTGAGACCGCGGGGGAAGGGGCGAAACGGCGAACAGGCGAAACGGCGAACAGGCGAATGGTCGCTATGGCTCTTCTTTTTCCTCGTGAGTCTCAGTGGCTGTAACGCGTCGCTTCCTGAGCCTGAGTCTCCGGCAGCGCAGATCTATCAGCGGCGTTGCTCGGGGTGCCATCGCGTCTACGCGCCAAGCCTACTGACAGCATCCATGTGGGAGTTCATGCTCGTGCGCATGGAAGTTGAAATGCAGCGTCGCCGGGTGCCGCTACCCACGCCAGAGGAGCGAGCGACGATCCTCGACTACTTGCAGAAGCATGCCAATGATCCGGCGAAGTAGGAGCGATGCATAGATTGCTCCTACGCAGGTGGCTCGCCGAGCCGCCTCTGCCTTATTCCTTCCCGCGCTTCAAGTCGTAGCGATCATACGCCGGTGGTAGTTCCAGCGTGCTCATGGCTTGTTTTTGCAAACGAATCAGGTGGGCTGCAAGTGCGGATTTGCACTCGGATTTGTCGAGACATTCCTGAAACGGTGGAGGATTGTCGGTCATCGCCCGCTGTAAGGTGTACAACACCAGTTGCGCCTCGACACGGTTGGGATCGACGCGCGGTGCCGGAGTGGCAGCTTGCGATTCCGACGAAGAACTGGATTCACCGAACATCGAGTTGGAAGCCCCGGGAATGGCTTGGCCAATGGTGCCCAACACTTGCTGTTGCTGTTGGACAGTACACCCGCCACAGACTAGCAAGGCGCAGCCGCCAATCATTCCGATTATCCTCACCGCCCCGCTCCAACGTCGTCCCCGTTTCATGCTGCCCCCTTCCGCAACGCTTCGATCTCGTCAATCTCTTTAGGAATCGCCTTGGTCAACACTTCATGACCATTGGCCGTGACTAACACGTCGTCTTCGATACGAATGCCAATACCACGGAAGCGTTCGTCTACTCCTTCCGCGTCCTCGGCAATATAAATCCCCGGCTCGACCGTCAGTACCATACCGGGTTCCAGCACCCGAGACTCCTCGCCGGTCTTGTAGAGGCCAACATCATGCACGTCCATCCCCAACCAATGGCTGGTGCGGTGCATGTAAAATTTCCGATGCTCACCTTTCTCAATGATCTCTTTCGTCTCCCCGGCGAGCAAGCCGAAGTCCCGCAGTCCATCCACCAAAATTTCCGTCGCTCGCATATGCACATCGTCGAAGCGCACACCCGGGCGGATCATTGCTGTCGCTTCTTTCTGCGCGGTGAGCACTAAGGAATACACTTCGCGCTGCAACGGCGAAAACCGCGCACCGACCGGGAACGTCCGTGTCACATCCGAACAATAACAGTCGAACTCCGAGGCAGCATCAATCAACAGCAGGTCGCCATCCTGCATCTGCTTGGTGTTCTCGATGTAGTGCAAAATTGTGGCGTTCGCACCGGAAGCAACGATGGAAGGATAGGCTGGTCCCGTGGCCCCGTGGCGGCGAAATTGAAACTCTAACACCGCCTCAATCTCGTATTCGTACATGCCGGGCCGGGTTTGCGTCATCGCGGCATGATGGGCGGCGGTTGTCGCGGTAATCGCCCGCTGCATCAGCCCCAGCTCGCCTTCAGACTTAAACAAGCGCAGATCGTGCAGAAGTTCGCCAGGATCAAGAAGCGCGGTCGGCCCTTTGCCAGTGCGTGGGCGCATCATGCGGGCACGCCCCATGAGGTCGAGCATTTTGGCATTCATACGCTCGTCGCGGCCCAGACTGTAGTAGACCCGCTCCGCCGTCGCCAAATGCTGCGGCAGGATTTCGTCGAGCTTATCTATCGTGTACGCAGCATCTGCGCCGAAAATCGCTTTGGCACCTTCATCCCCGAAGCGGCGACCGGTCCACGTCTCTTTTTCTTTATCACGCGGGCGCACAAAGAGGATGAAGCGTTCGCTCTCGTGCTGAGGAGAGAGTACGCACACGGCCTCAGGCTCAGGAAAGCCCGTGAGATAGAACAAGTCGCTATCTTGTCGATAACGGTAGCCGGTATCGTTCGAGCGGATCGACTCCGGTGCCGCAGGGAAAACTGCGACCCCAGCGCCCATCTTTTGCACGAACGCTTCACGTCTGGCGGCATAGACTCGTGCGTCGATTGTCATCTCTTCATCCCTCGTTGCCCCCGGTTTTCCGTTCTTGCGTCTTAGCGCCGCCGACTCTGTTGCAGCAAATCGCCCAAGGTCACGCCAAACCCGCGCCCTTTCGGAACGGCAGCACTCTTGAGATACGCTTGCGTTTCCGCCTGCTCTTTGTGTACCTGAGCTTTGGCACGTGAGAGGCGAATCCGCTTGCCGCCTTCCTCAATCCCTAACACCAGTACCTCAAGCTCGGTCCCTGGCGCGAACTCGCGGCGATGGTCGGTGCCACGCTGCGTGCCCATTTCGGCGTTGGGGATCAGTCCGGTCTGTCCTGGGCCAATCCGCACGAACACACCAAACGGTTCCACACGATCCACCGTCCCGGTGAGAACCGACCCCACAGTCACCGTCGATTCTAACTGCCCGCCGGGTTCGCTGCCTTCAGGGGCAAGCGCCAGCGAGATGCGTTTTTTCTCTTGGTCGATGCCGAGGATCAGCACGGTCACTTCTTCTTGCTTCTCCGCCGCCTCTTTGACTTGGCCTTGCAAGTTGCGTGGCACTTCGCTCAGGTGCAACAATCCATCGACACCCGGCAGCAGTTCCACGAACACGCCGAAATCCATAGCGCGCACGATGCGCCCTTTGACGAGTTGCCGCTCGCGCAGTTGTCCGGCAACTGCTGTCCAAGGATCACCTTCCAAGGCTTTCATGCTGAGCGAGATTTTTCCTTTGCCACTCTTCTCGTCAACCTTGAGCACTTTCACCGTCACGTTCTGGCCCATCTGAAGCAAGTCAGCAGCTTTGACCACACGTGAATGGGACAACTCAGACACATGCACCAGCCCTTGGATGCCGCCCAAGTCCACGAAAGCACCGAAATCCGTCAATGAGGAGACGGTGCCAGACAGCACAGCACCGGGCACGATCTTCTGGCGCACTTCGGCAGCAGCCTTACGCGCCCCTTCTTCGAGCAACTGTCGGCGCGAGAGTACGATGTTACGACCATTGTCGCCGTAGCGGGACACGCGGAACTCCAACACCTGATTGAGATAGACATCCGACGATTCCACCCGGCGCATATCAATTTGCGAGAAGGGGCAGAAAGCGCGGAGTCCAGCGATGGCAATCTCGTAGCCGCCTTTGACCACGCCTGTGACCTTGCCTTCGACCGGCAAGCCGTTGGCAACTGCACTCTCCAACAATGCGCGGGCCTTCATGCCTTTCAGCAGCTTGCGTGAGAGGCGAATCTCCCCATCCGTGCTGATGACCGTGGCTTCGACTTCGTCGTCCACGCCAACTTCCAAGTTGCCCTGATTATCTTCCAGTTCAGCACGAGCGATGATGGCTTCGCCTTTTTCTTGGATGTCTACGAACACGCTGTCGTCGCTAATTTGCACCACGCGACCTTTGACAATTTGGCCTTCTGCCAGTGCTGGCGTCGATTCTTCGTGTGCCAGCATCGACGCAAAATCCTCTGTCGCTGCTGGCCGTTCCTGTTCTACCTGTGCCACCTGCTCGGTGTTTTCTGTCTGTTCCGTCGTCATGCTTCTTGTCCTTTCTCCCGCGCGAACCAGCGACTGTAACAAGCCCGAATCGCCTCGCGCTGACTCTGGTACTCCGTCAATAACTGCGTCGCCGCTGCCTCGCCTTTGTAGCCCAATCGTCGAGCCAAAGGCGTAAGCGAGACGGCATCGCTCTCCAAGGCTTCTACCGGCTGATCCCGTTCGATGCGGAGGCGATTCTCCACCATGCGCAGAAAGCGATAGCCCTGAGTCAGCATCAGATAATCGTCCCGAGTCAACACGCCGGCATCGTGCAAAGCTTGCAACGCCGGGAGTGTCGCTCGCTGTCGCAAAGTCGGAAGCTGTTGACCGTAGCGTAATTGCAGCATTTGTACAAGAAACTCGATATCGACGATGCCACCACGCCCGGTTTTAATGTTAAAGCGCCCCGCCTGTTCGTGCGCCAGTTCGTGTTCCATGCGTCCGCGCAAGCGGTCAATTTCGGCCACGCCAGTCGCGTCAATCTCCACCGCATAGGCAATGCCGGAAAGCACCGCCGCCACCGTAGCCTGAAACGCTGGCTCGGCGACGACCACCCGCGCCTTGATGAGTGCTTGTCGCTCCCATAACTGCGAGCTGGTCTCGTGATACCGTAAGAAAGCGGCAACTGAGGAGACGAGCGACCCCGAGCGACCCGAGGGGCGCAAGCGGGTATCGATCTTGTACACGTACCCTTCGCGTGTCTGCACTTGCAGCACGGAAATCAAGCGCTGGACGAGTTTGGTGAAAAATTCCTGTGGACTCAGCGTTCCGCTGACAGCCTCTTCTTCTTCGGCAGCATAGAGGAAGATCAAATCAAGGTCGGAATTGTAATTCAGCTCGCTCGCACCAAGTTTCCCCATGCCGATGATCGCGAGCTGCCCAGGCACGCGCACCAATCCGAGTTGCTCCATTAAGGCCGCCCGCGCAACTTCGTACGCGCCCGCCAGACATACTTCGGCGAGATGGGAGAGCTGGGCCGAAACTTCGGGCACTTCCAACGAGCCGTTGCTGTCGTTGATGCCGATGCGCAAGAATTCTTCGGTACGATAGCGTCGCAAAATATCGAGCCGGTCCTCAAACTCGCGCGTTTCGGCAAGCCGCGCCATAAGTTCGCTCCGCATCGTTTCCTTGTCTTTACGCACATGCACGAGATCGGCACGCACGAGACTGTCGAGCAGTTCGGGATGACGCAGAAACACGTGCGTGAGATAGGCACTGGCACCAAAGAGACCAATCAAGGTGTGGAGCGTGGGCGGATTCTGGAGCAGCAACGCCAAGAAACTCGACCGCGCACCAATCGACGCCACTAAACTCGCCATGGCGGCTAAGGCACGATCCGGGTCAGCGGCTTTCACAATTTCTTGCAGCAGCAACGGCGCGAGATCGTACAACAGCTTCCGACGCTTGGGGGTGGCGCGTGCATGCAGCGGACCATCATGGAGCAACCGTAAATTATCATAGGCTTCTGGTACGTGTTGGAAGCCCATCTGTTGGAGCCGCCAAATGACCCGCTCTTCCTTGTCGAGTTCGCTGAACAGCTCGACCAACTCCCCAGACGGCGGTGCTGTCACCTTGTCCTCACTGCCAAAGAATGTGCTGAAGATCTGATGCACAGCATCCATGTGTACACGCAGCACCGTCCAGAACATTCCCACATCGTCCTGTACCGCCCCCGTTGCCGGTTGCCGGTTGCCGGTTGCCGGTTGTTCGGCAACGCGCAACCGACGCGCCAAGGCGCGGATACCAGCTTCATCGTCCGGTAAGGTGTGGGTTTGGCGATCTTGAACAATTTGCAGCTTGTGCTCGACATGGCGCAGAAAACAGTAGGCCTCGCGCAGGGCGTCGCGATCCGCTGCTTCGAGATACCGACATTCCACCAGCCGTTCTAGAGCGGGCAGCGTGGTACGTTCACGCACGCGACCGTCTTTACCGGCGTGGATCAGTTGCAGCGCCTGCACGAGAAATTCGATCTCGCGAATGCCACCGCGCCCCAACTTCACATTCATGCCGCCACGCTCGGGTACACGCAAGGAGCGTTCGACCCGGGCTTTCATCCCTTTGATGTCCTCAATCGTGGAGAAGTCGAGATAACGACGAAACACGAAAGGCTCAATGTCGCGTAAAAATTGCTCGCCAAGGTTCGCATCTCCAGCGATAGGTCGCGCTTTCAACAACGCGACGCGCTCCCAGGTTTGTCCTCGCGACTCGTAGTAGAGCAAAGCGTTGGACAGCGAATTGACAATCGGTCCGTTCACACCGTCGGGACGCAGACGCAAGTCCACGCGGAAGACGCGCCCTCCGGCGACGTGCTCGCTCAGCATTCGCGTGATGCCCTGCGCAAGCTGACTGAAGAACATGCGAGGCGCAACTGTGCCCTTTTCGCCACCAGCCGTCGAGCCAGCGTCACGCTCGTACAGGCAAATGAGATCGATGTCCGAACTAAAGTTCAGCTCGTGTCCCCCTAATTTCCCCATGCCAAACACAACGAACCCGAGCGGACGCATGCCCTCGTGCTCTTCCACCTCAGCTTCACCGTAAGCAATTCGCAGTCTGGCCCGCATATATTCATAGGCAATCTGCACGGCGGCTTCGGCGAGAAAGCTCAGTTCTGCAGTCGTTTCCTCTAAAGAGGTGAGTGCGAGCACATCCCGCATGCCGATACGGAAGTATTCACGATTGCGATACGCACGCAACTCGCTCATGAACTCGTCTTCAGGCAGTGCGAGGGAGAGTTGCGCCTGCAGGGCCGACAGATGAACGGCCACAGTTTTGCCCGACGTCATACGGTCGGTAAGAAAAGCGGCCTCCCAATGCTCTCCTTGGCGGCACAACACTCCAGACAAGAGCTGGCTGGAGCCTAGGACGAAGAGCAAGTCACGACACAAAGCTGGTGAATCGAGCACGACACCCGACCCCGGCCCGCCTTCAAGCAGACGGCTGAAACTGGCTGCCGCCAATTCCGGGTCAGGCGCACAGGCCACACCGGCAAGCACGGCTTCCCAGCGGGAGCCGAGTTGGTCGCGCAACGGCTGCAGGACGTGAAGGATCGACGGAGAGAGCGCAACAGGAATGGACATGCAAGAGGAAAAAGCGGTGAGGAGCAGACGTCTCGGAGGTGGGTGGACTGGAAGAGCAGTCGGCTAGAGCATGCCATCGCACGACAGCACGCTCCCAGCCGGATGTGTGTGAGGTAGGGTCCTCACCCCTGATCGGTACGCAGTGTTACGCAGCTTGCGGCGCGTTCATCATCTGACACGCTTCCAGCAGCCATTTCACACTCGACATTTCGTCGGCAACCAGCGAACGCAGCAATTCCTTGCTCTGTTGATCTTCCGAGATCTGAGCAATCGCGTCGTTGAGCGGCTTGAATACGGCAACAGGATCGGTAAGGCGCGAAGCAATCGAAAGCAACTTCTGTGCGTCCTTGGTCTCTGGTGAACTGTAGAATGGCAGCTCTTTCTCCCGACGTTCTGCTGGCACAGCGCATTGCGGTGCACCACCGAGTTCACGCAGGCGCGCTTCGAGGATCTGCGCATGATAGGCTTCGCGGTGCTGCACGACGCGCAAGCCACCTTTGACGCAATCCTGATCGCTGACATCGACCCATTTCTGGAGATATTCCGCCGCAAAGTTTTCGCCACAGCGGAACTCATCAATGAGATGCATAATCATCTCGCGCTCCGTGGCGAAGCTTTTGCCATTGTAGGTGAAGCATTGACCGTTACTGATCTCTTTCATCTGCGCTTCAAACAGCTCGTCCGAGATCAATCCTTTTCGGTAGGCTTTCAGCAGTTGTCGAGTCTCAAAATCCGCAGTCGCCATAGCCATAACACACTCCTTTGCGCCTTGAACAGGCAAGTATTGGGTGTCCCCCTGAGTACGACAGACACTAGGTGATCGGATGTGTACTGTCAACCGAACGCGCCAGCCGGTAGGGGTGAAGTTTGATTCATTCCCGTGTTCTCGTAGGGGCGGCCCTGCGTGGCCGCCCAGCAAAAGGGCACCCATATAGGGGTGCCCCTACAAAGAAACCCCAGCCTTTCAAGACTGGGCTACCCTCGCCCGCCGCCACTCAGCTGTTCGAACCTCGCAGAGCGAGAGCCCGACGGTAGCCGGGGAGTTCACTCCCCGGCTCTCCTGTCCAGACTTTAAGCAGCCGAGTGCTCGACTGCCCTACTTCTAAGCACTCTGCCAATCTGCTACTCAGCATGGCTCGTTTTTTTAGAGCTTTCTGACGAGGATGGCTGGCATGCGCATTGCTCATTGCCAAGCGTCCGAATTTTAGCGTCAGATCGTTACCACGATGGGAGGGAGTAGGATGATGAAGCATTATTTTCGGTGGATCGGCGGGATCAGCGCCCTGCTTGTAGGACTGACCAGCAGTCAGGTTGCTCGGGCTGAAGAGTCCACCACTACGGAAGCCGCGCCGGCGGAAAAACCCAAGCCGTGGAGCCCAGTCGAAGCCGTCGGACTCGCTGAGCCACTGGCCCAGTGGGGCCTGGAAATCCATGGCTTTGTCGGAGCGAATTATACGTTCAATTTCAACGAACCCAGCTCGGGTAAGAACGGCCTCTACCTCATGAACCGCAAGCATGACGAGCTGCATCTCGATCTTGCGAACATCCGCATTCAGCGCGTGGTTGATGGTGGTATCGGTTTCGTCACTGATTTCAATTTCGGGAAAACTGCTGAAGTCGTCGGTCGTGCTACCCGTTGGTGTAAAGCCCCGCCTTCAGTCAGCGGCAAAGGGGCGTGCGACGAGAGCCGCAATTCTTTCGAGGCTTCGCAATTTTATCTGACCTATAAGTTCCCCGTCGGCAACGGCCTCGGCATGAAGTTGGGCAAATTCGTCACCCTGCACGGTGCCGAAGTCATCAAGACGTGGGATAACATGAATTTCAATATCTCGCACTCCATTTTGTTCGGGTACGCGATTCCCTTTACCCACACCGGCGTGCTCTTCAACTATCCGCTGGCGGATTGGATGAGCCTCGACGCTGGCCTTGTTACCGGATGGGATCAGTTCTCGTACAAACCCAACGACGGCGTTGTCTTCACCGGCGGCGCGACGGTCGTGGCGCATCCGACGTTGACGTTTTATGGCGCGATGACCGCAGGCCCAGAACAAGATGATCGTGGCGACTCGAAACGCGTGCTCTTCTCCCTGCTTGCCACCTACAAACCTACGGATAAGTGGACGTTTATCCTCGATTACAACCATGCTGACGAGACGGACATCCTCCCGCCCATCAAATCGAGCGGGCGCGGCACCAAAGACGCCCGCTGGGACGGTCTGGCTGGATACGCGGTCTATCAGATTAACGACATGTTCACCGCTTCACTGCGCGCCGAGTTCTTCGACGACGTGGATGGCGTGCGCACTGGCACCAAGCAAACCGTCTGGGAAATTACACCTACCATCGCCTTCCGACCGTGGTGGCTGTTCCCCGGCCTGACGGTGCGTCTCGAATACCGTCATGATGAGTCGAGCAAACGCACCTTTGCCGGAAGGACGTTCCCGGTCAGTGGTGGTTCCTGTGGAGGAGGAGGAGAAGGTGATGAATATTGCTACCAAAGCGGCCTGACCGGCAGTTCGACTGCGACTCGGTATTTCTCTGGTCAAGACGCCTTCATCTGGGAAGCGAGCTACGCTTTTTAAGCAAAGGGGAGGAAAGCATTGTGAAAAAGATCGAAG
>SXGS01233107.1_pt1 | contig 14597 bp, 20 predicted proteins | sample 3174681 | NCBI WGS metagenome assembly SXGS01 (sample SAMN11356861, study PRJNA531348) | freshwater metagenome | isolation source: freshwater sample F1-80 | place: China: Fuxian Lake, Yuxi | collected 2017-12-25
AAATGCATCTAAAGCGATCTACGAGCGGGTTAGTAGCTCAGAAGCCATTCGCAATATGAAGGCTGCGGTAAACCGGGTATAAAGCATTTTCCAAAGCGGAGAGATTCGACAGCTTGCTTCTTTAGCAGAAATTCAAAATGCGCACATTAATCTACAACGATTCTTGATGGCGCAACCGACTCTACGGAATCTTTATCACAAACAAGGCTGTGATGGTTATAGCGATACGTATATAGACATGAACCCTGGTATGGTGGGTCACAACCACTACGAGTACCAAATGGTTAATGACGGTATTGTAACGTTTAACGAAGACGGTACTTGGGAAGCTAACACCTATCTAATCGATTACCATACCGGCGATAGTGAACTTGATCATAACCAGCAGCTTGACATGATTGCTAACTGGGATGCGATTGAGAACGAACTGCGTTATGGTACTAACGATCCATCGGATAAATACAATCGGGAGCTTTAAGCTCCCTTGGAGTTCTTGTGTCATGTCTGACTTTAGAAGATTGGCGGGATATCTGTACGCAAGACGCTTTGCGAATACGCGATTTACCGAAACCAGAAGCGTCACCTAGATCATTCAAAACTAACTACAAGTTAGACATGGTACTTAAGGAGCATCTAGATGGCCAGAAGTTTTCTAGTCTACCAAAATAAGCCCAGTAAGGGTAGGTTTGGTTTGCTCCGTAAAGGTTTCTATTGTTCATTGCAAACAGCAGCATGGCGACACAATCGTCTTGGTAGCGTTCGTAAGTTCGTTAATGATTGGTACCAACTAATTGAAAAACAAACTGACTATAGCAAATATACCGATTCTGGTTTATGGTTTGTTACTGATGACTGTGTCTACACTAACCTAATTCCAAAAAGTATTTCTTTTAGCAATCTATTAAAGGAACCACCAAATGAAGACCACGAACTCATCTGCACCATCCAACTCACTGCCCGTCCCAACGGGAAAACTCCAGATGGGATTCAGTCCATTAAATACAATACTGACTGGCGGTCTCCCTATGGGTCGTTTATGGACAATTGGCGCGTTTAACTCTTCTAGTGAAGTACACCTGTGTTGTAAAAGTAACATAATGGCGGCTATTGCACAAAAAGCAATTGCTGAAGGTAAGAAGGTATTGTTCGTATCCCCAGAGATAGTGTACGATACTGAATACCAAACTGACTTTAACGAGAAGCTTCGTAATTTAGGTATTTCAGTAGACGAAACACACAACGAGGCGTGATGATTGAATATGGACAGATTCATACGAGTAACCGGGTGCCACATTTGTCCTTGGAATAGAACCAAACTACCTCCTGTAAAAGATGGGATTCTACGGACTGAATGTGGGATAAGTCCCGCTGAAAATGGCGGGTTCAAAGACTGCCCTTCTCTCGAAATAACAAGTGTACCGCAACCAATACCAGATTGGTGTCCGCTGGAACTTGCGCCTCAACAGATAAAGGTTTAGTATGGATTCAAAATCAAGGATATCAGCGAAACGTTATTGGCGAGGAATGAACTTTGGAAACACTATCTGAAGAACCGTTAAGCTTTGGTAATATGTGTTGGATGCCAGAACTATTCGGAAAGAAAACAGTCCTTTTTAAAATGAAAGGCAAAGGTAGATTCGGTAAGCGTAGAAGCGATATCACACGACTAAAAGATAGAGATGTCGGCGTGTTTAAAATTGCATTACGACAAGGACGTGGGCGTTCGATTTGTTTGCCTGTTGTTGAGCGTATGCTTCTTGACGAGACCACAAGAACAGTTGTCGATATAAAGCTATCGGAGTCGTTAACGAATTTCAATAACTGGCTTGCTGAAGAACATGTCAGATTACAAAACGCATATGGTACCACATATACCGACGAATGGCTTGCTGGAAAGCTACGTGAAGCTTGTGATGCAAACGGAGGCGTTGGTATCGACCGTTTCTTAAATCAATGGACAACGTACCCAGAGGTTAAATAATGCCGATAGAAAACATGTTATTCGCTTGGTTGTGGGTAGGATTGTTCGCTCTAGCTATTTATTCTGGTTATCGCATTGAAAACAATGGGCGTAAATACAACGACGGCGTGATGGCGGTGTTTGTTATTTTGTATTTGATCATCGGTTGGGCACCAGCTGCAGCGTTGTCTTATGCAATATTCTGCATTGTCAAATTTTTATTCGAAATGACATAAAGGAAACAGTAATGATTAAAGTACATTTTGATTTCACAGATGGAACTGAGCTTAGTTATAGTGAATCCATTAACAACAGAACCACTGACTTCACCACACATTCACTGGAGATTATTGATCAGTGGTTAACGTTTGATCGTTTGTTACCTGAGATAATCGTGCTTCGTAAAGACGGCTCTTACATCGATGTTAGGGAAGTGCTTAATAACGATGGTAAGTACGGCGATAAATATCTTACTCGCGACCATTCGTTAGCACTTATGATTAAAGCAAGCGCTTTGAAGTGGCAGCCGCCTAAAGAAAATGAAGATACGATAGTTAAAGGACAAACAGTTGTTGTGTTACCGGACAGTGTTCTAAACGATGTGTTAACGATGCAGATTGCAGGTCTTTTAGAAACTCAATGCAACAAGACATGGGATTTTTTAGTCTCAGAGCCTGACGATAATTTCCAGAAAAGTAAGGATGCGTTTGCAAAATGCATTATTCGCAATTCTGTTAACGCACTTAGATCCATGGATTGCAGCGAACTTATCCCTAAGTACCTCAGCCACTATGGTTTGACAGAAGAAGATTTAAAACCAGGAGATTCTCATGAATCGTCGTAATTTTATTCGCATGGTGGTTGGCGGTACCGCAGCGGTTGCTTGTGGCGTTACTGTAGCAGCACCAGTCAAATTGCAGCTACACGGTATGTTTGGTACGCATGGCGTCAAAACTGCTGCGCATAGTACTTTAGCTACCCAATGTCGTTCTTTCTTTGGCAATGATATCGATTGTGTAGCTACTTACCCACAGACATACCAGGAAGCAAATGTTAGCAAAGACACCTTGTATAAAAGTCTAAGGAGACAGTATGACAACAATTACACTTACTAAAGAACAAGCTGATGCAATGGTTGATTACGAGCCATCTCCAGAAGCAATGAAAAATTTGTATGCTGCCGCTGATCGTTATCGTGAAAGAAATTTGATTGGACGTGGGTTAGTAACTCCGGTTATGCATTATGCAGCTGGTCCTGCAGGCTACTGGTTCCGTGTTACTAATAAAGGAAAACGACGTTTTGGGAAACGTTACAAAACCTTAAAACGCTTCAATGCGTGTCGTGAAGAAACATGGGACTAATCGTTTAATAGTTGAAGGTTTATTATGGAACAAACAGTCGTCAGTCCAAGCGAAGAGGCAATCAAGCAGTCTTCTACAAGGATCAATCCTTTTGAAGTAAGGTTAGAAAACGAACTGCGGTCGACCTTTGCTAAAATTCCTGAGATTGCCTATCAAATGTATGTTGATGATAAACGTAAGAAAGAGGCGTTAAACAATGGATAACATAGAAGTACCTTATACTGTTGACGACGTTCCGCCATATTCTGAAAGTGTAGCCGACTATCCTGTTTTGTTGTCTTCTCCTTGTCCCGGTAAATCAGCATTTGGATTATACGATCTAATCCAATATCATCAAAAAGTAATGGCTAATGGCGGTTATAAATCTCAACCCTACAACATAGCTGGAATTGGTTTTGATAAAGGCGACATTGATTGTGTAATCACTTCCCCACCGAATTTTAGGCAGACTGGTAAAACTAGAATGGTTACCGCAATGTTAATGTCGGCGCATTTATATCGAGCTAACGCTGAGTATACTCGTCTGGCTATTCGTAGTTACGGTAACAAAAAGCGTTTTGGTCGTGCAGTGTCAATGATTCGATTTGCTACCACATTGGACTATAAACGTATCCGTATGCGTAAGTCAGAATCAAAACGTTTCCTTCGTTGGGGTTCTTTGTAAGTTTAGAGTAGTAGAGAACTTTGGCATCCTTCGGGGTGCCTCTTTTTCCCTTTCTTTTTTTTCTTTTGTGAGTATTTACCATGCCTACATGTAGCTATACCACGTTCTCTACCAGAGGGACTTTAAAAGATCCTTTACAGGTAGTAGACCAAGCACTAGCGGATTGTTTTGTTGCTAACTATTCTCAGTCTGTGATTTACAAGGATAATATTACGTCTGTTATCTATATTCTGCAGCGTAACACCGATCGTCCCGACCAACTGTTAATTCAGATGGAAGCCGATCTCACTACGTATCTATTGCGGTTCTTTGATGTAGCTAATGTGCGTGCTAAGTTACTAGAGGACGCTGACACCGACCCTACTGATAAACGGTTTACTTTACGAATCTCCATTGACTTTACTACTGCTGGGCAGTCATACCAAATCAGTCAGTTAGCCACCATTGAAGATTCTCAATTAGTGAAAGTATTAAGAGAAGACTAAACCATGGAACGTCCACCAGCACCCACGATGCAAGATTCAGCAAAAGAATATTTAAAAAACTTGACTGCTAAAGGCGGACAAGCAGCAGACGATATTTTAAAGATAGCGCTCGAAAGCAGACCCACTATCCCAGAGTCAGTATTTAAACAATACTTCCTGCCAGTTCTGACAGACACCACAGGTACCATTAACCTGAACTACTGGCTTGATTACGGTGTTAAGAATCCTAATGTTGAAGCAGTGGTTGTTGACGATGTTACTGGCGCTGAGTTATTTGTAGTGCCGTCGATATTCAGCAGCACTGGTTTGTTTGACATGAAGACTACGAAGCACGTTTCTTTCTTTGACATTGTTAATGAAGGGAAGATGATCTTACAGAACCATTACAGTGTAGGACAAGATTTCTTGGTTCGTCACATCCATAACGGTATTGTGGCGGACGACCCTAATAGTAACTACTCTAAATGGTTGACTATTTATAAACGCTACAGCATTGCTGGAATGTCACCAGACACAGACGCATCGACTGTAGCAGATTCATCCACTAACAATTTAAACGAGATACAAAATGCTTTCTCGGGTGAGTATGAGGACTAAAGAGGGTTCTGCTCTCTGGGTTGCTACAATCTCTGATGTTCATTTAGGACACAGAACTACCAGTACACAACACATTCTTAAGAATCTAGACATTGCGTTTCCAGACAATGCAGAGACGGCTAAACTAGACGTCATCTTTATTAACGGTGACTTCTTTGATAGGCAGTTACAGTTATCTGACCCCAATGTTATCGATATCTCCATGTGGATCAATCGTTTCTTACGGATGTGTAAAAAACACAATATTAAAGTTCGGGTATTAGAAGGCACTCCACTGCACGATTGGCAGCAGAATGCTTTATTTGTGACTCAGAATGAAACAGGACATATTGGTTGCGATTTGATTTATCACAAGCGATTAGACATTGAGTACATTGCTGACATCGGTATTCATGTTCTTTATGTACCAGATGAATGGAAGTCTGGTCCTGACGATGCTTGGAAAGATACTTGTCAACGTATGTCTGAGTTAGGCATTAGTCAGGTAGACTACGCCATGATGCACGGTCACTTTCCCCACCAAATGCCAGAGATGGTTACTGGTGGTCACGATCCTGAACGCTATCGCAGTATTGTTCGCTGTGCTATATCAGTGGGTCACGTACACCATCAAAGTCAGTGGGAAAACATCTTTGCTCAAGGGTCGTTCGATCGTTTATCGCAAGGTTACGAAACTGACAAAGGACATTATCGTTTCTATGATACTGGCGACATTGGTCCTACTACGGCAACGTTTGTGGTAAACGCGGGTGCTAAGGTTTATACCACGATTGATTGTCGTGGTTTGTCATTAGAAGAGTTCTTCGGTAAATTAGAAGCTTGTCCTGATTACCCAATGGATTCTTATCTACGTATCCACTGTAGACCGGAAGATCCTGCTTTAGCAGCAATGCCTGTCGTTAAAAAGAAATACCCGCAATATAACTGGACTACTCCGAAGATTGATAAACAAACTCTGACAGTACGTGAAGTGCAGGAGATAGTCAATAGTCGGTTTACTCCAATTACGTTAACTCGCGATAATGCCGTGGAAATACTCATGCGACATATTGCTAAACGCACCACCAACAATTCTGTATTGGATCGTTGTGGGTTTCTATTAAACGAGGCGCTTCGATGACAAATTTGATTGAACGCTTTGTTGCAGGGCGTGAAGTCTCTGGATTACCGCTATCCATTGCAACCTCACTAGCAATTGAAAGTGCCTGTGGGGTTCATCCAGAGATCCCTGTTACGGTAGTACCTGTAACAGGTTATCAGCGACTGTATATCAATGTCAGAACATTGATTCGTAATGTCTACGGTGCCGTAAATGGCGATGTAAAGAAACAACTTAATGCTGAGCATGTTTTTCCCGCTATCATGGAAGAACTGGTAATAATAGAAGCAGCAATCAATCAAGCCAGTAAAGGCAGTTGTAAGGTTATCTATTATTTCTGTAAGTATCCTGATTTACGTTCAGTGTTCCCACATGCAAACCTAAAGGCAGATCAGTCGCCTATTAAAGCAGCCTACGTTGCGATGGAAGCTGGCGTGTTGTCGATGATTGCTCAAAACCGTGCAATGGTTAAACAAAAGCATCCCATCGAGGTTTATGAAAATCGAGTCGAGGCGGATGCACGTAATAACAAAGTATTAATGTTAACGCATATTCCTTCAGACTTATTGTATCGTAGTCGATTCGCTTATTTGTGGTTATTAGAGTCTCATACTGGTGCTATTAAGAATGCTGCACAGTGGACTACTAAACTCACTAACGGAAAGGAACTTACCCGCATTCCTTTCAATCGCATTACACTTCAGGTATTTGGCGATAACGGTAACCAGTTCTCCCCAATGCCAATGAAGGTTAAAGATTCATTTAAAGATTTAGCAGAGAAACATAACTGGACTGCGATAACCACAGTAGAGAAGATTATTTTTGATATTAAAAACGGTAAGGACAAAGGGTTAGTTGACCTTGTGAATTTACTAAAATAATTAACTACGCAATAGCGCTACTGTATAGTAATCCCTCCACCCCTCATTCAAACACTGATGTAAGGTAACCACCCCATGTCTGAACAACCAAGAACCTTCACTCGAACTGCCCTTGATAACTTCCGCTTGAATTTGACAGCGCCACCGCATCCAATGGGTACTGGTGCACCTGCTTTTGGTGGTAGTTTCTACAATAACGAATTCTCTTTCTGGGTACGTACTCGCGTTGAGTCAGATGCGAATAAAGGTTTTTTAAGAGCCAGTGCAAAATATCGCGATGTGTTCATTGTACTGGGTATGTTGAAGCTGGTGATTGAGCGCAAGATCACCAAAGCGCCGATTGAGTTTTACTACGGCAAACCCACTGATCGCAAATTGTCTGCTAAGATGGTTATTGCCCGTGAGCAAGATGAATCTACCGGCAAGAAAGACTGGATCTACATCGGTCTGATTAATAAAGATGTTACCCCAACCAAATTCTACTTCAGTAACTCTATTGACATGGTTATCCGCGATTTGGAAGGTAACGAATTTGATCCGGTGATGTGTTCTGAGTTAGCAGCTGAAGCATGGGCGTTGGGTTTAAGCGAACTCGTGCCAGTCATTGCTGCAACTAACGTAGCGGAAGAAAACTTCCAACGCGGTGGTCGCGATAACAATCAATCGTACGGACAAACACCAAAGCCAACCGGCGGTTACAGTTCACCAGAACCAGCGTCTTCTAATGTTTACACCAACATTGGTAGCGTGAGCGACGACTTGCCAATGTAGTTAGTCAGTAATACAAAGTAATCCATTTAGCGAGTAGGTTAGCGCCTACTCGCTTATGCACCCATCGTGATCAAAAAAATCTACAGGCATACATCATTACAATGATCCCCTTACAGAAAAGGATCAGTCTTAATTACTCCAGGAGTTCTACTCATGCAGTTTGTTATTGTCTCTAAGGAGCAACCACTGGACTTTGTTGCAGTGGAACATAACGGGCAATCAGTACAGTTTGCAACAGTAGATTTTAAAACAGCAAACCGTTCTATTTTGTTCGAAGAGCTTTACGGTCACATAAACCAATTTACACTGACACTACCACCACAGGTACAAGACGAGTTATTTGCTCTCTACGTATCTATCGATTCAACCTTTCAATCAGTTTTTAACCCAACTGAACTGTACACAGAACTGCAGCGTACAGTAAAGAAGTTTTACAGTCATTTGAAATACGACCAATTCAGTAACTGGGTCTGGTTTAAATCTGACATTCAATATCCGGCATCTTTATTGGATGTCATGCCTATTGAAGACATCAATAATGAAGAAAAGCAAAAGCTTACCTATTTGCGTAAAGACTACGTAGAGTTGGTTATCTTGAGTTTAATCTATCGTTACATGATTCCAGTATGGGGTGAGTTTACTGCAAGACAGCGTAAAGAGTCTGGTAGTACCTATAAAGAGTCTGATGCGTTTGGTCTGATTCGCGATTCATGGGTTGCTACAGTAAAACCATTGGAGCGTTTGCGCATCTACGTACAATGCATTGCTAATAAACACCCTGACTCCGATAGCGGTATCTTAAATGGTACTGGTACTGAGAACTTACCGGACTGGTTATTAGCGTTAGCGGTACTACGGCGTTTGGTCTGCGATAAGCTAAGCAGTACCGATCAGCGTGATAACATCATTGCTAAGATATGGACGTTCCTTGATAAATCCACTATGCGTTCGTTAGAGCGTCGATTTGATGGAATGATCAGCGATAAGAAAGCACCTTCTGGCGATGATGCTTCTGACCGTACTTCAAACCTTGAGCAATACAAGATCAAACAGAGCTTCCCTGATGGTGACATTGTTTTACTGAATGTCTACACAGAGAACATGGAAAGCATGGCACGTAAATGCGATCCTACTGTTGACTTGAATTTAGTGCATGAATGTTTACGTTGTATTGATGAGTTGGACTTTATTGTTGAACCGCATCACCGTACGCTAGCACAATGGATCATTGCTCCAGCCATTCCCCCTAAGGCGTTTGATAACCTGTCCTATCCTTCGATGAAACGGGTTATAGCGTGCACACAAGCCGTTTTATGGCAATGGGGTATGTACGACCTTGCTACGTTGGCAACTGCCTTACCGATCGATGCAGAGCTTGCCATGTACGGCGACATCGATAAGCGCATTAACCCCACTAAGCTTGATCAGTTGGTGGAATTGTATCCTTTTTATTATCGTGTTAACAAAGCGATCACAGATACCCCAGAACAAATTGCTAGAAAGAACAATCCAGCAATTGTAGCAATCGAAGGTATTGTAGAAGAGTTAGTGCAGCGACAATGGGAAACTAAGGCCCCAATGGCATTGCAAAAACTCTCTAGTACTCAAGGGCGTGTAAAGCGTTTTAGAGTACCGGCTAATATTCGTGATTTATTGACGGATTTAGCCATTGCCGTAGCAGCACGACGCAAGAATCTCGCTGAGAATCCGGTAGTATTGGAATTCTGGATTCAACGAGCAAGAGAGCAGTTTGCGGATCTTTACAGAGAAGCAGCGTTTTACCAAGCAAATAAGAAAATCCCATAGGAGATAATCGATGCATGAATTACGTAACCGTATTACAAAACTGATGTTTGTGACTACGGGCAGTTATAATCCGATGGTAAGTCGTCCTTATACGACAAGTGCCACCGAATACAATCTCTTGAAGCTAGCTGAAAATACAGAGCAAGGCAAAACGCTCAATGAAACAACAGTAGCTGGGGTGTGTAACCAAATCTTAAAACCAGCCGTACGACATGAGGGTTTGATTCAAATCCCTAATGGCTGGAATGAAAAGCGTTTGATGTTCATGATGGAAGTCATCACTGACCAAATGGGAGCGCAACGCAAACACTGGATCTCTGGTTATACCGATGCACCGTTGTTCCATGTTATCAATGGAAATCAGACTGTGTACGCGCATGACATGCAGTTATTCGTAAACAACGTGATCACTGTCCAAAACACAGCGCAGCAACTGGCAGGTATCGGTAATCACATGGCTCCGCGTCTGCAGTCTGCAGATCGTGTTATTCGCGGTAGCACTAATCTGCAGTTCAGTCCTAACTTTGGTGGTCAGTTGCAGGGTGATATTCCACTGCGTCCTACTGACGTATTCAATCGCATGGACATGAAGCACATTGGTGCCATGAACAACAATGCTTTTGCTACTAGCACGGAAGAAATGTTTAATGGTATTAAAATGTCGCGGATTGCTAACGACAAGCCATCTAACTATCTTGCTAATACACTGACTGCGTTTAACAATGCGATGGACAGCTCAGATAGAGAACAAGATACACTATCTGACGTTATGCGTACTGCAAAAACATCAGTGCGTGAAAGCGAAGTAAAATCCGATCCTTTGTTCTATCAATTGGGTAGCTTTGCACCTTTGTTCTTTACGCAGGGTATGTTTACCTACGGACAGTTGTTACGTATGCAACCAGATCTTGCTAACATCGAAGAACACTACGAGTCGTACCCTGCGCGCAAAACAACCAACAACCAATCGTTGATTGGTTTGGGTAATATTGACTACGGTACACATGGTGCTGGTATGACGCAAAGTTGGGAAGGCGGTCAGCAGGAAACAATGGCAGCGACTATTATTAGCCAATCCGTGCCAGCGTTACTGTCTGAGTGCTTGATTATGTCAATCTCATTGAGTGTTACTAACCATGGACGCATCATGGGTGCTCAAGAAGTAATGACACCCAAAGGTGTGTTTTATGTCTTAACCAGTTCTGCGCAAGGTTTTGGTGATTTTGATCTGATTGGTAGTGGTATGTATCAAAAGTTCATCAACAAATTCATCAATGAAGTCATTTACGACGTAACCATGCAAAACGGTATCAGTATTAATTTGCATGGTGAGTTTACGGTAGGTGTTTCTGAGACTCGCATGCAGTTACAGTTAGATGGTCGTAATCCAGAAATGTATAATGCACCATCATTTACTGACAGTCTGTTCTCTCCAGTGGTGGGTAAAAGCTTGATGACGCTGGACACCTTGGCTAAAGACTTTACGGCGATGCAAGATGTATTGTCTACCAATTTCTCTCCTGTGAGTTACAACGCACAGCATGCAGTAGCACAACCCATACGCTTTGATCAACAACTCATTAACACAATGCAACCATTCAACGGAGCTGGCCTCAATGTCCCAGGTAACGCAACCAAATCATCTCTATAGTGCAATCTTGCACGCACTCAATGTTGATATTGTTAACAATGAGTGTTTTCGAGTAGCATTCGATAGCAGTGGTAAAGAACCGCTGGTCAGTCCCGAAGGCAAACAATGGCTGGTACCCACCAACACATATTTAGCCAATCCACAGTGGGATAAATACCTGCATTTTCATCCACTGTGCGAGAGTAGCTTACGCGGCGAATCCCAGTGTCAAAAGATGCTGAATCGTTTCATTAGTGTACGCATCACTCAGGTTATCCAGCACCAAATCAATACGTTGTTGGAAATCGGTGCTAACAACGCAATTCATAAAGACCTGAAAGGCAAGCGTCACGAAGCGTTAACCCACTTAGCTGATGTGAAAGATTCTACTGTGAACGCATGGGATTCTATCAAAAAGAAAATCACTGCTTTGGGTGATCATCGCCTATTCCGTCTTTATATCAAAAATGGCGGTAAATGGAATGACATTCAATATGCTCGCGTTGCTGTGGTGCGGTTTCCTTTCTACGAAGAATTGGTAAGCGATTCTGCAACGGTATTTGGCGTTAAGCTGAACAAGACCGATCGTGCTACCTTCATTAAAGTGATGGAGTACATTCTGCCTGGTTTGGATGACAGCAATACCTACAATCGTGGTAGCAGCGGTATGACAGCAGTTACTTTCCATGCATCGATGCTTGCCTTTGGTAACATTGCAATGACCCTGAATCGTACCAGCAAGTTGTTTGCTGCCTACTTTGAGGAAGGGTTGCGTATGGAAATGGATGTAAGCTGGATTGCTGATCTTGACAACATTGCTCAGTGGCGTGATGTCTACGGCAATTTTGATGAGTCTGTGGGTGAGGCTAAAGAAGGCGATGTCGTTGATTCTGCACGTAGTAGCTTCAATCCAAATCAACTTTCGGTACCAGTGTCTACAACACCACTTGCACCAACTCATCTGAGTAACAGTAATTTCCAACAACCCACTACTACTACAGTAGCTCCGGCGCCTACTGCAAAACCAGGCACTGGATTAGACATTGCAACGTTCTTTGGTAACTACAAGCCTGCGGCAGTGTTGATCAATAACCTTGAGCAAACACAAAAGCAGGGTAACCTGTTGGTTAACAACGGCATGCAAAATGGTTTGCCGATACAACAGCAAGCACCTGTGGTTGGTATTGGCGGTTTGCCTGTTAATCCCATCGTTTCTAATGGCTTCGCCTTTAATACTGGTGTACCCGCTATGAACATGGGTATGATGGGTATTATGGGTGGAATGCAAACTAGTCGTTTGTAATTGCGGCATAAACCCCTACTCTCACGAGTAGGGGTTTATTATCTCAGATTATTTACTTGTCTGTGTTTCTCGACTATCCGCTCTACCACTGTCAAATCAGGTACCAAGAAATACTTTAAATTGAGATCTGTTTGATTTGGATGAGTAAACCCACTGATACGCATAGAAAGCCAATGGAGTTCGATGGGTATTTTGTATTGTAGCATTAAACCGTACATATCCCCTTCGTATTTCTGCGCTTCTACATCTTCAACTGCGAACTGGCGTGTTGACGGATGTTTGCGTAGATAGTGCATGTGCATCTCAAGTTGATTACGAATGTCATCTGAGAAAAAGGTTTGATTGTTGTAAGAACGCGCGAGTGCATGTACTGGCTGAGCCATGGCAATGAATCTCTTGAATGGTGTATCTATAACATTAAAAGCATATATCATTAACCTGCACTGGTGTATTTCACTTCTTAGGAGTTACTGTGAACCAAACATTAAAACCATTAGCAGAAGTATTAAAACAAGTCTATCCAAATTACCATCCCGAGGTTGGGTTGGAAGAGGTCGGTGCTCCTGCACTGAGTCCTTTCTTTACTGCATGTTCGTCATCTCGTTTGCAAATGTTTTCATCACACCTAACCCAGCATTTATGGTTTAAAGGTGTGGAACCACCACGCTGCTTAACTGGTATCGAAAGGGAGTTTGCGCAAACTACCTTTGCATTAAAGATACCCGTAGACGCTACCATACTGGCAGTGATACCACGATACCCAATGATAGCAGGCGCAGACAGCATTCGTGAGAATCCTGAGTATGTGGTAATCTACGAAAACTTTGATACTAAAGAAGTAGGTTGCTTAGTATTACCGCGTCATCACTCTATACACAAAGACTTCGGTTTTCGGTATGTACCAGAGAACTACGATCTGATTGCTCCTAAACAAAGCATTAAGAAAGGAACTCGATTTGGTAGATCACCTGAGGTTGACGAGTTAGGGAACTATTGTTACGGCGGCGAGTTCAATGTTGCGTTTATGTCTATTCCTCAAATCGCTGAGGACGGCATTGTAATCTCTGAATCTGCGGCCAGTCGTCTAACGACTAAAGCGTTTGGTACTCGGGTTATTAAGTGGGGTAAGAAACATTTCCCATTGAACATCTACAGTAACGATCCGCGTATTTACAAACCATTCCCAGACATTGGCGATCTCATCAGGTCAGACGGTTTGTTGTTTGGTTTGCGTACGCATGACAATTCGTTAGCGCCGGTGGAGATGTTACCGGAAGCATTGATGGAGCTAGATCAGATTTATGACAAGCCTGTCTATGCTGAACCGGGTGCTCGTGTAATTGACGTTAAAGTGTGGTGTGAGCGCACGGGTAAACCTTTGACGCCGATTGGAATGGAAACGCAAGCAGACAAGTATGCTAACGCAGCGCATTTGTTCTACGAGCGTATCTTGGCTGAATACAACAAATTGCGTAAACACTGGGGTGAGAATCTTCGCATTACTCCAGAGTTCCATGATCTCGTTGTAAAGGCCATTGCAGACCAAGGTCTCCCAGGGCAGAATGAACGGGTCACAAAGACCTATCGCATGCAGCCGCTGGATGAGTATCGTGTTGAGATCACTTATGAATACGAACTCAAAGCAAATATCGGTTTCAAAATTAGTGGTCGCTATGGTGATGGTTCTAAGATAACAGGACGATATGGTTTTAATGCTAAAACTGATTTCCTGTTGCTGGACTCGTCCGTTTAATGAGTAATTGTTAAATGAAACTCTTCTAATTGCGGGAAACCTCCTGTTAAGCTTTACCTACTAAGTTGCATTGGAAACGATGTAATGGCCGAGCCTTGAAATTCGGGAATAGTAAAAATGGTAAAGATAAGGGCAACCCAGCACCGAAGTCCCTCTATGCGCTGTGTCTACGAGACACACCAGTGGGATGTGGCCAACGATCAAGGGCTTACCACCCTGTAGAACCCAAGTGGGAAGAAACGATGAGACTCCTAACGCCTTACAGCGAGGAGGAAGATATGATCTG
>SXGS01618564.1_pt1 | contig 14596 bp, 7 predicted proteins | sample 3174681 | NCBI WGS metagenome assembly SXGS01 (sample SAMN11356861, study PRJNA531348) | freshwater metagenome | isolation source: freshwater sample F1-80 | place: China: Fuxian Lake, Yuxi | collected 2017-12-25
ACCCAGGCTGCGTCCGGCGACTGGACGCTGTTCCTCGCTGACCTCGAATCCGGCGGTGCGCACCAACTCGTGGAATGGGCGCTCGAAATTTCCGGCTCTACCCAGCCCGCCATCGCGTGGGCGAACCCGGCGGACATCGTTTACGGCACGGCGCTGGGCGCGGCGCAATTGAACGCCGCCGTCACCTACGCCAGCACGAACGTGAACGGCTCGTTCAGCTACTCGCCGCCTGCCGGCACGATCCTGAACGCCGGCTCCGGCCAGACGCTCTCCGTCACGTTCACTCCGGCGGACACCGCGAGCTTCTTGCCCGTGAGCCGCTCGGTGACGCTCAACGTCCAGCAGGCGCCGCTCACGATCACCGCGACCAGCTTCACGAAACTCTTCGGCGAAGCGCTGCCGACGTTCACCGTCAGCTACGCGGGCTTCGTGCTTGGCCAGGGTCCGGCGAACCTCACCACCTTGCCAACCGTCACGACCACCGCCACTGCGGCGAGTCCGGTCGGCGGCTACGCGGTGGTGCCCGGCGGCGCGGTGGGCGTGAACTACGCGTTCAACTACGTCAACGGCACGCTCACGATCAACAAGGCCAGCACCACCGGAACCATCATCGCCTCGGCGAACCCGGCGCTGCCCGGCGTTGGTGTGACGTTCACGATGACCGTCAGCCCGGTTGCGCCCGGCGCGGGATCGCCCGACGGCACGGTGAACTTTCGCATCGACGGCAACATCGCCGGTTCCGGAACACTCTCGGGCGGCGTGGCGACCTTCACGATCAGCACGCTCGCGCTCGGCTCGCACACGGTCGTTGCCGAATACGCCGGCAGCGGGAACTTCAACGGCACTTCCGCCACGCTCTCGCCGGACCTCGTCATCAACACACCGCCTGTCGCGAGCGCCGACACGATCGAGCGTTACCCGACGCAGGGCGTGAAGGTGCGCCTGAGCACGCTGCTCGGGAACGACAACGACGCCGATGGCGACACGTTGAACATCATCGTCGCTGCCACCAGCGCGAACGGCGGCACGGTGACGGTCAACGGCGACTGGGTTTACTACACGCCTACCGGCGGATTCACGGCGGCGGATTCGTTCACCTACACGATCAACGACGGACGCGGCGGCAGCGCCGTGGGCACGGTCAACGTGGCGATCAAGGTGGATGTCGATCCCGGCCAGAACCTGGTCATCACCGATCTCGGCGGCGGCTCGATGCGCATCCGTGGCAGTGGCATTCCCGGTCGGACGTATCGCCTGCAATTCACCGACACGCTCAGTCCCGCCGCGTGGGCGAACCTGCCCGGCGCCAGCGTGACGGCCGATGCGAGCGGCGCGTTTGAGTTCACGGACAACAGCGGCTCCGCGTCGCGGTATTACCGGTCGGTGTTCCCGTAGCGCAGCCGTGACAGTTTGAGGTTTGTTTGAGGCCCCGGTGGTAGAGGAACCACTGGGGCCTTTGTTTTGGATTTCGGAGTGTGGATTGCCGTTTGCGGATTGAACCAAAACACACCCGCCCACCCGTTCTCCATTCCGCGCTCCGAAATCCGCGATCGCCCTTACATCCCGCCGCGCTGGCGGGCTGCTTCGTAGAGGAACACGGCGGCGGCATTCGCCACGTTCAGCGAGTCCACGCCGTTGGCCATCGGGATGGCTACCGCCTCGTCGCACGCAGCGAGCACGGCCGGGGAGAGACCGAGTCCCTCGCTCCCGAGCACAACGCAGCAATCCTGAGTTAGGTCGCAACGGCCCAGTGTCTTCTCGCGCGAACCGCCGTGCGCCGCGATGCAGCGCACGCCGCGGCTGCGGAGATACCCGAGCGTTTCCACCAACGAGGGCGGCTCGATCACGGCCATCTTGAATATCGCCCCCATCGAGTTCCGCACCGCACGGCGCATGTAGGGCGACGCGCACGTCTCGCCGGCGATGAGGAGGTGAACGCCAAAGGCCGTGCAGTTCCGCACGATGACGCCGAGGTTTTCCGCGTCCGCCAGTCCGTCGAGCGCGAGGAACAGCCGTGGGCTGGGCGCGGTCGCCAGCACGTCATCGAGCGCGGGGGGCGTCGGGAATTGCGCGACCGCCATGAGGCCTTGATACAAGGTGAAGCCGACGATCTGCTCCATCTGATCCTTCGGCGCGAGGTAAATGGGGATGTTCTCCGGCCGCGCCTCGAAGAGCGGTGCCAGGTCGGGCAGCCAGCGTTCGAGCATCAGCGCGGATTGAATCGTGAACGGCGCTTCCAGGAGGCGGCGCACGACCTTGTCGCCCTCGGCCACGAAGATGCGTTGCAGCACGTGGTCATGGTGCCGGCGCATCGTCCGGTAAGGAGCCAACTCGGGGAGATCGAGCGAATCGACATGTCGAATCTGGAACATCGCGGGCAGGACTGTCGGACGCGGCCGGCGCGCGTGGCAATGCCGAATGTGACGGCCGGGCCGGGTCCACTCAACGAACGGGACGGCGGCGCAAGAGGATGAGCATCCCCGCCACCAGCAGTGCGCCGACGGTCCAGATGCCGGCTTGCGGAGACTCGGGGGCGACTTGGAGCGTAGCCGCACCGAGAGCCGGCCCGGCGAAGAGACCGATGCCGATGAGGGCTTCGTGAAAGCCGCCGTGCTCGCCCTTCGCGTCGCCGGCGTCCATCGAGTAGAAGAGCGAGGAGTAATAGATGAGGCCGACAGAAAGCCCGAAGACGAGTTGCGCGACAACCATCACCGCGAGGTTCTGCACGAGCAGGATGGCCCCGTAGCTGGCGACCATCAGCACGTAGGCACCGATGAGCCACGCGAAGCGATAGTGCCAACCCGTCCACAGCCACAGCACCACAAACGCGCCGAACCGCGCGAACATCCACACGGACGCAACGAAGCCGGCCTGCGCGGTGGTGAGATTCAACTGCCCGGCGATCTGTGGAATCATCGGCACGAGCGTGTTCATGGCGATGTAGGCGAAGGGATTCGCGATCCACGCGAGGTGCAGGAAGCCTTTCGCGACGCGCGGCGAGACTCCGCCTTCGGGATGGTGCGCGGCGGCGGCGGCCGGTTCTTCACGACGCGACGCAGGCAGCGTCTTCGCGTGACGATGGAGCCAGAAGGTGAGGATCAATTGCGCAACGTGGAGTGCGGCGGGGAACCAGAACAAGCTGCGCGGCCCGAGCGCGTCGATGATCGCGCCGCCGAAGAAATACGCGAGCGCCGCGCCAGATGCCCAGACGACGTTGTAGATGCCGACCATGCGGGCGGTGGCGGTGCGATCGTTGCCGACCTCGCTGGTCATGGCTTCGAGCACGGGCCAGGTGAAACAGATGCCGAGGCTCCACAGGACAACCACGCCGATTTGCCCCGCGAGCGAAGTCAGGAACGCGCCCGCACCGAGCGCCACGGCGAGGGTGCCGAAGCCGAGATAGAGCGCGGTGAAATAGCCGCGACGTTGCGCGAAGCCGCCCGCGAACCACGAGGCGAAGACGTAGATGAATCCGTTCAGCGCGGCGAAGGCGAGGTTTTCCTTGTTCCCGAAACCGAACTCGGTGCGGAGGTGAAAGAAGATGTAATTGAAGTACGCGATGCACCCGCAGATGTTCAGGAACTCGAGAACGAAACAGCCGGCCTTCAGCGTACCCATGTGCGGTTCAGCAGTGCGCGGAGATTTCTTCGACGGCCTTCAGGCAGTACCACTTCACGGCATTGGTCATCGGCGGCTGGAGCGTGTCGAGGTCCGCCGCGTCGCACCAGCGGATGTCGTGATGCTCCTCGGCGGCGAGCGCCATCCGGCCGCCCTTGGGCCGCGCCCAGTAGATCATCCCGATGTGTTCGTGCGTGTCGTTGATGCGGTGGATGTCGAGAAAGCGCGGGCCGATGAGCGCGCGTGTGCCGGGCTCGGTGGCGGGCGGACGTTCGCCGAGAAGTTCAACCTCGAAGCCGCTTTCCTCACGAGCTTCGCGGAGGGCGGCCTGCTCGGGATCTTCGTCGAGCTCGATGTGGCCGCCGAGTGGGAGCCATTTGTTCAGCTTGCGATGATGGATCAGCAGCACCTTCGATTCGTGAACAACGAAGATGGCCACCGTGAAATCGATCTTCTCATGAATGTGCGCCATGCGGGCGCGAGTGAAGCAGGCCGGCGGAGGTTGAACAGGAATTTTCGCGGAACGGCCCGTGTGAAACGTTGCGTCCGCAGCCCATATGCCGAACCTTTCTGCATCGTTGGCGGAGAGTCCCGAAAGATTTGTCGAAATCGTTCCCGATCCGGCTTGAGCCGGATCCATGCAACAGACGGCGAACCTGCCGGTTCGCCAGGCGCCCGGACGACGGGAGGTGTCGGTTTCAATGGACGTTGGCTTACCTCGTGCAACCCGGCATCACGGCAGCGATGTGCCACCAGGTTGTGGCGATTACGAGGGCCCCAATCGGACTGCCTGCTCACGCCAGCAACGTCTAATGCTGCGAGAGGACGGGCTCGACGGGTTGTGTCGTGGTCTTGGGCGGTGGAGCTTGCGGCGGGGAGGGAGCAGATTTGGTCGCAGAGTCCACCTGCGCGACCGCTACTGTCACGGCGGCGGGCGCGGCCTCCTTGACGCCTTCCGACGGCTCGAAGGTCACCGGCGGCGGGGCTTTCATCGTGAGGGTCACCATCTGTCCGCTCGGGGTTGTGTGCGCGAGGATCACCGTGCCTTCGAGCAGGAGGATGCGTGGCTTGGTCGAGTTGGGGCGCGCGTTGAAGTTGCCCTTCGTTCCGCGAATTCCCGCCACGCCCGTCGGCATCTTGATCTCGTAGCGCGAGGCCTTGGAGAGCTTGTTCACGTTGAAATACATTTCGCCGTCGGGCAGTTCCAGCTGGACCTCCACCTTCGTGTCCGCGCCGGTGTTGATGAGCTTCAAGGAATCCAGACTGAGCGTGGAACTCTCGGCCACGCGCACCACCCCGGCGCTGCGGCCCAGGAACAGATCGACGGTAGAATTCGTGGCGGTGATCACCGTCGTCCCGGAGAACAAAACGGTGCCGACCTTCAGGGGCATCACCGGCCCGCCATTCGTGGACCACACCGCGGAACCGGTCATTGCCCGAACTTCCGCGCGGCCGGGCGTTGTCCGCTCCGTCGTCGCCGCGCTTGCGGAAGCCGCATCAGCCAGCCACGCCCACGCCACAAGCGCGGCGAACCACGCGACAGCGACGCGATGCGGGTGGGAGTGATTCGTTGTTTTCAGGTTCATGGCTGCGCTTCTGACGGCATCGCCCGGGTGATGCGCGACGTTAGAATTCCCGAACTGCCTGTCAACGGAATAGGTTGCGCCGGGGCCGGAATGTGCGTTCAGGCGCGTGGCAAGAATAACCGCTTGCCTCACTCGTCCGAGTTGGAATGATTGGCCGCCTCATGACTCACCTGTCGAACCAACCGCTCCGTCGCGCCATGAATTCCATCCGCCGCTTCCTCGCGCCACTCCTCGCCCTCGCCGCCGTCCTCGCGCCCCGCGACGCCACGGCGCAACCGACGAACGCCTTCGAGTTCCGCGACGGCGATCGCGTCGTGATGGTGGGCGACACGTTGATCGAGCGCGAGCGCGACCATGGGATCATCGAACACCTCGCCACCACGCAGTTCCCCGACCGGCACGTCACCTTCCGCAATCTCGGCTGGAGCGCCGACACGCCGCAGGGCCAGTCCCGCGTCAGCTTCGATCACAGCAAGCCCGCCAGCGTCTGGTTCCAGCAACTCACCAACTCCATCGCGCAGCTCAAGCCCAGCGTCGTCCTCCTCGGCTACGGCATGGCGAATTCCTTTCAGGGGGAAACCGCGCTGCCTTCGTTCATCGCCGACCTCACGAAGCTCATGGACGCCGTCCAGCACAACGCCGGCACGAACGCCCTGCGCTGGATCATCCTCGGCCCGGTGCCGCACGAGCCGATGCCCGCGCCGTTGCCCGATCCGGCAAAGCACAACGCCCAGCTCGCCGCCTACTCGAAGGGCTTGCGCGAACTGGCAACGCAACGGCAGGCGAACTTCGTGAATCTCTACGACCCGCTCCTCGCGCACATGACCAGCACCAACGGCGTCAAGGTGCCGCTCACCGACAACGGCATTCATCTCAACGCCCAGGGTTATCGCCTCGCCGCGAACGCCGTCAGTGAAGGGCTCGGCTGGAAGCGACGTTTCTGGCGTTACTCGATCACGCCCGGCGGCAAGATCCGCCAGGGCAGCAGCGGCGCGGAAGCCACCGACATCCAGATGACCGAGGAACAACTCAGCCTTCTCTTCAAGCTCGACCGCCTCGAACTCCCGCCCTGGCTAGAGGGCGAGATGCCATCGATTCTCGCGCGCCTGTCGAACCGCTTTCAAATTCTCGGCCTCAAGGACGGCGCGTATGACGTCCTGATCGACGGGCAGTATGTGCAGACGATTTACCCAACCAACATGAACAACGGCATCATCTTTACTGCCGGCCCCATTCTCGCGCAGGCCGAGGAACTGCGACAGGTCATCCTCAAGAAGAACGAACTCTTCTTCCATCGCTGGCGTCCGCAGAACACGACGTACCTCACCGGCTTCCGCAGCTACGAGCAGGGCCAGAATGCGAAGGAACTTCCCCAGTTCGAGCCGCTCATCGAAGCACAGGAGAAGAAGATCGCCGCGCTGCGCTCTCCGCGCGCGCACAAGTTTGAAGTGACGAAGAACACCGGCGCGACCCGCACCGCCGCGCCCTTGGTGAAGAAGACGGCTCCGCGCCCCATCGATCTCACGCCCATGCCGCATCCGAAGTTCGATGTCGATGCGAACCTCGAGATCTCCCTCTACGCCGAGAACCCGCTGCTCGCGAAGCCGATTCACATGAACTTCGACGAACGCGGCCGCCTCTGGGTCGCCAGCAGCGAGGTCTATCCGCAAATCAAACCCGGCCAGCCACAGACGGACAAAATCATCATCCTCGAAGACGCCGACGGCGACGGCAAAGCCGAGAAGTCCACCCTCTTCGCCGATGGCCTGCTGATCCCCACAGGCATCCTGCCCGGCGACGGCGGCGCCTACATCGGCGCGAGCACCGAGTTGCTCCACATGAAGGACACTGACGGCGACGGCATGGCCGATCAGCGGCGCGTCGTGCTCGGCGCGTTCGGCACCGAGGACACCCATCACATCCTGCACACGCTCCGCTGGGGCCAGGATGGTCAGCTCTACATGAACCAGAGCATTTACATCCACACGCACGCCGAAACACCCCACGGCGTCGTCCGCCTGAACAGCGGCGGCATCCTGAACCTCCGGGTGCCCACGATGGAACTCGGCGTTCACATGAAGGGCATCGTGAATTCCTGGGGTCACGTCTTCGATGACTTCGGCCAGAGCTTCGCCACCGACGGCGCGAGCGCGGGCGACAACGGCCTCGGCGGGCTCTTCCACATCGTGCCGCAGGCGATGTACTTCACCTACGCCGGCGCGCGGCGCATCCTCGAAAGCGCCAGCCCCGGTTCCTACCCGAAGTTCGCCAGCCTCGAATACATCCGCAGTTCCCACTTCCCGGACGACTGGCAGGGCGGCTTCGTCACCTGCGATTTCCGCGCGCATCGCATCGTGCGCTTCGGCATCGATGACAAGGGTTCCTCCTTCGTCACACGCGAAATGCCCGACCTCGTCCGCACCAAGGACGTCGCCTTCCGCCCCATCGACATCAAGCTCGGGCCCGACGGCGCGCTCTACATCGCCGACTGGTCGAACCCGATCATCCAGCACGGCGAAGTCGATTTCCGCGACCCGCGCCGCGATCAGGAACACGGCCGCATCTGGCGCGTCACCTACAAGGGCCGCAAAACCGTCCCGAACCAGCGGCTCGAAACCGCCGCCAACGGCCGCCTCCTGAACAACCTCGCGTCGCCCGAGCTCTTCGTGAAGGAACAAAGCCGCCGCCTGCTCAAAGAAAAGGGCGCGGCCATCCTCCCCGAACTCAAGGCGTGGACCGCCCGCCAGACCGCAGAACCACAGCTCCTCGAAGCTCTCTGGCTGCACCAGGCCATCGACAACGTCGAGCCGCAGCTCCTCGAAAAACTGCTCACCGCGCAGGACGGCAAAGTCCGCTCCGCCGCCGTCCGTGTCCTCGCCCTCTGGCAGGAACGCCTCCCCGCGAGCGCCCCGTGGCAGGGCTGGTCCCCTGCCCCGCTCCCGCTCGCCCGCGCCGAGATTTCCACCCTGCGCACCCTCGAACTCCTCGCGCCGCGCATCGCCGATGAACATCCGCGCGTCCGCCTCGAAGCCCTTCGCGCGCTTGCCCGCATTCCGACTGCGCGCGCCGCCGAGCTTGCCCTCAGCGTTCTCGACAAGCCGCTCGATCCGAAAATCGACTACGCCCTCTGGCTCACCATCAACGACCTCGCCGAGCCGTGGCTGGCAGCGCTCAAGTCCGGCGCGTGGAAAATCGCTGGCCGCGAGAAGCAGCTCGAGTTCGGCCTGAAAGCCGTCCAGCCCGCCCAGGCCAGCGCCGTGCTCGGCCAGCTCATCGGCGAACAACCGCTGCCCAAGGACGGCTCCGGCCCGTGGATCGACATCATCGGCCAGGCCGGCACCGCCAAGGAACTCCGTCGCCTCCTCGATCAAGTTCTCGCCAACGGCTTCGATGACGCCGCGACCGCGCGCGCGCTCGCCGCGTTGAACCAGGCCGCGCGCCTTCGCAACCTTCGCCCCGAGAGTGGCACTTCGCAGGCCGGCTCGCTGCTCACCCACACGAACGAAGCCGTCCGCCTCGAAACCGCCCGCCTCGTCGGCGCATGGAAGAACGCCGGGAAATTCCTCGGCGATCTCGCGAAGCTCGCCGGAGCCTCCACCTCGACTCCCGCCCTGCGCGAAGCCGCGTTTGCCTCGCTGCGCGAGATCGGCGGCCAGGGCGTCATCGACAGCCTCACGCCGCTGACCACGAAGGAAACCGCCTCCGAGATCCGCCGCCCCGCCGTCATCGCCCTCGCGGGCCTGAGCTTCGAGTCCGCCGCTGGCGCGCAATCCGCCGCTGATGACTCCGCGCGCCGCAACCGTCCGAACGCCGCCGAGCTTCGCACCCAGGCCGCCGCCCGCCGCACCGAGGCCGACAAGTCCATGGGCCTCGCCGTCGCCGCGCTCCTCGACGCACCGTCCGAAGCCGATGCGCTCGCGCTCTGGCGACCCTTGCTCAACTTGAAAGGCGCAGCATCCGCCTTCGCCCGCACGCTGCCGAAGTCCGGCATCCCGCAGCCCGTCGCCAAGGCCGGCCTTCGCGCCGCGCGCGAAGGCGGGCGCAACGAACCCGACTTGATCCTCGCCATCACCCGCGGTGGCGGGCTCGACGAAGGCGAAGTCACGCTCACCGACGCCGAGGTCAAACAGCTCGTCGCCGACATCGCGACCAAGGGCGACCCCGCGCGCGGCGAGATCATTTACCGGAAGAAGGAACTCTCCTGCGTCGCCTGCCACGCCATCGGCGGTGCCGGCGGCAAAGTCGGCCCGGACATGACCAGCATCGGTGCCAGTGCGCCGGTCGATTACCTCATCGAGTCCGTCTGGTTCCCGAACAAGAAGATCAAGGAAGGCTACCACGCCGTGTCCGTTGAAACGAAGGACAGCGAGGAATACTCCGGCGTGCTCGTGCTCGACGGCACGCAGACGCTCACGTTGCGCGACGCCACCGGGAAGGAGATCAGCATTCCCAAGAACAACGTCGCCGAGCGCCGCACCGGCACGCTCTCGCTGATGCCGGCCGGATTGCTCGACGCCCTGAGCGGACAGGATCGCGTGGACCTCTTCCGTTTCCTCAGCGAGCTCGGCAAGCCGGGACCGTTCGACGCCACCAAGGGCTCCACCGCCCGCACCTGGCGCGTGCGTTACGGCCAGCACACCGACGAACAGGTGGGCGAAGAAAAAATGGTGAAGGCCGACGTGACGAAGGGTCCCTGGACGCCGCTCTACGCGAACGTCGATGGCCGGTTCCCCGGCGAGCGGCTGGGCGATCTGTTCCCGCACGCCGGTTACGCGCGCGCCACCATCACCGCTTTCTACGCCGCCGCCCGGCTGCAACTCGAACGCGCCGGCAAGGTGACGCTCAAGCTGACCGGCGCCGACACCTCGCCGCTCTGGATCAACGGCGAATCCCGCCAACCCGGCGCTCAACAAACCGTCGACCTGCCCGCCGGCCTGCACACCATCACCGTCCGTATCGACCCGAAGAGCCCGCCCGCCGCCCTGCGCGTCGAAGCCTCCGAGGGAACGTTCCTGAACAATTAGGCACAGGCTCAACTGGAACGATCCGGTTGAGTTTCGGGCAGACCGGGCCCCCGGCCCGTTCTGCCCGGCGTCTGTCCCCCAGTCGTGCGCGCGACGGGCGCTACCTTTGCAGCTTCGCCATGTCCCGATTTCTTTGTCTCACACACTTTTCGTCGCACCGGTCCTGAGTCACGAGCCGTGACGTTTCCGCCTGTCGCCGGTCCAATCCGCGAACCCAGCCCTCCGACGTTCGCCACCAGTCGTTTCGATAGTGTGCAACTTTCCGACGACAGTGGAGTTGGATGAATGTCACCGGGTCGTTGTTTTCCCTGCGTTCTGCATTCTTGCGTCGATGGGCTTGCCGGCGCGGGAGAATCGTTGAATCTCGGCTTGCGGGATGCGGTCAGGTGTTGGTGAACCCATGATTTGTTCCGGATGAAGAATTGCCTCGTTGCAACGCTGGTACTCGGCGCGGCCGTGTGGTGCGGCTGCACGCGGTCGCATTACCGTCGCTCAGCGGACCGGGAGGCGGCAGCGATCATCGCGGATAAATCCCAGGCGGTCCCGAACATGGACCGGAAGTTCACCATCGAGACGACGAATGAGTTCGCGCTCGCGAGCCTGCGTGTCGCGACGAACTCGGTCGAGTTTCTCGGAGCGGAAGGAGCCGCAGAGCTTGGCGCCCGCACGCTCCCGTTGGAGGAGGCGTTGAGCATCGCGGTAAAGTTCAGCCGCACGTACCAGAATCGTAAGGAGCAGCTTTATCTCAACGCGCTCTCCCTGACGCTGGCGCGGAACCAGTTCACGCCGCTCTTCTCCGGCCGGGCGCAGGCCGCGTATCAAACCACGACCGAGGAAGTGCGCGTGGTGGTGGATGCCATCACTGGAGAACCGCGCGTGCTGGCCGCCGAGGACGCGCTGCTGGTGGAACAGACGCGCATCACGGAAAAGAATCAGCTCGGCGCGAACGTGCTGCTCCAGACGGGCGCGCGCATCTCCGCGTCGTTCACGACGGACTTCCTCCGATATCTCACGGGCGACCCGCGCGCGTTCACGAGCTCGCAACTCGGAGCCACCGTCGTGCAGCCGCTCTGGCGTGGCCGCGGTTACAAGGTGACGATGGAGAACCTGACCCAGTCCGAGCGCAACATGCTCTACGCGCTTCGCGAGTTCACCCGCTACCGGAAAGAATTCAGCGTCCAGATCGCCACGGCCTTCTACAACGTCCTTCAGAACCGGGACACCGTGCTGAACAACTGGCTCGGCCTGCAAAGCTTCCGCAAGAACGCGGAGCGCAGCCGCGCCTTCGTTCAGGAAGGTCGCACGAAACTCTCCGAACTCGGCCGGCTGGAGCAGGAGGAACTGGCTTCCGAAGCAGCGTGGATCAACGCGATCCGCAGCTACAAGCAGAGTCTGGACACGTTCAAACTTCAGATCGGTCTTCCGATTGGATACAACATCGTCCTCGACACCGGCGACCTCGACGCGCTCCGGATTTTGCATCCGACCATCAAAATGGACGACGCCATCGGGCTGGCGCTGACCATGCGGCTCGATTACCAGACGACACGCGACACGCGCGACGACGCCGTGCGAAAAGTCGAGGTCGCGGCGGACGCGCTCAAGGCTCAGGTGGATCTCGTCGCCTCCGCCGGCATCAACAGCGGTCCCGGCCTCGGACGGGGCTTAGTGCTGCCTGATCCGGAACGCTATCGCTGGGACGCCGGCCTCAACGTGGATCTGCCCTTCGAGCGAACCGCCCAACGCAACGCCTATCGCACATCGCTCATCACGGCGAAGCAGGCCGAGCGGGACTTCATTAACCTCGAAGACAACATCAAGCTCCAGGTGCGCGAAGGCTGGCGCGCACTTGATCAGGCGCGACGCAATTACGAGATCAGCGAGCTGCGGGTGAAACTGAGCGAGCGTCGGGTGGAAGAGCAGGATCTGCTTTCCGAAGTCGGCCGCGGCGTGGCGAAGGATCAGGTGGACGCCCAGAACGATCTGGTGAGCGCGAAGAATCAGCGCACCCAGGCCCTCGTGGCGCACACCGTCTTCCGGCTGCAGTTCTGGAACAGCCTTGGGATTCTCTACATCAAGGAAAACGGACGTTGGGAGGAAGTTTCCCCAGCCGGAAAGTGACGCCATGTTCAAATTCATCTTCAAACTCCCGCGCTGGCTTCAGGTGCTGGCTGTCGTCGCCGTTCTCGCGGCCGCGTGGTTCCTCGTTCGCCCCGGTGCCGCGCCTTCCAACGGGACGACTTTTTCGGCGCGGCGTGGTGATCTCGTCATAAGCGTACTCGAGGGCGGCAGCGTCGAGGCGCTCGAATCGCAGGACATCAAGTGCGAGGTCCGGGGCTATCAAGGCGTGAAGATCCTGAAGATCGTCGACGAGGGGTACCAAGTGACAGAGGACGACGTGAAGACGAACAAGGTTCTGGTGGAACTGGATTCTTCCGAGCTGAAGAAGCAGCTCACCCAGCAGGACATCCAGTTCGAGTCCACCGCCGCCTCGCTAACCGAGGCGCGGCAGGCCTACGACATTCAACTGAACCAGAACTTCAGCGACATCAAGGCGGCGGAACAGAAGGCGAAGTTCGCGCGGATGGATTTTGAGAAGTTCATGGGCGACAAGGCGGCTCGTGAAATCTCGCAACTGCTCGGCATCGACGTCGTCCTTGCTCCGTCCACCGCAGCCACGAAGAACAGCCCACCTCTCTCGCCGGGCGAAACTGGAACCAATCAACCTCACTACGCCAACGTCACGTTTCCGTCTTCCAGCGTGGTGATTGATTTCGCGAAGTACGCTGACGTGGAAGTCCTCGGCGACGGCGAGGCCAAGCAAAAGCTCCGCAAGCTGGAGGATGAATTGCAGGTCGCGCAGAAAAGCATCGCACAATCGATCACCAAGCTGGAAGGCACTCGCCGGCTCCACGAAAAGGGCTTCCTCTCGAAGGTCGAGCTCCAGACCGACGAATACGTTCTCGAGAACGACAAGCTCAAGCTCGCCACCGCCGAGACCGCACGTTCGCTCTTCCTGAAGTACGAATTCATCAAGTCCGGGGAGGAGTTCCTGGGCAAATTCATCGAGGCGGTGAACGAACTCGGACGCGCACGCAAGGCAGCCGTGTCCAAGCTCGCGCAAGCGGACGCAAAGGTAAAAGCGGCAGACGGACGCTACAACCTTGAAGCGCGCCAGCGCGACGACATCAAGGCGCAGATCGAGAAGTGTTCAGTGCGCGCACGACGTCCGGGGCTGGTCGTCTATGGCGGTAGTTCCACGCGCTTCTATTACGGCGAAGAACCGATTCGCGAAGGCGCGCTTGTGCGAGAGCAGCAGCCGATCATCACCATCCCGGACATGTCGAAAATGATCGTCAAGGTCCGCATCCACGAGACCTACATCAAAAAGATTCGCAAGGGCCAGTTGGTGCGCATCACCGCCGACGCGTTTCCGGACAAGACGCTGGAGGGCGAGGTCACGAAGGTCGGCGTGCTGCCCGATTCGCAGATGCGCTGGACCGATCCGGACAACAAGGTTTACCTCACGACCATCACCATCAACAAGGTGGCGGACTGGCTGAAACCCGGCATGACCGCGCGGTCGGAGATTCTCATCAAGACCGTGCCGGATGTCGTTCAGGTGCCGATTCAGGCGGTGACGCCGATCGGCGGCAAACAGTTCTGCTTCGTCGCCACTGGCAGCGGACAGGAGAAGCGCGAAGTCGAAACCGGCGAGTTCAACGACGAGTTCATCGAGATCAAGAAGGGCATCGCGAGCGGCGAGAGTGTTTGTCTCCGCGCGCCACCCGGCACGGTGAAGGACTCCGGGGCCAGGGAAGGCAAGCCCGACGAGCCCGCGAAGGCGAAGAACGGAAGCACCGCCACCGCCGCTCCCGCCGCTGCTTCCGGGAAACTTTGATTCTTCCGCCGCCGCCCATGCCGCCCGCTCCCATCGTCCGACTCGACAACGTCCGGAAGACCTACCAGATGGGCCCCGTGACGGTCGAAGCATTGCGCGGTGTGTCGCTCGAGATTCATGCCGGCGAATACCTCAGCATCATGGGGCCGTCCGGATGCGGCAAATCCACCTTGCTCAACCTGCTTGGCTGCCTCGACCGACCGACCGCCGGGCGTTACCTGCTCGGCACCGAGGATGTCTCGGGGATGGACGACGACTCGCTGTCCGCCGTTCGCGGAGCGCGGCTCGGGTTCATTTTTCAGTCGTATCACCTCATCCAACAGCTCTCCGTCGTGGAGAACATCGAGATCCCGCTCTACTATCAGGGCATCTCCGAAGCGGAAGGCCGCGAGCGTGCCGTCGCCCTCGCCACGCGCGTGGGCCTTGAGCATCGATTGGATCACAAACCGTTCGAACTCTCCGGCGGC
>SXGS01223068.1_pt1 | contig 14593 bp, 12 predicted proteins | sample 3174681 | NCBI WGS metagenome assembly SXGS01 (sample SAMN11356861, study PRJNA531348) | freshwater metagenome | isolation source: freshwater sample F1-80 | place: China: Fuxian Lake, Yuxi | collected 2017-12-25
GGCCGAACTACTGGAAGCCGGAGCCGAAAATCAAGGCGCTCCTGCTTGCGCGGTAGGCCGGTTCACTCAAGACTGACGTAAGGCTGCCGCCGCGGGCAAGCCTGCGGCCTCTTGCAGCGGCCTTGCAAGTCGGCGCGCCTGCCGCCGCGCCGAGGTAGCCGCTTCGCCGCCCTCGGGCGGGCACGGCGCAAACAAAAAATCAGTGCGCCGTATGGTTCGACAGCAATGTCATGGCTGGCGCTCGCCTGAACATCATCTGTCAGCGCGCCGAGCCAAAAAATGCCATTATTTGTTGATTAATGAAAATAAACGAAACTAAATAAAAATAAATGATAATATTTATCAAATAAATTTTTCCCCAAAGTGCCGTCGCCAATACCGCAACCATCAACATTAGCCAACATTACCCGTTAAGAAAGGCATCAGTCCAGTCCGGCCGGACAACGGTGCGCGCCTTGAGCCGGGATGATGCCGAAGCATGGCGCTCGTGACTTCACTCTCTACTGATTGAGAACCCTATCCGTGACCGAAAAGAGTTACTGCACGACCGCAGAGGCGGCAAAGCTGTTGGGCACTTCGATTCGAACCGCCCAGCTGTGGGTTGAATCCGGGCAACTGGAGGCCTGGAAGACCGAAGGGGGGCATCGGCGGATTGCCAGGTCCTCGATCGAACGGCTGTTAAGGCGGGGGCCGGTACCCGGCGCGTCGCGCGGAGCGGCCCGGGCCACGGCGCCGGCCGCCGGGTCGAAGTTCCGGATTTTGGTGGTGGATGACGATACGAAAATTCTGCACCTGTTCGAGCGGCAGATAGCCGCCTGGGAACTTGATCTCGAGATGGCCACCGCCAGCGACGGCTATGAGGCTTTGGTCATGTTGGGCAGCAATCGCCCCGATTTGCTCATCGCCGATTTGCACATGCCGCATGTGAACGGCTTCAAAATGCTCCAGACCATCCTGACGATTCCGCAACTGTCTGAAATGCCGGTGCTGGTTGTGAGCGGGCTCAGCCCGGCGCAAATCAGGGCGGAGGGGAACCTTCCGGCTGCGGTACCGGTCCTGCCCAAGCCGGTTCAGTTTGACGAAGTCAGAAGTTACGTCGAGCCCTTGCTGCTCCGCTGGCGATCCCTGTCGCAGGACGGCGCAAGCGTTCTGATCGTTGACGATGATCCTGCTCTGCGCAAGCTGATTCGCTCCTCGGTTGGGCCCGACTACAAGGTGGCCGAATGTGCGGACGGCATGACGGCCATGCGCATGATCAACCAGCAAGCGCCGGACGTCGTCCTGCTCGATGTGATGCTCGAGCATGAACCGAGTGGATTGCAGGTGCTCGAAATGATCCGCGCACAGTCCACCACCAAAGATTTGCCCGTGATCCTCCTGTCCGGCCTGCTGCGGCCCGCCGACCGGCAGGCCGGCCTCATGCGCGGTGCCTCGGCTTACGTGACCAAGCCGTTTAGCCCGCTCGAACTTCATCAAACTTTGAGAAAGCTGCTGGCATGACATCACCTGAATCGAAAATGCCGCTGCTGGGGGCTTTGATCGACACTGGTCGGTTCGGCGCGATTGGTGCGGCAGCCATGCAGGATCAACTGCTGCGCTACGCGGCCGACTTGCGCACCGTTCTGAATCAGCGGGACAGGCTTGAGGTGCAGCAACGCGACATTGTGCAGTTCTACACTGCCATGATCGGCAACCAGGCGGCCATGCACGAGCTGATTGGCTCCTCGCCGGTGCCCTACCTGATGACCAACAGTGCCGGGGTGATCGAGGTGGCAAACGACGCCGCTGCCCAACTGCTGCCAGGGACGACCCTGCGCGGCGTGCTGCTGGAGTCGCTTCTCGCTTCGCAGTCGGCGCCGGTGCTCAATTCGATCAAGAGCCAGCTCAATGCGGGGGCGGATTTTCAGGGTGATGCGGGCATCCGGCTCCTGTGCCGCGCGGCTGGCAGCCCGGCGCAGCACTTCCAGGTGCTGGCGACGCCATTTCCGGTGCGTGTCGAGGGGCAATTGCAGTGCATTCACTGGCGTCTGGAGATCGCGCCGGATGAGCAGGCCGGGGATGCCGCCAGTCATAGCGATGTCGACAGTGGTGGCCTGTACGATGCGCTCACCCGAATGCCCGGCGTGGCGCTGCTGCAGGATCGCGTGCAGCAACTTATCGTGAACAGCCGGCATCGGAACGAAACTTTCAACGTCCTGCTGGTCCACATCGACGCGTATCCGCGCTTGCTTGCCGAGCAAGGGTCGGAGCAGGCGAACCTGGCGTTGTGCGAAGTTGCCAGCCGCCTGCTTGGCTGCGTGGCGGAAATCGACAGCGTTTGCCGCTTCGTTGAAGACCAGTTCGTCATTCTGGCACCGGAAACCGGGAGTGGCCACAGCCGCATGGAGACGCTGGCTGGCCGGATCATCGAGGCCATGGCGAGCCCCGTCGCGGTGTCGGGCAACCGGCAGGTACTTGGCGTCAGTTTGGGCGGGGCGAGGTTCCCGGAGCATGGCGAGCGCTGGAACCAGTTGGCGGCGCATGCGCGTGCCGCCGCCAGAAGCGCCTGTGCACAAGGCGGCGGGCGGCTCGTGATGGCGGGCGGCTCGTGATCGATGTTGAGGCGCCGGTTCCTGAGTCGCCCGGCAAGCCCTCTCCTCACTGATCTCCCCGATCATGTCTGCGCGCCGCTTGCCGACGTTCTTTGACCGCACGGTGGTGTACACGGCTGTGCTGCAGGCGGCCCTGCTGCTGGCCCTGATGGTGACGCTGCTGCAAATGTTCTCCGGCTATCTGGCGGAAAACGCCAGGAGCGAAGTACGTGCGCTTGCGGCAGCTCTGGCGTCACAGCTTGGCGAGCCGGTCGCCCAGGGGCAATCGGAGCAGATTGATACGCTGTTGGTTGCCGCATTGTTGCGCGACAGCGTTTCCGAGGTGCGCATCGGGGATCAGGACGGTGCGACCATCAGGCGGGTCTACCGGGATGTCGGCCAGATCAGGATCGACTCGACGCCGGGGCGCGCATTCAGGAAGGAGGACGAAGTCACCCCGCTCCGGCGGCTTGATCCCGCGAGCCCGCCGGTTGGCACCTTGTTCGTCGTGCCGGAACAATTGTGGGTAGACGAGGTTCGCCGCAAGCTGTGGCAGGCGGGATTGCAGACGTTCGCTTTCCTCTTCCTGTTGGGATGCCTGCTGCTGCCGGTGCTTCTGCGGCCCATCGCCGAAACGCTCGAGCGTCTGGCTTCTGTGGCGAAGCGCTTGCAACCTCATAGCATCGTACCGCAGGATGACGGGCTGCAACTGCGGGAACTGGCCAGCATAGGAGGGGTGCTGGACCATGAGCAAAAGGCGCGCGACTTGCTGGAACAGGCTGTCTCATCTGCCAATGCGCGGCTGCGCGCCGCCCTGGATAGTATTGAAACCGGTATGGTCCTGTTCGACGATCAGGAGAGCTTGATCTACTGCAACCCGTGCTTTTACCGGCTGTTCCAGCCGGCGGCAGATCTGCTTGTCCCCGGTGTGTCGCTTGAATTGTTTCTGCAGGTCACAGCACGGCGCGGACAATTTCCCGATGCCCAGGGGCGGGAGGCACGCTGGGTCCAGAACATCCTCGAACAATGGCGGCAGCCCGCATTCGTCGGCGAGCGCCGGCTCGCCGGTGATCAATGGGTGATAATCGAAACGCGCCGCATTGAACGCATATTGGGTTCGATTCTGGTAACCGTCCGCGACGTTACCGAGGTTCGCGAGGCACGTCAGGCACGCGCCGAGCAGGCAAAAGCAAAGGAGCGGTTTCTGACCTCCATGAGCCACGAGATCCGCACCCCGTTGAACAGCCTGTCCGGGCTGATCAATATGCTGTCCGAAACCCCGCTCGAACCGCAGCAACGCACTTATCTTGCGCATTGCCAGAATGCCGCGCAGACCCTGATGGAGATCATCAATGATGTGGTTGACTTCAGCCGGCTTGAGCATGGTGCCGCCGCCAACCCGTCCCGGCCGGTCAATCTGCAAGAAATCCTGCGTTCGGTGCTCGATCTGGGTGAGCAACACGCCCGCCGCACCGGAGTGCGTCTGGAAGCCGATAACCAGGTTCCGGTAGGGCTGAACCTTCTGGGTGACCGGCTGCGCGTCAAGCAGGTATTGGTCAACCTGCTGGGGAACGCGGTCAAATTTACCACTTACGGCAAGATCACGATCTCGGTGCGCATACTGCGCCAGGAAGAGGCGTCCGTCTGGCTGGTGTTTGAGGTTCGTGACACCGGTTGCGGTATCGCGCCACACTCTCTGCCCTTCATTTTTGAACCCTTCGTGCAGGGTGACCAGACGGCCACGGGCAAGAAAGGCGGGCAGTCGATGGCAGGGTCCGGCCTCGGGCTGGCAATCTGCAAAGCCGCAGTCGAGAGCATGGGCGGGCAGATTGCGGTAACCAGCGTGGTAGACAGCGGCAGCACCTTCAGTGTTGAACTGCCGTTCGGACTGGCTGAGGTGCTCGCTGAGGAACAAACGGCGGAGCCGGATGAGAGCGCCGGGCTGGTCGAGCCACCACATCCGCTAACGCAGCCTGCGGGCACTGGCGGCCAGGCCGAAGCGGCGCGCCGGGCAATTGTCGTGGTCGACGATAGCGAGGTCAGCTTGATGATCGTCGAGCACCTGTTGAAATCAAGCGGCTATGAAGTGATCACCGCGGCGAACGGTCTCGACGGGCTCGAGGCCGTGTGGCGCGAGCGGCCGGCGCTGCTCATGCTCGACATGCAGTTGCCCGACATGGATGGGCTTGAGGTACTGACGCGTTTGCGCGAGAGTGCAACGGATGCCGCGAATACGCCGGTGGTGGCGCTGACCGCGCATGCCCTGCCCGGTGACCGCGAACGCTTCCTCGCTGCCGGCATGGAGGGCTATGTTTCCAAACCGTTTACAGGCCAGTTGCTGATCAAGGAAGTGTCCCGCGTTGCAAATTTCCCTCAGAATGCTGCTTCGTCCTCGCAGTTGCAGGCACTTGAACAGGTTCTGGCCGGTGCGATCGCGGGTGTCGGTGGCGATCGTGCGTTGTTCACCCGGATTGCCCAATTAGCCGCCGACCAGTTTGAATTGCAAGCCCGGCAATTCCGGTCGATGGCGCTTGATCTTGACTATGATGCGGTGATTGCCTCTGCCCATCGGCTCAAGAGCAACTGGGCAAGTTACGCCGCTCCCGGCGAGGCCGATTTGCCGGACCAGGTCACGCGTGTTGCCCACGCGCATGACGCCGAGGGGCTGAATGAAGGCTGCGCCCAACTGGCACGCGCGCTGACAGCGCGCGCCCACAGCCTGCGCAGGTGGCTTGGGCTGAATGCAAAAGGAGAAACCGCATGACCACGAGTGAAATGACCACGATTCTGATTGTGGAGGACGACCCCCTTTTTGCCTTTACCCTGCAAGGCTATCTGGCGAAGCGCGGGTTCAGCGTCAAGGTTGAAGGAGACGGCGCGCGCGCCGTCAGCCGCATACTCGAAGGCAAGCCGCAGGCGGTGGTGCTCGATTGCGGCCTGCCCGGCAAGGACGGATACGCCGTGTGCCGCGAGGTGCGGGAGGCTTACCGCGGTGTCATCATGATGCTGACAGCGAACGATGCCGACGAAGACCAGGTGCTCGGCCTGGATCTGGGTGCTGACGCCTATTTGCGCAAGCCGGCCATGCCCGACGTGGTGCTGGCGACGTTGCGATCCTGCCTGCGCCGGGGTGTCCCTGCCGTGCAGGAGAAAATCGAGCGTCATCAATTCGGCCAATTCGTCATTGACGGCAGCACCAGAACAGTTCACGTTCGCGGCAGCGAAGTGTTCTTCAACACTGCCGAGTTTGACCTCCTCTGGCTGCTGGCAAGCAATGCCGGCCTGGTGCTCTCGCGTGATGACGTCAGCACCGCGCTCCGCGGCCTGGAATATGACGGGCTGGACAGGTCGATCGACATGCGCATCTCGCGCCTGCGCAAGGCGCTTGGTGACAGCGCCGAACGCCCCGTGCGAATCAAGACCGTAAGGGGCAAAGGCTATCTGTTCAGCCATACCGGCTGGGAGTAGTCCGGGCCGGCAACACCGCCGGTGGCGGCAGCCCCGGTGACACAACGTTACACATCTCTGACGTCACGTTACACATCTCTGACGTCACGTTACACATCTCTGACTTAACGTCAACAGCGCTGCCGAACACCGGCGTTTATTGTGGTGACTCGCGATTTAGCGTCGCTGCAGCTTGTTCTGCGGCTAATCCAATACCCATGCAACAGGGGGAGTGTGTCATGTCGCCGGCAGCGAAAAGGAGGTTGATTCAACGCACCATGGATGTGCAACGGGAGTTAACCCGCTCAGGGCTTTCGCGGCGCAACCTGCTCAAGCTTGGTGTGCTCAGTTTCTCAACCGGGATGCTGCTGCCGATTGAAGGGTTGAGCCTGCGCGCCGCATGGGGTAAAGGGTTGCCGTCCTGCCCCTTGCCCGGTGTGGACATCATCAGCCCGCGCACCACGCCGTTCAAGGACCCGCTGCGGCGCCTTCTAGAAATAACGCCGACCTACACCATCAAGAGCAGCGTCTCCGAACTGACCGATGCCATGTTCCTGCGCGGCGGCAAGCCCGGCCACGCCCCGACCCACAAACTCGACTCCAAGCTCGAACTGCTCCATCACCACCCCGAGATGGCGACAGCCACCCCGTTTGCCAACCTTGCCCACCAGGCCTGGGACGGCACCGACAAGAACACCGGCGTGCTCAACCCGCCGAAAGATTTTTACGAAATGCGCGCGATCCAGTGTCCCCATGTGTGGCACAGCGAAATGCCGGCCGGCGCCGCCGGCCAGCTCAGCTGGGGCTATGCCGACCGCAGTTTGGACACCGCGACCGAGGTGACCGGTACCGATGTGAGCTGCACCGGCGTACCCGGCCCGGTGTTCCGCCTCAAGTATGGCCGCTCGCACCTGGTGCGCATTTACAACGAGTTGCCCGCATCCGCCCAGGATGCCGTCTCCGCCCTCGGCTTCGGCACCTCGACCATTGCCACCCACTTGCACAACCACCACACCCCGTCAGAGAGCGACGGCGGCCCGCTGTACTACAGCTACGCCGGGCACTTTTGGGATCACCACTACCCCAACCTCTACGCCGGCATCAAGCAGGGCTTTGTGTCGCCCAAGGACGGTGTGCGCGGCGATTACCGCGAAGCGCTCGGCTCGTTGTGGTACCACGACCACAAGCACGACTTCACCTCGCAAAACGTCTACGCCGGCCTGTTTGGCGCAGCGCCGATCTATGACGAAGTCGACACCGGTGACGAAACCGTGGTCGGCACCACCGGCATCCGCTTCCCGACCCACTCGCAGGACGCCGGCAGCTTCCCGTACGAATTCGACGTGCCGTTGATGGTGCATGACCGCCAGTTCGACCCGGACGGTGTTGATTTCTTCCCGCTCGCCTGCCTGGACGGCGCGATCGGCGACAAGATGACGGTCAACGGTACGATCCAGCCGTTCATGAAGGTGCAGCCGCGCCGCTACCGCCTGCGCATCTACAACGGCGGCCCGAGCCGCTATCATTGGTGGTGGATGCGCCAGGGTGCAGCCGGCTCGACCTACCTGCGGATGACCGTGGTCGCCAACGACGGCAACCTGCTGCCGCGCGCCGTCGATGTCACCAACTTCAAGCATGGCGTGGGTGAACGCTTCGACATCATTGTCGATTTCTCGAAATTCAAGCCCGGCACCGAGCTGTTCATCACCAATCGCGCCGAGCAGACCAGTGGCCGCGGCCCGTCGGGCAAGCTGCTCACCACCGGCATGGACGTGATCAAGTTCATCGTGGAGCCGGCCCGTACAGGCCTCACCGATAACAGCACCAGGATCGTCAACGGCATGCCGCTGCGTCCGCTGCCTGATCCTGTCGTTGTCACCACCGCCAAGCGCAAGGAGTGGGTGTGGGGTCGCGGCAACGGTGCCTGGAATGCCAGTGGCGTCACCTTCGACCGTTACGCACCTCCCTATGAAATCAAGGAAGGCTCGTCCGAAGTGTGGGTGCACAAAAATGGCGGTGGCTCATGGTCGCACCCGATCCACCCGCACTTCGAGGAAGGCCGCATCATCAAGTCGACCGGCGCTGCCCGGCCTGACCCGTCTGCGGTGCTCGAAGGTGGCCGCAAGGACGTCTACCGCCTCGACCCGAGCGCGACGAAAGAAACGGCGATGCGCTTCCGCGACTTCAAGGGCATCTATCCCATCCACTGCCATAACGTTGTCCACGAAGACCACGGCATGATGGCGATGTGGAAGATCGTCTAGGTTGCGGCTGAAAGCGAAAACCCTGACCATGAACCGCAGAAACCTTTTGGGGGCCGGGTTATGTGCCTCCGCTGTTTTGGCGAGCGGGGCCGCAGCTGCGGCCCCGCAGTCCGCCCCGCTGGCGCCTCGTCCACTGTCCTATGCGGCGCGCCATGGCTGGTTGCCCAACGTGCCGTTGCTGGCGCACACCGGCGCCACCTATCATTTCTATGACGATCTGGTGCGCGACCGCATCATCCTGCTCAATTTTTTTGTAGTGGCGTGCACCGAAGGGCGGTGCCCTGTCGCCAATCAGAACCTGCGCAAGGTACAGGACATGTTTGGCGACCGCATGGGGCGCGACGTGTTCTTCTACTCAGTAACGCTGGAACCTGAAAAGGATACCCAGCCGATCTTGAAGGAGTATGCCGAGGATATTTTCGAGGTGGGTCCGGGATGGTTGTTCCTGACCGGAAAGCCTGCCGATGTCGAGGCGTTGCGTGTCGCTCAGGGGTTCGTGGACCAGGATCCGGAGCGTGACCGGGACGTCAGCAACCACAGCAGCACGGCGCGGCTGATCGCGGACCGCAAAGGCCGCTGGGCCATGGTGCCGCTCAACACGTCACCGCGCAACATTTACACCTCGCTGGCAACCCTGTAACGAAGTGCCGATGGCCTCTGCGCTCCCCTGTTTCATGCGGCTGCCGGCAGCGCGGCCCGGCCGCGCCTTGCATCGCTTGCTGTTGCGGTGCGCCTGGGCGGCGTGGTTGGGCATTCTAGGTTGCGTTTCATGGTCTGCCTTGGGCGCCGAGCCGGAGCCCTTGATCAGCCGCGAGCAGCAAGTAGCCAGCTGGATCGAGAGCGGCCGCGAAGCGCTCGCAGCTGGCGAGGATAGTGTTGCCATGCAGTTCTTCACGCTTGCCGCCGGTGCCGGTAGTGCGCGCGGCGCCGGTGCGCTGGCCGAGATGCATGAGCGAGGGGCGGGCGTGTCGCGCAGTATGCCGGAGGCTGCCGCACGCTACCGTCGCGCGGCGCAGGGTGGCGATGCCGAAAGCGCGGCGCGGTTGGGGCTTTTGCTGGTGCGCGGTCAGGTCGGCGGGTCGGAAAGGGCCTCGGCCGGCGAGGGCGTCGCGCTGATTCAGGATGCGGCCCGCCAGGGGAATGCCTTCGGCTTGTATGCGCTGGCCGTCCTGCTGCTGGAAGGGCGCGGCATCCCTCGCGATGAGGCGGGCGCCGTCCGGCTGCTGATTCAGGCCGCCCACCTTGCAGAGGCTGCCGCCCAGAATTTGCTCGGTCGGATCTATCTTGAGGGCGCTGCCGTGCAGGCGCACCCGGCAACGGCTCTCGCGTATTCGCTGGATGCGTCGCGGCAGGGCAACTCTGAGGCGCAAATGCGTGTCGGCGAAATGTATCTGGAAGGTGTGGGAGCGGATCAGGACGAGATCGAGGCAGCGTACTGGTTCGAGAAAGCGGCCGAACGCGGGGAGCGCCTCGCGATGGGCAGTTTGGGCCTGATGCTCGTGGAGGGCCGCGGCATTCGCCGTGATCTGGCGCGCGGCGTGGAACTGCTCACCGAAGGAGCCGGTGCCGGCCATGCGGGCGCGCAGTTTCGCCTCGGCATGATGATGATTGAAAGCACCAGCGTGCCGCGTAACCGGGCTCTGGGCATGCTCTGGATCCAGCAAGCGGCAGCGCGGGGCCTGCTAACAGCCAAAACTTACATTGAGGTAGCCAAACAGTGAAGCATCTGTCTATTTTTCGCGCGGCAGCGAGGCCGCAGCCGGCTTCAAATCATCCACAGCGCCTCTCAAGCCTGGCCGCTTTCCTGCGCCGTCAGGCGCTAACGTTGCTGGCGCCGCTTCTCTGGAGTGCTGCGTGCGCCCCGGCAGCCGCTGGGGAGGCGGCTGCGCCGCTGGAGTTTTCCCGCATCCAGGAAAGTTGTGTCGTTACTGCGGCGATCGATTTTGGCCCGCAGAGTACGTGGAAGCAATGCTGGCTGGAGCGTGCCGGTTTCATCTCGACGATCGGTTTGCGTGATTTTTACTTTGCGCAGTATTGCCTGATCAAAACGGGATCCAAGTGTGACAAACAGGCCCTGCTGGTGTTCAGCAATCGCGCCTATCGGCCGGAGGCGGAACTGCATTTGCATCGCCTCGATGCCCCCGGCACGCGTTATGAAACGCCTCTCGTGATCGGCGATGCATCGCAGAATGTGCTGGCGCTCAGCGCGATCGCCCCCGCCAAAGGGCAGGTACAGCGCCAATTTTTTGTCTGGTCGGAGGCGGCGTGGATGCCGGTGGATGGCGAAGCCTGGCGCAAGGACCTGCCCCAGCAGACACGCGAGCAGGTTGCGGCGCGGCTTCCGCGGGGCTGGATGCCGGATCCGCAAACGATGGCTTGGCCGCTGCCGGCATGCAAGCCCGGGCGTTCTGGGTGCGCTGGGGCAGCGCCGTCGGAACTGCGCTTTTCGGTTCAGGGGCAACAGCTTCTTGCGCGCCTATCGGTAGCAGGTGATGGCGTGTCCGGCCCGCCTGCGCAGCCCCGCTCTGAGCCCTAGTCGCATGGCTTGCGCGCGCCTCGGGCGCTGCTGCATGCACCTGCTGGCCGCCGCGGTTCTGTTGGCAGGTGCGCTGCCAGAAGCGCGCGCCGCTGGAGCAACCTCGGCGACCAGCACGGTCAAAGAGTGGAGTGCGGCTCAGCCGGCGCCGATTCCTCTGGAGCGCTTGAACGGCTCGCCCTTCGATCTGAAGCAGCTGCAAGGCAAAGTGGTGGTCATCAATTTATGGGCCGCCTGGTGCGCGCCGTGCCTGACCGAGATGCCGGCGCTCGCACGCCTCGCCAGATCGGTCAGCGGTTTTCCGGTCGAAGTATTGCTGGTCAACACCGGTGATACCCCGAAAGCGATCGAGCGGGCGCTGGCAAAAGCTGGCGCAGGCCTGTCGACCTTGCGTCTGGCCGAGACGGCCGGGCCGTCGTGGCGCATGGCGACGCTGCCGGCCACGGTGATCGTCGATGGCAGTGGCCGCGTGCGCTGGCTGGTCAGCGGTGCCATTGATGAGCGGGGCGAGCCCTTACGTTCGCTGGTGCTCAAACTGCTGCCACCTGCGGGCACCGGCCGGCCGCAGCCCTGAGACTGCGGGCGTTGACAAGCCGTTACGCAACATTGACAACCGTTGAACAGACAGCATGCCCTGACGCCGATAGCATGTACTCCTGCGATTCAACCAAGGAGAAAGAGCATGGCGAACGGGATGTGGAAATGGGCGGTAGCGGTAATTGTGGCGTGCACGGCGGGTGCCGCCCTGGCCGGCGGTACCGCCGACGGGGTCGTACGCAAGGTGGACGCGTCCGCCGGACGGGTCATCATCAAGCATGGCGCGTTTACGGGAATCGACATGGGCCCGATGACGATGGCGTTCGTGGTGCGTGACAAAAGCATTCTGACCAGGGTGAAGCCGGAAGACGCGGTGCGCATCGCCGTGGAGAAGGTCGGCGGCGAGTGGGTGATTACACGCCTTGACCGCGCGGCCGGGGTGGCAGAAGCAGGGCAGCGGGACCGTTGATGGACGATCCTTCCTTTCGGGCAGACGGTACCGCACCAGGGATCGTACCTGGCGGCCCCCAGCTCATGCCGGATCCCTTGCGTGTTCTCGTAATCGAGGACGATCCGGTGATCGGCACCAACCTGGGGGACTTTCTTGCTGCAGCCGGCCACCAGGTCGTGCTGACAGACGACGGCGAAACCGGCTACCAGCGCGCTGCGGCGGAGTGCTTCGACGTGATTATTCTGGATCGGATGCTGCCGCGCCTTGCCGGCATCGATGTCTGCCGCCGCCTGCGACAGGAAGCGGCTGTGACCACGCCGGTGCTGATGCTGACCGCGCGCGACACGCTGGAAGAAAAGCTTGAAGGATTCGCTTGTGGTGCCGATGACTACGTGACCAAGCCGTTCGCGCTGCGGGAGATCGGGGCTCGCGTCCAGGCCCTGGTAAAGCGGCGGGCGCTTGCCGAGGTGCCCGGACAAGCCGTGCGGACGATCGGGCACTTGCGTTATGACAGTCAGTCACGCGAGGTGCAGTTCCGGGGCAATGCGGTGCGGCTGGCGCCGAAACTGCTGGCCTTGCTTGACGCGCTGTTCGTCAAGCCGGGCGGCATCGTCAGCCGGGAGGAGCTGGAACAACGTGTCTGGGGCGCCCCACAGGCTAACCGTGACTCGTTGCGGACGCACATGCACGTGCTCCGACGCTCCCTGATCGCCGCCGGGCGCTATGACCCGGTGGAAACCGTGCACGGAATTGGCTACCGTTTGCGCAGTGGTGCCGATGCATAGGCTATTGACTGGATTGCGTGGTCGCATTGCGGTGGCTTTTTCGGCCACCTGCATTGTGGTCATCGGCGGCTTTGGTCTGCTGCTGTATGGCGCCTCGCACGAGCTGGACGAAAAGCTGATCACGCAGATACTGGTCTCGGAGATGCATTTTCTGGAGGAACGCTTTCGCGTCGGGATCAAGGAGCCGCCACCGCCGGGACCCACATTTCAGTACTACATCGGCCATGACGGGCCGAGCCGGGCGTTGATCCCCGCGGCGATGCTCAAGCAAAGCGCCGGGCGCAGCGATCTGTTTGCAGGGGAGGAACACCGCGACCTGATGGTCGTCGATGTTGGCGCGGCTCGCCTGATCGTCGCCTACGATGCCGGCGAGCACGAACGACGCATGCTCGACTTCAAGCAGCTTCTGATGGTTTCCTTGCTGGTTGTCGCGGGTATCGCAATGGTGCTCGGCTATGGAATTTCGGGTTTGCTCACGCGCCAATTGAGCGCGCTGGCAGCCCGCGTAGCGGCGCTCGAACCGGACCAACCCGCCACCAGCCTGCAGCAGCCTGGGCAATCTCTCGAACTGGTCACACTTGCCGCAGCCCTGGATCAGTACCAGGCGCGTTCGGTGGCGTTGATGCAGCGCGAACGGGAGTTTACGGCCAATGCCAGCCACGAGTTTCGCACGCCGTTGACGGCCATCGCCACAACTTGCGAGATGCTGGAGCTCGACGCCTCCCTCAGCCCACAGGTCGGCATCCGGATTCGGCAGATTCAGGCGGCGGCGCGCCGCATGAACGAGCAAATTCGCACCTTGCTGTTTCTGGCGCGCAACCAGAAGCCTGGCGCCGAAATGGTGAACCTGCAGGATTGCATCGAGCAGCTCTCCTATCCGTATCGGGAAGCGGTTGTCGCAAAGGGCTTGACCTTACAGATCAATGTTCCGGCGGATGCAAGCTTGCCGCTACACCGGCAGGCCTTCGAAATCGTCTACACGAACCTGCTGCGCAATGCCATTCAGTATTCCCTTTCCGGGGTGATCAGTGTGACGTTCGTCGACGGCCAGCTCGTCGTTGAAGATAGTGGTGAGGGCATCGATGCCGAGGATCTGCCCCATGTGTTTGATCGCCACTTTCGGAGTGTGCGAAGCGACGCCAATGCTGCTGGCGCGCAGTCGGAAGGCCTGGGGCTTGGACTGGCCATTGTTCGCCGTATTTGCGAAAGCTGCAGCTGGCACAGCACGGTGACCAGTGCGCCCGGCTGCGGCGCGCGCTTTTCGGTACACCTCAACCCGCACCGCAGGGGGAACGCCCATGAGCACGGGGGCCATTACAGCAGGTTACACAACCGAGACATGTACAGCACAGTCAAACAGATGGCCTGACCCTAATATTGTGGCGTGGTTCATGATTGGTCAGAAACAGGAGTCAGCATCGAAGTATTGAGTGGCAGTTAGCGCGAAGGCAACACCGGACCGGATGTGAAGGGTAGCGGTGAAGCCTGACCGCACTGCATCCCCCTACATAGCAGCACCCATCAACGCCCGGCAATCTTCTGATTGCCGGGCGTTGACTTTTCAGAAAGAGTGTTATGAAAAATTAATGAAATACCCGCACAAGGTACAAGGCAATTCGCACTACAGCAATCGCGTCGCCGCAGGTCGCTGCGTCCGGACAAGATCCGTCATCCAACGATAAGAAACAAGGAGAATCCTTATGAATACGCTTTTGAAGAAAGCCATGGCCGGAGCGGTCGCGGCCATTCTGCTCGCGCAGCCGGCGATGGCCGTGCTGCAACGCACCGGCCCGGTCGATCCGGCCCACGGCTTCCCGGCCTGGTACCAGGACGCCAATGGCCTGGCGCTGCAGTTGTGCATGCCCGGGACCCTCGCCGACCTGAACGCCGGCATCTGCCCCGTGTTCGCCGCCGACCTGCCGACCGGCGCGCTGCCCGAAGTGTTCCCGGCCAACTGGGCGCACGAGCATTTCTATTACATGGTCACCACCGGCATCACGACC
>SXGS01241711.1_pt1 | contig 14592 bp, 16 predicted proteins | sample 3174681 | NCBI WGS metagenome assembly SXGS01 (sample SAMN11356861, study PRJNA531348) | freshwater metagenome | isolation source: freshwater sample F1-80 | place: China: Fuxian Lake, Yuxi | collected 2017-12-25
ATTCACCCGTGTTAAAAACAAAACCAACCTTGAGATCAAAAGAAATTTTCCCGACATGAATAGCTATAGAGATATCAGCACCAGAATCAATAAGAACCTCGTAATCAGCAACGACACTTCCAGATGAAATCCGAACAGGAATAATGGGTCTCAAAGCACCAAAAAGAGATTTTTTATACTTGAACTTCATAGTGATGATGAAGATATTGTGCTGGATCTTTAGGAACGCGGAAAAGAATAGGACGCTTATACCCAGTGGCATGTGCTTTGTCAAAAGCCTCTTTGGCGGTCTTGCCACTCGCAATAACCGTAACCTCATCCTGCTCAAGCGCAACCCAGAGGCCTTTATATTTTCGATAAATTGGTCGCCAATCAATTGCTGCCATAAAAAATAATTAAGAGAGATCTCATTTTATCAAGTGATCTACCAAATTCCTAATTACATTTTCCTAAAATTTTCCTGAACTACCTACCGACTTACGATCACGCTACCACCACCCAGATGAATGACATGTTTCGCTGGGCGCATGTGGAGAAGAATATCGTTCGTCACGACGGAATTGAGGGACTGGGCCTGAGCGAGCTGCATCGTCATCACTTCGTTTTCGCGAACGAGAGCCTGGCGCTTGGACTGGAGATCACGGAGCACATACCCTTTAGTCACGCCTCGAGTTGAAAAAATAAGCGTCATCACCGTGCTGATCGCAATGACCGCAACAATAGAAATAATAAAAACCGCTGGCCGAATCTGAAATTTGAAACCGGTGGTTGCGGTATCGCTGTTAAGGGCCGAGGCCATATCCTGAAACATCTTCAGGGGATTCAGGGACTTCAACATATTCACACCACTCGCTACTCCACTCGAAGAACTCATCGGCATAACACTAGAAGACTCCTGTGTTGCAGAAAATTCCCGCTTTCCAAAGGAACAGGCAAGCATGGGCGTAGAACGTCGGAGGGCGACATGTCGGGCACGACGCCCGCGAGAAAACAAACGAAACATGTGAGGGGTAGGGGTGAGGGGAGTTATAATTTCTCAGCCACGCGTAACTTGGCACTGCGACTCCGTGGATTTTTTGCAACTTCTTCATCAGATGGCGTCACAGGACTTTTGGTCAAAACGGACAGGACCGGAGTCGCGGAACACGCACATCGCAAAACTTCAGGAGGGCAGACACAATCTCGCGTTTGAGATCTTAGAAAATGCTTCACGATTCGATCCTCGAGGGAGTGATAACTGATCGCTACCAGTCGTCCTTTCGGGGCAAGTAGTTCAACTGCTTGCGGTAAAACATTTTCTAAAACTTCAAGTTCGGAGTTCACCGCAATACGAAGTGCCTGGAAGGTACGAGTCGCTGGGTGAGATTTTCCGTGTCGAAGGTTGGCGGGGTAGGCGTGAAAAACGAGATCTTCGAGCTGCTTCGTCGTCGCAAATGGAACTTTCTTTCGCTGCTCAACAATCGCTTTTGCAATTTTCCGGGAGAGACGCTCTTCACCGAACTGAAAAATAATATCGGCGAGATCGGCTTCACTGTAGGTGTTGACGATGTCGGCGGCAGTGAGTGGGTTCAGTTCACGGCTCATTCTCATATCGAGAGGGCCTTCATATTGGAAGGAGAATCCTCGCTCAGGACGAGTGAGATGGGGAAGGGCGAGTCCGAGATCGAAAAGTATGCCGTTCACCTGGGTGACCGCGAGCTTTTTGAGCTCCTCCTTCATGTGAACGAAATTCGAGTGGATCGGGGTAAATCTTTTCAGACCATCTTTTCCAAATCGCTCTTCAATTCTGGTGCGGGCAACCTCGATATGTTCGAGATCCTGATCAAAACTATAGACGTGACCCTTTGGACCGACAACCTCCATCATATCCATGGTGTGACCTCCAAGACCAAGCGTCGCATCGACAGCGATATTTCCGCTTTTCAAAGCCAAATATTCATGTACCGATTGTCGAAGAACGGGGTCGTGATGAAATGCGGGGATGGGTGCGCCACTGGCGCTGTGTTCAATTCTTATATCCAACTGATGTATAACTTTTGTACTCTAAACTGGAGAATACTATAAGGAAGCTGCCCAAAGCAGTCAATTGTTTGTGAGCGAGTTGTGCACAAAAAATGAACAAAAATAAGATAGGACATGCTATATATCAATTCCAGAATCAAAAACTGCCACTTTAACATAAAATTGCACAACTTTTTAGTTATTGCATAACAATTGTATACAGTGAGGGGGCGCTCACCTCTTTATCCTCCTTGAAGCACCTGATGAACCTCGTCAACCGAAATCGGACCATGACGGACCAACACCATCGGCACGCCCGACTCGCCACTCAAATCAACAATCGTCGAAGGCGCAGTTTCTGGAATACGACCCATATCCACAATAAAATCCGGATGCATCACCTCGATGCGATCTTCCAGAAAGGTCTCGATGTCATACGCCTGTGGCTCCCCCGTCCGATTCGCACTCGTCGTCACCAGCGGCTCTTCGAACCGTCGCAACAGCTCAAGCGTAAACAAATGATCAGGACATCGTAAACCCACGGATGCGATTCCGGGATTAATATATAAAGGAAGTGTTGGGTACCTCTTGACGATAATTGTCAGTGGTCCGGGCCAGAAGGCACGAGCCAGCTTCTTCGCATTCTCCGAAAACTCGCCATACTCCTCCGCCTGCTCCAAACTCGAGACCATGATCGAGACCGGTTTCTCGCGCGGCATTTCTTTGAGCATGTAAATTTTCTCAACTGCCTCCTGATAGAAAATATCCGCCGCCAATCCATAACACGTCTCGGTAGGATGCAACAGCACTCCCCCCTTTTCCAGAACCTGTAACGACTCAACAAGAAGATGTTCGATATTATCAGTATTCATTACGCTCCATTATAGCGATTTTTTCCTCTTTTCAAAACAATCATAAAAAGATACAATGACCCCCTTACTTGAAACTAGGCCTCTACACCTTAATCCCCTATCGTATGACATATCTAACCTCCGCACCAGATGCCACCGCAAAGGAGCAGGGAGCAGAAAGAGAACTCATTGACCTCGCACTGAAGGGACTTGAAGCATATATTCTTAAAACAGAAGGGCAGGGGAAAAAGCTCGTAATTTCAGAAGACGGATGCATAGAATTCAACGAAAGAGTCACATTACAATTCGCGCACATGTACGGGAAAAAAACAAAACCACTTAACAAACGTGAGCAAGTAGAGGTGGGGAAATGCGTACAAGACCTCATCAGAATACTGAAACAAGGCAGCATTCAGGATCAAAACCTCATTCACGGAATCACAACTCTCGCAACACATCTCGCAACTAGGTGCCCGAATGTTCAGATACTTGAAGCATCACAGGAAGCACCAAGGGCAATTGGAAGATGGGTACAAGGCGAAGTCGAAAGAGTACAAAAGACAATGCAAGGAGTGTAAACCAGACAGAAATCAGGAATTGACTCTCATGAAAATTCCACTAAACTAAGGGCGTTTTGAAATACCCCTATTTCTTTTAAACACCCATTTCATGGCTAAGCTTCGCACCGCAATCAATGGCTTCGGACGTATCGGACGCCTCATGTTCCGCGCAAACCTTGAAAAAAATCTGGTCGAGGTCGTAGCCATCAACGACTCGAATGGCCCAGAGGCCCTCGCCTACCTTCTGAAATACGACACGGCTCACGGCAAACTCGACACCGAGGTAAAATCCACCGAAAAATCCATCATCGTCAACGGCGTGGAAATTCCATGCTTCCAGGAAAAAGATCCGACAAAACTTCCATGGGCATCACTCAATGTGGATATGGTTTTCGAGGCGACTGGTGCATTCACCACTCGTGAAGGTGCAGCACAACATCTCACGGCCGGCGCCAAGCGTGTCATGATTACGGCTCCAGGAAAAGGAGTTGACGGCACTTTCGTCTATGGAATCGACCACGAAACTTTTGATCCAGCGAAACACATCGTCTTCTCAAATGCATCATGTACAACCAACTGTCTCGCTCCCCTCGCAAAAATTCTCAACGACAACTTCGGTATCGTGAAGGGTATGATGACGACGATTCACGCCTACACAAACGATCAGCGCGTCCTCGATCTCGCACACAAAGATCTCCGACGTGGACGAGCCGCCGCATCAAATATTATTCCGACAACAACTGGTGCTGCTGCTGCAATCGGTGAAGTTATTCCGGAATTAAAAGGAAAACTCGACGGTCTCGCATTGCGCGTTCCCGTTATCGACGCCTCAATGACCGACCTCGTCTGTGAAGTCAGCAAGCCAACAACAAAAGAAGAGGTAAACGCTGCCTACCTCGCAGCATCTCAAACTCCACGGTACAAAGATATTTTCGAATACTGCACCGATCCCATTGTTTCATCGGACGTTATCCACAATCCGGCATCATGCGTCTTCGACTCACGACTCACCACGGTTGTCAGTGGGAACATGGTGAAGGTCATGGGCTGGTACGACAACGAATGGGGTTACTCACACCGTCTCCTCGACTTCGCGGGGTATATTAGCAGCAAGCTATAAAATCGTGTATCCTCACTCACGATGCACCACTCTTCAGAAAAAATCAGTACACACCACGCGCACGACGAAGGCCGAATCTTCGCATGGATGGCGCTAATTTCATCAACAGGCTACTCGAGCTTTCTCACGATGCTCCCGATTGTCCTTGCAGAGAAACTGGGAAGTGACGTGTACGTCGGGTACTACTTTTCAGCGATCGCAGTTGTTTCACTCCTCATCTCACTCGGCAGCACGATCCTTTTAAAAAAATTCTCAAAAGTTTTCCTCACGAAAATAATTCTCACCTCGCTCTGTGTGATTTTCATCGTGCTCACGCTCGCGACAAACATCTACAACTTCGCACTCATCGACATCGGTCGCGTCACCTGTATGACGCTTTTCTTTATTATTCTCGCCATCTTCGTCCGTGACTTCGCCGCCGAAAAAGAGGTTGCCCTCGCGGAAGGACGCTTCTACCTCTTCACGAATATCGGCTGGGTGATCGGACCCCTTGCAGGTGGATTTATTGCAAAAACATTTGGAACCGAGTCAGCATTTATCTTCGCCGCATTCTGCTATCTCGTACTCGCGATTATTTTTTTCCATCAAAATCTGAAACTCAAAAATCCACATCTCCACGCGCGCACAGAACTTGAAAAACCAAAAACTGGACTCGATGGATTCTGGAAAAATATCAAAGACTTCGCCCGACAAAAAGAACTTCGCAACGCCTTTCTCATTTCCTACGGCATGTACTTCTGGTGGTCAATCAGTGCGATTTACATGGCGCTCTCACTCACACAACTCGGCTACTCTCAGCAAATTGTGGGTCTCGTATTTTCACTTAGCGTCGTGCCGCTCATTCTCATCGAGTTCCACGCCACCGACGGAGCAAAGAAATATGGCGTAAGAAATTTTCTCGTGATCGGGTATGCGCTTCTCAGTATTTTTCTTCTCCTCTTCACTCAAGCAGAGAGCAGTACCCTCATCAAACTCATGATTCTCGTGAATATCGGCTCCGCATTTATCGAGCCAAACAAAGAAGTTTTCTTTTTCAAACAGGTCAACCAGGAAGATGAGGAACGATTTTATGGCATCTATAACGCCTCATATCCGATCGCCTATATTACCGCTCCGGCAGCCGGCTCTATCCTCCTTGCCAGCTTTGGAATGAACGGAATTTGGTTCGGAGGCGCTTTTGTGTTTATACTGATGACGTTCGTAGCGCTCTCTATAGACAAGAAATACTAACCGCGCCTATGTAACGACTACCCACATGGATCGAAGATCCCAAGTACTGAAAGCCATCGTGCAGCACTTCATTTCGACAGCTGAACCGGTCGGCTCAAATACCATTATCGTGAGTTACCAGTTTCACGTCTCGCCCGCGACGATTCGCAACGAGATGGGCTCTCTTGAAAAAGAAGGACTCATCTATCAGCCACATACGAGCTCAGGTCGTGTTCCAACTGAACTCGGATATCGACGGTACATCGAGGAGATCGCCGATCACGAGGCAGCCCGAAAAAAAGCACAGCAGCTCGTCACCGACGTCTGGCAGGACTACCAGGCAGAAAAAGTTCGTGAGAAAATTTATGACATGGTGAACTTATTGGCCCGCGCCACCAACAACGTCAGTTTCGCCACCACGCCCGGCAACCGCCGCACCTTCTTTCTGGGCCTCTCAAATATCTTGAAACAGCCGGAGTTCCAGCAAGATCCAGCCCGTGCCAGTCAGGTCGTCGAGATGCTTGAGAACGACGATAACTTCATCAATACTTTGAACTCGCTCGGCATCACGAAAGAGCCACAAGCCTTCATCGGCCAAGAAAATATTCTTCCACAAATTCAGTCGTGCTCCATTATTGTGGTAACATACGAGTACGAAGGATTCCATGGCTACCTCGGCCTCCTCGGTCCGATTCGCATGGACTACGCCTACAACATCGCCCTTCTCCAGGAAATTCTTAAACTTATTGATTAATATGTCTGACGAAACAACCCCCCCGCAAGAACCAGAAGAAGATATTGAACTCTTAAAATCCCAGCTCGCCCAAAGCGAAGCGACGCTTAACCAGATGACCGACACCTGCCGTCGCGCCCTCGCCGATCTCTCCAACTACAAAAAGTTCGTCGAAGACCAGCGCAAACAGGCCGCCTGGTACGGAACCGCCGAGATCATCAAAGACATCCTCTCAATTATTGATAATTTTGATCGAGCCCGCGAACATATAAAAGACGAAGGCATCGAGGCTATTTACCGTCAACTGACGGCAATTCTTCAGAGACATCAAGTCCAGCAAATAGAAACCATTGGTAAGCCATTCAGCGCGACAGAACACGAGGTACTCTCACAAGCACCCGGACCCGAAGGAGTTATCGTCGCCGAGTTCGAAAAAGGCTACACCATCGCCGGTCAGGTCCTCCGCCCAGCAAAAGTGATTGTCGGAAACGGACAAAGCTCCATAGAATAACCTACTACAGCTCCTTCCACGACTTCAAGAGTTCTTTGAACGCCTTGAGGTTTTTCATGTCACTCGCCGGAAGCCCCTTGTAGGTACCATCCATGAGAGCCGAAAAGTATTTCTTCGCGAGCGCATCCGTCTTCGCCGCCTTCATCTGGAGTACTGAGGTATTAAAGTCATCCGCCTGATCATACTTAAACGGCTTAAGTTTCTGGCGCGTTCCTTTCAAGTTCAGAGAAAACTCAACCCCCGCATATCCAGGCGCTTCATTGACAAATGGTACGAATGTCCTCACGCGAAAGATCGGCCCACCATACTGCTCCACATCAACGTACTCGTATAACAAAAATGTCGACTGTCCCGCAACCGTGATTTTTTCACACGCCCACTGAACCACGCCTGTTCGCCAGATCACCCACTCGTCACTTACCTTCTTTTCAACCGGACATAGCTCAGCGAGTTTGGTAAATTTTTCAACCTTCGGAGAAAAAATATTCCGATACTCAGCCGTCTCGCTTTCACTAAAAACACTATAATCACTCGTCAGAAGTCGTGCACGAAATCCAGCCTTCGGCAAGGTAATATCATAATAAAACGCCTCCTCCTTCTGATCCTCCATCTTGTTAAACATCTTCAGCACATACTTCACCTTTCCCCACGCCTTTGGATAACTGAACGAAGCCTGAGCCTCATCGCTGACATAGGTATTGAGCGAAGCAGCAAAAGCCGTACCAACGAACGGCATCAAGAGTACTCCGGCAAGAAGAAGTGAAAAGAATCGTTTCATAAAAAAGAGGGTAAAGACTAAAAAAACTCTACCACACCTGCTTTAAAAAAGCACATTCTAGCAAGAATGATGAAGGATAAATTTCATTTTTTATTGACAATAGCCGATTTTACAGGTAAAAAGCCACCTGCACTTAATAACCACCAAAAAAATGAACGCAACACAGCATCAGGACAACACTCTCTTGGATATCCCGAATACGAATATCCCGAATGGAATGGCCGCTATACACACATCAAGTCTTCACGGAGACCTTAAAGAAGTTCTTCATTTCGATGCCATTGGCGATGCGCTCCATAGGAGGGGAATCAGCTATAGAATCGAGTTTTCAAGAGATAGAAGTACACGAACAATATTCGTACAAGGGGGCGACAAAGCTCGAGGTCTTGAAGCAGCGAATCGAGTTGCAAATGGAAGTGAAGTAACCACAGATCGACAAGACGATATACGAGATAGGTATAATAAAAAAATAGCATCAGTGCTGGCAAATGCTGTATAAAGAGATATAAAAAAACACTCATGAGCATGGTTGACACACAGAAACATCCAGATCAGGAGCTCACGAGTATCGTTTATTCACCGAACTATAGCACGCCAGAACATCCCATCATGGGAGCTGATGAGCACGCTATGTTTGATGCCATGTTTGACCTCATACGACGATCAGGAATTTTTGCAGAAATCGAACTCACTCCAAACAAAGATGCTCGCTTAATACAAGTGCTGAAAAAAGATGCCGACCACGCTCGACACCTTCTTCGCGAAGCAGGCAGACACGGAGCCCTCCAGGATATGATCAATGATCGAACGGACTGGTTCTAAGTATCAGCTTTAAAAATCACCCTTGACGATACACTATTAGCACTCTAAAATATAGAGTGCTAATTTCAAATTTACCCCAAACATTATGTCACGAATCATTGGAATCGATCTCGGAACCACCAACTCATGTGTCGCCGTCATGCAGGGTCAAGAACCTGTCGTCGTGCCAAACACCGAGGGTATGCGAACCACCCCATCGATGGTAGCAATATCAAAAGACGGTCAACGTCTCGTCGGTATTCTCGCCAAGCGTCAAAATGTCATGAACCCAGAAAACACAATTTACTCCGCGAAGCGTCTGATCGGTCGAATGTTCGACGAGATCAAGCCGCTGATCGACAAGCTCTCCTACAAAGTCGTGAAAGGAAAAAACGGCGAGCCAGAAATCGTCCTCGATAGCAAAGAGCGAAAACCACCAGAAATTTCTGCGATGGTCCTCCAGAAACTCAAGGCGGATGCTGAAGCGTTCCTCGGAGAACCGGTAACAGAAGCCGTTATTACGGTTCCTGCCTACTTCAACGACTCACAGCGTCAGGCCACAAAAGACGCCGGTAAAATTGCGGGGCTTGAGGTAAAAAGAATTATTAATGAGCCGACTGCTGCGGCTCTGGCCTACGGTCTCGATAAGAAAAATAAGGCGAGCAAAGTCGCGGTCTACGCTCTGGGTGGTGGTACGTTCGATGTCTCGATCCTCGATCTCGGCGATGGTGTCTTCGAGGTCATGTCCACCAACGGTGATACGCAGCTCGGCGGTGATGACTTCGATAACGCAATCGTTCACTGGATTCTCGACGAGTTCAAGAAGAGCGAAGGCATCGATCTCGCCAACGATAAGCTCTCACTGCAGCGTATTCGCGACGAGGCAGAAAAAGCCAAGTGCGAACTTTCCACGCTCCAGGAGCGAGAAATCAACCTCCCATACATCACCACAACCAGCGCCGGTCCGAAACATCTTCAGATCAAACTAAGCCGCGCCAAACTCGAAGATCTCGTATCTGATCTCATCAAGCGAACCGAAGGCCCTTGCAAAAAAGCCATCGAAGACGCGGGCGTCAAACTGAGCGACATCGACGAAATCATCCTCGTCGGTGGTCAGACCCGTATGCCAGCCGTCCAGGACATGGTCAAAAAAATCTTCGGCAAAGAACCACACAAAGGTATCAACCCCGACGAAGTCGTCGCCATCGGTGCCGCCATCCAGGGTGGTGTCCTCATGGGCGATGTGAAAGATATTTTATTGCTCGACGTCACTCCCCTTTCCCTCGGCCTCGAAACCCTCGGCGGTGTCATGACCAAGTTGATCGAACGCAACACCACAGTCCCAACATCAAAATCTCAAGTATTCTCCACCGCAGCCGACAACCAAACCTCTGTCGAGGTTCACGTCTTGCAAGGCGAACGTCCAATGGCCCACGACAATAAATCATTAGGCCGCTTCCAGCTCGACGGCATCCCACCAGCCCCACGCGGTGTTCCTCAAGTTGAGGTGACGTTCGATATCGATGCGAACGGTATTCTCCACGTAAAGGCTATTGAAAAAGCCACCAACAAAGAACAGAAAATTACTATTTCCGGTACCTCAAACATGAGCGAGGCCGAAATCGAAAAGATGCGCAAAGAAGCCGAACAATACGCCGAAGAAGACAAGAAACGCTTGGAAGAAATCGAGATGAGAAATAAGAGTGAGTCTTTAGTGCTCCAGTCTGAAAAGACCCTCAAAGAAGTTGGTGACAAGGTCGGCGATGACATCAAAAAGCCAATTGTCGAAAAAATCGACGAGTTGAAAAAGGTTTTGGAGAATAAGGACTCTCCAATGGAAACGTTGAAGACTGCCTACGATTCGTTGTCAGAAGAGTTGCAGAAGGTTGGTAGCGAACTCTACAAGCATATGGGGCAAGACCAGGCCGCTGCGGGTGCAGGAGCTGAAGGCGCTGGCGCGTCGGATGACGGCGTGCGCGTCAAAGACAACAACAAGAAAGATGATGTTGTTGAGGGGGAGGTGGTGGACAAGGGGAAGAAGGAATAATTTTTACAACACCATATGGCAGAAAATAACACAGCAGTAGAACATAAAATTCTAATTGAGTTTATCTCAAAAGGAACAAGAAAAATTTCTAGAAAAGTAAAATACTGGATACAAAATAAGCCATATCAATTTGGGCTAAAGATAACAAATATCGACGATAAGGGCTCGCCTGAATTTAGGATAAGAAACCTATGTCTTCTTTCAGGAGAAGGATCACCAATAACACAAGAAAACGAAGAAGAATTTTCAGTTCCGCTATTAAATCCTGGCCAAGAAATTGACCTATGGTGGCCCGAACCAATGGCACCAGCAATTAAAGGGGCTAGCTGGATTCAATGTCAAATTATAGCAAACGATACAACAAAAACAATCATAACTCATCAAATAAATGAATATTCGAAAAAGCCACAAGAATATCGAATACCAAACCGTTGGGGCGATGCACTTGCCATCAGGGGAGAAATGGAAGAAGAGCAATATAAAACAAATCGCCTGCTATTAATACTAACCATACTAATGTTTCTAGACGGAATATGGGGATTAGAAGTGATATTTAAAATAATTATCGAAGGATTGAGTTCTTTCTTTTCGACAATTGGAATATGGCTTCAAAAACCAATATAGAAATTGAGACATGTTCAATTGGAATATACAATACTTAAAGTATGGAAGAAACCAACTCAAAGTTCTACCGTAAAACCAATAGCAAAATATTAAACAGCATACCTAGCTAAGATCTACCAAACAAACATACTCTCCGCCATCGGTTTGTAGATAACTTTTGGTAAATCAAAGTTACCTTAAGTATAGATTACTTTTTTTAAACAATTTTAATGTCCGCAAATACGTGACAAGTTGAGAGCAGTATTCATCAAGATCATATATCGGTAGTGGAAATTCAAACTTGAAAAGCATTTTAACTAGATCGTCTGGAATACCAGTATGCATATCTTTTTTGCAGTTAGCACTGCATGGTTTACTTTGACTGCGTAATTTATGATCGATCTGTTTCAGTAAAGTATAAATTTTCTGAGAATAATCACAACCATGAAGATCGCTCAAGTCTCCCAAGTCAACATTGGATTCTGCGAACATATCTCGAAGTTGCTTTTCGAGGACGGGAATATCCTGTACGAAGCATCGTCCACCATTCAAAATTGGAACAGGAAGTTTTTTTGCAGATCGCGTATATGATCCTCCGGGCTTCAAGGGAAAATATCCATCATCCCAATGTTCAACAATCTTATTGCGAAAAAAATGTATTTCGGCATGCAATGGTATATTTTCTTTGCCATTCGTCAATCTGTTCAGGCATCTTCCAAATTGATTCAAAACATCAATAACCGAAAGATATCGCAACATAACTCGAATTCCATCATCGGAAACCTGTAAAATTTCATGGGACGATAATTGGCGAGTAGTATTTGTTTTGTTAAAATATAGATCATCAAGGTTTTGCACCTTCATCAACGCATAATCGAGGTAAATTACACGCAAAAACTTCAACTGATTAAGCGCAAGATTGCCAACTGACGTCAGGGCACCATACGCAGGATTCCTAAGTGTTGACTGCACCAGCTCAAGAATAAGAGAGTCAAAAGGTGTCGAGATATAATGATTCATTCACGAAATTTCAAATATACAAACTCAGGGCTGATATTTTGCGCCAGAAGTATTATAGGCAGAAGAATAAGTGCCAGATGGTGACAGTAAAAATCCCATTCCACCCCAAATCAATACTTCTTTGCCAGTCCAGACAGAGGTAGATCCTTTCAGTCCAATCAAAGACGATTTTGATGTATCAATACTGACATGCGTATTAGTTTCAGGGTTATATTTAAAGCCCTCAACCAGACTATTAGATCTAAAAAGAATCACTTCACTTCCAGACCAATGCATCGATTTCACATCTGTATCACAAATTGTTTTTTGTGAGCCAAATTTAAACGTAGTCCAACTATTATTTTTTATGTCATATATTTGACCGGCATTAGCATATCCTGGATTTCCACAACTACTTCCAACATCTTTGAGTCCACCATAAATAACAATACTATTGTTAACCACAAACGATTTATATTCATAGCTTGGTTCCGGAGAATTTAATTGCGTTAATTCTTTCCACGTACCGAACTGAAAATCATAACTCCAAATCCCAGAAGTATAGGAGTTTATTGAATAATCAATGCCGCCCCAAAGTATCATTTTTGTATCAGTGACACCAGCCAGCTCATAACATTTCTTTCCTGTTGGATTCAACAAAGGAGAAATTGGCAAGGAAGACCATTTATCAATTGATGGGTCATACTGAACTCCAATATTATTACACGTTAGCCCTCCATCATAATCAGACTGACCCCATAATATCAAAGAATCACCATTCCACTCGCCCTTAACATGATTGGTAAAAGTTGGTGCATTAACTAAAGAAAGTGGAGTCCACAAATCCGTAACGGGATTATACCTTGCGCCATCGGTCAAAAAATCTCCTTTTGCTGTGCCGCCCCATATAATCATCTCTTTCCCCGTCCAAACAGCAATTGTGTCATAGTGACGAGGTTTTGGCGCACCAACTGTGGATATAGTATTCCACGTATTGGTAACGGGATTGTATCTACTGCCAGTATTAGTTAATCCCACATTACCATCAGGTAAAAGTTCTGACCCTCCCCAAACAATCATTTCTTTTCCTGTCCAAACCGCAGAATGAAAGTTTCGCTTTGAAGGGGCATTAATATTGCTAATCGTACTCCATTTTTCATCATCCATTATAGAAATTTTTACACTCTTTTCGCTACTCAGAACGCCATCAAATGCGACAAAAGTCACGACCCACTCTTTGACATTTTTATCAAGTGGCACCCAGGAAAAAACATTATTTTGGAAAGTAGCACCAGCGGGAAGATTTTTAGGCGAAAGAACTATATTATCTCCATTTGCGTCACTGGCAATAACTTTGAAAGTCAAAAGATGATTTAACTTCACTACTTGATCAGGAATAGACTCAATGACTGGCGCAGAATTAACACTTACAACTGTTATTTTTACCGTTTGAGAAACCTGAACAGTGCCATCCGAAACAGTAAAGACAACTTGATGAGTACCGCTCTTGTTAGGCGAATTCCAAGAAAAAACGTTATCAACAAATGTAGCACCTATAGGCAATGGCGCAACAGAATAGATTAATGTATCACCATCTTTATCAGTCGCATTAACAGTAATAGTTAACAACTGACCTCCATTCACCGTCTTATCCCCCACCGCCTCAATTACCGGCGCAGCATTTTTCAGCACACACGCACCCGCGCTCACATCAGCGACATACTTCACCCCCAATTCAGCACAATTTTTATAATAGGTTATTTGTTCATTGGTATCCGAGCAGGCGGCTTCAAGTAAATACTGCGAGCCATCACTAAACGTATACACATAATCCTCCACGCCAACGGGATTCAGATCCGTCTTCACCACACCCTTCTTCAACCAATCAATGCCGCCATCAGAATCGGTGCACCAAGCCGCTTTCGGTTCGACAAGCTTTGAGGCTTTTTCCATGACATTGAGGGCGCAGGTTCGATAGTCAGTGTACTGCTGAGTCACGAGAAGTGGCTGACAATCACTTTCCCACATCTTCCAGTACTGCTGTTTCTGGTAGGAAGTGAGGTCCCAATAACTCGCCGCAGACGTCACTTGCAGAGACACCCCAAAAAGCACGAGCATGGAAGCAATAAGGGAAAAACGTTTCATGGGGGTAGATTAATGAGATGAATGGGACGATCATTACAAGAGATGATAACGTACGCTTTTATTGGGAATATGTCAAGTTTTTGGCTTTGGGCAAGCGATGGCAATAGGAAGTATTGTCAGAAATCACCAACACATTGTGGGATACAAAGCTTTCAAAAACACGCATTTTGAACTACCCTAAAAGCATGACTGAAGAAGAACTAAAACTAGAAAAAGAAGCATACGAATGGATAA
>SXGS01262893.1_pt1 | contig 14588 bp, 14 predicted proteins | sample 3174681 | NCBI WGS metagenome assembly SXGS01 (sample SAMN11356861, study PRJNA531348) | freshwater metagenome | isolation source: freshwater sample F1-80 | place: China: Fuxian Lake, Yuxi | collected 2017-12-25
ATTAGCATCAAAAATATCCCGCCGATTCTGCCGTGCCATAATCCACCCCTTTCAAGACAACAAACTTCCCCCGAAACCTACCAACCCCCACATCTTAACGGCATTCGCCAATTGGAAAAGTGGGTGGCACTTATTTCCCCGGAAAAGTGGGTGGCACCTATTTCCCTATTTTCTTATTTTCTTACCTATTTTCTTATTACTTCGGTTCTTATGCTCGGCAACGATCATTTGATTTTTTGATCGCGCTGATCAGTTTTTGAGATTCTGGTTTCAATGATCGGTGCCGAACGTCTTCACCAGCGATTCAACGCATCGTTTCGAGCGCAGATCTCTCTCCTTTTCTCGTTTTAGTTCGCTTGTGCGCAGAGCTTCCCCGTGTGCCGTCCGCTGCTGGCTGCGGCACACGGAGTGTGCCTGCTACTTAATCCGGGCTAAGCACTTGCCGAAAAATTTGACGGGGATGGGCGAAAAAAGTGCCGAATTTTGATTGACTATCACAAGTCACCACGTTCAATTATTGGTAGTTTACGTTCGATTGTTGTTCTCTGTTTCTAAGGTGCAGCCATAATGACTAAGGTGAATTGGAAATCGAAGGTCGAGAAGGCGGGTTTCACGCTGGTCGAGTTGTTGGTAGTGATTGCAATTATTGGAGTGTTGGTGGGACTGTTGCTTCCTGCTGTACAAGCGGCGCGGGAGGCAGCTCGAAGAATGCAATGCAGCAATAACTTGAAACAAATTGGTTTGGGGTGCCATAATTTCGCGTCAGCGTACAGTTTTTTTCCTTTTCAACGCTACACGTATGAGCGACCGCCGACAACGGCACCACTGCTAAACAGTATGGGTGCAGACGAAATCGGACCCATCACAAATGCTGGTTCCTCTCCGGGATATACAAGCGTTCCAAATTTCAACACTGGAGCGAATGCTCGCGACTGGGGATTTCTGGCATTGCTGTTGCCGTATATTGAGCAGCAGGCGATCTACGATCAAGGGAGAATTCCGCGAAATACGATACTTGGTCGCGATCCGTTCGGAACCAATCACGTAAGTTCGGTTGCCGGAATTCCAATTTCCACTTATCTGTGCCCGAGCGACGGAGATGGATCTTCGACGCGCACCGCAATTCAAGGCAGCCTTTACAAAGAGCGTCCGCTTCAGACAGGAATTACAAGTTACAAGGGCATCAGCGGTTCGAATTGGAGTTGGGGCCCGTTCCCAAACAACTTCAGCGCGGCGGATACCTGTTGTCAAGCGAGCTATAAAGTTGCCGGTCGTGGAGGCGATCCTTGGGTAGCCGGCAACGGCATGTTTCCAGGTAACGGATATATGTGCAAACGGAGATTCTCGTCTCTGACCGACGGCACGAGCAATACGGTTCTCGTTGGAGAGTCGACCTATCCGAACGCAACTCGAATGGGCTCCACCTGGTGTGACACATCTGGTTCGTTGGCTCATGTCAGCCAACCGCCCAATTTCAAGTGGACCAACATGAATGATTGGACGCATTTGATGGGTGTTCGCAGTAAGCATGCTGGCGGCGTGCAGTTCGCGTTCGCTGACGGATCGGTTCGCTTCGTCACGGATACCATTGAACTAGGGATCTTGCGTGGCTTGGGAACGATCACGGGCGGTGAAGTCGCAACCGATGTTCAGTAGCTTGGACATGAATGCGAACTGTTAGTCGGTTGCTCGATAGCTTCGATCTGGATTCGGCTGCGCCGTTTGCGGTGACAATCTCACCGCACCGCGCGCAACCGCTTCCGTTTGGTTCCGTTTGCGGTTTAGATTAACGATCTTTGAGCAAATGGACATTAATTCCACGAAAATGAGACAAGGGGATATGTATATGAAACACGCTGCGCCTATTTTGCTGAGCTTAGTGTGGGTTAGTCTCATCGGCTGCGGAGGAGACACACTTGACTTGGTGCCTGTATCGGGCACTGTCCTGTTGGATGGCAAACCGCTAACCAAAGTCGGCCAAGGGGGCGTCTCGTTTTTTGCGAACGCTGCCAAAGGCAATAAGACTCAACACATTCCTACGGGTGTAATTGATGCTGAAGGAAAGTACGAGTTAGAAACTGGCGGCCAGAAGGGGGCTCCTCCCGGTTCATACAAAGTACTCGTGAATGCGTTTCAGAATACACCCGACGAAGGTCCAGTTGCGCCGAGATATTTGCTGAATGCGAAATTCTACGATCTCACCAAGACAGACCTGACAATTGAAGTAGTTTCTGGATCGGCTCCCGGTCAATACGATTTGAAAGTCACCAAGAAGTGACCGTCATGTACGTCGTTGTACGTCGTGAGTCTTGTGAACATCCATGGTAGATTATTTCTTATTTCTTCACTTCAGAGACTTCAAATTCACTTCAGAGACTTCAAAAATGCCAGAAGATCTGCGACCTCTTTTGCGGAAACGTCACGCAACGCATTTTGAGGCATCAGAGGGGTTTTCTGAGCGACCATCTCCTCGATGTTGTCCGCCGGGACATTGACAACCTTACCAGCGGAAGTTCGCAGTGCGACGCTATCGGCGGTTCGCTGAACAAGCAGGCCGGAATGGACGATTCCTTCCTTTGTCACAAGCACCCAAGGCACGTACTCCGGTGCAATTTTTTGAGACGGTACCGGTGCAATTTTTTGAGACGGTAATAGAATGCTGGACAGCAGATCGCTCGGTTTGGCTGTCCGCCCGATCTCTTTCAGATGGGGCCCGACAGCAATCCCTCGTTCACCAATATGGTGACAATTGCCGCATTGCAAGCGATTGTCCGCGAAGAACAATCGCTCGCCGCTCTTTGAGTCGCCCGCAATGCCCAGTATTTGTGCTGGATTGTGTTCAACTTCCGTGGGGCGTTCCTCTTCCGGCAAAAAGTGCAGAAACAATTCTCTTTTCGGAGACAATCAAAAAAAGGTTAGAACCATGTCCTTTCGCAGTGAAAACCTATTTGCCCGAGATCGCAGAACCTTTCTTAACGCGGCCGCCCATTCATTGGCATCGCTGGCGACTGTATCCGTCGTCGGCGAGAAACGCAATTACGCGATCGCCTCCCAGTCTGACTCTCCGACTGAGAAATCAATCGTTGTCGACACGCACATGCACGTGTGGGCTAACGACGCAAGTCGCTATCCATTTCAGCATCCGTACCAGCAGGATTTCGACAAAGCACCGCATGATGGAACTGTGGAGATGCTGATTGAGGACATGGACCAACATGGTTGCACTCACGCAGTGCTCGTGCAAGTAATTTATCACGGTTGGGATAACCGGTATATCGCCGACTGCGTGCGGCGTTTCCCCGATCGATTGCGAGCGCACGGGTTGATCGACCCTAAGGAGTCGAATGTCGCCGACAAGCTCGAATATTGGATGAAGGAACATGGGCTTCACGGAATGCGATTCAGTCCCATCTACTACAAGGATGGTCAACATGGCGGCGATGGTTGGCTCGACGCGGACGAGACACATCGGCTTTGGAAAAAAGCAGAATCGCTAAGCGCGGTTTTCAATTTCTTCATTGCTCCGCGTCAGTTGCCAAAACTCGCCAAGATGGTCAGTGCGCACCCTGGTGTGTGCGTCATCATCGATCATCTGAGCCAAGTCGACTTGAAGGCCGCCGATCCCGAACCGGACGTAACGCGATTGATCGAGATGGCTCGGTACGAGAACGTTTGCGTCAAAGTTTCTGAACTCAGTTCGGTTTCCAGTTCGGGTACTTATCCGTTTACCGATGCGTACCCTTTCGTGAAACGAGTGTACGAAGCGTTTGGTCCCGATCGCCTGTTGTTTGGCACAGGATACCCTGGAAGTGCCAGAGCCCACTATCATCGCCCAACACTGGACCGGGAAATTGCTCTCTTCAATCACATGCCTTTCCTCTCGACCGAGGATCGCAGTAAAATTCTCGGCCGAAATGCCAAGCGTTTGTGGGGCTTGGCAGTTTAACTGATTGCCCTTCGGAGTGTGCCTACTACTTTGACCTAGGTTGATACAATCATCAAAACGACTGGAGCAAGCAATGACCGTGTTGAAGCGCAGTGGACTTGTAGCGATCGTCGTTATTCTTGCCATTCAATCCGATGGCAGACCGGATGACGAGCAAGAACGAGCGGCCAAGTTCGAACAAGTTATTAAGACGATGCAGGCCTTTGCGATCAAGCCGGCAGATTCGGAAGGTGGTGATTTGAAGTTAGTCATGCCACCGGTGTTGCGATACTCCGATTCAGTACAAACGGCGATTTTTCCCAAGATCCCAGATGGCGCAGTGTTTGTCTTTACGCATGATGGGATGCCAGGTGCAGTTACAGCTATGCACTTAGGCACGTCTGGACGAATTTGGGCTGAGTTTCTGGCGCTATCGACGAAGCCACTGGTTGTAACGCGTGGCGAAACGCTGTTTTGGAAATCGACAGAAACGGCGGCGAATTTTCAACCATTGCGTGACGTACAACAACCGTCGAGGACCGCAATTTTTCGATTGTCTCAAATGCGTGGGATTTTGAAATCGTTTTCAGCTTCTATTACGGACCAAAGCTCCGGCCGCCAAGAACTAAGGCTATTGCCGCAACCGGTCTTTCGCTACTCACAGCCTGCCAAAGGAATCGTCGACGGTGCCATTTTCGTGTTCGCGCGAACAACCAATCCCGAAGTGTTGCTGGCCCTGGAGGCTCGCCGCGAAAATGATAAAGACGTTTGGGTCTACTCGCCACTTCGTTTTACCGGCCGACAATCCGACATCTGCTATCAGGGCTCCAGCGTTTGGACCCACGGATCATCTACGGGCAACCGAGCTGACACCACATCCTTCTACCAGACGTTAATTGAACCAGAACCCATGTCCAAGTAGTTTAATTTAAGAAGAAAGGGATATTTTTTCCTAACAACCGGCCCGTGTCGGGTCCGTAGGGTGCCAGCAATTCGTTCCAACGCCTGTGAGCCCTTGGCATGGGCTCGTCGCATGAGTACTATGCGATCAGTCGCTTCGGACTCTTCGCCACGGCTGCGGGTCAAACGAGCCTACGGATCATGATTTAGGGGCAAATCAATGCTATTGGATACCCATACCAATTTGATGTGGTACCCGGACCATCTCTCGGACGAGTTCGTTCAGTTTGCTTGGGAGGCTAAGCGGGCCAAAATGAAACTCTCACCGGATGTCTATTTCGCGGGAAGTGAATCGAAACACGCCAACGCTTTTGACTCGCGTCCTCAACAATTGCTCGATGCGACGGCCGAAGCAGATAAGGTCATCGTTTTTGGTATCAAGGCACCGTTCTGTGGCATCAATGCGGATCAAGAATTGATCGCGAATTTTGTCAAGCAACACTCCGACCGCTTCATCGGTTGGTGTTCCGTCGATCCGAACGATTGCGATTGCGTCGAACAACTCGAGCACTACGTAAATAACCTGGGCTTCCGCGGCTTAAAATGTTCTCCTATCTATCAAAACTGGGATCCGCAAGATCCCAAACATTTGCCGCTGTTCAAGAAAGCCGAATCGCTAGGCATTCCCGTCAACGTCCATCAAGGGACGTCCTTCGTTCGCCCCGGACCGCTCAAGTACGCCAATCCCATCCTGTTGGAAGACATCGCCATCGCGTGTCCTGATCTTCGGTTGGTAATTGCACATATGGGGCACCCTTGGGAGGTCGATTGTGTTGTCTTGATTCGCAAGCATCCCAACCTCTATGCCAACGTGTCGGCTCTTCACTATCGCCCGTTGCGTCACTACCAGGCCTTTATGACGGCCATCGAATATGGCGTCGAACATAAACTCATCTTTGGGTCGGACTTTCCTTCGGCAACTCCTGCACAAGTCATTGCGGGCCAGCATAAAGTGAATGATGTCGTCGAGGGAACGAACTTTCCGAAGGTACCAGCCGAAACTATCCACAACATCATCTACGAGAATTGGAAACGGTTCTTGCCGGAGTACGCACTCATTTGCCTGGTGCTGTTGAGCGGATGGCTCGGGCTCGGAGTCGCTCGGGCTGACGAGCCCACTTACGAGTGGAAAATGGTGACGACAAGCGCGCCTTGGAAGGGTCGGGACGGTGCCGGCATCCTTAGCTACCGAGGTCAATTGTGGTTGTTGGGAGGTTGGAATCCAAGCGATCGCCAGACGTTTCCTATGATCTGTACCAATGACGTATGGTCAAGCCGCGACGGAGCCGATTGGTCCCTGGTCAAAGCCAACACCTTCAAAGATCCTTCTTTCAATCGGGCTAGCGACTGGGAAGGACGACACACGGCTGGTTACGCCGTTTACCGCGACAAGATGTGGATCATTGGCGGCGACTGCAATCAGAAACATTATCAGAACGATGTCTGGAATTCGACTGACGGTAAGAATTGGACTAACGTCAACCAAGGAATCACTCCGCCCTGGGCACCTCGCGCGTTGCATTACACGGTGGTGCATGATGACAAGCTGTGGGTCATCGGTGGGCAAACGATGCCGGGGTTCGTCCTCAGCGATGACAAGTCAAAGGACAAGAATCAATCGATCGGTACCACTGAAAAGTTTTATCGAGATGTATGGAATTCTACCGACGGCGTTCATTGGCAAGAAGTCACGCCCCAGGAGCCGTTTTGGTCACCGCGTGGGATGATTGGTGGAAGTGCGGTCATGAACGGCCGCATTTGGATTCTGGGTGGAGGTACCTACGATACTCCGACCACTCCTCGTCGCAATTTTTTCAACGATGTTTGGAGTTCATCCGATGGCATCCAGTGGACGCGTCACACGGCACAAGCACCGTGGCATCCCAGGCAATACCACGATGTGGCTGTCTGGGACAATCGTCTGTGGGTAATGGAAGGGTATCATGAAAACGGTGGCAATCGCAACGATGTCTGGCACTCGACCGACGGCGTCACTTGGACGGAACTACCCAACACGCCCTGGAAACCTCGGCATGCTGCCAGCTTAATTGTCCACAACGGTTCACTCTGGATGATCGCTGGAAACAACATGCAGCCCGACGTGTGGCAATTAGTTCGCAAGTGACTTACTCTCCGAAGATTTGGTGAATCTCATCCAGCCAGACGACGAATTCCGCTGTGAAATCGTTGCGATGGGGCTGATCGGGGCTCCAACAACCATCGGATTGCTGCGCCGCCAATAGGTTGTCACCGACACGTTGGGCCATTTCGCGATATTTGGGCTTGCCGGTGTGATGCCACAACAATGCGGCTGCCCAACCCACTTTGCCAGCTTGCGGAGTGCGAAAGAGGTGGTCGCAAGCGATTTCCGCTGGCCGCATGTATTCTTCGGCAAGCTCAAGCGACGCGATTGCTCCAGTGGAGCGGTAGTGGAGCACTAAGAAACCCGCGCCGATTCCAGGATGGAAAAAATATTGATCCTTGGGCTCACTCACATCTAACAGATAGCGAATCTTGTTGTTGTCTTCCACTGTGGTGATTAGACCATCTTGACGATTGCAAACGGAATACATCCGTTTTGGATAATCAGGTTGTTGGTCGATCAAGTTTCGCATCCATCGAGCTACCCCATCGGCAATTTTCTTGCGGCCCGTATAAATGGCGGCTTGGCCACCAATGCTGGTCACCCACAAATCTTGCAATGTTGTGGCTTTGCGCTCAGATGGGCTGGAATAAAAACCACCCGACTCTGCGTCCCAGAAACCTTCCAAGAATTCCATTCCGCGATTGGCCAAATCGAAATGGCCATTGCGGACGGCACCGATCACAATCCAACAATTGTAATAGGCATAGTAATAGCAATCCTTCGCTTGCACCGGACGTGGACCGAAATCGCCGTCGACAAGCAAGCCGTGACTTCGAATCCAACCTAACAATTTGTTCGCTGCGGCAGATTCGCCAGACATTGAAAAAGCCATGGGAACTTTATAATAGTCGGTCACGCCTGCGTCAGGATTGCCGAATCCTCCATCCGGTCGCAACTGACGAAATAGAAATCCCGCGCCTTTATCACGTCCCTCGCGAAAGCGATGGTTCGACTTAGTTGACATTTTTCGTTGTCCCCGCGACTTAGAAATTGGTTGTGTGAATGACAGTTTACGACAAACTCAGCGGCGATGCACTGTGCGTTTTTTTGGTACGATGATTCACTAACTTTCGGAAAAGAAGTCGTTAACTCAAAGGAACATCGATGCGTGACGAAGTAGTTGAACTTGCTCAGCAGTTGATTGCGATCCAGTCGGAATCCTTACTGAGCAATGCGACGATCAGTGATTTCTTGCAGAAGTGGCTGGAAAAGCACGGCTTGGCAGTCGAACGCATCTGCTACATCGACCCAAATGGCGTGGAAAAAGTCAACCTGATTGCCCAAATGGGCGAAGGAACTGGCGGGCTGGGCTTTTTTTCACATTCGGACACAGTGCCCGGTGATGGGGCGCAGTGGCAACCGTTCAATCCTCGCGTCGAAGACGGCAAACTGTATGGGCGCGGCAGTTGCGATATGAAAGGGCCTCTGGCCGCATCCATGATCGCGGTTGCCGGCATCGATGCTTCGAAATTGCGCCGTCCACTTTACATTGCGATTGCAGCCGATGAAGAAATGGGACACGTCGGCGCGCACCACATTCAAAAGGAATCGGCCACGTTCAAACAGAATTGGCCAACTTGGACTGTGATTCCCGAACCGACGGAGATGCTGCCCGTCTATGCTCACAAGGGAGGAGCGTTGATCACAGTCACCGCCACTGGGCGCGCGGCACATACCAGCCTGGATACGGGCATCTCGGCAAACTTCCTCATCGCCCCGTTCCTAGCCGAGATGGCGGAGCTGGCCAAGCGTATGAAATCAGAAGAGCGATACAAGAACCACGAGTTCGATCCGCCGACCAACGGCTTTAACCTGACGATCGATGATGGCGGCTGTGCGACCAACGTAACTGCCGCGAAGTGTGTCGCCAAAGTAAATTTTCGCATCATGCCGAACGATCTGCACGAAGAGATTATTGCACAAATCGAGGCAGCCGCCCGACGCTACGGCCTCGCTATTACTCATCGCAAGCTGATGCCGTTTATCGTACCCAAGGATGCACCAATCGTTCAGGCCGCCTGTCGGGCCGTCAATGCGGCGGCGATGAATGTTCCGTTTGGCACGGAGGCCGAGTCCTATCAACGCTATACTCAATGCGTTGTCCTTGGTCCGGGCGGCATCGGACAAGCACACACAGTTAATGAATTTGTGAGAATTGATCAGTTGGAACAAGCCGTCACCGCTTTTCAGCGCATAATCACCGAGTTGTGCATGTGAAGCGGCTTGCAGAACTGCGAGTGCAGGCCGAGGCTCTTTATCAAGTAGCACGACCTTGGGGCTATCAAGCAATTTGAGGCTGAAATGTTTAATCTATTTCCACAGCCATCGTTCACCGGTGCCCGTCCAACGCGGAGACAGGTATTGAGCATGGCGGCAATGTCCGCTGGGAGCATGGCTGGAGCGATTGCGTGTGGTGAAGCTCGATCGCAACTTGCCGCGACTGGTCGCGGCACCGCAAAGAGCTGCATTTACATATTTCTCTGCGGTGGTCCTTCGCAACCCGATTTATGGGACCTAAAGCCGTCTGCTCCCGCGGGAGTGCGCAGCGAGTTTCGACCGATTTCGACATCGGTCCCTGGAATTCAATTTGGGGAATTGATACCGCAAGTTGCCAAGCACGCGGACAAGCTGGCATTGATTCGTTCGATGACGCACGCAAATAACGACCACAATGGGGCCATCGTTCACACGCTCCTTGGTCAACTGCCCACAACGGCGGGCGCACTCTACGCGGCGCGGGACGATCATCCTGGGCTGGGCGGAATTCTTTGGAAGACGCTCGGACCGTCTGGCCCATTACCAGCTTGGGTCGTGCTGCCCCGTTACTTCGGTACGAATTCGCCACCGTACAAAGGTCAGTCAGCGGGCATGCTCGGCGCCGAGTTCGATCCCCTGCTGTTTAACAAAGAGCGCCGAGGATCGCTGACCGACGCTCCATTGCGTCTCGATTCGCTCGAATTGCCGCCTGACGTTGCAAGTAGACGATTGATAGATCGACGAGACTTGCTGGCAGAACTCAATGGCATCAAGGCTTCGACCACTGCCAACCTGGCGGATGTTCGCGAGCGAGCGTTCGCATTGTTGACCTCCGATTCTCAACGTCATGTGTTCGACCTGGCGCGAGAGCCGGTTCGCATTCGAGAACGCTATGGAACCAACGAATACGGACAGAGCTTGCTGATGGCTCGCCGATTGGTCGAATCGGGAGTGCGCTTCGTCAATGTGTTCTGGACCTTTTTCGATGCGAAAGGTTGTCAATTCAATCTGTGGGATAACCACGGAGTGGCCAACGACGTCTGTGGGATCGACGGTCAACTAACCGGTCGCCAGCAATTGACGCATCGATACTGCACACCCTCTTTTGATCAGTCGTTTTCCGCACTATTGGAAGATCTCACCGATCGCGGCATGCTGGACGAAACGTTGGTCGCAGTGGCAGGCGAGTTCGGGCGAACACCGAAGATCAACGCCACTGGTGGTCGAGACCATTGGGCACACTGCTACACTCAATTGCTTGCCGGTGGAGGCGTTCGCGGCGGCAGTGTGTGGGGTGCCAGCGATTTAGAAGGCGCCTATGTGAAAGATGCTCCGGTAACACCAGACGATTACGCTGCCACGATCCTGTACGCTTTCGGGATCAATCCCGAGGTGGCTATCGTCGACCAAACGAATCGTCCAGTCCGAGTGACATCCGGACATCCCGTTGCAGGATTGTTTTGAGGGTATGTATCCAATCCGGAAACTTGTTGTGTCGGTCGACTTTGACATCCCTTTTTTCACCCGTGAGGCGCCATGTACCTGGGCTGATGAAAAGTGAACCGTTGGCGCTAGCCCAAGTTCCCCAACTCAGCCGTTTCATTTTTAGTCGTCCTCGGAAAATGGCAGTGTAAACCACAAAGGCACGAAGAATAGTGCACAGAGAACCAGAATTCAAACCTTTGTGTCCTTGTATCTTCGTGGTTTGCAATCTTTCGGGCCAGGCAGCGGACATCGCAGGGTCTCCCTTAGTCTCCGGCGACGAACGTGCGGCGCTCGACGCCCTTCTCCAGGAAGCAGAATCCGCAGTGAAAAAATGAACAACCACAAACGCACAAAGGGCATCTCTGACTTTGTGCCTTCGTGTCTTCGTGGTTTATTACCCGCAAACAATCCGCTTAGTCCCGTCTTTGATTACGGGAACATTGAAGTTGATGAGCAACCCAAGACGCCGATCGGTTAGTTTCAGGTAAGTTATTATTTGAGCCTTATGAACGGGGGCGATTTGCTCCACGGCTTTCAGTTCCAGGATCAGTTTTCCATCGACGAGAATATCGACCTTCAAAGCGGCATCCAGTAAGACGCCGTCGTACAACACCGGCACGGCAAGCTGCCGTTCCGCTTTGACGCCGGCCTTTGCGAACTCGTGCATCATGCAAACTTCGTAAACGCTTTCCAGTAGCCCCGGGCCGAGAGTTGAATGGACTTGATATGCCGCATTGACCGAGATCTTGGCGAGTCGTTCCAGTTCTTCAGAGATTGGGGCAAAGTTCCGTTTCATTTTTAGTCGTCCTCGGAAAATGGCAGTGTAAACCACAAAGGCACAAAGGCACGAAGAATAGTGCACAAAGAACCAGAATTCAAATCTTTGTGTCTTAGTGTCTTCGTGGTTTGTAATCATTTGGGCCAGGAAGCGGAATCCGTATTAAGAAAATAACCACGAAGACACGAATGGCTTTTTTACATTGTGCCATCGTGACGTCGTGGTCTAAAAGTGTATGCGTCCCGGTTGACTAGAACAGAGGCGACAGAAGGCGTGATATCAAAGGTGTCATTGTTTACAAACGTGATGGGGTCATTCGGGTTGGAGGATGGCCTAAGGAAGCGGAAGCGCCTACGACCGCTTCGGCACAGTCAATCCCACGCCCAATCGATACACTCAATCCTCGTCACGTTTGCTTGGCAAGCCAGAGCGGCACAGTAGCTCTCCACCATTGGAACAATTCGAACTTGCCAGTCGCTGGCTACTTCGTCGGCGACGGCCAATTTCTGAATTGAAACAAATCGACGTGGATCGATGTCCACTTCGACATTGTCCAGTGGCAGAGAAATTCCGAGCCCAAGAGCCTTGATGACAGCTTCTTTACAAGTCCAGCCGCGAAAGAACCCTGCAACTGCCAGCTCGGGTGGTAGTTGTTGCCACGCTGCGAATTCAGTCGCCGAAAACGTAGTCTTGGCAATTCCCTCCAGCGTCTCGATGCTTCGCAGTTCCTCGACATCCACACCCACTGGCGACACACGCGAGGCACCTATCAAAATCCATTGGCCCGAGTGGGATGTATTGAACTGTACCTGGGAGGCATGGCACTGCGAAAGTGATGGTTTGCCAAACGGGCCGTACTCGAATTGTATTTCCACGGCCGGAATGCCGAGCCAGTAGCTTAGCAGTTGACGTAGAATCGCGCGGGCAACCACCGACCTGCGGTAATCGATTTCCTTACGGTACCGATCCGCCTTGGTCGCCTCGTCGGCGGACAGGACTAACTTCAGTTCGCCTAGACGCGAATGGGAAATGGTGATCGGAACTCGAACCACGATCGCGGAATCTTGTGGCAATCGATCGAATATCTGCATCGTCGAATTCGAAACTGGCCCGCGAAAGTTCAAGAAATTTATCGCCCGTTTTTGCCAGCCTTGAGAATGAAGTCGACAAATTTCTGATCGAATTTCTCAAGGTCCTTACCAAAGTGCTTTTGAAACAATTCCAGGCGTTCGCGCGGCAAGCATTCGCCCAAAGGAGTCTGTTGCGACAGGTCCTTTATGTAAGCTGTAAAGGCTTTTCGATTGACTTTGAGCAAATAGTAAGTCAGCGCCCAGCTTTCGGCATACGCAGACTGAGCGGTTTGGCTGTTGCGCAATCGATCGTCGGTCGTGAGCAAAGTAATCAACGAATCGCTGGGACGTTGAGGCAGGAATCGTCGAAAATTCTGGTAATTATAGAAATTCAATTTGCCGATCGTTCCCCAACCCTTCGCGTTCGATACATCGGGTGTCTCAAAGAACATAGCCAAACCTTCGCTGACCCAGATCGGATTGTCAGCCAATCGAACCTGGAGCCCGGAGTTGTAAGCCATCTGATGAACAGCTTCGTGCACGATGGTCGCCACTGTGCGTTCGGCTTGCGGTTGTGCAAGAATCGTGTTGATCAACTGCTGAGTGCGAGGACGGCTGCCGGTTTTGTTGAAGCCAGCGATGCCAGTCAAATCAAATGTCACCACGCGATTCGTTTGCACATGATAGTAACCGATCATCGACTCGGCAGAATCTCCCAGTTCGCGTTTCGCAAACGGGAGATAGGCTGCCTTAGTGTCGAACACATAGGCGACCAGAGGGAATCGAGGTTCCTGCAATCGAATTCCGAGGCCCTTCCAGTAGATGATAAACGCTCGATGTAGTCGTTCGAACAACTCGCCGACCCAGCGCGCGTAGGTTTCGCTGGTGTTGTAGATGATCACATAGTGCGCCGTTTTGTGAACTAGGAACTCATCCGGCAATTCTTGTTTGGCTTGTTCGAAAATCTCCTGACCCGACATCGGTTTGAAAGGCTCGGTGCTGTCGCTGCTCGATATTATCTCGGAGGGTTGCAACGTCCAAAGTCGGCCATCGGGTGTCAAGAACAGAATTCCACCGTCGGCAGCTTGAACAAGAACTTCCCCGAGCGATTTCGTGGTCCCGCGTTCGTGCTTGAATTCGACGACCCTAGTGGGTAAAAGCGGGGCCGCAGTTGGCGTCTCCTGCCCAAAGCAACTGTGTGCGATTCCAATTAGGATTAACCCAGCGCACGCGATCCCAACCAGGCTGAATCGCTCATATCGGTGTGCTTGTGTGCCAGATTTGCACTCCATCGCTTTGATCCTACGAAAAGTCGAAAAGTAAGGATTGGCAACAGGCGTGCGGATGCAGTTCGAGCACGCTTGGGGACCGCACGTGATTCCGGCCAGTTACCATTGGCGGATCGAGTGCGACCAGATATTAGTCTACACGCTTTGTTAGGTCCTGGGGATAGACTCAAAATTTCGTAGCCTTTGCTATTGTGGCGAATTGATTCGAGGTCTCGTACATCGATGCTAGAGCTGGAAAAGCCAGAACGGGAGATTCATACTCAAATTAACTCTTCTTTGGCGCGAAATTTGGAGTAGGCATCAGCCAGTCAACGACACGCCTCTACAACGTAGCATTCTGGGACAAAGATGGCTAACCAAAAGATCCTTGTGCCTTTCGATTTCAGTTCGCACAGCGAACGCGCACTAAATGTCGCTAGCGATTTGGCTCGGGAGCTGAAATCAGAAATCCACTTAGTTTTTGTGCATGATGGTGAGCGCAGTGCGATGGTTAAGAAGCATTTCAACTCAATTCTCAACCAGCAACGTGCGTTTAGGCGCAATACCGTTCAACGAACGTGGGATAAGCTTCCAGCCTTGTTATACCCCACATCTTTCTTGACATAAGAATGATCGAATTCCTAACCTTCAATTCCCTCGAATCAAGATCGATTTGGATACTTTTCTTGAGATCCTTACA
>SXGS01458026.1_pt1 | contig 14588 bp, 8 predicted proteins | sample 3174681 | NCBI WGS metagenome assembly SXGS01 (sample SAMN11356861, study PRJNA531348) | freshwater metagenome | isolation source: freshwater sample F1-80 | place: China: Fuxian Lake, Yuxi | collected 2017-12-25
CCTCGTCCCCGATCGACGTACACGGCCGAGTTCAAGCTCTCGGCGGTGAAGATGATCACCGACCAGAAGCTGTCCGTGGCCGAGGCCGCGCGCCGCCTCGACGTCGGCGAGAACCTCTTGCGCGAGTGGCGCAAGGCGTTCCTGGCGCGCGGCGATGCGGCCTTCCCCGGGCACGGCCACCCGACCCCGGCCGACGACGAGGTGCACCGGCTGCGGGCCGAGAACGCCCGCCTGCGGGCCGAGCGGGACCTGCTAAAAGAGCCGCCGCCTACTTCGCCAACCCGCCCACATGACGTTCCGCCGACAACGCCGACGAACTGCCCGTCGCTTGGATGTGCGAGGCGCTCGAGGTGTCGGAGTCCGGGTACTACGCCTGGGCCGCCCGGCCCGACAACCCGACGGAGGAGTGGCGTGCCGAGTTGGTCGCGGCCATCGAGCAGATTCACGCCGACGTGAAGGGCCGGTGCTTGCAGGTGTAGGTTAACGGGTGTGTAGTGCGTGAGGCACGGATGGGCCTAAACTATCGGTCTCTTACCTCCAACGGTTCGGGACCACATCCGTGCCCCACGATTCCGCATTCTACAGCTGGAAGGCGCGTGTCGATACCCGGTTCGCCGCACTCAAGCCGCACCACCGGACCGCGCTGGCGCAGTACAGTTTCGGCATGATCCTGGCCCGGTGCTGCGGGCTCACCGCCGTCGTCGTCCACCTCGCGGCGCTGCTGGCACTCAAGGCCCATGCCCTCCGCGCCCGGCTCCGCGAGTTGTACCAACCGGCCGCCGCACCGCGCGGGTGCGCCCGGTCCGCGTTCGATCACACCCTGTGCTTCGGACCCCTGATCCGATGGGCCGCCGGCACCCACCCCGACAAGCGCCTGGTGCTGGCCCTCGACCCGACCAACCTGACCGACCGGTTCCGGGTGCTGTGTGCGGCGGTCCTGTACCACGGGTGCGGGGTGCCGGTCGCCTGGGCCGTTCAAGCGGCCCACGATAACGGCTCGTGGAACGCCATCTGGTTCGAGTTGCTGGGGAAGCTCAAAGCGGCGCTGGGCGACGGGTGGACGGTACTGGTGTTGACCGACCGGGGTCTGGAGTCGCCCGACCTGTTCCGCGCAATCGTCTGGCTCGGGTGGCACCCGTTGATGCGCGTCAAGCGGTGCGCCAAATTCGCCCGACCCACTGGCACAAGGGGTATCCGCTGACCCACTTCGCCCGTCACGTCGGGGCCCGGTGGTCGGGCGCAGGCGTGGGGTACCCGAGCGGGTCGCGCCTGGGGTGTACGCTTTTGGCCGCATGGGAACCGGGCTACGACGAGCCGTGGCTGATCCTGACCGACCTGCCGGCAACGGGTGCGAATCCGGCGTGGTACGGGTGGCGGATGTGGATCGAGCAGGGCTTCCGGGCCATCAAGCGGGGCGGCTGGCAGTGGCAGCGGACGCAGATGCGTGAGTCGGCTCGTGTGGCCCGGTTGTGGGCGGTGATCGCGGTGGCGACGCTTTACGCGGTGGAGGTGGGTGGTGAGGCCGGACCGGCGCACCTGCCGCCGATCCGAGGCCCGTTGAGCCGACTGAAGCGGGGGTTGTTGTGCGTCTGGTTGACCGTGATCGACAACCAACCGATACCATCGGGCACGATCCAACACCACGACTGGCCCGACACGACAACACCGGCCGATATACTCCTGGAACCCTACGTGCACGAAGGTTAACCTACACCCGCAAGAGGGCCGCTACTGAAGTCCGCGCATGACCGCCGAGTTGAAGGCGCGGGGGTACGAGTGCTCGGAGAACACGGTGGCCGAACTCATGCGGGAACCGGGATCCGCGCGAAGGCACCGAGGCGGTTCGTCCGCACCACCGACTCCAACCACCGCCTGCCGGTGGCCGCGAACGTCCTCGACCGGGACTTCGAGCCCGAAGGGCCGAATGAGAAGTGGTGCGCGGACATCACATACATCGCGACGCGCGAGGGGTGGCTGTACCTGGCGGTGGTCGAGGACCTGTTCAGCCGGATGGTCGTGGGCTGGAGTATGGACGAGTCGATGGCGAGCCGGTTGGTCGTGGACGCGCTGGAGATGGCGCTCCGGTGCCGTCGGCCCGGGGCCGGTCTGCTGGCGCACTCGGACCGGGGGAGCCAGTACGCGAGCGAGCACTACCAGCGGGTGCTGACCGAAGAAGGGATCGTGTGCAGCATGAGCGAGGTCGGTCAGTGCTGGGATAACGCGCCGATGGAGTCGTTCTTCGGGCGGATGAAATGCGAGATCGAATCGGCCCCCATGTTCGCCACCCGCGACCAGGCGCGGGCGGAATTGTTCGAGTACCTGGAGGTGTTCCACAACCGCGTCCGCTTGCACTCCTCTCTGGGGTTCTTATCCCCGGCTGAGTTTGAACGGGCGCACAACAAGACCCACCGCTAACTTCGACTCCGTTTTTCGTGGGGAAGATCAGGATCTGTTTGCGGTCGATCTCGACGTACCAGGCGCTGTGGGACTTCTTGAAGAAGGGCTCGCGGCGCTTCATCGGGGGAACCTCAACGGGGACCACGGTTAGCCCACCGCTCGCGGGCCGTTGAGGTTCGTGAGGCCGGGCCCTCGGAGTGTGACTGCACTCCGGGGGCTTTTTTCTATCGCGGACAAGAAGGGGTGGGTTGCTTCGGAGTCGTCGCAAACCCTTGGTTTTCCAGTATGCCCGACAGGAGTTGAACCTGTAACCTTCGGCTCCGGAGGCCGACGCTCTATTTCCACATCCCCTACAAATCCCAGCATTTCGACTACTCCCCCTTATCCCGGAGCAGCAGCGGGAGCAGCAGCGTTACACGACGCGGACCTGGCCCGCGTTGTCGCGGCGTGGCCGACGTTACCCGACCCGATCAAGCGGGCCGTTCTCGCGCTGGTCGCGGTCGCGCCTACGAGCGAGTGAACTTCGTGCCGAAGGTGCCGCGCGGGAACAACGAAGCAATCGAGGCGCGTTTCCAGCAGGAAGTGTGGCGGTCGGGTGCGGCAATCGTGCAGCAGTGCCACACACCGGCAAACGGGCGGTAAGTGCAGCAGTTGTCAGGTGTTGGCACGGGCACGGCGCGGGCCATGTTGTGCCGAAACCCAATTGATTTCGGATTATCTGCACGAGCGCGGAGGTGGGTCATGGGCGGGCTGGGCAGCGGCGCGCGGCACTCCAAGAAGGACACGGTGGAGGGGTGCCGGTGGCTCGACACGGCCGACCTGAAGAAGTGGAAGATGCTCGTACCGGGAACCGCGAACCGGCTTGGCTCGTTCCGCTGGGGCGCGGCCTCGGTCAGTTACACGCTCACCGTCGGCGCTGACGCGGGCGCGCTGCGGCTGATCTACAGGATGCCGGCGGACAGCGCGGACACCGACTACACGGTGCGGCTGGTGACGACGCCGTGTCACCTGGGCGGGGCGCGCTGGTGGTTCCTGTGCCCGCTGACGAAGGACGGCATCCGGTGCGGCCGGCGGGTGCGGAAGCTGTACCAGCGCGGCCGGTACTTCGGGTGCCGAACGTGCCACGAGCTGACGTACCGGTCGCGGCAAGAATCGGACGTGCGGGTGTACGCCCTGGCCCGCGCCGGGGTGGACGCGATGCCGAACCCCGCGCGCTCCTCGGTCGCGCAGCTCGGCGTCGCGCTGAAGGCGCTGATGATGATCGAGAAGCGCTCGAACCGGCGCAACGGCCGACGCCCGACGGTCACTTCATCTGGAGGAACAGTTCCATGACGACGCTGGCGAAGATCGAAGCGAACCGGCGCAACGCGGCGCTGTCCACCGGACCGCGGACCGACGCGGGCAAGGCGCTGGTCGCGCGCAACGCCACCACGCACGGCATCTTCTCGAACGTCCCGGTGGTGCCCGGCGAGTGTACCGCGACCTGGGATGCGCACCGCGCCGGGGTGATCGCCTCGCTCACCCCGGTCGGGCTGCTGGAAATGACCCTCGCGGAGCGCGCGGCGCTGCTGTTGTGGCGGTTGCAGCGGTTGGCCCGATACGAAGCTGAGGCCGTTACATCGGCGATGGACGCGGCCGAGGTGCCGCCGCTGCCGGAACCCGAAGACCGGTTTCCGACCTCGTTCCCGGTGCCCAAGCCGAAGACCCGCGAGGAACAACTGTGGGACACGCGCGAGAGCCTGCGCAAGGCACGGCGCGAACTGGCCGAGATCGTCCCCGCACGGGACTTCTTCGCCCCGGCCCCGGAATCTGCTGCCGAAACACTGCCGTTCGCGGCCGTGGCGGTGCTGTTCGAGACGGCGCTGTGCCGGGCGGAGGTCGCCGAGACCGCGCGCGGGAACCCTCCGCGGTGCGACACGAAGCGGTTCCTCAAGCGGCTCGACGTTTCCACCGCGAGCGCGCGGGCGGTGGTCTGGACGCCGGACCTGATCCGCCGCGGCCTGACCTATTACGCGGGGTTCACACGCGAACCGGTGGATGAGTTCATCGAAGGCGTTCGCACCGACATCGCGGAGCGGGCCGAAGAACTGGCTCGCACGGTGCGGCGGTTGGAGCGCGACGAGGTCGCGCTGGTCCGACTGTTGGAAGACGGCGCGACACGGGCACGATCCGCGCACCTGCTGCCGGCCAACGGAAGTGAGGAGCGGGTCGCGAAGTACGAGCGCCACCTGCACACGCTGCTGACCTCGACCCTGCACGAACTGGAACGGCTGCAAGCGCGGCGCGGGGGCGAACCGGTTCCGCCGCCAGTGGTCGCGGACGTGAACCTGACTGTCGATGCTGGAGCGGGCTGAACCGGGCCGGTGGGTTTGTTTTGGCGAACCGCGCCGGCGGCGGTCCAGCCTTTTCCTTCGACGTGGAACGGGTGCTCGGGCGTGGTGCGGATGAGTTCGCCGTCGGGACCGTGCAGGTGCAGGATGCGGCCCGTGCGCCGGAACGTCGCCTCGACCGGCTTCCACTCCACCACCCCAGCAGGTTCGCTCTCGTGACGCGCGGCCACCTCGTCGCCTTCGACCAGCGCTTCCACCGCCACCCACCCGCGCCGTGTGAACAGCTTCGTCCCGGCCGCGAAGCACCCGGCCTGTAGCGCCTTGCCCGCATCGTTCTTGATGTCCTCGATCAGCTTGTCCGCGGCGCTCGACATGCCCGTCACGGTGCCGGGCGCGGCGCGGGGATCGTGACCGTGGCGATCCGGTCCTGCTGAACCGACAGCGCCACCACCTACTGGATCTACGAGTACAATTCTTGACCCGTCGCGCGCGGATCAGTCTGTGCCGGATCGAATGCTGGAAGTGCGTTTTCCTCAGCACGATCGCGGAGCCGTGCGGCTGTGTCGTTGAGATGAAAATGGACATCACCGCGAATGTTCAGCGCGCGCCTCCGTGAAGCAGGAGCAGGGCTGCCGATGCCAGCAGTTAGTTCGGTCACCGCATCCCGTAACTGCTTCACTGCATCGTCGTGACGTTCTTCCTCCTTGCACACCATCGCGCGTTCAAGGAGCATATTCCCTTTTCCGATGTGTCCTTCGACCCAGCCGCACTCGACCGCCCGAACATAGTGGTCCCAAGCCGCGGCTTCGTGCTCAGCGGATTTCATTGAGAGGAAGTTGCCGAGGTAGTAGTGGGCGACCCCGGCGAGGTGCGGGTCTTGGCAACAGGTCTCCCAGTCGGCCACTGCCTCGTTGGGCTTGCCGCGGTCGAGGTACGCGACCCCGCGGAGGAGCCGCAGTTCCGGGTCCGCGCCCGGTTCCTCCAGCTTCGCCGTGCAGAACTTGATCACGTTGGAATACTCGCCCCGGTCGTAGAGGGCGTAGGCCGCGCGCACCGCCGACGACCGATTGAAACGAATCAACATGCTTGGCCCTCGTTACTGCCTCACGGCTCTAGCGGGAAGCTCATGCCGGTGCCGAGCTGACAAATCGTCTCGATCGACGAGCGCAGCGGCACGTTGGCTGCCTGAAGCTGCTGGTAATAGTACAACCCAAGTGCGTTCACGCGGTCGGTGTTGTTGGTGCCGACCGCGTAGGCGATCCGCTGGTGGAAGCTGCGGTGGATGGTCCGCCCCTCGGAACTATCCGGGTACAGTTGGCTGTACTTCACGGTGTTGGTGTCGACCTTGACGGTTGCGGGCCGCGACCACGGCCGCGCCGGCTCGTTTCTCGACCAGTCGTTCAGGCGCGACGAGCAGCGGTGCGAGCCGCTCAGTTCGCCGCACGGGGCGTACTCCGTGAAGAAGTCGGTGATGCGGAGTTCTCCGTTGGACGCCTTCCGGCCGTACTGGTTGATGCCCGCGAGCAGCACCTCCTCCGAGTGCAGACTCACGAACCCTCCACCCGAAGGGGCGAGTGACGTCATCTTGCTCAGTTCCGTCGCGTCCACTTTGATGGTGCCGAGGTACACTGCTTCGCCGGCACTGACTTGGTAGCGCAGAACCTTATCACCGCCCGAGTTTGCCGCCCAGTACTCCTCAGTCCCATCAGCCTTTGTGACTTTTGCGACCGCGACGTTCCGCCCGTTGCTAACGTCTGCTTTGATCCGGTGCTTCATCGCGACGGCGACGAGCGCGTCCTGTGAACTGAACTGAATGAGTAGCACGTCGGTCAGGTACGCATTGTGCGCCCAGACGCTGAAGCCCCACCCGTCGTCGCCGACGAAGTAGGTGTGGAAGTCGGCAACCCTTACGTTGTACACCGTCTCCCACAGTTCGGTGTCGAACACCTCGGCCAGCGTCACCGAATCTCCGACCAGCGTTTCCAGGCGGTCGCCTTCTTGCAGCGCGCCGGCGGCGGTCCAGCCTTTGCCTTCGACGTGGAACGGGTGTTCGGGCGTGGTGCGGATCAGTTCGCCGTCGGGTCCGTGCAGGTGCAGGATGCGCCCGGTGCGCCGGAAGCACGCTTCCACCGGCTTCCACTCGACCGCGCCGTTCGGCTCGCTCTCGTGACGCGCCGCTACCTCGTCGCCCTCAACGATGTGCTCCACCGCGACCCACCCGCGCTTGGTGAGCAGCTTCGTCCCGGCCGCGAAGCACCCGGCTTGCAGCGCTTTGCAGGCGTCGTTCTTGATGTCCTCGATCAGCTTGTCCGCGGCGCTGGACGTGTCCGCCACCACCGACGGCGGCGCGTTGGTCGACATCGCGTCCCGCTTCTGCTTCAGTACGGTCGCGCTGGTGCCCTGGGTCTTGGTCGCGGTGTGGAACGCCTGCGCCGCGGCGATCAGCGCGGTGATGTGCGCCTTGGCCGATTGTCCGTCCAGCCCCGCTTTGGTCGCGTTAGTGAAGCTGGCATCGGTGAGCGCCCCGATATACTCGAACACACCGCCCTCCTTGACCCGCGCCACCTTGACTTGCGGGCCGGTGGTGTCCTGCGCGACCCACAGCATGTACACGACCCCGTTGTGGCTGAACGTGCGCTGCGGGGCCATCTGACCGGCGAACAGCCCGCGCGACGCGCCCCCGCCCAGCCGGGTCGCCACCTTCGCCACTGCCGCCCGCAGCAGCGTATCGACCTTGCCCGGGATGTACTCGATGGCCCGCTTGAACTCGGTCGGTAGGTTGCCCAGCCCGAACTGGCTGGCCGCCGCGCTCAAGAGCACCGGCACCGCGTTCTGCAACCCGTTGTACACCGCGCCCTGCACCAACAAACCCGCCTGGGTCACGTCCTTCGTCTGGTCCAGCACCGCGTCGATGGCCGCGACGAACTGCTGCATCAGCCCGTTAATCTGGCCCTGGTTGTCGAGCACCCACCGCACCGTGTTGTACACACTCAGCACCGCGCCCGCCCCCGGCACGAACCGCGCCACCACCTGCGCGCCCAACTTGCTCAGCGACTCCGTCACCTTGTTCTGGAACGCCGTATTGATCTGTGTGAGCAGTGCCGCCGTATCAAGGCCCAGCGCGCTCCGCTCCTCTGGGGTGAGCCCGGCGGCGGTGAGGCTGCCGTTCACTTGATCGAGCAGCGCCTTCGGGTCGGACCCGACGCCCTCGAACCAGGTCGCCACCGTGTCCAGCGCCGCCAAGTTCCCGGCCCCCAACTGCTGCCGGGCCACGTTCATCGCGTTGTCGACCGTCAGCCCGCTGTACTGCAACAGGAAGTTGGTCAGCGTGTTCGCGTCCCAGGTGGCGGTCGCGAACCCGCTCACGTTCACGTTCGCCGCCAGCCACTTGAGCACCTGGTTCTTCAGCTCGCCGGGGGTTATCATCGCGGTGGCGAACTGGCTCACCCCGGCCCCGAACCCGTTGACCAGGGCCGTGGCGATGTGCGCCGCCCGGTCGGCGCTGGTGAGCGCGTCGGCCAGCGCCAGCCCCCGGTCCGACAGTTGCGCGCTGAGGTCCCGGATCATCTGGATCGCGCCCGAGATGCGGGCCGCGGTGGTCAGCGTCTTCGGGGTCTCCAGGATGATCCGCGGCGCGGCCAGTTCGTCCGTGCTGCCGTTCGCCCCGACCACGTCCACGAACCACTTGACCACCTGCCCGTTGTGCTCGAAGTTGACCCACGCGCTGAAGTCCACCCGCCGGTCCAACGAGTCCGGCGCGTCGATCACGAACACGCCGTCCGTGTTCTCGTAGATGATGGTGCCGAGCAGGTCGTTGTTGGCCGACTGGTACGAGAACTCCTCCACGTCGTAGTACCGGGCGCGGGCGTGGAACTTGATCGTGTACCCGCGCTCGACCGCCTCCGCGTACTGGCGGCTGGCCGGGTCCAGGGTGAACCGGGCCGTGGCCGCGTCCCCCACGGGCCAGCCCACCTTGCGGATCGTGGTGTTGAAGTACGGCGCGTACCCGACCGGCACCGCGGCCCCGTCGAGCGTCAGCCGCCCGTAGATCGACTGCGCCCGCACCCCGGTCCACGACGACTCCTCGACCACGTCGCGGGCACCGTCCACCACCACCGTGAACGTGTGCTCCACGGGGTTCTGCGTCTCGGCCGGGTCGCCGTCCGCCACCCACGCCTTAACGTGGTACACCGACCCGACCGTATAATCCGGCAGCGCGAGCCGCGGCCCGACCGTGACGACGGTTGTGGGCGACCCGCCCGCCGGCGTGAGCGTCCAGTGGAACCGGTACTCCGACTGCTCGTGCACGTTGGGGAGCGCGAGGCCCCCGGCCCCCGGCCGGAACTCCAGCACCTCGCCCGGTCGGAGCGCCCACAGGTTCACCCCCTGGTTCGCGAACGTGGCCGCGCCGAACCCGGCCCAGATCGTGTGATCCGGGGCCACGTTGTTCACCACCACCGGCACGTCGTAGTCGAGCGAGCTCAGCCCCCACTCGTCGAGGACGTAGATTTTCGCGGTGAACGTGGTGCCCGGGTCTGGCACGTCGAGGTACTGGTGCGTGAAACTCACCGACCCGTCCGCGTTGGCGACCAGGTCCCCCGCGTTCAACTGGTCGAACGGGGCGTCCGCCGCGCCGGTCCAGTTGGCGTACACGGTGATCGTGTCGAGCGCGTCCGGGTCCAGTTCCCAGACGGTGAAGGTGACGGTCCCGCCCTCGCTGATCGGCCCGGACACCTGCGCGGTCGCGGTCGGCGCGGCGCTGGCCACGGTCACATGGAAGTACCCCTCGGTGCTCTTGCCCGCGGTGTCCGTCACCGTCACCCGCACGTCGTACTCGCCCGCGAACGGGAACGTGTAGCTCACCTCCTCATCGGTCAGCGCCGGGTCGGTCTCGAAGTCCCACTCGTAGTCGTCGGCGTAATAGGCGAACGCCCACGCCACGCTCGCGACATCGAGTTCCGTGTCCACTTCGACGGTCTGCGTCTTCGCCACGCCGACAACGGCCGTGGTGTCTTCGGGCACGGTCAGTTCCGGCGGCGGGGTCTCGACGGTCACGCTCAGCGTGACGATCTGCGCCACCGCGTTCGCGTCGGTCACGCGGGCCGCGACCGTGCGTGTCCCGGCGGTGGCGAAGGTCGTGGTGAACCACGTATCCGCAGCGTCCGTGACCGGTTGGAACGTGGTCCCGTCGTAATTCGCGTCCCACTCGACCGTGGCGAACTCCGGCGCGTCTTCGGGCAACCAGAACGTGACCTCATCGCCCTTGAGCACTGGGTCGGCGTCGGCTTCGAGCCACAACTCGTTGTCCTCGACCCACACCGTCACCGGGTCGGGCGTGCCGATGGTGAAGTTCGGGTTGCTCTGTAGCAGCGCAGTGATCGACTCCCAGCCCTCGCCGGCGGTGTCGTCGAGTACCGGCACGCTCAGGGTGTAAACGCTCTGCCCCGGCGCGAAGGTGACGTTCAACGTGTTGGAACCGGGCATCCCGGGCATCCCGCCGGGCGGCGGGGTCGGGTCGCCCGCGAAGGCGTAGTCGGTGCCGCGCGTGGCGGTGCCGCCCAGTTGGAGCGACACCATCAGGGATGAGTTGTCGATGGTGTTCTGATCGGCGGCGCGCGTGACGCGCAGTTCCGCGGCCGTGCCCGGTTCGCCCCCATCGGCCAGCCATTCGAGGTCGACCTGGGTTCCGTCGGGCACGACGCGCTCTTCGAGCGCGGTAACCTCGAGCCGGGTGCGCGGCGCGCGGCCGCCGGGGTACTTGGCGCGCAGGTTGAACAACCGGTCGAGGTGCGTGAAGGCTGCGAGCGCGCGAGCGGCGCGGCGGAATGACGTGGGCATCGTGATGTGCGGGTCCGGGCGTTCAACGGGCGTGCGTCCGACGCGCTCACGTTTGATGGCGTTCCCGAGGCCTCTTGCCCCGGCCGAGTTCCGATGGGGTGACATGACCACCGGAACGAGAGTACCCTACCAAACCTCGATACTGAACCCAATGCCAGTAGTTCGATTTCCCCAAGTTAGTGTGCGGGACTGCGGAGATACCGTTCCGGTGCCTTTCGCGGTATCGTCCGCGTATAACGATCACGCGGACATCGGGGCTGTGACACTCCCGCCCACGCGATCCGACCCTCCACGACGGTGCCGCGATGACTGACGTACAACCGGGGCAGGTGCTCACCGGCCCGCTGTTCGCCGAACCCGTTCGCGTCGAGACCGTGCAACCTTCGGCCTCCGGTGGGTTCACCCTCGGCGTGGTCGGCTTGACCACCGAGAAGTTCCGCAAAGTCTCCCTCGACGCATCGCAACTCGCGCAACTCAAGGTCGTCACCGCGACCAGCGACTACGCCGGCGACGGCGCGCTCGTCCGCCTCGGTATTCAGGCCGACGCGCTCGGCATCGCCTACGAGTTCGACCCGTACTTCGCGCTCTCGATCTCGCGCGTCGATCCGCTCCCCCACCAGCTCGAAGCGGTCTACGACTATCTGCTCAAGCTCCCGCGGGTACGGTTCCTGCTCGCCGACGACGCGGGGGCCGGCAAGACGATCATGGCCGGGTTGCTCATCCGCGAGCTGAAGCTCCGCGGCCTCGTCCGGCGGGTGCTCATCGTGTGCCCGGCCAACCTCGCGTTCCAGTGGCAGCGCGAACTGAAAGAGAAGTTCGACGAGAAGTTCGTGGTCATGAAGGGGTCCGACATCCGAGAGCAGTTCGGCGTCAACCAGTGGGCCGATCAGGACCGGGTCATCACGTCGCTCGACCTCGCCAAGCGCACGGACATCCTGCCGGGGTTGAAGCAGGCCCGGTGGGACCTCGTCATCGTGGACGAGGCCCACCGTATGTCGTGGTCGCCGCCGGCCAAGAAGACCGCCCGGTACGCGCTCGGCGAGCTGCTCCGCGACTCCACCGACCACCTGCTGCTACTCACCGCCACGCCGCACAAGGGCGACCCGGAGAACTTCCGCCTGTTCCTGCAACTGCTCGACCCGGACGTGTACGCGGACGCGACCTCCATCAAGGAGGCCATGAACCGCGGCCGGGCACCGTTCTACCTGCGGCGCACCAAAGAGAAGATGGTCTTCTTCCCGGAGCGCCAGCCGGACGGCTCGTGGAAGGCCAAGCCGATCTTCACCAAGCGCATCCCGCGGACGGTGGACTTCCACATCGACGGCGACGAGCACGAGTTGTACCGCGCCGTGACCAAGTTCGTGAAGAAGCAGAGCGCCGCCGCGGCCGGCAGCGACAACCCGCAGGCGCGGGCCGTCGGGTTCCTCATGGCCCTGTTCCAGCGCCGGCTGGCGTCCAGCACGTTCTCCCTGCGGTCGTCGCTCACGAACCGGGCCGAGCGGCTGGACAGCGCCCTCAAGAAGGCGCTCAACACACCCATACCGGACGACCTGCCGGACGCGGACGAACTGGACGAAATGGACGACGACGAGCGCGACCGGCTCGAAGCCAAGATCGCCGCGGCCACGCTCGCGAAGAACGCCGATCAGGTGCGGAACGAGATCGCCGAGCTGCGCGACCTCGCGGGGCAGGCGAAGTGCGTGGAAGACGCACAGACCGAAACCAAACTGTGCAAGTTGAAGGACCTGCTGAAGAGCGAGGGGTTTTTCGACGACCCGCGGAAGCGGCTGCTCATCTTCACCGAGTTCCGCGACACCCTGAACTACCTCGTCAAGGTGCTGAAGGACGACTGGAAGTTCACCGTCGGGTTCATCCACGGCGGGATGCACGCGGGCGAACCCAAAGACCCGCAGCCGGGCACGCGACTGTACGCCGAGGCCCAGTTCAAGTCGGGCGACATCCAGATTCTGGTCGCGACCGAAGCCGCGGGCGAGGGGATCAACCTCCAGTGCTGCCACGTCCTGTTCAACTACGACATCCCGTGGAACCCGAACCGGCTCGAACAGCGCATGGGCCGCATCCACCGGTACGGCCAGACCGAAGACTGCCTCATCTTCAACTTCGTCGCCACCAACACCATCGAGGGCAGCGTCCTCCGCAAGCTGCTGGAGAAGTTGCAGGAGATCCGCAACGCGCTGGACGACGACGCGGTATTCAACGTGGTCGGCGAGGTGCTGCCCGCGGCGCAGATCGAGCGCGTGCTGCGCGACTACTACGCCGGCAAGCTGAGCGGCGACGACCTCGAAGACGAACTCCTCAAGGACGTGGACGAGGGGCACTTCCGCGCCATCTGCAAGAACGCCCTCGAAGGGCTGGCGTCCAAGAAACTGAACCTGAACATGCTCGTCGAGCGGAAGGCCAAGGCGCAGGAGCGGCGGGTGGTGCCGGAGACCATCGCCCGGTTCCTCGCGGAGGCGGCGGCGCGCGTCCCGTTCGCGCTCAAGCCGTTCGCCCAACTGCCGCACACGTTCGACCCGCCGAAGACCCCGCACGCGCTCCAGCAGTACGAGACCGCGGCCGACTGGAAGTTGCCCGTCATCAAGGACAAGTACGACCGGTTCACCACCGAGCGCGACACCGCCAAGACCCACAACCTCGAATGGGTCACGCCGGGGCACCCGCTGTTCGAGGCGGTGCGGCGGCACACCGTCGTGATCGCCCGGCCGGACCTCGCGCGCGGGGCGTGCTTCTACTCGCTCCGCCACGACGAACCGGCCCGGCTCGACTTCTACCGGGCGAAAGTCGTGGACGGACTGGGCCAGACGGCCCACGAGCGGCTGTTCGTCGTTCACACCGCGGCCGACGGCTGCACCACGCCCGCGGAACCCGGCGCGCTCAACGACTTCGTTCCCGCCAAACCGGTGCCCGCCGAACTTCCGGCGATCGCGTTCGCCGACGAACCCCTGGCGTGGCTCCAGACCGGCGCGCTCGACGAGTTCCTGAAGGAGGTCGCGGACGAGCGCGTCGCCGAAGTCAAGCGCGTCGAGGATCACGTCGAGTTGTCGCTAAAGGAGCTGCTCCACAAGGCCGACGAAGAGATCGGCCGGGCGCAGGAGGCCGTGGACGAGAAGCACGGCGGCGCGGAAGGGCGACTCACGCAGGCCAACAGCAAGTACGACGACCTCGAGCGCCGCCGCAACCAGCGCCGCGAAGAGCTGGTGCGGCAGCGGTCCCTCACCCTGCAAGGCGTCGAGCGCGTCACCGCCGTGCTGATCCTACCGCACCCGGAGCGCGAGTCGCCGGAGATCAAGAACCTCAAGGTGAACCCGGAGACCGAGAAGCGGGCGATGGACGCGGTCATGGCCTACGAGACCGCCGCGAACCGCGTGCCCGAAGACGTCAGCGCCCAGAACCTCGGCTACGACATCAGCAGCATGAACCCGGCGTCCGGTGAACTGCGCCTCATCGAGGTGAAGGGCATCGGCGCGCCGACCGGCACCGTGTTCCTCACCCCCAACGAGCGCCGGGTGGCCGACGACCGCCGCGATTGTTATTGGTTGTACGTCGTCACCGATTGCAACGCGATGCCCGTCGTGAAGACGTTCGCGGACCCGGCCCGCTTCCCCTGGGCCGAGGTGACGGCCGTGAAGCACTACCAACTGAGCGTGACCGCGATGGCACCGGGAGGCAACCCGTCGTGATGACCCTTCGCCGCTTCGACCTACCGCCCGCGAGCGTGCCCACGGCGACCGCGTGGTACCTCACGGACCTCGGTGAGGCGAAGGGGAAGCAGGAGCTGTTCACCAAACAGTCGCCCCAGAAGCTCAACGCTCTGCGCGAGCACGCGCTGATCGAAAGCGCGGTGTCGTCGAACCGCATTGAGGGGGTTGAGGTCGATGCGGCGCGGGTCGGCACCGTTGTGTTCGGGAAGGCGCTGCTCCGCGACCGCGACGAGGAGGAGGTGCGCGGGTACCGGCACGCGCTCGAACTGATCCACACCCGCGGGGCCGACCTGCCCCTCAC
>SXGS01489885.1_pt1 | contig 14588 bp, 12 predicted proteins | sample 3174681 | NCBI WGS metagenome assembly SXGS01 (sample SAMN11356861, study PRJNA531348) | freshwater metagenome | isolation source: freshwater sample F1-80 | place: China: Fuxian Lake, Yuxi | collected 2017-12-25
AACAGACGCACAAGACCTGACTGGAAGCAGATCGTGGCTGCTCTCCAGATCCAATTCGAGGGACGGATCCCCGAGAACTGGGGCTCCGTGCTCTGATGACATGCTCCGGCCTATCTTACACATTTAGTCTTGCAGTCCCGATGAATAGGCAAACCGATGAACAGTGTCAAGCCCTTTGTGATGGCAATGCCGGCAAAGCCCCTTGCGGGGCGGGTGGAGGGTTGATAGTATTTCGGTTGGTGTGGCCCACGGAGGAGAGCATGAGCGAGGACAGAGCCAAGATCACGTTCTGGACGGATCGGGCGACGGCCGAGGAGATCCGAGATGTCGTGTACTGGATCAGCGGCCTGACGGTGTCGTCCTTCTGCCAGGAGGCCGTCGAGGCGGCCCTGGAGAACTACAAGCAGATGGAGGTCGACCTCGTCGACCGCAAGCGCTCCATCCGGAAGGACGCCGGCCAGCCTTTCCCGCCACGAACCGGCGAGGTCACGCAGGGCCGCCCCCCCGGAACCTGAACCTCCCCCCTTTGAATTCGCCTTGACAGAACCCTCAGCGCGCTTTAGCCTCAAAAATGCCAGCGTTTACGGCAAGGCTTTGGAGGTTGCAATGGAAGCAGGCGCGCTCTACGTCAAGCGCCAGGACGAGGCCCCCTTCTCCGACGAAGGGCTCGCGGCGTGGAGGCAGGTCTGCGCGCTGCACGGCCTGAGCCTCCACGCCGCCCGAGAGAACTCTGTGGTCCGCATCAGCGGCCCTGAACCGGAACTGCGCGAGATGGAGCAGACGCTGGCCTCTGGACTTCAGAGGCGCCTTGTCCTGCCCAGAGGGCGCCCTCGCCCGTGCCCGAAGTGTCAAGCGGACATGGCGCTCAAGGTCGGGCCTTTCGGGCGCGACGCTCAGATCTACGGTCGCTTGTGGTGCCAAAAATGCCAGCATAAACAGCATTCGCCGTGGCCCGATGCTGAGGCGATCGTCGCCGCGGGGCTGGCCGATCGCGTCTGCGACTGCGGCGCGGCGGTCCGCTTCGTGGATGGCGACGCCGGCAAGAAGATCGCCGTCGAAGCCCAACCGATCGCGGTGGAGATCGAAGGCGAGGTCAGGCACCTGCGCCCGGTCCACGCGCCACGGTGCGCCAGGGCGCGCGGGCGCTCATGAGCAGCGACGAGCTGACCATCCTCCACGCGCTCCCCCCGAGGCCCGGCGCCCGCCGCCCTCGGCTGACCAAGGCCTTCTGGTCAGACGGCAGCGTCCAGGACTACGACCGGGGCGCCTCCCTCTTCAGGGCCGAGGTGGTCAGCCTCACAGGCATCGGAGATCTGTTCCGGCACCTGTGCGCGCTGCGGCGCAACCCCCACGCCTGCATTGTTCGAGGTGCGCTCTCTGCCGAGGCCAACCCGGCGCGGATCCAGCGGCGCTTTCGAAAGCCACCCCACGACCTCCTGGATGCCCCGCGCCGATGGATGGCGCTCGATATCGACGGCCTGCCGCGCCCCCGACGCCTCAAGTCCGCCTCGATGCTGGAGTTGGCCGACTGGCTCATCGCGCAGCTCCCCGCAGAGATCGGCCGGGCCTCCTGCGTCGTGCAGTGGTCAGCATCGATGGGGCTGGTCGAGGACGGGGCGATCCGCGCCCACCTCTGGTTCTGGCTCTCGGAGCCCGTCTCCAACGGCGCCTTGCGCGCCTTCGTCGGCATGCTGCGCGACAAGGGCCACAAGTGGCTCGACGTGGCGCTCTACAACCCCGTCCAGCCCCACTTCGTCGCCGACCCCATCCTCAGCGGCCTCGAAGACCCGGTCCAGAAGCGCGTCGAGCCCTGGTGGAGCGTTGAGGGGGTGCACGAGCTGGACTTGACCCGAATCGAAGCCGAATGGGCCGCCGCCCAGCAGGCCCGTCGCCTGCGCCTGGAGCGACCGACCGCCACGCCGTCCGAGGACGCCTGGGACTTCTCGCTGGCCCGCGACGCGCTCGACTTCATCGATCCTGACTGCGAGTACAGCCGATGGCTCGCCGTGGGCATGGCGCTCAACGCGCGCTGGCCCTGCGACGCCGGGCTGTCCCTCTGGGACGCGTTCAGCGCGGCCGGCGCGAAGTACGAACAGGGCTTGTGCGACTACAAGTGGCGCAGCTTCAGCCCCATCGAAGGCGGCGTCGAGCTGGCCACCCTCTTTGACCTGGCCAAGGCCGGCGGCTGGAAGCACCCCGGGCGAGAGCCTGCCCGCGGCCCCGAGGCCAGGGTCAGCGAACCCTATGCCTTTGACCCAGGCGAGCCCCCCGCCTATCTCATTGACCCACCTTCCACCAGAAAGGAGCGCCCAGCTCCCCCCTCGGCGCCTCCGCCCGAAGAAGACGGCTCAGACCCCGAGCAGCGCTGGGGGCGCCGCTACCGCCAGACCGACAACGACAACGCCCGCAGGCTCGTCGACGCCCACGGCGCCATCCTGCGCTACGTCCCGGTCTTCAAGGACTGGTACGTCTGGGACGGCGATTGCTGGAGGGTCGACCGCAAAGAGACCGTCCAGGAGATCTCCAAGGAGGTCACGGAAGAACTCTGGCGAGAGGCCGAAGCGCTGGAGCTCGACCACCCCGCCAGGAAGGGGGCGCTGCGCTTCGCGGCCCGCTCCGCAGGCGAGCGGCCCATCGGCGCGATGGCCCGCCTGGCCCGCTCCGATCCGCGCATCGTTCTGCTGCCCGAAGATCTTGACCGACACGACTGGTGGCTTGGCTGTCAGGGCTCGACGGTGGACTTGCGGACAGGGCAGCGATGGGACCCGCGCCCCACCGATCACCTCACGCGGGCTTGCCGCGCACCCTACGACCCCGAGGCATCCTGCCCGACCTGGGAGCGCTTCCTGCTCGACGTCATGAACGAAAGCGCCGAGATGGTGGCCTTCCTGCACAGAGCCATCGGCTACAGCCTGACGGCGCGGACCGACGAGCAGGTGCTCTTTCTGTGCCACGGCGTCGGCCGCAACGGTAAGAGCACCTTGCTTGAGACGATCGCCTGGGTGCTGGGCGACTACGCCCAGACCGCCCGCTTCTCGACCTTCCTGGAGCAGCGCGGCGACAACATCCGCGACGACATCGCGGACCTGCGCGGCGCCCGCTTCGTCTCAGCAGTCGAGCCCAAGCCCGAGCGCGGCTTCGACGAGGGAGCCGTCAAGCATCTCACCGGCGGAGACACCGTCCGCGCCCGCCACCTCTACGCCCGCTCCTTCGAGTTCGCGCCCGTCTTCACGCTCTGGCTCGGGACCAACCACCTCCCCCGCGTGCGCGGCACCGACGAGGGTATCTGGCGGCGCCTGATGCCCATCCCCTTCCTTGTCAACTTCGAAGGCCGCGAGCAGAAGGACCTCAAGGACCGGCTCAAGGCCGAGGCCCCAGGGATCCTGGCCTGGGCCGTGCGCGGCTGCATGGCGTGGCAGCAGATCGGCCTCGACCCGCCCGAGGCCGTCAAGACCGCCAAGAACGAGTACCGCCAGGCCATGGACCAGCTCTCCGAGTTCATCGAGGAGTGCTGCGTCCTCGGCCCGACCTTCCGAGCGCGCACCAACACGCTGGCCGACGCCTTCGAGCGCTTCGTCGGGCATCGCGTCAACCGCGCGCGCCTCGCCGCCCAGATGGAGGCCAAGGGCATCGGGCGTCTCAAGAGCGGCGGCCACCACTACTTCGCAGGCATCGGCCTGCTCGCAGATGAGGATGAGCGACGATGACACCAACCCCCACCCCTGCGGAGCAGCTCCTGCGAATGCGCGCTGCGGGCGCCTCCAACATCGAGATCGCCAAGGCCACGGGGCTGACGCTCGCCCAGGTGTCCTACTTCGTCCGCGCCCTGAATCTGCCCAGGCGGCGGGCGGGCCGCAGACCCGTCGGCGTCAGCGAAGAAGTGCGCCAGAGGGCGCACGAGGCAGCGAGGATGCGCAGCAAAGGCCTGTCGGTCGCCGAGATCGCCTCTCGGTTCAAGCTCAGCCGCCAGCGCGTCTACGACTACCTCGCCATGGGGGCCTGAGATGGCCCGCCGAACCAGCGCCCCCTGGCGGCAGTGGGAGATGGACCTCGCCCAGGTCGCCCGCGCCGCAGGATGGCTGATGATCGCCCCCCCGCCCGACGTCAAGATCCTCCGCAGGGACAAGGTCAACCCGTCGATCTTCACAGGGCGCTTCGAGGGCAAGCTCTGGACGGACCTCTTCGGCATCTCTCCTGGCGGGCTGCCCGTCGCCGTCGAGGCCAAGCTCTCATCCTCGACCCCCTCCTGGCGCCTTGACGATCGCCTCCAGGGTCACCAGGGGCGCATCCTTTCGGATGTCGCCCGGCGAGGCGGCGCGGCGGTGGCCTGCGTCCGAGGCCCCATGGGGGACTACGTCGTCCCTTGGGGCCCCGACGGCGCCCCCTTCGAAGGCAAGTCGATCCGCTGGCAGGCGATGGCCCCATGGAGGCTCGCGCCCGGCGAACCCTGGATCGCCCGCGCCGAGGTCTCAGCAGACGGGCGCGCGCTCCTGGAGGTGGTTCGACAGGTCGCCCACGAAGCCGATCCCCAGACGATCGCCGTCGCCCTGGACTACCTCCAGGGGCACGCCGCCGGCCAGCGTCGGATCATAACCCCCCACCGCTCCAGGGTTCACGGGTGGCTCTGCCTCCTCGTCGGAGTGAGCCAGCGAGCCCTCTTCGAGGACCCGCCCGCCTTCGACACCTTCAAGGACACCATCGAGAACATCGCGGACGCCGTCGGCGTGAAGCTGCAATACGACGACGAAGGCCGCCTTGTGCCCCCCGAACCCCTCGCCCAAGGAGACTGCTGATGACCCCCTCCCGGTTCGTTCGCTCGCTGGCTTGGCTCGGTGGTCGGCTGGTCGACCTGTAGCGCTGCGCGCTGCTGATCCACTCTCTGCCGAACACCCCAAGGCGAATTGCCCCACCCGTCCATCCATCGCACCCTCTGCCCCAGGACCAGGAGCGCGCGCATGGCGTTCAACGATGACTTCAAAGAGGAGGTCGCGGCCTACGCGACCGTACACGGCAACAAGGCCGCCGCCCGACATTTCGGCGTCTCCTACACGTCCGTGCGCACCTGGCGGCGGGCGATCGAGGGCAAGGACACCTCGATCGCCCGCGACGACGGCGGGCGATTTCTGCCTGGCGTCAGCGGCAACCCCGGCGGCTTCTCCAAGCACCAGGCGGCCATCCGCCAGCGCTTCGCCGACGTCGCCGCCCGCGCCCTCGAAGGCCTCGCGCAGATCCTCGATCACCAGCTCTCCCTCCCAGTCGACGAGCGCGACGCCGAGCTGTTCCGTCGCATCTCCGAGACGGTCTTCGAGCGCGGCGTACCCAAGCTCAAGGCCATCGAAGTCAACCACACGGGCGGCGGCGTCAGCCTGAGCGCAGACGACCTGATCCGCATCCTGCGCGAGGGCGCCCAGCGCGTCCGCGAAGATGACCCCTGACGCCCAGCCACAGTTCGATGTCTGCGAAGCGCTCACCGAGGCGGCGGCCTGCGACCGGGACCCGGCCTACTTCCTGCGGCGCTACGTCTTTATCGAGGCCAAGGACGACGAGGGACAGGGCGGCGCCTGGATCAAGTTCGCCCCCTGGGGCGCCCAGCTCGGCGTGGGGCGCCTGTGGGCCATGCACCGGCTCTTGCTCGTGCTCAAGGCCCGCCAGCTCGGCCTGACGTGGCTCTTCCTCGCGCTGCTGGTCTGGAAGGCCATCTTCAGGCCCGGCTCGGCCATCGCGCTCTTCTCCCGCCGCGAGAAGGAGGCCAAGGAGCTGCTCAAGAGGGTCAAGGGGATCGTCGCCCGGCTGCCGAAGCACTTCCAGCCGGCGAGCTTCCCCGAGGACAACCGCACCGAGTGGCGATGGTCCAACGGCTCGGTCTTCATGTGCTTCCCGACGTCTGCCGGGGACTCCTACACCTTCACCGACGCCCTCGTCGACGAAGCCGACCTGTGCCCCGATCTGGCCGACATGCTCAACGCCGTCAAGCCCACCATTGACGGCGGCGGCTCGCTCGTCCTCTTGTCCAAGAGCCTCAAGCGAAAGCCCCACACCATCTTCAAGCGCCTCTACCGACAAGCCCGCCAGGGCAAGGGGCCCTGGACGGCCACCTTCCTGCCCTGGAGCAGCCGGCCGACGCGCACGAAGGCGTGGTACGAGGCCCAGCGCGAGCACTCGCTGGCTCAGGACGGCACGCTGGACTTCCTCCACGAGAACTACCCGGCGACGGACATCGAGGCCCTCTCGCCGCCGAGCGCCAACAAGCGCCTGCCGAGCGACTGGCTCGCGGCCTGCTTCAAGGAGCGCGACCCAATCCCCGCCGAGGAGCTGCCCGACGACGCCCCCGACATCCCCGGCCTGCGCGTCTACCACCTGCCCGCCGTGGGGCGCCGCTACGGAGCCGGCGTCGACGCCGGCCAGGGGCTGGCCACGAGCGACGACTCAGCCTGCGTCATCCTCGACGAGGATGGCGTCGAGTGCGCCTCCTTCGAGGGCAAGCACGAGCCCACCGAGGTCTTCCCCGAGTACGTCCACCGCCTCGCCCTCTGGTACGGCGCCGACATCCTGCCCGAGGAGAACAACCACGGCCACGCCACCATCGGGGGCCTTCGGACACGCGCCGCCCGGCTCGTGCGCGGCAATATGCGCCGCGAGGGCTGGCTGTCAAACCGGACGGGCAAGGTGCTGCTCTACGACGCCCTGGCCGGCGCCGTCCGCACGACATGGCGGGCACGCCGCCGCGATCCCGACGCGTCGGGGCTGACCCTCCACAGCCCCACCGTCTACTACCAGGCCGGGAGCATCGAGGCCGACACCCTGCTGGCCCCCCAGGGCGACAGCGACGATCTGGCCGACGCGCTGGCCCTGGCTCGGATGGCAACCGACCTCGCCGGCGACTTCGAGCACCGCGCCGAGGTGGGCGGCGCCGAGGTCGAGGTGAGCGACGGCGACCGCGACGACTTCGACGACGACAACGACAACCCCGGCGCCCCGGAGGCGTGGCATGGACTCCCTGGCTTTGAGCACAACTGGTAACAGACCCCTGGCGTCATCGACGACCGGCGACGGCTCCCGCGTGGGGCTCTTCATCCGCGTCCCCGACCAGCTCGTCGCCGCCCGCCCATCCCTCCGGCGCGACACCTCGCCGCCCCACGTGACCTTCCTCGTGATCGGGGACGTGAGGGGTCGCGAGCAGGAGCTTCTCGACGCCCTTCAAGACGCATCCAGAGCGCGGCCTTCGAGCAGCCGTGCCTTCATGGGCAAGCTCGACGCCCTGACCAACCCGCAGGGCGAGACCGTCCTGTTCCAGAGCGTCCGCTTCTGCGTCCCAGGCTCTGCGGATCGCTGGGATGACTTCGGGCCTCTCGGGCGCCTGCGCGAGCTGATCGTCGAGCGCCTGCGGCAGCGCAACTTCCCCGTCAAGGACATCGGCGTCGAGCGCTGGATCCCCCACATGACCCTGTCCTACCTGCCCGAGCCTCGCGGCATCTTCGCCGGGCCTGTCTTCGAAGGCTCCTGGCATGTGTCGGAGCTTGAGGTCTGGGGGCTTCCCGACGAGATTCGCCTGCCGCTTGACCCCCTGGCCAAGGGCCTCATCGACCTCATCGAGCGGCCCTTCGGTCTCGGCGTGGCCGAAGCCGCTCGATGGGAGCGCCTGCCGCCGTGGATGGGGCGAGAGCTCTGCCAGGACTTGAGCAAGGCCGCCGGGCACAAGTACCTGCGCCGAGTGCCGACCGGGAAGACGACAAGTACGGGGCGGCCCATCTACCGCTACTTCTACGAGGTCACCGGCGGCGCGGGCCTCGGGCACCGCGACGAGCTCAAGGCCGGGGCCGCCTTCAAGATCAAGCACGGGGGCCGCGAGGGCCATTTCCACATCTTGCGCGTCGAGGGCGACAAGGTCACCATCCGACACGACGAGAGCGGCCACGAGACCACGCTGAGGCTCGACGCGCTGGCCGCCATGCTCCACCGCGAGCACGCCGCCCAGCTCGGCAAGGTCCGCAAGAGGGCCTCCAGGCAGCTGTCCGACGCGCTCAAGCACGGCTCGAAGAAGCAGGTGGCGCGGGCCAGGGCGCTCGCGCGCAAGCTCGGCGCCGTGTCCGACTTCGAATTCGATGGGGACGCCTCTGAGGCGCGCCACGACGCTCAGACCGCCCCCTCGACCTCCGAAGGCAGCGCGACGAAGATCAGGCCCGGCGCGCTGGAGCTGCTCGCCGCCCTCAAGGACAGGCCCGGCCGAGGCAAGGATCTGGGGCAGGAAGACGAGGTCGCCTCGCCAGCCCCGATCGCCCCGAGGCCGAGCGAGCCGCCCCAAGATGACGGCGCGGTGACCGGAGCGGAGAGCAACAAGGGCGCTCGGCTCCAGTACAAGATCGACGCGGGGACCCATGTGGACGGCTCGCGCGCCGACCGCCATGGGATCAGCCAGGCGCGTCTGGCCGCCATGAGCCCCGAGGAGGCCGCCCGGTACGTCCAGAAGGCGCGCTTGCTGCCGAAGTTCGACCCCGACGCCCAGCTCGCCCGCGGCGCGACGCCCGGCTACCTCCTGGCCCACAAGGCGCTGCTCGCCCACGTCACCTCCAGGCCCGCCGACAGTGCCCAGGCGCGCGCCGACTACCTCGAAGCGATCGACTTCCTCGCTCGATCTCTCGACAGCCTCAACAGCGCCGCAGATGTTCAGGGGTTTCTGGCCGATTGGCGCCTGATGAGCATGGGGCTGAACTCCCTCGGAGAGTTCGGCACCTACGAAGAAGCCCACGCGGCGGTGATGCGACACAAGAGGCAGGGAGACGGGTGGCTCGTGTCGGAAGATCCCAGGAGCGGCAAGGTCATCGCGAGCATCGCGACCGGCTTGACGCAGGAGGGCGGGCGCTGGCGCCTCATGGCCCGCGCGCTGGGCAAGGACATCGAGCGCCTTGTTCGCGGGAGCGCGACGGGCAAGTGGGCAAGTCGGCTGCGCAACTCCGTCGCCCATGATCGCGCCGCGCCCACGGACGCGAAGACCTTGCGGGCGCTTGGCGAGGCGAGGATCTTCCTCAAGACGACCCCGAAGGAGGCCGGCGACAAGGCGGCGGCGAGGCGCACGGGGGGTCGATGGGACTTCAAGCGCAACGTCGGCGAGCACCTTGAGCGTCGGGGCGGTCGACCCATCGAGCAGATCAGCGCCGAGGCGATGCGCCAGGAGTTTGGCCTGGGCAACGTGCAGTTCGGCAACTGGGTCAGCGACGAAGACGCCCGCCACCACATCGAGGCTTGCCACGGCGCCCTGCGCGACCTCGGCGAGGTCCTCGGCATCCCCCCGGAGCAGGTCAGCTACAACGGGCGCTTGTCGATCGGCATCGGGGCGCGGGGCGCAGGGCGCGCGCTGGCGCATTACGAGCCCGACAAGCAGATCATCAACCTGACGCGCTTCGCCGGAGGCGGCTCGCTGGCTCACGAGTGGGGTCACTTCCTCGATCACATCGCCCACACCGTCTACAAGCCCGGCCAGGGGCAGGACCCCTTCTTGTCGCAGCTGGCCCGCGCGGGCAAGACCGCCGGCGCCCTCCCGCCCCGGCTCCACCAGGCGCTGTCCGAGGTCTGGACAGCGATCCGCCACGCGCCCCCCGGCCCCGAGCTGGCGCGCACGATCCAGTCCCGCCGAGACGAGGCCGGCCTCAAGATCAAGGAGATCGCCGCGTGGCTGGACAGAAATCGAAGCGGCGCTCAGGCCGTGGGAGCCGGGCGAGAGAAGCTCGACGCCTACAACCAGCGGGTCAAGGAGCACAACGACCTCGTCCGCGAGCGCCGCGCCCTGGGCCGCCTGCTCACCCGCCCCCACAGCCAGTTCTTCGCCGACGCGATGACCCTCTCAGGGGTCAAGCACCTGGGGGACACCAGCAAGGACGCTTACTACACGCGCCCCCACGAGCTCTTCGCCCGCGCCTTCGAAGCCTTTGTCGAGGACCAGCTCCACGCCCAGGGGCGCCAGAACTCCTACCTCGTCAGCGGCACGCGAGAGCCCTACGAAGGCCGAGCGCGCCTGCTGGGCAAGGGCCACGCCCAGATCTACCCCCAGGGGGAGGAGCGCCAGCGGATCAACCGCGCCATCTCCGGGTTGATCGCCGCCCTCAAGGACGAGGGCACGCTGGATAAGGCCTTGGCCTTCCAACGCCGCCCCGATCCCTTGCAAGAGCTGTTGCGCAACTTCTTCCGGGCCTGCGCGCCCTCCCTGCACGCCGCTGACCCACGCTCCCCGAGGCCACGATGACCCCCTACAAGAGCGCCACCTTCGACACGACGAGCAACGCCTGGGATGCCGGATCGACGACCTTCAGCGTCACCCGACACGAGGCGGGCTTCGACCTCGATCAAGCCCACGGCATCCACCAGATCACCCTCATCGGCCTTGACGGAGGCACCTTCTCGCTCAAGGTCCTGCTCCCCGGAGAGCAGGACTGGCGCGACTACAACACCGACCCGAACGACGAGGGCGCGATCCTCGTCATCGACGAGATCATCGTCCAGGGCGTCCGGGCGGTCCTGGCGAACCTCGGCGCCGGCGCCGCCCCGAAGCTCACCCTGACCAGCCGCCTGCGGGGCCTGTGATGTTGCCGCGCTCCAGCCAGATCGGTCGCCGAGCGCCGCCAGAGGGCGCAGGCGTCGTCCGCGCCTCGACAGGGCTCATCAGATCGACGCCGCCTCCCGGCAACCCCCCCGCGCCCTCCACCTTGGAGGAGCTGGCGGTCCTGGCCGGCGCCGCGCACCTGTACCCCTTCAAGGAAGGCGACGAAGCCAGCGATCAGGTCGGCGGCGACGACCTGACCCTTGAGGGCGGCGCGGCCTTCATCGCCTCGCCCATCCCCGGATGCCAGGGCGCGCTGGATCTGGCGCCCTCGACGAGCCGGCGGGCGACGTGGACGCAATCCGGCGACTGGGGGCGCGACGCCGGGCAGGCGCGCACCTGGGAGATCGTCTTTCGCTTCAACGGCGGCGCCCCTGGAGTCTCGAAGTGCCTCATGATGCTCGGAGTCGCCTACAACACGGCCAACATGGCCTTCCAGATCACCTCGGAGTACGGCGGCCACGGGTCGAGCACGAAGCTGCGCGTTCAAGATCCCGCCTGGGTGGATCTCTACGACGGAGACGCAGACCTGCTTCTGGCGGGGATCGACTACGACGACGCAGGCCTCGACGGCCAGGTCATCTATCTGGCGATCACCTGGGACGGCGCCGGGGTGATGAGGGTCCACAGGCGCAAGACGGGCGACGTGGCCGAGATCTCCAGCGGGGATGTGAGCGTGTCGGCGCGGGCCGCAAGCTCCGGCGCGGCCTTCCTCGGCGGCAACCAGTCCAACATCCTCACGATGGCCTTCCTTGAGATCCACCACCTCGCCGTCTACCCCTCGATCCTCTCCGAGAGCGCGCGGGCCGAGCGACACACCATGCTGGGGCTCTGAGAATGAGTTGGGAGAACTACATCGCCGCCAACGACCGCGAGGCGCCGCCCGAGATCGTCAAGGCCGCCTCGGCGCCGCCGACCTCCCCTCCAGCGCGCGAGCCGAAGGCCTGGGAGCTGGACCCCCATGATCTGACGCACGGCTGGGTCGGGGACTCCTACGCCACCGACATCCACCCCGGCACGCGGGGCCTGGACTTCGGCACGCTCGCCCACATGGCCCGCGTCCCGGTCATCTCGGCCATCATCGGCACGCGCATCAACCAGGTCGCCGAGTTCGCCACCCCCCAGAGCGACCCCTACAGCCCCGGTTTTCGGATCGCGATGCGCGAGCGGAGCCGGTCGCCCACGAAGGCCGACCGCCAGGAGATCGAGCGCCTGACCGGGTGGCTCATGCGGTGCGGCGACGCGAGGCTTCATGTCCGCCCGGTCAACTTCGAGATGGCGTTGCGGATGATGCTGCGCGACTCGCTCGTCTTCGACGCCGCCTGCCTGGAGGTCGTCCCCCAGCGGGGCGGCAAGCCGGCGGGCTTCGTCGTCGTTGACGCCGCCACGATCCGCCGCGCGAGGGCGACCGAGGCCGACCGGACGAGCGGGCGCCACAAGACGGCGGGCTTTGCCCAGGTCATCGACCACCAGGTCCGCGCGACCTTCGAGGAGGGCGAGTTGGTCTTCGGCATCCGGCGCCCGCGATCGAGCATCTACACGGCGGGCTACGGCTACCCCGAGCTGGAGGAGCTCATGCGGGTCGTCACCCACCTGCTGCACGCCGAGACCTACAACGCCAACAACTTCACCCACGGCCTGCACCTCAACGGCCTGCTCGCCCTCAAGAGCCGGATGGACCGGGCGAAGTTCAACGCCTTCAAGCGCGAGTTCTACGCCATGCTCCAGGGCGTCGACCGCTCCAAGCGCCTGGCCCTCCTGCAGCTGGACCCCTCCAACAACGAGGGCATCGAGTCGGTCAACCTCGCCCAGACCAACCGCGACATGGAGTACAGCCAATGGGTCTCCTGGCTGCTCCGGATCGCCTGCGCCATCTACCTGATGGACCCCGCCGAGATCGGCTACCAATACGGCAACGAGGGCCAGACGGCCGCCTTGAGCGAGAAGGGGCCGGCCGAGAAGATCGCCTACAGCCGCGAGCGGGGCCTGCGCCCGCTGCTGCGCTGCGCCCAGGAGTGGTTCAACCGAGGCGTCATCGAACCCCTCAATCCTGACTTCCGACTGGAGTTCGTCGGGCTGGAGAAGACCAGCGCCGAGCAGGACCTGGACAATGACGGCAAGGCCGTCAAGACCATGCTCACCGTCAACGAGGTGCGCGCCCGCCGCGACTACAAGCGCCTCAAGGGCGACCTCGCCCCTTTGGGAGACATGATCCTCGACCCCACCTTCATCAACACCGCCGTCATGCTCCTGCAGCAAAAGCAAACCAAGGCAAGCGACGACATCGCCGCCGAGAAGACGCCGGAGTCACCCGCAGACGACGCCACCGACGACGATCTGCTCGACATCGACGCCCTGTGGAGCCGGAACCCCGGCGCCGCCCGCGCTCTGCGCAAGAAGGTCTGATCCGCGTGCACTCCTCTTCCCGTACCCTTGCTCCTTGAGGCACTCATGGCCGCAGTCTCCCACCACGACCTCGCTCAGCCAATCCCTTGAGATTGACCGATCCCCAAGGAGCGCGGCGTCGCGCTGTATGAGGAGGTATTTGAGGCGGCGGTGGACCTTGAGCGGTGCGGTCTGATAGTGATAGGTTCCGCTTGCCCATGATGGCGGCTGTGAGCCTTCGATTGGCGCCTTCGTCTCCGAGGGAACGTGCCAATGCCCCAACAGGATTTTGAGGAATCCACCGAGGACGTCATCAAACATCTTGGGAGTGAGAAGGACTCGGGGCGAACCTGACAACACAAGTGGAGGCGCATGACCTCGACAATGACGATGCCCCTCCAAGAGGCCAGAGAGGCGTTTAATGCCTGACCACGGCTACTTCGAGAACCTCATCTGGCAGATCGCGGATCTACTGCGCGGGCCTTATCGTCCGCCGCAATACGAGCGCGTCATGCTCCCGTTGACAGTCCTGCGTCGCTTCGACTCGGTCCTTGCCCCAACCAAGGCCAAGGTGCTCGCTGAGTACGACAAGCGGAAGGACACGAAGCTCAACGACGATGCGATTGATCGATTCTTGAACCGTGCCGCGGGTCAACGCTTTCACAACCACTCGCCGCTGGACTTCCAGCGCCTGAAGGGCGACCCGGACCATATCGAAAAGCACCTGGTCGGCTACATCAAGGGCTTCTCTGCCAACGTACGCCGCATCTTCGAGTTTTTCGAGTTCGAGAACGAGATCGAGAAGATGCGTGAGGCCAACGTCCTCTACCTCGTCATCTCGAAGTTTGCCGATGTCGACCTCCACCCGTCGCGTGTCCCCAACGCCGAGATGGGCCGCATCTTCGAGAACCTCATCCGCCGCTTCAACGAACTCGCCAACGAGACCGCCGGTGACCACTTCACACCGCGTGAGGTCATCCGCCTCATGGTGAATCTGCTCTTCATGCACGATGACGAGCTGCTCGCGACGCCAGGCACTGTCCGAAAGCTCCTCGACCCGGCCTGTGGCACCGGCGGCATGCTCGCTGAGGCACAGAACTACCTTCGCGATCACCACCAGGAAGCGCGGCTCTACGTCTTCGGCCAGGACTACAACAAGCGGGCCTTCGCCACCGCCGCGTCCGACATGTTGATGAAGAACGTCGACCAGAACGGCGGTAGCGACAACGTCCGCTTCGGCGACATCTTCCTCGACGACCAGTTCGGCGACCCACCCTACGACCGCTTTGACTACCTGCTCGCCAACCCTCCTTTTGGCGTCGACTGGAAGAAGCAGCGCAAGGAGATCGAGCGCGAGCACAGCAAGATGGGCTTCGCTGGCCGCTTCGGCGCGGGCACACCGCGCGTCAACGACGGCTCGCTGCTCTTCGTGCAGCACATGATCAGCAAGTTCGAGCCGGTGCGGCCCGACGAGCAGAAGCACGGCTCGCGCATGGCCGTGGTCCTCTCCGGATCGCCGCTCTTCACTGGCAGCGCCGGCTCCGGCGAGAGCGAGATCCGCAAGTGGATCATCGAGAACGATTGGCTCGTATCCATCGTCGCCCTGCCCTAG
>SXGS01677033.1_pt1 | contig 14587 bp, 14 predicted proteins | sample 3174681 | NCBI WGS metagenome assembly SXGS01 (sample SAMN11356861, study PRJNA531348) | freshwater metagenome | isolation source: freshwater sample F1-80 | place: China: Fuxian Lake, Yuxi | collected 2017-12-25
CGCAAGCTGGAATTCCTGCTGGGCGCGGCGTTCGAAGCGGATGCCGACACCCTGGTGACGCAAGGGGCGGTGCAGTCGAACCATGTGCGCCAGACCGCGGCGGCGGCGGCCGCGCATGGTCTGGCCTGCGAGATCATTCTGGAAGAGCGGACGGGGTCCAAGGCGACGGACTATGTCGGCAACGGAAACGTACTGCTGGACCGGCTGTTCGGCGCGACCCTGCGCACCGTGCCGGGCGGGACGGACATGGTCGCCGAGCTGGAGAAGACGGCGGCCGAGGTGCGGGCGCGGGGCGGCAAGCCCTATGTCATTCCCGGCGGCGGATCGAACCCGGTCGGGGCGCTGGGCTATGTCGATTGCGCGCGCGAGATCGTGGTCCAGGCCGATGAGATGGATCTGGAGGTCCACCGCATCGTGACGGCGACGGGCAGCGCGGGCACCCATGCGGGCCTGGTCGCCGGGCTGGCGGTCATGGGGGCGGACATTCCCGTGCTGGGCATCGGGGTGCGGGCGCCCAAGGACAGGCAGGAGGCGAACGTCTTCAAACTGGCCGAGGAAACGGCCGCCCTGCTGGGCCAGCCGGGCCGGGTGACGCGCGAGCAGGTGGTCGCCGACTGCGACTATGTGGGCGAGGGCTATGGCCTGATCGACCAGGGGGTGATCGACGCCCTGACCCTGGCCGCGCGTCTGGACGGGATCGTGCTGGACCCGGTCTATTCCGGCAAGGCGATGAAGGGGCTGATCGCCCTGGCGCGCGCCGGACAATTCAAGGGCGAGACGGTGGTCTTCCTGCACACCGGCGGGGCGCAGGGGCTGTTCGGCTATCAGACCGAGATCGAAGGGGCGCTGTAGAGGCGGCGCGCGTCATGGACCCGCGCGAGGCGACGTTGGCGCTTCTGGCCGCGCGGGCCGAGGACGCCACCGTCTGCCCCAGCGAGGTCGCGCGGGTGGTCGCGGGCGAGGGCGGCGCGTGGCGCGAGGCGATGCCACAGGTTCACGCCGCGGTGGACGCCCTGGTGGACGAGGGCGCGGTGCGACTGAGCTGGAAGGGGCGGCCGCTGGCGCTGCGCGCGGGGCCCTATCGGATCGCGCGGGCTCGAAGCGGTGAAGACGGGGGCGGCGGGTGACGGTGCGCGAGATCGAACCTGTTCCGCCGGCGCTGTCTTTGACGGCGGTGTTTCTGCGGTTCCTGCGGTTCGGGCTGCTGGCTTTCGGCGGGCCGGTGGCGCAGATCGCGATGATCCGGCGCGAGCTGGTCGATCAGGGCCGGTGGATGTCCAGCGCTCGGTTCAACCGGCTGCTGGCGGTGTTGCAGATCCTGCCGGGGCCGGAGGCGCACGAGCTGTGCGTGCATATGGGCATGCGGGCGCGGGGGCGGATGGGCGGTCTGCTGGCGGGCCTGGGGTTCATGCTGCCGGGGCTGATCCTGATGCTGGGGATCGGCTGGGCCTATGTGGCGCTGTCGCCGGTCGTGGGCCTGCTGGCCGGGGCGTTCCTGGGGGTTCAGGCGGCTGTGGTCGCGGTGATTGTGCGCGCCGTCTGCAAGATTGGATCGCATATTCTGGAGGATCGCTGGCTATGGGCCGTCGCCGTCGTCGGCTTTGCGGCGACCATGGCGGGAGCGGCCTTCTGGATCGTACTGGCGGCGGGCGGGGCGGCCTATCTGCTGGTCCGGGTCGGGCGGGTCGGCCTGGCCGTCGGGGTCGTGGCGCTGGCGGTTCTCGCAGCCCTGGCGATGCACGGGCTGGGGAACGGCGGGCCGGTGTTTGGACAGACGGCGGGGCCGGCGGGCGATGGCGGCTGGGTCGCGATGTTCTGGACGGGGCTGAAGGCGGGGCTGCTGACGTTCGGCGGCGCCTATACCGCCATTCCCTATGTGCGCGCCGATACGGTGGGGCGCGGGCTGATCGACGCTGCGGCGTTTCTGGACGGGATCGCCTTTGCGGGGGTGATCCCGGCGCCGCTGGTGATCTTTTGCACCTTCGTCGGCTTTGTGGTCGCGGGCTGGGGCGGGGCGCTGGCGATGACGGCCGGGGTGTTCGCGCCCGCCTTCGCCTTTTCGATGATCTTCTATGAGCGGCTGGAGGCGGTGGTCGAGGACCGGCGGCTGCACGATGTTCTGGGCGGGGTCGCCGCCGCTGTCGTGGGGATCATCGCCGCGACCAGCGTGGAGCTGGGTTGGGCGACCTTGCAGCGGGCGCCGTCGATGGCGGCGGCCGTGGCGATCTTTGCGGTCGCCCTGGCGGTGGCGTGGGTCTGGAAGAGCCGCTACGCCGTGCCGGCAGTTCTGGCCGCCGCTGCGGTCGTGGGATGGGGCGTGATGCGATGAGCAAGATCCTGGGCGTGATCGGCGGCATGGGACCGGCGGCGACGGTGGCGTTTCTGGCGCGGGTGCAGGCGCTGACGCCGGCGGACGGGGACGCTGATCACATCCGGGTGGTGATGGACCTGAATCCCCAGGTTCCCGATCGCAACACCCGGCCGGGCGAGGCCGAGGTGGAGCTGGGACAGATGGCCGAGGGGCTGGCGGCAGCGGGGGCCGAGGTGATCGCCATGCCCTGCAACACCGCCCACGCCCAGGCGGACGGCATCCGCGCGGCGTGCGAGGCGAAGGGTCTGCGCTTCATCGACATGATCGCGGCGACGGCGGATGCGGCGGCGGCCTCTGGAGTTGAGCGGATCGGGGTGCTGGCGACGCCGGGGGGCGAGAGGCTTTACACGCAGGCGCTGGCGGCGCGCGGCGTCGACACCGTGCTGCTGGAGGGGGCGGACCGCGAGGCCTTCATGGGCCTGGTCTATGGGGTCAAGCGCGGCGATGTCGGCGAGACGGCGCGGGCAGGGATGTTGCGGCTGGCTCAGACCCTGGCGGATGCGGGCGCGCATGGGCTGATCGCCGGCTGCACCGAGGTGCCGCTGCTGCTGAAGGCCGAGGATGCGCCGATCCCGCTGACGGATTCGGCCGAGGTGTTGGCCCAGGCCTGCGTGCAGGCATGTCGGGTCTGAGGCGCGGTTGCGGCTTGCTCCGCGCGGCCGGCCTGCCTAGTCATGGGCGGTGTCTATTCAGTCCCTGATCATCGATTGCGACCCCGGCGTGGACGACGCCGTGGCGCTGTTTCTGGCCTTCGCCGCGCCCGAGCTGGAGCTGCTGGCCGTCACCACGGTCGGGGGCAATGTTCCCGGCGCCAAGACCCAGCGCAATGCGCGCATCATCCGCCAGATCGCCGGGCGCGAGGACGTGCCGGTTTTCGGCGGGGCGGAGCGGCCGCTGAAACGTCCGCCGGCGGGCGCGGGCGAGTTTCACGGCGTCGAGGGTCTGGGCGATCTGGAGCCGTTCGAACCGACGGGGATCGTCGGCGACGGGCCGGCCGCCAACGCCATCGTCGATCTGGTGATGAGCCGGCCCGAAGGCTCGGTCGCCATCGCCGTCCTGGGGCCGATGACCAATCTGGCGCTGGCGATGCGGCGTGAGCGGCGGCTGGCCGAACGGCTGGGGCCGGTGGTCGTCATGGGCGGGGCGCGGTCGGAAGGCGGCAATGTCACCGCATCCGCCGAGTTCAACATCTGGGCCGATCCGGATGCGGCGGCGGTGGTGTTCGGATCGGGGTGTCAGGTGGTCGCCTTCGGCCTGGACGCGACCCATCAGGTGCGCGCGACCGAGGACCGGATCTTGGCGATAGAGGCCATCGACAGCGAGGCCGCGCGGGCGGCGGCGTCAACGCTGCGGTTCTCGCAGCGGGTGGAGCGCGAGATCGTGGGGTGGGATGCAGCCCCCTTGCATGACCCGTGTCCCATCGCCTGGCTGATCAAGCCCGACCTGTTCGAGACGAAGCCCTGCCGGATCGAGGTGGAGACGGGTTCGGACCTGACGCGAGGCCATACGGCGGTGGAGTTCCGGATCGATCCGGCGACGGCGCGGCATCGCTGGGCGGTCGCGGCGGACGCGCAAGGGGTGTTCGATCTGATCGTCGCCAAGCTGAAGGCTCAGGCCCTGGAGGCCGCCGAATGAGGATCACCGTCGTCGGCTCGATCAATCTGGATCTGGTCGCCACCGCGCCCCAACTGCCGGCGCCGGGCGAGACGGTGACCGGGGCGACCCTGGCGCGCCATCCCGGCGGCAAGGGCGCCAACCAAGCTCTGGCGGCCGAGAAACTGGGGGCCGAGGTCTGTCTGATCGGCCGGGTGGGCGACGACGCCATGGCCGGCGAGGCCCTGGCCCTGATGGAGGACCTGGGCGTCGATCTGGCCGGGGTGGAGGTGGATGTGGCGGCCCCGACGGGCGTCGCCCTGATCGCCGTCGATCCGACCGGCGAGAACCAGATCGTGGTCGCGGCCGGCGCCAACCACATGGTCACCCCTGAACAGCTGCCGCAGCGGATCGAGGGCGCGCTGATCGTACAGCTGGAGCTGCCGATCGAGACGGTGGAGGCGGCGGTGGGCCGGGCGACGGGCTTCGTCTGCGCCAATCTGGCGCCCGCCGCGCCGGTGTCGGAACTGCTGCTGCGCCGCGCCGACCTGATCGTCGTCAACGAGACCGAGGCGGCCTTCTATGGCGACGGCCTGCACCGGGGCGGGGGACGGGTCGTCGTCACCAAGGGCGCGCGGGGCGCGGCCATGTATCAGCGCGGCGTCGAAATGGCCTGGGCGACCCCACCGGCCGTCGAGGCGGTCGATGCGACGGGCGCGGGCGACGCCTTCGTCGCCGCCATCACGGTGGCTTTGCTGGAAGGCATGGACCCGGCCGAGGCGCTGCGCTTCGCCTGCGCCGCCGGAGCCTTCGCCGCGACCCGCCCGGGCGCGCAGCCCTCGGCGCCGGAGCGCGATCAGGTCGAGGCGCTGCTCAATGCTCAATAGACGCGGGCGCTGACGGCGCTGCGTCGGCGCATGCCGGGATGCACCAGATCACCGCACGCCTTCACGAAACGGCTGCGCCAGGGTTCGGAAATTGTCGGCGCTGAAATGGTCTGGCCATCAAAGGTGAAGGCGATGGGTGCGCCCTGTGCCAAAGGCTCCAAAATCTCGTCTGCGATCGAAAATGCGTATTCAAGGGCGGGATCGTCAGCCTCGCCTTTCACCCGAGGCGAGCCTGTTCTGACGACGTCGCCGACCCGCAGGTCCATCTCAGGTTGGGGCCATGCATCGCGGGGTGAAAATCCCCGCACGATGGCGGTCATGGATGGGCCTTCGCAGAATAGCATGACCTGCGGGGTCGCACTGTACGGTTTGGACGCATTGGGAACCAGGAAGGCCACGGCCGGAACGTTGGGCCTAAAGAATCCTCTCCATTCCTCCCCTCCAGAGCTATGCGCGGCCGACCCTAGCGGTGATGTGGCTCCAGAGGATGAGACAGCCGGATATTGAAACCTGCTGGTGACGAGGCCCGCCAATGCGGCCGCAAAGATTACCCCAACCGCCATCGCTGTTTTCCACAAACTGACCTTGCCGGTCGCTGCTCGATCCGAGCCCGACGAGTGCCGCCCGGGCGTCTGGCGGCCAACACCGAATAGTTTGGGCCGACTTTCTTGTGGCGGCTGTGGAGCTTGATCGGCGAGACGGCGCGCCAACTCGCGGCTGCTGACTGCGCCGGTTTTGCGCCGTGCCGATCGGAGCCTTTCGTTGATGCTATTGACCGACAGCCCCGTCAGATTGGCGATGGTCTTGGCGGTGTGACCCTGAGCCAGAAGGCGAAGCAGGTCCTGTTCCTGAGCGGTGAGACGATCGAGATTTAGAGACATGGAATAGCGCCGAACGGACATGCCTGTCGTTCCTAAGCAAAGGCGCCGATAGCGGAAACTCCGAAGGCGCCGCAGACCGCTACGATTTTCTTGTGGCCGTCGAAATCGGGTCGATGCGCGACAAGGCCAAAAGAGGCGCCGTTCACACGCAAACATTCGACGCAGGGAAGGCTCGCCATACTTCCGTCAATCACAACCTGCGGTTTAGGGTGAGGTGGAGGGACGAATGCTGACACGACGAGGATTAGGGCTGGCGGCCGTTGCGACGGGGGCGCTGGGTGTGCGACCTGCTTGGTCGCAGACGCCATTGAGCGCCGAGCAGCAGTTCATGGTCGAAGGGCGGTATTTGCCGCAGTATCTCGAGCTGAAGGCGCAGGCGGCTGCAGGCCGTCCGGCGGCGGGAGGCTTTCTGGCGCAGTTTGCTGCCTTCCTTGGCGACGAGGCGACGGCGATCGGCGGCGATGAAAGGGATCGGCCGGCCGACGCCGAGTTGCCAGACCTGTCGGACGCCGAGAGCCGCGATGCCCTGTCCGCCATCGTTGAAGCCGCGACAGATAGGCAGATCGTCATACTCAACGAGGCCCACAACATATCTGGCCATCGCGGTTTCGCAACGCGCGTCATGCGGGCTTTGAGGCCGCTGGGTTTCGACACCTTCGCCACCGAAACCTTCCTCCAGCCACAGCAGGAGGCGGCGCCCAGCATACGCAGATACAGGCTGGGAGATCCGTTGCATTCCGGTTTCGGCTACTACATCGCCGATCCGGTCTATGCGGAGGCCGTAAGGGAGGCGGCGGCGCTCGGTTACACGTTCGCGGACTACGAATGGCGGTGGGACCAAAGGCCGCCGGCGACGGCGTCAGGTGATGAGCAGATAGCAGCGCGAGAAGCGGCGCAGGTCGACAATCTCGTCGAGGCGGTGCTGAAGGGCCGACCGGATGCGCGGATCTTCGTCTTATGCGGCTACAGTCATGCCATGGAGCTTGAAGGGCGCGGCGGCCTGTGGTTCGCCGCCCGGCTGAAGGCGCTGACCGGCATCGATCCCCTGACCATCGAGCAGTCGTGGAACTGGCCTGCAACGCGGCCGCAAGCGGACGCGCCGCATGTCGCCGCTGTCTTGAAGCGCTTCCAGCCAACCGCGCCTATCGTTGTGTCGCGCAACGGGATCGCCTTCGCCAACAGCGATTTCGAAGGTCGAGTGGACCTGAGCGTCTTTCATCCGAGACTGGATCGCGTGGCTGGACGGCCGGGCTGGCTGGCGGCTGACCCCCTGCGGAAGGCGGTCGAAGTCTCGATCCCGGCTTTTGAAGGTCCGGCCTTATTGCAAGCGCTGCATATGCAGGAAGGCATGGTTATCCCGGCAGATCACTTTCTGCTGGAGGCGGGCCAGGCGCGGGGGGCCATGATGCTCAGGCCCGGCGCCTATGTTCTGCGGTTGGAAACGAAGCGAGGCATCGAACCGGCGTTCGGGGAAATCGTCGTTTGATCCCGCCAGCGACCTAATGACTGCCTGACCCAAAACGGGTTGGCGCCGATGTGCGGGCGGGGTTAGGTCTCGAGTTCGGGATTTGTGGGGACTTCAGACGATGATGATGCGTGGACGTGGGGTTGGGCTGGTTCTGGCGGCGGTGCTGCTGAGCGGCGTGGCGGGTGGGGCGTTAGCCCAGAACGCGGGGGCCCAGAACGCGGCGCCGGCTGCGGGACCGATGGTCTATCAGCAGCCGCCGGCGCCGATCGCGGACATCCTGGACGCCAAGCCGACGCCGTCGTCGATGCTGAGCCCGGATCGGCGGACGCTGGTGCTGATGGATCGGTCTAATCTACCCAGCATCAAGGCCCTGGCCGAGCCGATGCTGCGGTTGGCGGGGACGCGGATCAATCCCAGGAACAACGGCGCGGCCGAAAGCCGGGTGGCGTGGCTGACGGGTCTGAGCCTGCAGGCGGTGGATGGCGGGCAACCTCGCGTCGTGGCCCTGCCCGACGGCGCGCGGTTCACGGCGCCGCGGTTCTCGCCGGACGCCAAGTCGTTGGCCTTCGTGCTGGACCGGCCGACGGGGCTGGAGCTGTGGGTGGTGGACGTGGCCTCGGCGCGGGCGCGCAAGCTGATCGATCCGGTGGTCAATATGACGGGCGGAACGGGCTATGAATGGCTGCCCGACAGTTCGGGTCTGCTGGTCGAGGCGGTGCCGGCGGGACGCGGTCCGGCGCCGGACGTGACGGCGGCGCCCACGGGGCCGAACATCGAGGAGACGGCCGGGCGGGTCGCGCCGGTGCGGACCTATCAGGACCTGTTGTCGAACCCCGGCGACGAGGCCCTGTTCGACCATTATTTCACCAGCCAGCTGACGCTGGTTCCGCTGAACGGCCGTGCACGGACGATCGGGGCGCCTGCGGTCTATCTGGACGCCGCGGTGTCGCCGGACGGCAAATACATCCTGCATGAGATCGCCAAGCGGCCCTATTCCTATGCGGTGCCGGACGACCTGTTCCCGACCGAGATCGTGGTGACGGATCTGAACGGTCGCGTGGTGCGCACGGTCGCCGACCTGCCGCTGAGGGACGATGTGCCGACCGCCTTCGACGCCGTGGCGCCGGGGCCGCGCGCGGTCGGCTGGCGGGCCGATGCGCCGGCGACCCTGACCTGGGTCGAGGCGCTGGACGGCGGCGACATCCGCAAGCAAGCCGAGTTCCGGGACCGGGTCTTCATGCAGGCCGCGCCGTTCACGAGCGAGCCCGTCAAACTGATCGACCTGAAGGAACGGTATGGCGGCGTCGTCTGGGGCCGGGACGACCTGGCCATCGTCAACAGCCGCTGGTTCAACACCCGGCATGAGACGCGCTTCGTGGTGGATCCGTCCAACCCCGGCGAGGGCCGGGTGTTGCTGGAGCGGAACTATCAGGCGCGCTACGACAATCCGGGCCAGCCGGTGACCCAGCCGAATGCGCAGGGCCGTTCGGTGATCCGCTTCGATCCGCAGGGGCGCATCCTGATGTCAGGCGCCGGGGCGACGCCGCAGGGCGAGTTCCCGTTCCTGGCCGCCATGGACCCGGCGACGGGACGCAGCGAACGGCTGTGGACCTCGGCCAATACGGATTACGAGGCGGTGGTCGGCTTCCTGGATGCGGACGGCAAGCGGGTGGTGACGCAGCGCGAGACGCGGCTTGATCCGCCCAATCTGCAGATCCGAGACCTGACGACGGGACAGACGACGCGGCTGACCAACTTCCCCGATCCGGCGCCGCAGTTGGCCGAGGCCACGCGGCAACTGGTGACCTATGAGCGGGCCGACGGGGTCAAGCTGTCGGGAACGCTGTATCTGCCGGCCGGTTACGACAAGGACCGCGACGGGCCGCTGCCGATGCTGATGTGGGCCTATCCCGCCGAGTTCACCGATGCGGCGGTGGCGGGCCAGACGGTGGACGTGCAGAACCGGTTCGTACGGCCCGGCGGGTCCAGCCATCTGTTCCTGCTGACCCAGGGCTATGCGATCTTCGACAACCCCTCCATGCCCATCATCGGCAAGGACGGGGCCGAGCCGAACGACACCTATGTCGAGCAGCTGGTCGCCGATGCGAAGGCCGCGGTCGACGCCGTTGTCGGCATGGGCGTGGCGGACCGCGACCGGATCGCGGTCGGGGGGCACAGCTACGGCGCCTTCATGACGGCGAACCTGCTGGCGCACAGCGATCTGTTACGCACCGGGATCGCGCGGTCGGGGGACTATAACCGCACCCTGACGCCGTTCGGCTTCCAGTCCGAGCAGCGCAACTATTGGGAGGCGACCGAGGTCTATACTGAGATGTCGCCTTTCACCTATGCGAACAAGCTGAACGAGCCGATCCTGCTGATCCACGGCGAGGCGGACGACAACTCGGGCACCTTCCCGGTGCAGTCCGAGCGCTTCTATGCGGCGCTGAAGGGGCTGGGGGCGACGGCGCGCTACGTCACCCTGCCGCTGGAGGCGCATGGATACCGCGCGCGGGAATCGGTGGGCCACACCCTGTGGGAGATGACCCGCTGGCTGGACCAGTATGTGAAGAACGCCCCGCCGAAGCCGGCGGCGAACTGAGCAATCAGGGCTTGGACGCCGCGGCCTCCGCCGCGGCGTTGACGGCCGCCAGACGGGCGTCCTGCTCCGACTGGGTCGGGACGCCGAAGACGGTGCGCAGGCTGTCGGGGATCAGGGCGCGGTCGTAGGGTTCGAGGGTGGCGGGGGCGTCGCGGGTCTTGCGGGTCTGGGTGCCGTAGATCTGCGGCTTTTCGGTCATCTGCAGATAGCGATCCAGCGTCGCGGCGGCGATCCAGGCGCCTTCGGGCGAGCCCTTGGCGACGGCGGCGACGGCCAGGCTATGGGCCAGCAGATAATCCTCGGGCGTGGAGCCGTGCTGGAAGACGAAGGCGGCGGCGCGGTAGTCCTCGCCGGTGCTAAGCGCGCCGGCGTCCAGCAGGGCGCGGGTCTGGACCCGGCGCGCGGCGTCTTCGGCGAGCATTGCTGTCACGCGGGCACGGTCCTTGAAGAAGTCCGGCGTCAGGTTCTGCCGTACGGCCTGGTCGGCGGCGAAGATGGCCGCCATTTCCGCGTTGTTTTGAGGCGAGGTCTCCTGCGCCAGCGCCGGAACGGCGAAGGCGAGGACGACGGCCGACATCGCGGCGGCGCAGGACAGGCGAGACGGGCGCATGGGAGATCTCCGCTGAAGCTTGAGCGGACATTGGTCTGCGGATTTGCGGCCGAAAGCGGGCGGCGGGATTACGGTGTCGTCACGGTCGTACGACCAGCCGCACCACCTCGCCGGCGTGGAGGCGGTCGAAGCCGGTGTTGATGTCATCCAGGGGAATGACGCCGCTCATCAGGCGATCCACCGGCAGGCGGCCCTGGCGATACAGGGCGACGTAGCGGGGGATGTCGCGGCTGGGGACGCAGGTTCCGATGTAGGAGCCCTTCAGCGTGCGCTCGTCGCCGACGAGGGAGTCGCCATTGACCGCCAGGGCCGCATCGGGCGGCGGCAGGCCGGCGGTGACGGTGGTTCCGCCACGTTTGGTCATCTTCCACGCCGCCTCCAGCGCCCGGACCGAACCGGCCATTTCGAAGGCGAAATCGGCGCCGCCGTTCGTCAGGGCGCGGACCTGATCGACCGCATCGGGGTCAGCGGCGTTGACGGTTTCGACCGCGCCGAGGGTTCGGGCCAGGGCGAGCTTGTCCTCGGACAGGTCGACGGCGACGACGGGGCTGGCGCCCGAGGCCAGGGCGCCGAGCACGCTGGCCAGGCCCACGCCGCCCAGGCCGATGACGACGACGCTCTGGCCCACCTTGACGCCGGCGGTGTTCACAACGGCGCCGACGCCGGTCAGGACGGCGCAGCCGAACAGGGCCGCCTCCTCGAACGACAGGTCGGGATCGATCTTGACCAGGGAGCGGCGCGAGACGACGGCCCGCTCGGCGAAGGCGGAGCAGCCGAGGTGGTGGTTGACCGGCTCGCCCTCGCGGAAGATGCGGCGGGCGCCGGACAGAAGCTCGCCCCGGCCGTTGGCGGCGGCGCCAGGCTCGCACAGGGCGGGACGGCCGCCGGCGCACGGGTTGCAGTGGCCGCACGACGGCATGAAGACCATGACGACGTGATCGCCGACGACGAGATCGGTGACGCCGTCCCCCAGCGCCTCGACCACGCCCGCCGCCTCGTGGCCCAGGGCCATGGGCAGGGGGCGAGGGCGGTCGCCGTTGATGACCGACAGGTCCGAGTGGCACAGGCCCGCCGCCTTGATCGCGACCAGCACCTCGCCGGGGCCGGGCGGGTCCAGCGTGACGGCCTGGACCGACAGAGGGCGGCTGTCGGCGTAGGGGCGGGCGGCGCCCCTGTCGGACAGGACGGCGGCGCGCGTCGTGAGGATCATGTGGTCAAGCCTTCGTCATCAACAACCTACCGATAGGCGCTTGACCTAACGTCGTCCAAGCTAGAGCGTCGGGATCGAGAGCGACGGTTCGCGTCGCCGAGGGAGACGACGATGCCGAAACGAGACGAGGGCGCGCTGGCGCAACGGGCGACCTACAAGGCCTTTCACATGGTCTCCACCCGCTGGGCCGACAACGACCAGTACGGCCATATCAACAACGCCAAATTCTACGAGTTCGTCGACTCGGCGGTGAACGCCCACCTGCTGATCGCCAATGCGCTGGACGAGTCCATCGGCCTGGTGGTGGATTCGGGCTGTCGCTACACCTCGTCTCTGAAGTTCCCGGACGTGATCGAGGTCGGGATCAAGGTCGATGCGATCGGCACCTCCAGCGTCACCTACGGTTTTGCGGTGTTCAAGCGCAGCGTCGACGTTCCCGCCGCCATCGGCCATTTCGTCCACGTCTACGTCGACGCCGAAACCCGCCGGCCCAAGCCGTTGCCGGCGCGGCTGAGGAGCGTGGTGGAGAACCTACGCGCGGGGTAGGGGCTGTCGCCGTTTTCCGCCGTTCCACGTCCAAATCCTAGATTCCGATGTCTTACGACCCCGCTGATCTTGATGACGCCTTCTATCTGAACGTCTCGGAGACGGATGTGGCGACGACCGGGGACGATCCCCGCGCCAGCCTGGAGCTGGTCGTGTCCATGCGCATCGCCTTCGTGGCCCGGGCGTGGATCACGCGCGCCAATGCGCTGTTTCGCGGTCGAGGCTATACGGCGGCCCAGCGTGCGCACCTGTATGTTCTGGCGTCCAAGCCCAAGGGGCTGACGCAGGCGGAGTTGGCGGCGATCCTGCGGATATCGGAGGCGTCGCTGTCACGCCGTATCAAGCTGTCGATCGAAGAAGGTCTGGTGTCGCGTCATCCGTTTTGCGGCGATGGACGGGCAAACCTGATCCGGCTGGAGCCCAAGGGGCTGGAGGCGCTGAACGCCTCCGATCGCGTCGCACGCGAGGATCGCACCCGACTGCTGGCGGGCGTGACGGACGAGGAACTGGCCATCACCGCCAAGGTCCTGAAGCTGTTGACGGATCGCGTCCCGCAGACGCCCGAACGGTCCGACGCCTGACGGCATCGGACCGCCCTGAACGTCAGTCGCCCGCCAGGACCCAGGTGCGTTCGTTGGTGGGGTCGAAGACGAACCTGAACTTGCGCATCATGGGCAGGCCGACATTGGGGGTTCCGCCCTCGATGAAGCGCAGCTTGGGGCTGTCGACCTCGACGCCGCCGACCTTGACCGGGCCGTCGGCCTGGGCCTCGTACACCGGCTGGGTTCCGGCGGCCGAGGTCGCGATGCCGATCTTGCGCGGCTCGCCCTTCAGCTTGATCTGGCTGCCCAGAGACAGCGGCAGGAGGAAGGCGCTGTCGGTGCCGGTGTCAAGGGTGGCCTCGACCGAGGCGCCCGGCAGATCGAGGGCGACGACCGGCAGTCGTTCGTCGTCGGAATAGGCGTGTCCGGGGCCCTCGGGACGCTGGGGCGCATCGGGCGCCATGATGCGCAGCTCGCCTTTCGCCAGGTTCATCTCGACCAGTTTCCCGGGGAAGCTGTTGGGACCGAAGATGCCGACTTCGTCCTCGTCCCTGAACTCGAAGACGGTGGCGGGGCCCTCGGTGATCGCATAGCCGCCCAGGGTCACGCCCTTCAGACTGGTCGTATAGCCGGGCACCATCAGACCCGTGCTGCCGTCCCTGGACTGGGACGGTCCCACATTCGGCATGCCGATGTCGTCGGCGTAGGACTTGTAGATCAGATTGCCGTTGGTGCCGGTGTCGAAGACGACGGGCGCAGGATGGCCGCCGTTGATCCGCATCATCAGAAGCGCCCGGCCGTCCGAGACATAGAGCGGAATGCGGGCCACAGCGGCCGCCGGCGCCGGGGCGGTCGACTGAGGGGTCGCTTGAGAGACGGGTTCGGCTTGCGCCGCAGCGAGGCCAGCCGATAGGCTGACCCCGGCTAGACAGGACGCCGCCATGGCGCGTTTGAACAGGGACCGGATCATGTATTCCTCCATGGACGTCGATAGTCCGATTAGGACTATCGAGTTGGATCGGGTCAAATGAACAATCGGCAAGGAAGCCTGACGGAGCTGGAAGGCGCCATCCTGTCGGAAATCCATCATCGCGGAGCCTCGACCGCCTTCAAGGTGCGCAAGGCGTTCCAGGAGTCGATGTCTCTGGAATGGCGGGGCAGCGCGGGCGCTGTCTATCCGGCCATTCGACGATTGACGGATCGTGGCGTGATCGACGCGGCCGAGACGGGCTCGGGCCGGGGCACGGTTCTTCTGTCCCTGACGCCGCAGGGAGTCGCGGTGATGGAAGACTGGATCTGTGACGCCGAGCGCGCCGCCAGTGTCGGTCTGGATCCCTTCCGCTTGCGCTCAGGCATGTGGGACCGCCTGTCGCCTGTCCGAAAGGCTGAGGCCATGGCGGTCCTGAGGCGCACGGTGGAGGCGGAAATCGCCGCCTTGCGTCAGTATGTGGTGTCGCTGGACCCGATCGAGCGTCCCCGCATCGAACTGGCGATCAACCTGCAGCTCAGCCGTCTGGACTGGCTGGACGGGCAACGCGCGTCATAGACCTCGCGCCCGCACCTAGGCGTCGAGAATGACCTGGCCGTCTTCCTTGACGAAGGGCTTGGCGAGATGGTCGGGCAGCAGGTCCAGCACCGTCTCGGACGGGCGGCACAGTTTGACGCCCAGGGGTGAGACGACGATGGGGCGGTTCATCAGGATCGGGTGCGCCGCGATGGCGTCCAGCAGCTGGTCGTCCGACAGGGCGGCGTCGTCCAGACCGAGGTCGGCGTAGGGCGTGCCCTTTTCGCGCAGGATATCGCGCACCGATCCGCCCATCCGTGCGACCAGTTGGGCCACCAGCGCGCGGCTGGGCGGGGTCTTCAGATACTCGATC
>SXGS01298063.1_pt1 | contig 14575 bp, 12 predicted proteins | sample 3174681 | NCBI WGS metagenome assembly SXGS01 (sample SAMN11356861, study PRJNA531348) | freshwater metagenome | isolation source: freshwater sample F1-80 | place: China: Fuxian Lake, Yuxi | collected 2017-12-25
CCCGCTCGCCGAATCGTTATGTTTCTCTGGGAATCGTTTGAGGGCTCTCCGCCATTCGTGTTGATTTCGGTGCCATGTGAGCCGCAAGGCGCTAGCCGCGGGTTCTTTTCCTCGACCCGCGGCTAGCGCCTTGCGGCTCACGAATTCGTCTTCAACACGAATGGCGGAGAGCCCGTTTGAGATAGGTCTCTTCAATATGGACGCGATCGACTCAACCTCGGAAGTACCGCGAGTCAGCGGGGGCACCGAACGGCAAGACGATGCCGAATTGGCGAAGTCGCTGTCTCTGAGCCGCCGCCGCACGCCGGTGGTCAGCGTGCCGGGACTGACAATCCTGCGCTGCTTGGGTGAAGGAGCGTATGGTTCGGTCTGGCAGGCGCGTGAGAAGAACACCGGGAAGCTGGTGGCCGTGAAGGTGTATTCGCATCGGGGCGGATTGGACTGGTCGCTGCTCAGCCGCGAAGTCGAGAAGCTGGCGATCCTCTACACGTCGCGGAATATCGTCGGCTTGCTGGAAGTCGGATGGGACAGCGATCCGCCGTATTACGTCATGGAGTATCTGGAGCGTGGCTCGCTGGCCGGATTGCTGACCGATGGGCCGCTGCCGGTTCGCGAAGCCGTTCGCATTGCGAAGGGAATTTTGCTGGCGCTGGTCCATGCTCATGGCAGCGGCATTTTGCATTGCGATCTGAAGCCGGCCAACGTGCTGCTCGATGCGGACCTCGAACCGCGGTTGTGCGACTTCGGACAGTCGCGATTGTCTTACGAGCAGGCTCCCGCGCTGGGGACTCTGTTCTATATGGCTCCCGAACAGGCGGATCTGAAGGCCGTGCCGGATGCTCGCTGGGATGTCTACGCTCTGGGAGCGGTGCTGTATCACCTGATCTGCGGCGCGCCGCCGCATCGCACGCCAGAGAACGAACGTCGGATCGAGGCGGCCGTCTCGCTGGAAGATCGTCTGGCCGCGTATCGCCAATTGGTGTGGGATGGAGCGAAGCCTTCGCTGCATCTGCGTGTGCGTGGCGTCGATCGGCGTTTGGCGGAAATCGTGGATCGCTGCTTGGAACCGAATCGAGAACAACGCTTCGCGAACGCACAAATGGTTCTCGACGCGCTCGAGCAACGTGAGCGATCCCGGTCGTTCCGGCCGTTACTGGCGTTGGGTGGACTTGGTCCTGTGTTGCTGATGCTCGCGCTGGGACTGTTCTATCTGGACTCGATGCGCGATGCCGTGGACTCCGCCGCCCGCAATGTCACGACGCGTGCGTTGGAGAGCGACGTACTGACGGTGGAGATTCTCGCACGCAGTGTCGCTCGCGAATTGGAGAAACGCACAGCGGAGTTGGAAGAGTTGGCCCGCGATCCCGATCTTCAAAGCACAATCAAGGCCGCAGCCAGCCGCGATTGGTCCGATCGCGATGACCTGCGCTTGTCGTTGGCTCAGGCGAAGGCGCGTGCCGACGCAATGCAACACCAATTGGGACTCAACAGCGACCGCAGTTGGTTTCTCACCGACGCTCGCGGCTTTCAACGTTGGCGCGAGCCGCAAGAAGACAGCACGCTCGACGAGAATTGGTCGCACCGCGACTACTTCCACGGAATGGGCGAGTTTGAACGGGACACCGTCCCCGCCGGAATGCAGCCGATCACGAAGCCGCACTTGTCGCTGTCGTACAAGAGCCAAGCGACCGGGCAGAACGTTGCCTCGCTGACCGTCCCCGTCTGGGACGAGAAGCACGAACGAGTCATTGGCGTTCTCGGCCGATCCATGCAATTGGGGCAGTTGCTGTCGCCGTATGTCCCCGGCAATCGTCACGAGGCAAACGGCGACGATGACGGTGACCGCACGCGCAAGATCGTGCTGATCGACGATCGCAACTGGCAGTTGCTCGATCACCCCTGGATGAGCGAAGAACGCCGCGAGGGGATCACCAACGAGGAAGTTCGGAAGCTGCGTTTGTCCGACGCGGTCATCTCGCAATTGCGACCGACACCGGCCTCCGACGAACCTACGGAAGCTCCCATCGTCATTCAGATGCGCGACTACATCGACCCCGTCGGCCAATTTGATCAGAACAAATACGGCGGCGAGTGGCTCGCGGCGTTCTGCCGAGTCGGCGACACCGGTTGGTTCGCGATCGTGCAGGAACGCAAGTCGGCCGTGCTACGTCCGGTTGATGCCCTGGCCGCTCGACTGCGCCGCGACGGTGCCTGGGCATTGGTCGTCAGCGGAGTACTCATCGGCACGCTCTGGCTGGTCGTGCTACGCGGATTGAAAGAGCGAAGTGAGCGCCCCGTTGACGCTGCCGCCAACTCGCCAGATTCCGCTTACGAATGAGCGTCATCAACGTTTCACGAACCACCACGCCAGCCAGCACAGCAACGGAAAGAGCACGAACATGATTCCAAACGTGGTCCACTGCGAACGACGTTGATTCGGCCAGCGCCCCATCTCGATGCTCGTTTCTCGGAATGCAGGTCGCGGGAGCGACTCGCCTACGTAGCTCAGTCGCTCCCGCGACTGAGATTCCATTCTGTCAGACGTTTTTAGTCGAATCGAACCACGTTTTGATAACGCTTCATCTTGAGCGTCAGTGTCCCGCCGCAGCCAGGAGGCAGGTGAACCACGACTCGGCGATCGTTGACCGGCTGCGATCGACCGTCGAGCGACAAAGACTCGATTTGATGCTCGCCATAGGCTCCCGCTTGCACGAGCACCGTTCGCGGTTCGGTCTGATGCACGTTGACCAGCGTGACACGCGCTTCATCGGCCGTCAGTCGATCGACGAGCGCGGCGACATCGGACGGCAATCCGGGCCGGCCGTGCTGCGGATCGAAATACCGCAGCCGAGCGTGCAGCGGAGAGCCGATCTTTCCGGGATCAATCCCACCGAGCACCAGATGCACCAAGCTGTCGACCGAGCACGGATTGAACTTCATCGGGTCGTCGGACAAGCGCGTGTCGGGCGTTGTGGTGTCCTGTCGCATCGCGGCAACTCGCTGACGAATACGATTCAAGTCCGCTCGCAACGCGGACTCGGCATACGCGGGCAATCTCCCTTGCAGGTAAGCGATCCACGGATGGGCGGCGACTCGCGCGAGGTCATCGTCTCGCATCGACCAATAGGCGATCTCCAACAGGCCCGGCTCCCACGGTGACGATTGAAAGTCATACCAACCCTGATCACCAAACATCTGCGGATACTGCTTCTTGCCATCGACGACTTTCGCGTTCGAATTCACCGCCTCGATCTGCCGCCGCCAGACATCGACGTATTTCTGATTCCCGGTCAGCAGCAATGCGTTAGCGAAACCGGTCAGACTCAGCCGCACCGTGCTGCGATGAGCCTTCTTGCCCGTAACGGGATCAGTCACCGTGAACCCCCAGCCGTAGGTGCCGCCGTACCACTTGCCGCCGACGTCGCCGCCGATCTTCCCATCGCGGCCGATGTTTGACGGAAGGATGCCGTTGTTCGCGGCCGCTCGGTCGCACCACGCATCGACGTACTCTTGCACCCAGCGTTTGTACTTCTCCTCGTGAGTCAGCGCGAACGCATTGAACGCCAACGACGTCGCCAGCAGATTCTGTGGATGATCGCCGAGCGTGTCAGTGTATTCCTCGAAATGCTTGAGCATCTCGGCAAATGTCCGCTCGCCATGCCCCGGTTTGAAGCGGCCTTCGATTTCAATCGGATCGCCCGCCCAATCGAGCGCCGTCGCCTTGCGGAGCAACGGCCCACGACTGCCGTTGAACATGCTGCGGATCAGTTTCAGCTTGGAATCGTAATTCGCCGACGCCGTCTGATTGAGCGGGTTGTCCTCCGCCGGGACATAGAAGTCGGCGAACCGGCGAACTCGATCGGCAAACTTCGGAGCGTGTGGAGCCGACAGTCCCATCAGATTAAAGACGCACAACCCCTCGCCGTTGTGCAGCCAGTCCATCATCACGGGGAATTCGCGGTAGTACATCCCGTCGCGAGCGAACTCGACCTCCTTGGTCTTTGCCGCCGTGAACTGCCGGAGATGTCCCTCCCAAGCCTTGGCCACCATTTCCCGCACGACATCCGGCCCACCGAGCGCATGCAGCGTCGGCCAGTCCTGCAAATTCTCAATCGCATCATCCGGCCCGTCGTCGCCCCCCCAACGCTCAACACATTCGAGATAGCCGCGATCGTCGAAGTACCGCTGAAAGAATTCTTGGCACGCGATGGCGTTGGCCTTCAACAATTCTCGCTCGAGCAACGCCCAAGCGGGTGGAGACATTGGAGTCTCGAGCACGACTTCGGTCGCGCTGGCTTGCGGAATAGCGACTGCCAACCAAATCAGCACGACGAGTAGTGGCCTCATAATCCGTGATCTTGTCCAACTCGCAGCGGGCTTGCGGTTCCGCCCCAACGGGGCAGCAATAAACCAGCCCAGGGCAACGCCCTGGGTTGGGACATCCAGAAAGTTTCGAAGCCCTGAAAGGGCGACACCATTGGGATGCTTGCGATGGTTTCGCCCCTTCAGGGCTTTGATTTTGGAATGATTCATCAACCCAGGGCGACGCTCCCGTTGGTCGCTTGCCCTGGGCTGGTTTATTGCTGCCCCGTTGGGGCGAAACCGCGAATCCGCATAATCAAGACTTTTGAAGCAACCACTCGGTCGTGTTGCCGAAAACCATTGAGCCAAGCGTGTCATGAGCAACTCCTCCAACGAAAACCGCCGCCCGGATAACTTCCGAGCGGCGGGGAAAGCTCATTCGATGGCCGCAAAGAACGCAAGGATCACAAAAAACGTTCGGACCGTCCGCAGCTCAACTCTTTGCGTTTCTTTGTGCTCTTTGTGGCAATCCTTAACCTACGACTTCCTTATCCGTCTCAGGCGCGGCGGGATTTTCAGGATCGAACCATTCGGGTTTGAAGGCGATTCGTTTCTTGTGCTTCATCGCGAGGTTCGAGGTCAGAGCCATAATCGCATCGGCCATCGCGACGGTGCCGTTGCAACGGAGGCCGCCGTCTTTTGGTGGGGCGTTGATGTTGTTGCGGATGCAATGACAGAAGTGCTCCATCTCTTCGGTGTAGCCGCGGCTGATCTTCTCGACGGTCGCTCCGGCCGCGGCGGCGCTCGCCGTGGGGGCGAGGCTGGCGGAGGCGCTCAGAACCGGGCCGCTGTCATTGCCGTTGATCACATACAACCGCTGCTCGACGCCACCGGCCCCCGTCTCGGGACTCGCTTCTTTGAAGAGCATCGCTTGCTGCTCAGTCTGCACGACCAGCGTGCCGCGGCTCCCCATGACTTGCTCGCCGTAGGGTTCGAGACGGTTCGTGCTCAGCGACGAGTACGTCACGACGGCGACGTCGTTTTGGTCCTCTTCGTAGTGCGGGCCGGGGAACTCGAAGGTGACGTAGACGTGATCGTCGATCTCGCGTTTGTCCTCTTGCTTGTCCTTTGAGCCGATTCCCTTCACGCCGTAGAAATTCTTCCCGCCGTAACCGCTGCACGCGATCGGCTTCACTTTGCCGAGGAAGATGCTGCTGGCATCCAACTGATGGCTGCCGAGCTCCGCCATCAAGCCGCCGCCAGTCGCGTTGTAGACGCGCCAGTTGACCAGATGCTCGACGTCATCGAAGCCGAATTCCTTGAGATAGGTATTCTTGTCCTTGAGCGCCGCGAAGTCCTTCGGATCGACCTTTTTGTTCCACGAGTCGCGGCCTGGGAAACTGTTGTTGCGATGCCACTGAGCGCGGATGTGCTTGATGTCTCCGAGCAACCCCATCTTGATGATGCTGTAAGCGTTATCGTACAGGACGCTGTAGTGCCGCTGATGTCCGACAGCCAGCAGCTTGCCGGTGTCCTTCGCGGCCTTGATCATCGACTTGCAATCGGTGACGGTCTTGGCCATCAGCTTCTCGCACAGCACGTGCTTGCCAGCCTTCATCGCTTCGATGGCCAGCGTGTGGTGCGAAATCAGCGGCGTCGCGATCACGACCGCCTCGATGTCTTTGCGAGCCAGCAACTCTTTGTAGTCGCTGTAGTAATTGATCTTCGTCAACGCGGTCTTCTCGCCGAGCTTCTTGATCAAGCCGACGCGGTCGTCGTTTCCGTCTCCATGCTTCGCCCGTTCCAGGTTCGTCGGTCGAATGTCGGCAACAGCGACGATCTCCATGTATTCCGGCGGATGCTGAGTCAGCAGCACTGATCCTTCATCGCCGCTGCCGATGAACCCGACTCGAACACGCTCTCCCTTCAGCTTTTCATAGCCGAAGTAAAACGCTCCGAGCCCCGTTCCTGCCGCGGCCGCCCCCTTGAGCCAATCGCGCCGGCTATACCCGACCGCCTCGTTAAAGTTGTCCTTGCCGAGCTGTTTTTGTTCTGGTGTGAATTGCATGATTTTGTCCTTTGTCTGTTGGCTACAAGTTATTGAGAGTGTCGAGGCAAACGCGTCGCTTCAGACCTTCGCCGCGGCAGTGGTTTTGCGAATTCGTCGCCCTTTCTTTTCGGCGGGTCGGACGGCACGAATTTTCGGTGAGGGATTCGGTTTGGTCAATTGGCCTCCCCTGGCAAGTTCCTCCATCCAACGTCGCGTTCCGAAACGTCCGGCGAGCAAGCCTTGGATTGTGAATTGCTGATCGAGTGCTGGCCATTCGATCTCGCACCCGGGGTTGGGAATCTCGATTCGCGAAAGGTCTTTGAGCGAGGCTCCGGCCAGGCCTTGCAACAAATCGACTGGGACACAGAGGGTGCTGCCTTTATTCAGCTCGATCACGACACATCGTGACGGTCGGTCAAAGCGAACCGAAGTTGCCAATGGTTCGATCAGCAGTTCCTCCTCGCCGCGCCGAGTGGCCTCGGTGATTTGCCGTGTGATTTCCGCTTCGGTCAGGACAAACTCACCCCACCGGACGGTCTTTGCGTTCGTCGGCTTCTTAGCCATGAATTCGTCTCCAGTGTTCCAAGATGGCTCGGATTGGAATCGTACCAAGCGCCTTCGTTCAATTCTTGCTCTTCGGCTGTTTGCGAATCGTATGAAAACCCATGCTTCGCGGTTTCGGATCGGGCGCGGCCATCAGTTGTCGGATCGCCGCCACGATCTGTTGGATGGACTCGTCATGGCCGGCGACTTTCCGTTCGAGCTGATCCAATTTGGCCGCCAACTCCTGATGTCCCAGCACCAAGTGCCGCAGTTTGACAAACGTCCGCACCACGAACACGCTCATTTCAATTGCCTGCGGCGAGTTCAACACCGTCGCCGCCATAAACGCCCCATGTTCGGTGAAAGCCAAGGGGAGATATTTGGCGTGGCGGCCACGTCCAGTCTTTAAGGTCGCAAATTGCGACCTTAAAGACTCACTGTCAGCTTCGGTGAGTTGGAACAAAAAGTCGTCAGGAAAGCGTTCGATATTTCGCCTGACTTGCTCGTTGAGTCTCTTCGTCGCGACTCCGTACAGCCGAGCCAAGTCGTTGTCCAAAATGACCTTCTGGCCGCGAATCGTTTTGATGAGCGGCTCGATTTGTTCGAGAGCGATCAGCTTCGAGTTGTTTGGCATGAAGAAACTCTCGAACTGTACATGGGCTTCAAGGTCGCAATCCGCGACCTTAATCGATGCGGTCACAAATTGTGACCGCATCCCTTTCGTCATCGAATTGTTCGTCGGTTCGATGCGGTCGCGTTTCATCACCCCTCGCCAAAGGTGGCGTCATTTGCTTCGGCTGGTGTGTCGAGTTCCTGCGATCTCTCCAAGGCCGCCATGTCCTTCGGTTTTGGTAATTGGTGTCGAGTCGCTCGGCAATAAGTCAGACCGACCGTCATTCCGATTGGAATAGAAATGAGTCCGCAATACCACCCGATCACAATTCCGCCGAGCCATCCCCAGCCACCACTCATAAAAAATCCCCATAACCCTCCAACGAGCGCTCCGAGAGAAAAGGCGAGCCAGCCACCGATCATCGCGAACACGACGTAGCGCATGATTGGTCCCAAGCAGCCGAGTTCAATTCTTACCGCCACTAACTTGCAAAGGCGTTGTCGATGTCGTCGAGCCGCCGCAGCACTTCTTCCGGCAGCAGAGCTTCGCACACAGGCGGTCGAGGCCGAACCATTGGCCGGTCGGCAGCGCGGCGATGGCGAGCAGGGCCATCACCTCAATGAAGTTCTTGTTGACGATAAAGCTGTGCTCCGGGCCGGGAGCTTCCGGAACGCCGGGCCACGGGGGCATGACGAGGTAGAACATTGTCAGCATGACTGCTCCGCCGATCGCGGCGAAGCGGGTGCCCAGGCCGATGAGCAACAGCACGCCCAGAATTGTCAGACCCCAGATCGTTCGCTGGTTGATGCCGTCAATCGGCGTGGACGGCAGACGCACCGGGCCGCGAGCAAGTTGTTCGCCCGACAGCAGCTTTTGTGCGGAGACTTTCAGTTCCGCCTCCAACGCTTTCACCGGACCGACCAGTTTGCCTCGGAGTTGTTGCAGTTCATTCCACTGTTTTTGAAGATGCTCCTGCGGGAAGTGCATCGCCGATTGCTTCTTGGCTTTCGCGAGGTTGGCTTCGTATTGCTCGATCTTCTCCTGATACACCTTCACGTCGCGTGGCGGGTTGCCGAACAGAGCAAACGTCCGCTCGGTCACGGACGGGTCGGTTGCCGCATTGTTGCCGACGATCGCGACTGCCAGCCGGTCTTTGATGCTCATCGACTTGGGGTCGGTCGCGCGGTTGTACAACGCGAGCACGGCGTCGCGGTAAGCCTTCACCGACTTCTGATAAGCCTCTGATGCCTCCTCGTCGGCCTTCGCCAGTGCGATCAACGCCTCACGTTCCTTCGCGAGCATTCGCCAGTTGCCGGGGCAGATCAGCCGTTTCGCCTTCGCGTCGAACTTCACGGCTTTCGCCAACTCCTTGGGGATCGTGACTCCTCCCGGCAGCGCGGCCAATTCGACGCGATAGTCCGCCGCTCCGTTGAGCAACTTCGACAGATCCGCCTGCTGTTTGTCGTCCATCTGGTAATGGGCGGCGAACCGATTGGCCCAGTCGTCCCACTTGGCCGCGACCTTGTCCTTGTCGAGCCAATCCAGATCGTTCGGGTCGCCGGTCATGTTGCGGAACGTATTCCGCAGCGGCCCCTGAGCGTTCCTGAGATACCCCTCGGCCGACCACGGCGTTGGGGTACTGAGCGTGTTGATCTTCCACAGCCCCTCGTACAGGAATTGCCAGCCAATCGAGAGCCGCAGCAACACGATGAGCGTGATGGAGACACAACAAAGTTTTTTCGAGTCAGTCACGGTGAGCTTTCAATGACGAATGAAGAGTAAACTCTGTACCGCGCCCGTCAGGAAGCGGCCTCGAATGACGCTCCGGGCCGCTTCCTCACGGTCGCGGTACGGCTTCGTCATTCCAGAACAGGATTTCCTCGGGAACGCCGATGTTGACCGGCTCCAACCGTTGCCCGCCCGTGGGTGGCGGGATCAGCAGGGCCGAAACGGATCGGTGATTAGAGCAATATCGTTCGGCCAATTCGACTCCTCCGACGAAGAACGCGGTCGAGAGAGCATCCGCCTCGGCGGCCGTCGGTGCGAGAACCGTCACAGACAGTATGTTCTCCGTCGGCCAGCCAGTGCGCGGGTCGATGATGTGGCCGTAGCGCTTCCCCTCGAAACGGAAATGCTGCACCGCCGTGCCGCTCGTCGCGAGGGCTTGATCGCACAGCAAGATCGTGCCGAGCCGACGTTGCGGCAGCAGCGGATTCCGCAATCCGATCGGCCAACCGGGCAGACCGTTGTGACCACCGCGGGCGATGACGCTGCTGTGTCCGCCTTGAAGCAGCCACTCGGTCAGGTCGTGTTCCTGCAAGATTTCCGCCGCTCGGTCGAGGGCGTACCCCTTGCCGATGCTGCCGAGATTGAGTTCGACACCGGCTCGGTCAAATGCAATCGAGCAGTCTGGCTCAAAGAGCACATGCTGCATCCCGACCAGCGTGAGCCGCTCAGCCAATTCTGACTCCGTCGGCAAGCGAACCTCTTTTCGACATTGCCGCCACAGCGCGATCAGCGGACCGGAGGTGGGATCGAAGCAGCCGTCGGTTTCCTGCCAAATCTCACGAGCGCGGCAGAGCAACTCAAACAGTCGCTCCTCGACCTGCACCGACCGCGACGCCGCCACTCGGTTGAGCTGTGACAGTTCGGTGTGAGGCCGATAAACGCTCATTTGATCTTCGAGCAGATGCACGAGATCCAACGCCTCGCTCGCCCACCGCAGCGGCTGCCGAGGATCGTCGGGCAAAGCCTCATTGAGGATCACCGCAAAGTCGGTCGCCATCGCCGCCGTCGCCAGTCGGATCGTCGCACCGCTGGTCGGCTCGCGACGAGGTTCATCAGCCTCACCAAGAATCGCGTCCCCCGCTGCTTGGCCGACTGCAACGATCTCGTCGCGCAGTACGTGGCCAGCGAGAAAGTCACGTCGAGTTGCCGATGAGTCGCTCATGGTCATAAACGTAGCCGTCACGCTCCCGCGTGACGAGCCGAGCGTTCAAGCGGCATCGAGTGACAATTCTAATATCCGGCCTCCAACCACACCGAGACACATTCGGCTCGTCACGAGGAGCGTGACGGCTACGTTATCGTTCACGCCACAATACGTCGTCCGTGATGGCAAGCCGGGCTTGGGCTTTGGCGATATCTTGCTTGAACCGCACCGCATCCACCGGATAGCCCGCGGTCGGCTTGAGCCCCGGAACATGCTCCGCCCAAAACTCGTTGAAGAGCTGCATCGACAATTCACGGACGTACTTGCAGAACAGCGACGCCAGCGCAACCGGGAAGTTCGCTTCGGCCTTCATCTGAAACCGCAACTCGGTCGAGCCGACGCGATACACGCTGCGCTCACGCGATTCGCCAACAGAAAAAACCATGCGATCATCGAGCACTTCGGCCAGCAGATCGTCGTACCGGTTCCGGCCGCCGTGCTTGTCGCAGATCACGAGCGTCGGCTGCTCGTCGTCCGGGTTCCAGACGGAACGCAACAGCTTCAAACTGGTCCGAGACAGCGCGAGTGCCTTATTGTCGTACTCACGCACGAGTGCGTTGAATCGCTCCGGCTGCACGATCTCGCTGCGAACCGCTTTCAGCGCGACCCCTGTGCGGCGACAGCATTCAAGCCACTTCGTCGCGATGTCCCCGATGAGCGACAAATCAACCGCCGTCGGTAACAGCAAGTCGTGACCGTTCAGCCAAGGTGGAATTCGAAATTTGAGATTTGAAATTTGAGATTTCAAATCTGCACTCAGCTCACCGACCGATTGCGGTTCGTGACCGACTAATCGCAATGCGCTCAACACGGACTTCTCTAACGCCGCCAAGCCCTTGCCTGGCGCATATACCTGCTTCGAGTCGGCGATCTGCAACTTGAGCGGCTCTTTGCTGGGCGATTGTGAGGCGATATCCGCCATCGCGGCCCACAGATCGAATTCTCGCGGTGAACCGGGAACCTCCCAAACCGTGACCGACACAACCAGCGGTCCGAGATTCGGGCCGTATCCAGCTTCATCCATGCCGATCAGCAATCCCACGTTGATTCATCCTCTGTCAATCGGCAAACACGGCTGTTGTCGCCAGCACGTCAAGTTCCTCCCCAAGTCACCGCGAGTCTATCGGTGGTGGCTGCGACTTCCAAATCGCGATCAGTCCGCGAGCGGCGCAGCAATCCGAGAACTTTTGAAACTCAAACGGCGAACATACGGAGCGATCGCCTTCGCGACTAACCGATTGCCGGCACGATCGACGTGGATCACATCACGCGGCAGGAAGCGGTCCACGCCCCAATGGGCAGACGACTCGAACGGTGGCACGAGATCGACACAGGCGACGCCGGATTCCTCCGCCACTTGGCGAGTCGCTGCTTGATACGGCAGCCGCCAAGTCGGCTGATTCAACAACTGCCGCTGATCGGGCCAGACGATGAGGGCCACTTCGCTGTCGTGCTGCCGGCACAGGTCGATCATCGCGTGTAAGTTTTCGGCGAAGTCTTCGAGACTGACTCGCGGCGTCCAGTTCGTGTTCGGATCGAAGTAATTCCAAGTCGCCTGCTCGGCCCAGCGGGATTCGTCTTGAGTCGTCTGCTGCTGAGTTGACCTCATTCGGCTTGAGAGCAGCCAAGACAACGCGCGGCTGTGATTCATCCATTCCATCGCGGAGTTGGCCGTTGGCAGCGCGTGCTCCTTGTCGGCTAGTCCGTCCCATCTCCAGCCGTCGTTGTTGCCGAACGTGATGACCGTCAGATGCGGACGCCACTTCTGCAAATCGGCCGCGAGCCGTTGTCGTCCTTGATAGCTCGTGTGGCCAGGGATGCCGGCGTTAAGCACTTCAAAGTGGGGAGTGGGGAGTGAAGAGTGGGGAGTGGAGGCAATGGACGACTGGTCGCTGTTTCCGGTCCACTCCCCACTCTTCACTCCCCACTCCTCACTCCCCACGTCCAGCATCACCTGCAACTGATTTGGCCAAGCGTCGGCGAAGTCCACTCCGAACGCGAACGTCGTGCTGTCTCCCATGCAAAGGACTCGGAGACGATCGTGAGCCTCGCTGACCGAGACCTCGCGACTGCGCATCCGCTGGCTGTTGGACATCACACCCCCCCACCAGTTGCCACGCTCGGCCGGCGCGACGACGTTTGGCTTCAGCCGCCAGAAGCAATTGGGGTCCGGCTCAAATAGGCTCTGCCCCGGCTCGTTTCCGAGAAACACGATGATTTGCTCAATCTGCTCGAAGCGTTTGGCGACGGCCGATTCCGAGATGAAGCAGCGAACCGCGAATTCCACCAGCATCAACAACACGAACACCGGTACAACGGCAAACACACAGCGTTTGCCGAACGAGAGTCGCGGGCGGCGGGGAATTCTTGGGGAAGCGTCCATGCACAATGCGTTTCGTAGCCGAAGCCGTGAGACTTTAGACCGAACTCTCACACGTTCGGCGACACCGGAAAGTCATCACGGCCCCGATCCTAAAGGCCGTGGCTCGTGGACCGGATTGATACGCGCTCCGCTGAAATCAGGTCAATCCGGGTGTGATCGTTCTGTGTGCGGAACTTGCTCACGCGATTGAGCCTGACCACAATCCATCCGCCGTGATTAATCGCGAACGGCCTCCAGCACCTCTCACCCCGTCACCCTTCGGCTTAGGAGTTCCACGATGTCCAACACCGCGAAGTCTTCCATCCGCAAAGTCGCCATGTTGTTTTCCGGTGGACCCGCTCCGGCCGCCAACGCGGTGATCTCGACGTGCGCGGCGGCGTTCAACAAGAACGGCATCGAAGCGATTGGCATGAAGAACGGTTACTCCAACCTGGTGGACTTCGATCCGGCACGGCCTTTGAAAGAGGGCCGCGACTACCTCAAGCTCGATTCGAGCCGACTCCGCCGCACGCGAAATACCGGCGGCATCCTGATCGGAACGGCCCGCGCCAATCCCGGCAAAGGAGTCGATCATCCCGATGACCTGAAGGACGCCAAGAAGACCGCGAAGCTCAGGACCGTTTATGACGCACTCTGCTCGATCGACGCCGATGCTCTGATCTCGATCGGCGGCGACGACACCATGCGAACCGCCTACAAGATGACGAAGTTCCAAGAAACCTTGCCCGCCGGCAGCAAGAAGATTCCGGTCGTACATGTTCCTAAGACAATCGACAACGACTACTTCGGCATCGACTTCACCTTCGGTTACTTCAGCGCTGTGGAAACGATGGCGGCAGAGATTCGCAACCTGCTGGCGGATGCCGAAGCCGTTCGCGCGTATTACATCGTCGAGTCGATGGGCCGCGGTGCCGGCTGGCTGGCTTACGGAGCGGCGATCGCCGGCGAGGCCAGCCTCGTCATCAGCATGGAAGATCTCACGGAAGACATGCTGACCACTGAAGAAGTCGTCAACAAAGTCTCCGGCCAGAAGGAAACCCGGAAGGTCATGAAGGTCGATGCGTTTGCAGAAAAGTTGGTCGCGTTGATGCGTCATCGCGAGGAGCACGAAGGGAAAGAGTTCGGCGTCATCGTCATCGCCGAAGGCTTGGCCGAGTACTACCCGGAGAGTCTGCTGGTCGGCGTCGAAATTGAGCGCGATCCGTTCGGTCACATTTCGTCCTCGGCCGTCGATCTCGGCAAGCGGATCGCCAAGCATGTCAGCAAGGCCTATCAGGACCAAACCGGCAAGAAGCGGAAGATCAACGGCGTGCAATTCGGATACGAGACCCGTTGTGCTCGGCCTCAAGCCTACGACGTGATTCTCGGCAGCCAGCTAGGCGTGGGAGCATATCGCGCGTTGGTTGAAGAAGGTCTTAACGGGGTGATGGTCTCGGTTTCCGGCCAGTTCGATCTGAAGTACGTACCGTTTGAGCAACTGGTCGATCAGGCGACACTCAAGACGTTGGTCCGCTACATTCGCAAGGACAGCGACTTCTGCAAGCTAGCACGTTTCCTGGAATCCAACGTCAGCGACCAGCCCTACGCCGGTGCCGATCGTCGCCAAGGAGATCGCCGCGCCGGCGGATAGTCGTTGCACCGCCAACCGTGCCCCCTCATCGTCTCGGCGAGCGGGGCGGGGGGCGGCCCCCC
>SXGS01609379.1_pt1 | contig 14569 bp, 7 predicted proteins | sample 3174681 | NCBI WGS metagenome assembly SXGS01 (sample SAMN11356861, study PRJNA531348) | freshwater metagenome | isolation source: freshwater sample F1-80 | place: China: Fuxian Lake, Yuxi | collected 2017-12-25
ATGGGCAAAGGCCTCACTCGGGCCGTAGGTGTCTCGGGTGACGCCCCCGCGAACCGCATCAAGACTGCCCTCGCGCAGGGCGTTGAACAAGTGTTCCGCGCGCGGGCGGAGGCTGAAAAGCTGGTCGATCATGAACAGGGCGACTCCGGCGGCCAGACAGGGCGGCCGGATCGGCTGTCAGAGGATCGTGACCGCTGTATTGACCAGGAGCTTACCCCAGGTGGAATCGGAATAGACCCAGTAGCTGGCCGGGCCGAGTCCGAAGTTGGCAGCCACCGTTCCGTTGGATGTGGCGGTCATGTTTTCCCCCGAATCGGTCACGTTGCCATTGCCGTTGATATCGACTTCAACGATGGTTCCGGTGGCCGCCACGCTGCCTTCACCGCTCAGATTAACGGTATCGCCCACGTTACCGTCGATCACAAGCACCGCCGCAGCACCGAGCAGATCGGTAAATTCAAGCACCTGGCTCACGTCAATCGTCAGCACGTTGGTGCCGGTTCCAGTGATATCCACCCGTTCGATGCTCTCGATTCGTCCGTCACCAAATCGGGTGAGGTTGGTGAAATTCAGATTGAGTCCCGCGCCCAGTAGCGCGATCGAATCAATGCCCGCCCCGCCGTCGATGGTGTCGGGGGAAGCGTCGTTCACCCAGTCGGCATCAGCAAACATCGTGTCATTGCCCGCTCCAAGCGTCACCTGGTCACTACCCCTGCCGGGCGCGACATGATCGCGCTCCCCATCGCTATCGATGATGTCGTTACCGTCGTAGCCGTAGATCGTTTCGGAAGCTGTTGTGCCAGTCAGCGTATCGGCGTGCGCAGAGCCGAAGATCCCCTCGAACGCTGCGAGCGTATCGCTTCCAGCACCACCGGTTGCGGTGTTGGCCGTGAGGTTGACGATGACCGCGCTCGACGCGGTTCGATAGTCGACCATATCGACGCCGTTACCGCCACTCAGCACATCATTGCCGTGGCCGCCTCCGATCGTGTCCGCAAGCCCTGAGCCTTGCAGGTCGGTGCCGTTAGCCGTGGTGTTGACCAGCTTGAAGCCGACGCCAGTCGCGATTGCCGATAGGTTGACCGCCACGCCGTTACTTTCCAGTCGCACGGTGCCATTGTTGATGCTGGTGGCAAGGGGCGTCCAGGCGGCGCTGATCGTTGCCTTCACAACCGTCGCACCGTTGGAGACCAGCAGCAGGTCGGCGCCGCCGGTACCCAGATCATTGACCGTATCCGAACCCGCGGTGATTTCGAATTGATCAATGCCACCGCCGCCGGTGAGCGTGTCGTTGCCCGCGCTTCCCGTGAGCGTGTCGCCGAGGCCGGAGCCAATCATCACCGTACCGCTGTTGGATGCTCCGCCGGTGTTGACGATCTGCCAGCCGTTACCCGCCGGCATGTCAGCCGCTGACAGATTGATGATCAGGCCCGGCGTGGTGAGGACCGCTGTCCCGAGATTGACGCTCCCCGAGGTTGCAGCCCAGGAATTGGCAAGCGTTGCATTCAGCGCGGCGCCCGCCCGCACCTGCACGATGTCGGTACCGCTTCCCAGATCGGTCAGCGTGTCAGTGCCGAAGTCAATCACGAAGGTATCGTTTCCGACACCGCCTGCAATCCGGTCATCACCGATACCGCCCTGGATGCGGTCATCCTGCGTGCCACCACTGATGGTGTCGTTCAACTGCGATCCGGTCAGTGATGTGCCGCCACCCGAGTTGCTGAGGGTCCAACCGGAACCCCCAGCAATATTGCTGAGATTGACGATCACCCCGGAGGACTCCAGGTTCGCTGCGGCCTGATTGATACTTGCGCCGGTGGGAGTCCAGCTGGCCGTCACCGTGGCCGTCACCGACCCGCCAATCACCTGGAGCTGATCCACACCCTGGCCCAGGTCAGTGATGACATCGGTGCCACCGGTGATGGTGAAGCTATCGTCACCCGCGCCGCCTGTGAAGGTCTCGTTGCGGCTGCTGTCGTTGAACTGGTCGTTGTTGGCGGAGCCCCGAACCTGCTCGATCCCCGAGAGGGTATCGATCCCGGCGCCGCCGCTGGTATTGCCTGCGTTCAGGTTGACCACGACAGCCGAACCGGCGCGCTGGTAGTCGGCCAGGTCATTACCCGTTCCGCCGGTCAGGATGTCGTTGCCTGACCCGCCATCAAGCGTGTCGTTACCCGTGCCCCCTGTGAGGGTGTCGGCGCGTGCGGATCCAATGAAGTGGGTGCCAGTGGTGGAAGTGTTGCTGATGTTCCAACCGTTGGGTCCCGGCGCGACGGCCGACAGGTTCACGCTTACCCCTGCGCTTTGCACGTTTGCGGTGCCGCGGTTGTAGCTTGCGTTGGTGCCTGTCCAGACGTTACTGATGGTGGCGTTAACGACCGCGTCAACGTCGACAGTAACTATGTCGTTGCCTGACAGGTCAGAGATCTCATCAGTTCCTGACGTCACATCGAAGGTGTCGTTGCCCAGCCCCCCCGTGAGCGAATCATTGGCTACGCCGCCACGCAGAACATCGTTACCCGAGCCACCGGTGAGGGTGTCGGCTCGCGCGGATCCAGTGAGTGTCGTGCCGGTCGCACCGGCGTTACTCACCACCCAGCCGTTACCGGTAGTGATCGCGCTCAGGTCGACTGCCTTGCCGGCGGTATTGATGGTGGCGGTGCCATTGTTTTGGCTTGCCGAGGTGGCCGTCCAGTCTGAAGCGATGCTGGCGGTCACATTGGCACTGGCACTGACCTGAATGACATCGATCCCGCTTCCCAGATCGGTGATCGTGTCGGCCCCGACATCAATCAGGAACAAGTCGTCACCAGCGCTACCGGTCAGTTGGTCATTGCCGGTGAACGCCCGAAGCGTGTCGTTACCGGTGCCGCCGGTGAGGGAGTCATTAAGCCCCGAACCGACGAACGACGCCGCAGCACCCGTGTTGCTGACACTCCATCCGTTCGTCCCGCTCGTGATCGCGGACAGATTGACGCCAAACCCTGCTGAACTCAGATTGGCGGTACCGCTGTTCAGGTTCCCCGCTGCAGCCGTCCAGGCCTTATTCACCGTGGCGTTGGCGGTGGCGCCGCCGCTTACCACCAACAGGTCATTGTCCAGGCCGATATCAGTGATCGTGTCGGTGCCCGCAGCGACTTCGAAGGTGTCAGCGCCAGTGCCGCCCGTGAGCGAGTCGTTGCCCAGGCCTCCGCGAAGCGTGTCATCGCCTGTGCCGCCCACCAGGGTATCGGCCAGTGCAGAGCCGATCAGCGTGGTCTGGGGGCCAGTGTTGGTGACGCGCCATCCGAGATCGGTTGTCACCGCAGATAGATTGACGATCAGACCGGGGGTGCTGATGTTAGCGATACCCTTGTTGCTGCTCGCCGCGACGGCTGCCCAAGCGTTGACGAGAGTTGCGTGTGCGGTGGCGCTAGCGAGCACGATCAGCGTGTCCTGGTTGTTACCCAGGTCGGCGATGGTGTCGGTGCCTTTCGCTACGGTGAAGATGTCGTTACCCAGCCCGCCAGTGAGCGTGTCGTTGCTAATGCCACCCTGAAGCGTGTCAGCGTGATTCGAGCCGAGCACACGCTCGACGCCGCTGATCCTGTCGCTGCCTGCCCAGCCGCTGGCGATGCCCAACTCCAGGTTGACATTGACCCCGGATACCGCAGTGGCGTAACTCACCAGGTCGCTGCCTCCAGCCCCGGCGAGGGTGTCGTTACCCAGTCCGCCCGTGAGCGAATCATCGCCGTTTCCGCCTGTGAGGGAATCCCCCAGGGCTGATCCTGTGAGTTCAGCGGCAGCGCCGTTATTGGTGACCGTCCAGCCTGCGGATCCGGTCGCGATGGATGTCAGGTCGATATTGAATCCGGGCGTGGTGAGGTTGGTGGTGCCGTCATTTCGGCTGGTGATGTCGGCCGTCCAGATGCCGGTGAAATCAGCTACGACAGTCGCGCCACTTGCGACCTGTACCGCGTCGGCGCCTGTGCCGAGGTCGGCGATGGTGTCGATGCCGACACTGATGACGAAGGTGTCCACGCCGATGCCGCCAGTGAGCGTGTCGTTACCAGTACCACCGGTAAGGGTGTCGTTGAGCGCCGACCCCGCGAGTTGCGTGGCTGCGCCGGTGTTCTGAATGCGCCAGCCGCCACCCGTATTGATTGAACTCAGGTTGACCTGAAGGCCGGGGGTAAGGATTCGGGCGCTACCGTTGTTGACGCTCGCGGCACTGGCGGTCCAGGCGGTATGGAGCGTTGCATCGACCGACCCAGCCGAGCGAACCTCGAGCACATCTGCGCCATTACCCAAGTCGGCGACGATCGCTGTTGCACCGGTGATCACAAAGCGGTCGGCGCCTGCACCACCCGTAATGGTGTCGTTACCTGCACCGCCCGCGAGCGTGTCATCGAGCGCAGAGCCCAGCAGTTGCTCGATTCCGGAAAGGGTATCGCTACCCGCGCCGCCGGCCGATGTCCCGAGATCGATATCAACATTGACTGCCGTGCCCGCAGCCGAGTAATCGGCGAGGTCAACCCCAGCGGCTCCGACCAGCGTATCGTTCCCCGCGCCGCCCGCCAGCGTATCGTTACCGGTTCCGCCATTAAGCGTGTCATCAAATGCCGAACCGGTGAGGGTGGTGGCTGCGCCGTTATTGGTGACGTTCCAGCCTTGTCCTGCGTTGACCGAAGCAAGGTTCACGACAAAGCCGCCGGTGGTGATTCGCGCCGAACCCAGGTTGCTGCTCGACGAGGTGGTGATCCAGTCCGCCACGACGGTGCCAAGCGCTGTTGCACCCGGGTTCGTTATCTGCACCACATCAACCCCGGTTCCCAGGTCGGTGAGGTTGTCGGTACCGCCACCAATTTGATACGTGTCAGCGCCATCGCCGCCGGTAAACGTATCGTTTCCTGAGCCGCTGATCAGCGTGTCGTTGTATTGCGATCCGCGCACCAGTTCGATGCTGGTGAGGCCGTCGTTACCCGCCGCGCCGCTCGATACCCCGTTCGACAAGTCGACCGTCACCGGACCGCTCGCAGCCTGGTAATCGGCCAGGTCGTTAGCGCCCCCGCCCACCAGAACATCGTTACCGAGTCCGCCGATGAACGTGTCGTAACCGGTGCCGGCATTGAGGGTGTCGTTGCCGATGCCACCGATCAGGGTGTCATTTCCGTCGCCCGAGTTGTAGGAGACAGGAAGGTCTCCCGCCACCAGCAGGTCATCGAGAGGCGTTTCGCGGACAGCGATCGGAGCGAGGTTAAGGGTGAAACGAGTGCGAGAACCCTGCCCGGCGAGGCTCGTGACAGATGAGGTGTAGGTGGTGTCGACCTGATATTGGCCGGCATGGATCAGCCAATTGCGAGGGACAACCTGAACCACGTTGCCGGTAGCGAGGTGGCTCTCGGTGATCAGGTTGGTGAGCGTCAGACTTTCGCTCAGCGGGTTGCCAATGACTGACGTATAGCGGTCGCCCACGGCAGCGCGGTCGGGCAGCCTCAGCACCAGCCGCACACCACCCTGTTCGGAGAGATCGGTCCAGTCCACGCTACCGTCGCCGGCTGCTGGCACGGCTGCGCCGTTGATGGCGGGAGCGGCCTCAAAGACCGCGAGTTGGAAGGGTGCCGAGGCGCGCGGCGCATAGCCTTTTTCCTCGATCTTCGCGATGTAAGCGTAGCTCGCGCCATCAGGGTTCTGGGCAAGCGGTGCGCGCAGGCTTCCGGATGGACCCGTGCCGTCCTGAAATGACCAGCTGGTTGCATTGTTCTGGTCGATGGAGGCGGTGCCCACCGCGATGTTGCCCCGATAGATCACCAGTTGCTCGGTTGCCTTGAGCGGCTGGCGTAAGGTGCCCACGAACAGGGGGCTCACGTCATCGGTTCGAGCGCCGAAAAAGAGCAACCCCATCGACGGCGCATCGTCATCGACCGCCATCAAAATCGATACATCGGGCGCGGTCGACACCTTGGGGGTCACCACGCTCTTGTTGCCGGCGAGATCGGTGGCCTGGAGCTTCAGCTCGGTCGCCGGACTGATCGGCTTATCCAGCCGGATGGCCCACAGGCCCTCGCGTCCGGCAACTTCCGATACGCCCAGCATCTTGTTGTCAGAGCCGCGCACTTCGACCTTCGCCCCTGGCTCGGTGCGTCCGGTGAGCCACAAACCCGATGCGGAATCCAGGATCGGTGCAACCGGTGTGACGGTATCCACAACCAGTAACGAGCGAAGGGCTGCCGTGCCGCCGTCTGGGCTTCGGAGCGTGGTGGCGGTCTCATAGGCGCCGTCGCCCGTGCTGGGGAGAGGGAATTCAACCGCCAGGCGCTTGTTCACCACGTCTGCTGGACGAAGCGTGATGCTGATCATGCTTTCGCCGCCGTCCGGGCGCGTGAGGACGCTGCGAACGATATCTCCTGGCAGGGCGTCAACTGGTAGCGTGACCTCGAGGTTGAGCTTCGAGGTGGTCATCTCCCCAGCATTCAGGTAGCCATCAAGGCCACCGGTGGCAAAGAGGCCGAGAAGGGGCTGTCCGACCGCTTTCTCGGTCATCGACGAGACGTTACCTTCCGGGTCGATCGTGCGGGCCTCAACCTTGAGCGGTGAAGGCGATTGACTTGGAAAAGCGTAGAGCCACTGCCCGGTTTCACCGATGGTGACGATCACGGGCTCGGAGCGCGTGCCGCTGTTATCGAGGAAGCGAAGTTCAACACGATCCCCAGGGGTGCCCGAGCCTTGAACTTGCGTGAGGCTGGTGGTGAGCAGTTTGGGTGCAGAGGGAGCCTGCAGCGGTTCGCCTACGGTCGCGCCCAGCGCGTCGACCGACGTGATCAGAACGGTATCAATGGCTTTGGCTGGGACCTGGATGTTGAACGAGCCATCGGCGTCGACGGTAAACGGGCCGAGCTTGCTCGGGCCGGTTTCTGGCGAGATGACGTCGAAAGAAACTTGTCCACCGGGCAGGGCCTTTCCCTTGATGGTGAGGGTGTTGGCGCCCAGGGTCTGTGAATCGATACGCAGTTCACCAAGAAGCGTGCGCATCGGCATGGCGGGCGCTTCGCTTGCGAAGGTTCCGGTTCCCTCTTTGGCAGCCGCGAGTGCTACGTCGCGGCCCTGGTCGAGCAGATCGCGTCCGAGCGCTGATAGTTCGCCGGGCTTGCTGTTGGCGATGCTCTCTTTCAGCGACCGCTCGAACTGCTCGAGCGTGTCAGAGATGCGGCCATTGTTGAGGGAATCTACGCCTGACAGTTTCGCGAGGGCCAGACCGTATTTTTCGGCGTTGGTGAGCACCGTGCCGTTGCCAGCCATGAACTGGGGCGAGTTCGTTGCCACAGGCCGGTCGGTGATCGACATGCCTTCAAGCCCAAAGGCCTTTGCCACCTGCTGGTTGGCCGAGATAACCGAGGCGCCCTGCGCAGGCGCACTGCTCTCGGTTGCACCAGCCAGGCGGGCAGCGAGTTCGGTGAGCGGGGTGATATTGACTTCTAAGAGGGCGCTATCACCGACCTTACGGTATTTGGGATTGGCGGCGTCAATGACTTCGACGGCACGCAGGTCAATACCGAGCGAGCGCATTTCACGGGAGACTTCATCGTCGAAGTTTGGGGCTGCGCCATTCAGATCGACTGCCCGGAACAGAACGGGGCCCGTATAGCCGATGTTTCGGATCCTGAATCGCGCCGCGCCATCGCTCTCAACCGGGATGTAGTCTCGTAACTGATCGTTTGTGTCGTAGAGGCGAATCGGGCGACCCACCGTGTCGAAGGCCCTGATCCCGACCCCGGTGCTGACGGGGCCGGCGGTGACGGTGAGCAGCACATCGATGGCAGCGTCCACCGCGAAGTCGAAAGCCGTGAGAGCGCTTGACTGTCCGTAGGCGTCATCAATCCGCGCTTCCACTTTCCAGGCGCCGCCGATCGGGTTCAGACCCTTCTGGGCGAAGTCAGCCGTGGTCAGCGTGCGCACAGCCACCTTGGCGGCGATCTGAGTGTCGGTCAGCGGCTGACTCAGTTCTGCAGAAGTCCCGTCGGGCGCCCGCAGGATGAGCGTGAGCCGCTGGCCCGCTAAGGTTCCCGCTGCGAGGTGGACGGTGATGCTGGTTCCATCGGAGAGTTCGGTGCCTGACAGCACGCCATCGGTCTTCGCCTCGTCGGCAAATACCGAGAGCGGGCGCGGAGGCGGCGCAGGGATCTGTGCAGCCACGGCGCCGCCGCCGCCACCGCCCCCACCGCCGCCACCACCGCCGCCAGCAGCAGCGGCAAGGCCCAGGCCGCCCAGCAGGAGTCCGGCCGAACTCCCCATGCCTTTGCCGGCTCCGGCAACGTCGGTGCTGGAACCGGTCCCCGAATCGGCCGTTGCCGCTGGCGGGGGGGCTGGAGGCGCCTCCACCATGGCGGGCGGCGGGCTCCAGACCGCAAGCGTCAGCGGCTGGGGGGTGCCGTCAAGGGCTTCAACGTCAAGCGGTTCACCGCCCGCGGTGAGGTAGCGGAGCCTGCCGTCCCGCCCGCTACGCGCAAGTAGCCTGTCCAACCCTTCCGAGGCGTTCGCGAAAAAACTTTCGATGACCAGCGTCGCCGCGCCTGCGTCGCCGAGTTGAAGGTAAAGGGTGCGCCCGATTCGGCGCGCGCTCAGCTTGCGAACTGCTCGGCCGGTTGCGGTGTCGATAACTTCAAACGTTTCGCCTGCCAGCGCACCGATTCGCGTGGTACGTCCCGGGGGAATCTCAAGCTGCCGCCCCCCGCCCGATTCGTTAAAGGAAATCAGCCGAAAGGAACCGCGCGACGCCGACCTAAAGAAACCGAAATCCATCAACCCGTCCCTTCAAAACGGGCGCAGCGAATCGGAGCCGCCCCGTACGGGAGGGTCGACCGTAAGGTCGGGAACTTTAGATGGCGCGCAGGCGGCCACGAGGAACTTGTTCAGCTCGTCGCGGGTGCCCTCGCGTGCCAGGGTGTGGCCTGCTGGAACGCGTGCGCCAGATGGAGAATGACGTCTTCCGCGAAGGGCCGCCCGGCAAATTGCATGCCCACGGGCATCCCGTTGGCAGACTCTCCGCAGGGAAGAGCAATCGACGGCAGACCGAGAAAATTGAGCGGACGCTGCAGACGGGTAAGCAAAGCGAGGATTCGATCCATCCGTGCGCCGCCGCCCACGTCGGTCTCGGCCAGTGTGGGTGTGGGGATGGCGAGGCTGGGTATGTGGAGTACATCAACCTGGTTGAAGACCTCAGACAGGAATCGCTGCAACAATTCGCCCCGCAGACGCAGGGCGTCGATATAGCGCGAGGCGGGAACCGCGAGGCCCCGCATCAACCGAGCCCGGACCTGGGCTGAGTAGTCTTGCGGCCGGGTACGTAGCCAGTTACCGTGGAGCGTGGCCGCTTCGGCTGCGATCACGTGGGTGGCGGCGATCTCTGCGGCCCGCATGTCGGGGAGGTCGACCGGAATGATCCGGCAGCCCATGCTCGCCAGGACCCTGCGTGCTTCATCAATGCAGCGCGCGACCACTGGATCCAGGTCGTCATGGAAAAACTGATTGGGTACGCCCACGCGAAGTCCGCTCAAGGGTTGCCGAAGGCGGGCACCATAGTCGGGAACAGACTGAGCGGGCGTTGTGGGGTCACGCGGGTCAGCGCCGGCAAGTACCTGCAGCATGAGCGCGCAGTCGAGTGCGGTTCGGGCGAGCGGCCCGATCGTATCCATGGAAAAAGAAAGCGGCATGGCGCCCGCACGGCTCACGCGGCCATAGCCCACCTTCAGGCCTGTCACGCCGCATAAAGAGGCGGGCAGCCTGACTGACCCGCCGGTATCGGATCCCAGCGCGCCAAAGGTTGCACGGGCAGCAACCGCAGCGCCCGAACCGCTTGAAGATCCACCTGTGATGTATGCCGTGTTCCAGGGATTGCGCGCGGGGCCGAAATGAACATTGTGGCCGGTGGGGCCGTACGCGAATTCGGCCATGTTCAGCGTACCGAAGTCGATGGCGCCCGCGGCATCGAGCCGGTCGAGGGCGGTGGCGGTGGTGTCGGCGCGCGCGTCGCGGCGGATCGCTGAGCCGCAGGTGGTGACCAGCCCGGTACGGTAGAACATGTCCTTGTGGGCCATTGGGATGCCGTGCAGGGGACCCCGGAAATGTCCCCGCGCGGCCTCGCTGTCAAGAGCGCGGGCCTGGGCCATGGCCGGTTCCTCATCGATCCGGATGAAGGCGTTGATCGCCGGTTGCACCGCACGGGCCCGGGCGAGCTGCGCCTGCAGGAGCTCAACGGCCGAGACGCGACGGGCCCGCAGTGCGGCGGCTGCCTCAGCCAGTGTCATTTCATGCAGCGCGCTCATCGGATGGATCCCTGACGCATGGCGGCATCGAACCCCGAAGGCTCGGCTTCAAAGGCCAGCTCACTGTAGGCATGGTGAGCCGTTCGCAGCTGTGCGCCGAGATTGGTGGCGATCAGGGAGGCGTCAGCTTCGTCGATCGGGCAGCCTTGCGCCGCCAGCGACTGCTGGATGAAATCGGGCGAGAGATCGTCCTGCATGGAGAAGCTCCTTGGAAATTGAGAGGGCTAGCGACTTGCGCGGGTGACCAACGACAGGCCGGCGAAGATCGAGATCATCGCACCCCAGACCCAGACGCTGTGCGCTTCGCCAAAAAACAGCCAGCCCCAGAAAACACCCCAGAGCGTGACCAGAAAGCCGGTTTGACTGAAAAACACCGGGCCCGCCAGCCGCATTACTTCGAAAAACAGCAACGCGCCGATCGAGCTGAGCGAAGCATGCGCAATCATGGCCCAGTCGCCGGCGTGAGCAGGCGGAAGCGGCAGATGCAGGCCGCGAAGCAGCCCGAACGGGAGCAGGCAGATCAGCGATCCGGCCTGCATCGCGCCGGCCAGTGCGATCGAGTCAACCGCCGATGGCCGCTGGCGCGCGATGTAGATATTCGAGACCGCATAGGAAAACGGCACCAGCAGGCAAGCCACCACCCAGGGGGTCATCGACGGATCCGGGAGGCTCGCCCGAGGCAGGAGCACCATCAGTGTCCCGGCCACCCCGAACCCGAGGCCGGCGATTCGAAGACCCTGTAGCGGCGCCATCCGGAACGCCAGCGCGAGCGCATAGGTGATAAGGGGCGAGAGGGTATTCAGCACCGCTGCAAGCCCCGCAGGGACATGCGCCATCACCAGGACCACCAGCGTGTTGGGAATGGCGATTGCCGTGACGCCGGCAATGAGGGCGTAGCGGGTGTGGGGCAACAGGGAGAGCGGGTTCGTGCCACGCAAGGCGGCGATCAGGAGCAGGGCGGGGGCACCGACTGCGTTCACAAACACCATCCACGCCACCGGATCAACCTGATGCTGGGAGCCTATCTTCGCGAGCGAGATCTGCAGACCCCAGATCGCGCCCATGATCATCATGTAGCCAATCGCGAGTGGCAGTTGCTGAGGGGGCGATGCATGGTTGGGACTTGGATTGGACATTGGCTCAGTCGGAAGAGGCGCTAACCCGCAAATCGACACGGGTCCGCCCGAATCCTGCCACGAACAAGACTTTGGGTGCGGCCGCGATTGAAAGGTACGTCGGCCGCTCGAGCGGGCAGGGCAGGCGGCATGGGGTACCTTTCATGCCATGGCAACGCCCGTGCGTCATTCAGATCAGGTCAGCGCAGACGTCGCGTCACCTGCGAATCCCGCTCATCCTGCGCTTTCGTCCTGTCTGGCGCAGTACCAACGGGTTTTCGGAAACCAGCTTCCCGCGCCGGTTGTTGACGCAGCGAAGCGTGCAATCGTCGACTGGTATGCCGTGGCACTGGCCGGCATGGCTGATACGCAGACGCGCTCACTGGCGATGGTCGCGAGGGGCTGGCAGTCTGGGGGCACGGCACTCACGCTTGACGGTAACCGCATGGCACTAGCGGCTTACAAAGGCGGGGCGCCCGCACTTGCCGATGTCATGGGGGGTATGTTCCACTCAATTTTTCGGGTGTAAATTCGGTCCTGCCACATCTTAAGAACGGAAAGCTCAAGGCCGTGGCGATGACCAGTCTGGGGCGCCTGCCCGCGCTTCCCGACGTTCCTGCAATTGCCGTAACCTATCCCGGGTTCGAAGCTGGTGTCACCCCTGCGGTATGGCTGCCCGCCCCCGCGCCGCCCGAGATCATTGAGCGACTCCACGCTGCCATCGTCAAAGTCATCCGTACGCCCAAATTTCTTCAGACTGCGGAGCGTGCGGGAGAGGGGCAACCAGTCGGCAACCGGCCTGAGGAGATGGCCGAAGTCGTTCGAAAGGATCTGGAGCGATACGCCGTTTTGATCAAGGCGGCCGGTATCCGGCCGGAATGAGCCTGCACACGCAACCAGGAGATCGAGTCATGCAGAGAGTCGTCAAACAGCAACGGGTGGGGCTGCTGGTGCCTTCCTCCAATTCCACGCAGGAGCCTGAGTTTGCATCGACGCTGCCCTCGAGCGTATCGCTGCACGTTACCCGCCTCGGTCTGGCGAGCGTTGATCCCGACTCAACGCTAAAGATCGTCGCCGAGCTCGAGAAAGAATCGCGCAAGCTCGCCGACGCCGACGTGGACGTCATTTTGCTTGCAGCCACTGCGCCCTCCACCCGTATGGGCAAGGGCTATGACGCGCAGTTGATTCAGCGTATTCATGATGCAACAGGGCGCCAGGCTACGACCGCGGCAACCGCCATGATCGCTGCCATGGGCGCTTATCACGCCCGAAAGGTGGCGCTGGCTGGTCCCTGGTCGTCGCAGACCAATCAGCAGGTAGCCGACTTTCTGCATTCGCACGGTATCGAGGTAGTGTCCCAGGTGGCTGCTGAGGTCACACGCAATAACGACATTGGTCGCCTGCCGCCTGAGTCGGCTATTGAACTGGGCCTGAAAGCCGACCGGCCCGACGCCGACGTGCTGTTTCTTGCCTGTGGTAACTGGTGGACGGTTCCTGTCATCGAGGCGCTGGAGGCCCAGGTAGGTAAACCCGTTCTCACCACCAACAATGTGGCTATCTGGCAGGTGCTCAGTATGTTGGGTGGTCACCGTAGCGTGCCGGGCTTTGGTCAAATCTTAAGAGAAATGCCCGCTGCACCCAACGCCTCGACCGAGAAGGCCGCCTGATGGGTGTGCAGACGCCCGGTTGTCAGGGATCGGTCGCTTGGCATCAGTAAAATCTGATCATTTTTCGATTGAGTCCGGGGATTCAAAATGACGATGGTGGTTGAAGAGTCGCTCTTGAATGTCGCTGCAACGCGATGGCTGGAATCGTTTTCGGCGGCGCTCGCAGGTGAGAATCGTACGGCCTTGGCTGCGCTGTTTCACGTCGATTCACATTGGCGCGACATGGTGACCTTCACCGGTCGGATCTCTACCCTGAGCGGTGGGCCAGACATTGCCACTGCGTTGGCGACGGCAGGTCGTGGGAGCCAGCCCCGTGCGTTTGTCATCGATCCGCAGCGCTCGGCGCCGGCACAGGCTTCGCGGGCCGGCTACACCGTGCTCGAAGTGTTCTTCAAGTTTGAGACAGCCGCTGCGCGCGCGCGCGGGATTGTTCGGCTTGATCCAGCCACGCTTGAGGCAGACGCGCCCAAGGCCTGGACCCTCTTCACAGAGGTCGATGAATTCAAGGGCTACGAGGAGACGGTTGGGCGCAGGCGTCCCAAGGGGGAAGTCTATTCGCGTGATTTCAGCGGACCGAACTGGCTCGATCGTCGGGTGTCATCTTCCCGCTATGAAGATCGCGATCCGATCGTGCTCGTGGTGGGCGGCGGGCAGGCTGGCTTATCGATCGCTGCCCGCCTTCGCCAGCTCGAAGTTGACGCGCTGGTGATCGATCGGCTGGGCCGTGTCGGCGACAACTGGCGGCTGCGTTATCACGCGCTCACCCTGCACAACCAGGTGTATGCGAATCACCTTCCCTACATGCCATTCCCACCCAACTTTCCCACCTACCTGCCCAAGGACAAACTCGCCAGCTGGTTTGAAGCCTATGTTGACTCGATGGAGATCAACTACTGGACCCGCACCGAGTTTCTGGGCGCGCAGCGCGATGAAGCCAACGACTGCTGGGTTGCGCGCATCCGGCGTGATGGTGTTGAACGTACGCTGCGTCCCCGCCATCTCATCATGGCCACTGGCGCGAGTGACACCCCGCAACTGCCCAACATCAGTGGCCTGAGTGATTTTCAAGGGGTCGCGCTCCACTCCAGTCGCTACGAAGACCCGATTCCGTGGAAGGGCCGCCATGCGGTGGTAATCGGGACCGGCACCAGTGCCCACGATATTGCCCAGGACCTGCACTCAAACGGGGTATCGGTCACCATGGTGCAGCGAAGCCCCACACTGATTGTGAGCGTCGAGCCCGCTGGCCAATTGCCCTACACGCTTTATCACGAGGGACGCGCGTTTGATGAGTGCGACCAGATCGCAGCGTCGATGCCGCTCGCCTGGTTTGAAAAGCTTCACCGGATGCTCGCCGTTCAGGCGCGCGAACTCGACCGCGATCTCATCGAAGCGTTGAAACGCGTCGGATTTCAGATCAATGAGGCAGACGAGACCGGCTGGCAGTTCATGTACCTGAACCGCGGCGGTGGCTATTATTTCAACG
>SXGS01628717.1_pt1 | contig 14568 bp, 10 predicted proteins | sample 3174681 | NCBI WGS metagenome assembly SXGS01 (sample SAMN11356861, study PRJNA531348) | freshwater metagenome | isolation source: freshwater sample F1-80 | place: China: Fuxian Lake, Yuxi | collected 2017-12-25
CGTCCGGCCTCGCATGAGCCGCTCCAGCGCCTGCTGAATCAACCACTCCGACTCCGGCTCAACCGCAGATGTGGCTTCGTCCAGGATCAGGATGCGCGGATCGGAAAGGAAAGCCCGTGCGATGCTGAGGCGCTGCTTCTGGCCGCCGGAAAGCTTGACCCCCCGCTCCCCGATCTGAGTGTCCCATCCCGCAGGCAACTCCCGCTCAATGAAGTCCAGTGCGTTCGCCGCGCCGGCCGCGGCGCGCAGTTCCTCGGAAGTGGCTTCGGGACGCCCATAGGCCACGTTGTCGCGCACAGTACCGTTGAAGAGAAAGGTCTCTTGCAGTACCATCCCGATCTGGCGGCGCAGGCTTCCCTGGGTGACGCACCGCACGTCTTCTCCGTCTACCCGGACCACGCCCTGCTGCGGATCCCAAAAGCGCGGGGCCAGATTCAGCAGCGTGCTCTTCCCGGCGCCGCTGCTGCCGACAAACGCCACGACAGTACCCGGGGGCACATCCAGGGAAACGTCCTCCAGTACCGGACGGTCGCCATAGGCGAAGCTGACGTGTTCCCAGGTCACACGGCCTTCGACGCGTCCCAACTCCCGCGCGTTCGGCGCGTCCGCCACCGAGAGCGGCGCATCGAGCAGCTCAAACACCCGGCTCCCGGCCGCCGCGCCCCGTTGAATCAGGTCGTTGATCTGGGCGAGTTGTTGCACCGGTGCGAACAACTGCCACCAGTAGCCACGATACGCCACGAGCCCGCCGACGGAAAAGCGCCCCTGGAGGATGAGCCAGGCCCCGACACCCACCGCCAGGATATTGCTCATGAAACCGATGAACTGGACCAGGGGGAAACACGTGGTGCGGGCGTTGATGGCGCGACACTGTACCCGGCGGTACGCCTCGGTCGCGTCGCCGAAACGCTGCGCCTCGTGGCCTTCCCGGGCGAACGCCTTCACCACCACCAGGCCGAGCAAATTCTCTTGCAGGCGGGCGCTCACGTCTCCCAGGCGGTCGCGCCCCGCCCGGTAGAGTTGCTTCACCCGCAGGTTGAAGAACCGCACCAGCACCCCGACCATGAGAATCGGCGCCACAGTGATGAGACCGAGCACGGGGCTCATCGCGATGAGCGAGCCCGCCACCAGGAGAAAGCTGTAGGCGTTGTGCAGCACCGAATCCGTGCCGTTGAGTACCACCTCCTGCAGCACATCCACGTCGCTCATGGTGCGCGAGACGAGGTCCCCGGAGCGGTGCTCGTGCAAGAAGGCGAGGGACTGCTGCTGGATTCGCCCGTACACGGCCTGGCGCAGGTCCCGCACAAAGCACTGTCCTACCTTCTCCAGGAGATTGCTGCGGAACGCGTTCAGCACGGAGCCGGCGAGGTGGACGCCGAACATCACACCCAGCGCGGGCAGCAGACGGTCCGGGCGCTGCGCCGTCACAACATCATCCACGATGTACTTCCAGACCCACGGATGCACCAGCGAGGCGGGCGTCGCCACGACAAGGCAGATCAGGCCGAGGAGGATGCGCCACCGGTAGGGAAGCAGATAGCGGAGCAGGCGGAGATAGACATGCATCGGGGGTGCGAATTCCTTTACCTGATTCTCCCCTGTCGAGACGCCTGATGCGGAGTGAGTGCGCAGACCACTCACTCCTCACGCCAGGAAAGGGAGAGGGCATGAGCTTCGATCTGTGTGTGTGGCATCCCCATCAGCTCTTCAGCGATGCGGAGGCCGGGAAAGTGTACCGGGATCTGTGTGCGAGCCGCCGTCAGGGAGTTCGGGCGCATCCCGCGGTGGACGCATTCTATGCGGAGCTGATCCGGCTTCAGCCGGAGAGTGACACCGTGCCCGAAGAATTGGTGGACGATACGGAATACTGCCCGTGGAGTTCGGCGTTGGACCGCTCCCACGGGCACGTCCTGCTGTGTTGTGTCTGGTCTCAGGCGGCGCGGGTTGCCAACCTGGTGGGCATCCGCGCCGCAAAGCATGGCCTCCTCGTGTACGATCCACAGGAGGGACGAGTGTACTACCCGACGCTCCCGTCAGCGAAAGCGAAACTACCGACTTCCCCCCCCCCCGGGGAGGGAGTTGGAAAAAGAGAGCGAAGTGCAAAGAGAGACGAGTCAGGGCGGCTCCGCGCGGGCTCCTCGCTTTGCGAAAGGGCGAGCGAGTGAGAAACCTCACAAGACACAATCCGCCCGGCAGGCGTCAAACCTCTGGCCGGTCGTTGTGCGCGCCGGTCGAACCACGCAGTTGATCCATTCAAGGCCGAGGCCCATGCTCGAACGAAGCCCCGTCAGAATCGCCTCTCTGGTACGCGCTGGCGCCTGGATGGCAGGCGCCATGCTTGCCGCTGCCGTGGCGCTCCCGCACCCCGCCGCCGGACAGGGAAATGCCGGGGCCTCTGACTACCGCTCCGATCGTGTGCTGGTAGCGTTTAAGGCCACGGCGCCGCTCGCCGCCCGGTCCGCCGCCGTGGCCCGAACTGGCCTCCAGACGGACCCGACCGGGGCAAGCCCGTACTTTGTCGCTCTAAAGCTCGGACCGCAGGCACGTGCGGCGGCGGGGAACTCCGATCCGGTGAATAGCGCGATCACAGCGCTGCGCCGCGACCCCGCAGTGCGCGTGGCGGAGCCGGACTACCGGGTCCATGCCCTCGCCATTCCCAACGATCCGCGTTTCGCTGAAATGCAGGGACTGCACAACACCGGCCAGAGTTCGGGCACCCCGGACGCGGACATTGATGCCCCCGAGGCGTGGGACATCACGCCCGGCAGCCGCAGCGTCACGGTAGCGATCATTGATACGGGCGTGGACTACAACCACCCGGACTTGCGCGACAACATCTTGCGCAACGCCCGCGGTGAGGTGATGGGCTTCGACTTCGCCAACAACGACGCGGACCCCACGGATGATAACGACCACGGTACCCACGTGGCCGGCACCGTCGGCGCCGTCGGGAACAACGGGGTCGGCGTGACCGGGGTCGCCCAGATGGTGCGCCTGATGCCGCTCAAGTTTCTGGATTCCTCCGGCGGCGGCGATCTGTCCGACGCGATCGAAGCGGTGGACTTTGCGCGTACCAATGGCGCCCGGATCCTGAACAATAGCTGGGGCGGAGGCGGGTTCAGCCGGTTGCTGCTGGAGGCCGTGCAACGCGCGCGGGACGCAGGCATCCTCTTCGTAGCCGCCGCCGGCAACGAGAGCGCCAACAACGATCAGGTGGAGTCCTTCCCCGCCAATCTCAACGCGTTCAGCAGCAACGTGGTCTCCGTGGCCGCGAGTTCACGCCGGGACGTGCTGGGCTCCTTCTCCAACTTCGGGGTCAACTCCGTGGACCTCGCCGCCCCCGGCGTGGACATCCTCAGCACCACCCCCGGCAATACGTATTCCGTCTTCAGCGGCACCTCAATGGCGACGCCGCACGTGAGCGGGGCGGCGGCGCTCATTCTGTCGCGGCTGCCGGCACTGAACATGGATCAGCTCAAGCTGCGCCTGCTCACGACCGTGGACCACCCGGCAGGAATTCGCGGCCTGGTGCGCACCGGCCGCCTGAACGCACGCAACGCGCTTGAAGAGGACGGCTCCCCTCCCGGCAGCCCGGTGGAACTCGCGGGGACGCACGTGTGCACCAGCGCAGTGCGGCTCGCCTGGAAGGCCTCCGGAGATGACGGCGCTACCGGCTCCGCGTCGCTCTACGAAATGCGGTTCAGCCGCAGTCCGATCACCGCCGAGAACTTCGCGAGTGCCACGATCGCAGCCGGACTGCCGCAGCCGGAAGTGGCGGGCACTGTGCAGAGCACTCTGATCAGCGGCCTTGAGGCGAACACCCCTTACTACTTTGCGCTCCGCGCGGTAGACAATGTCGGCAACCCTTCCTCGGTGGTGACTGCCGACCCGGTCACCACGCTGGCTGTCAATGTCGTGCTGGCAGACAGCGGCGAAAGCGCTCCGCTTTTCTCCGGTCCGTCCCCCTGGGCGCTGACCTCCGAGCAGAGCGTCAGCCCCACCCGCAGCTATGCAGACAGTCCTGGGGCGCCCTATTCGAACAGCACCAATACGGCCCTGACGCTCAATGCCCCGGTGACCGCATCTCCGTCGGGGACCCGCCTGCTGTTTCACGCGCGCACCGACCTGGAACCGGGCTTTGACTTTCTGCTGGTCGAGGGTTCGGGAGACGGAGGGCGCGCCTGGCAGGAGTTGGCCCGCCTGACCGGCGCGAGCGGCTTCAAGCCGTACTCCCTCTCACTCGGCTTGCTGGGCGGTAGTTCCATCCGCGTGCGCTTCCGGCTGATCAGCGACGAGAGCGTGGTGGGGGACGGCGTCTGGTTGGACGACATCCGCCTGGTCGCCGCACCCGACCCCGAACTGCGGCTGTCCGACAATGCCGAGGGGGCGCCCCGGTTTGCCGGCGAGGCTCCCTGGAGCACCACGACGGAAACCAGTGCCAGCCCCACCCGTTCCTACACCGACAGTCCCCGGGCCGCGTACACCAACCGGGCCGACCTGAAGCTCACCCAGAGTGCGCCGGTGCGCCTGGAGGGGATTCTTCCCGAACTGGCCTTCCAGGCCCGCACCGACCTCGAGCCCGGGTTTGATTTCCTGCAGGTGGAAGTCTCCAACGATGGGGGTGTGACCTGGCAGCGCGTCGCCAGCCTCACCGGCTTCCAGAACTGGACGTCCCGGACCGTGTCGCTCGCGTCTTTCTACGGGCAGCAGGTGCTGGTGCGCTTCCGGCTCGTAAGCGACGCTTCCGTGACCGCGGATGGAGCCTACGTGGACGATGTGCAGATTCGCGGAGAGGCGCTGAGCCCACTCGGCACGCCGCCGCCGCCGCCCACGATTCCGAATCCGCCCGCCGATCTGGCCGCAACCACCCCTCCGGCGCCGGACGGAAAGACTCAATTGCGCCTGGCGTGGACCGACCGGAGCGACAACGAAACAGCTTTCCGCCTCGAACGGTCGCTCAACAGCGGCGTGTTCTCACAAATCGCAGCCCTGCCCCCGAATACGACCAGTTTCACCGACACCGGCCTGACGGCAAACACGGCCTACACCTACCGCATTCGCGCCGCCAACGGCGCCGGTGATTCCGCCTTCTCCAACGTGGCGCCGGGCCGCACGCTGGCCGACCTGCCTCCGGGGCGGATCACAGTCACCCCGACCAGCCTCACGTTCCCCACAACCCGCATTGGGCGCACCGCCACCAAGACCGTGACGGTGCGAAACTCCGGCGACGGGCCCCTGGTGGTGACGATCCCGGTTGCCGCCGCCCCGTTCCGGGTGCTCGACCTGACTGTCGGGCCGGTGATCACGGTGGCGCCTCGCGGCAGCCGCCGTCTGACGGTGCAGTTTGCGCCGACCGCCGCGCGGAGTTTCACCGGCAAAGTGGGATTGAACAGCAACGACCCGGCCCGGCCGAGTGTGGACATAGCAGTGAGCGGGCGGGGGCGGTAGCGGGAGCGCCGACCATGCCCCTGGTTACGCCCGAGGGCCGGCACCGGCTGCTCGCCATCTGCACGGTGGCGGTGGTCTTTGCCGGCGGCGCCACCTTCATCCGCGCCTGCAAGGTAGCCCGGACCGTCGGGCAGGGCAACACCTACGATCGCGTACGCACCATACTGGTGCGCCGCCTGAACGTTCCCTTCCGTTCGGTGACCCCGGAGACGCGGCTCGACAGGGATCTGGTCCCGGAGGGAGTGAACCGCCTGGAGCTGCAGGATGCCCTCCAGGAGGAGTTCGGCCTGAACCTCCCGCCGGGGACGGCGAACCGGTTCCGCACAGTGCAGGACGCGGTGGCGGCAGTGGATGCGGTGCAAGGCGCCGGGACGCGCCCACGGTAGAGGAAAAGAGGAAATACGAGAGGGGAAATAGGAAATTAGACTTCGGGCGTTGGTACTCTGGAACCCGGGACGCTGTGCTACGCCCGGTTTCTGTGTTCTATTCCCTCACTTCCTCCCCCGCCCCTCTCGGAAAGGAAAGACCCGTGGAAGCCGCTTCGTCCCCCACTGTTCTGCGCGCGCCCCGTACCAACAAGGAAGGCGCCGGATTTCGGCCGCCCACGACACTGGACGCCTGGCTCGCCCGCCGGGAGCAGATTCGCGCCCGCATCCTCGTCGCCTGCGGCCTCTACCCGCCGTGGGAGCGCACTCCGCTGCACCCACAGGTGTACGGGAAGCAGGAGCGGCCTGGATATTCAGTGGAGCGGGTGGTGCTGGAGTCTCTGCCGGGCTTCTTCGTCTCCGGCAATCTGTATCGGCCCCAGGGCAAGGCCGGTCGTCTGCCCGGTATTCTGAATCCGCATGGGCACTGGCAGGAGGGCCGCATCGCCGGCGATGTACAGGCCCGGTGCGCCACCCAGGCCCGGATGGGCGCAGTCGCGTTCCAGTGGGACATGGTCGGCTACGTGGACTCCCGTGCGTTCGGACATGGATTCATGGATGACGACCTGGCGGCACTGGGCGTGAATCTGGTGGCGCTGCAACTCTGGAACAGCCTGCGCGTGGTGGACTGGTTCCTGACCCTCCCGGATGTGGATTCAAATCGGGTGGCCTGCACGGGGGAGAGTGGCGGCGGCACGCAGACTTTTCTGCTCTGCGGGGTAGATGATCGCATCGCGGTGTCTGCGCCGGTCTGCATGGTGTCGCACCACTTTCAGGGAGGCTGCACCTGTGAGAATGCTCCGCTGCTGCGTGTGGGCGCCGACAATGTGGAGTTTGCCGCGCTCTTTGCCCCGAAACCGCAGATGTGGGTGGGGGCTACAGGTGACTGGACGAGCCAGATCATGGAGCACGGCGTTCCCGAGGTGCAGGCCGTCTATCGCCTCCACGGGGCCGCGGACCGCTTCCACGCCGTGGTCCACGACTTTGGGCACAACTACAATCAGACGAGCCGGGAGTCGGTCTATGTCTTCTTGAAGCGCACGCTGTGGGGCGAGGTGGGCACGGGGCCGGCGCCGGAACCTCCCTTTGTGGCCGAACCGGAAGCATCGCTCAGCACCTGGGATGCAGAACATCCGCGCCCGGCGCGGGCGGCCTCCCCGGCGCAGTTGAAGAACACCCTGCGGAAGCAGATTGCCGCACAGGTGGCAGCCTGGGCGCCGACGGATCGTCCCCGGTGGGGCGAAACCCGGCAGATGCTCACCTCCGCTCTGGAGGTGATGCTGGACTGCACGCCGCGCCAACGCGGCGAGGTGCGGGCCCAGGCGGCGGCCGCATCGCAAGCGGTCCCGGCCGGCCGGTATCGAGCCGAAACCCGCACCCTTGTTCGCCCCGAGGGAGGACACACGCCCCGCGTGCGCTGGGTCACCCCCGCCGACCAGGAGAAGCCGAAGACGGTGACTGTGCTGGTGCTGGCAAACGGGAGCGCGGGGGCGTTCGCCGCGGACGGAACGCCCCAGGGACTTGCGGCGGCTCTGCTGGGCCGGGGCCAGGGAGTGCTGCTCGTGGAGCCGGTGCTCGCCGGGGCAGGTGACGAGGTCGCGAAGCGCCACTCCTCGCAGTTCTACACCACCTACAACCGCACCACGCTGGCCGAGCGGGTGCAGGAGATCCTCGACGCGGTGTCGCACGCAGGCGCACTGGCCCGGACGGTACACCTGGCCGGGCTCGGGCGCGCGGGGGCGTGGGTGCTGCTGGCACGCCCGTTCGCCGACGGGGTGCAGCGCACTGTCGCGGACGGCAACTGGGAGTGGCCCGCGGCCCTCCCGGCGACCGACGAGATGGCTTTGCCCGCCGTCCACCGCTATGGGGGAATGAAGGCGTTCGCAGCGCTCTCCGCTCCCGCCCCCCTCCTCTTGCGTCACACACCCGGGAAGCTCGACACCGGATGGGTCGAGGCCGCGTATCGCGTCACCGGCGGCGAGCAGTTCTTGCCGGCGGAGGCGGACATGCCGGCGGAGAAGATCGCCGCGTGGCTCGCTCGTGCCTGATGAACGCGGGGGCGACTCCGCAATAACGCTGGCGCCGGACCGGCCCAGAGCGCTGGAAAACGCGGATCTTCCACGGGAGTCGGCAGCCCCTTCGCCCGGCTCCCTCACCGGCGCAAAGCTCCGTCCCGATTATCCCCGCCTCTCGCTGCTGGCAGTGGGACATGCCGTGACGGATAGCTACGGGCAGAGCCTGCTGGCGCCGATGTTCCCCGTCATTGCCCGCAATCTGGGGCTCAGCATGGCGGAAGTGGGGGGACTACCCACGATCATGGGGCTGTCCGCGTCGCTGGCGCAGCCGTTGCTCGGCTGGTTGTCGGATCGGTATCCGCGCATCTGCATGGTGGCCTTCGGCCCCTTGCTGGCGGCGCTGTTCATCGGATTCGTCGGCCACGCGCACAGCTACTGGTCGCTAGGGGCGCTGATGTTTCTGGCCGGCATCGGCATCGGCGCGTTTCACCCGCAGGGCGCTACGATGGCGCGCCTGGCGGGACGGGGCAGCGGGCTGGCGATGAGCGCCTTCACCGTCGGGGGCAATCTGGGCTTCGGGCTGGCGCCGCTCATGGGGGCCTGGTACGCGGCGACCATCGGGTTGGAACGACTCTACCTGGCGGCTATTCCGGCGGCCGTGTTTGCTGTGGTGATGGCCGGATTTTTCTACTCCGGCCCCGGGTTTCCGGCCACCCTGAAGCAGCAATCCGCCGCTGCATTGAACTCCCCGGGAAATCCGATCGCATTGGCCGCATTGACGGGAACAGTAGTGGTGCGTTCCGCCGTCCAAATAGGTATGACCACGTTCTTGCCGTTTCTGGTGGAACAACGGTTTCCGGCGGTCATGCACGACGCGGTGCGCGCGCAAGCAGTCAGTGCAGTACTGCTCGCGAGCGCGGTGGCCGGTCCCCTCGGGGGCTGGCTGTCGGATCGCTTCGGGCGACGACGGCTGATGGTGGGATCGTTCCTGCTGGCGCCGTGGCCGATGCTGCTGGCGCTCAACCTGCCCGGCTACGCCCTCGTGGCGTGGTTGGCATTCGGAGCGTTTGTGCTGATGCTGCCGCACCCGGGGAACGTGGTGATGGCACAGGAATTCATGCCCCGCAGTGCGGGGATTGCAGCCAGTTTGATCACCGGGCTGGCGTGGGGTCTCGCGCAGTTGCTCGTGCCGCCATTTGGGATGATCGCGGATCAGACCTCCATCCCGACGGCGCTCACGGGGCTGTGCCTGGTGCCGCTGCTGGGGGTCATCCTGGTGGCGCCGATTCCGGAACGTGCGCGCTGAGACGTGGGCGCAGAGGTCGCTATGCCGGCCGTAGAAGAACAAGGGCTGCTGCGGTTGGCGGAGGAGTTCCAGGCGGGGGCGCTCACCTATGATGAGGTCAAGCGCCGGTACGCCGAACTTGGGGACCAGATCCGCCAGCAGTATGAGCGCGGGGTCACGATCCTTTCGCTGGATGTGGTGCATTCCCGCCGGGCCAAGTCGGGCGCCTCGGTGCTCGACTCGCAGTTGACGTTCGACGCCTACCATCGGATCGTCGAACAGACCCTCGTGTCTCACGGGTGTCGCAGTTTCCAGTGGGCCGGAGATGGGCTGACGGCAGTGTTCCGGCCTGCCGAAGCCGCGGTGCAGACTGCCCTCGCCGTACTGGAGATGCTGCCCCAATTCAACATCTATTACAACCGGCTCGGCCACCCGTTTGAACTCCGGGCGGGGGCACACGCGGGAGCGATTCTGCCGGGTGAGGAAACAGGCAAGGTCTCCAGCACCACCTTCGACATCGCAGGGCATCTCCAGAAGGCGGCGGCTCCGGGGCAGATCCTCATCAGCGAAGCCTGTCTGCGACAACTGTCGGAGTCGGCGATCCGTTTTTTCCGCGCCCCCACCTACGTGGCCGGTGTCTCCGCCTGCTTTGCATTCCCTCAGGGGGCGGACTCTCGCGCCATGCTCTCACCGCACGCGCCACCACCGGCTTCGTCCAGGCCGGATCTTGCAGGAGAACTGGGAGCGTGGCCGTCCCGGCCCCAGGCGGAACCCGAGGTCGCGTTCCGTCCCGGGCCGCGGCGCGGCGATCCCGCACCGCTGCTCTGGACCCTCGGCGGCATTGGGGCAGGGGTTGCCATTGTGCTCCTGGTGCTTGTAGTCGTCAATCTCACCCGGCCGACACCGGCGCCGGACGCGATCGTACCGGTAACAGTTCGCACCACTCCCGCGCCCCGGGTGCGTGCGGCGTCCCCCTTGCCGGCGGCACACACCCGGACTGCCGGGGCGAACGGCGGGCAGGTGCAACTGGCCACCGCACCGCGCCACGCATCGCCGCCCGCGGTAACGGGGGCGGCCGCGGAGACGTGGGAACCGACGCGCACGCTCTGGCGGTCGCCTGCCGCCACCTCGGGAATCCCCCCCCAGTTGGCGCCATCGCCTCCCGACCGGAAATGGGTACTGTGCATCGGCGCACGCGGGGGTCTTGAGGGCGGCTGGGACGCGTCCGGTCCTGCACAGAGCGCCCGCATCGTGGCCCGGGCGCTCCATCTGGCCGGCGGGGTTCCCCCCGAGCACGTACAGGTTCTGCCGGACCGACAGGCCACCCCCCAGAACGTGCGGCGTGCGTTTCGGGAACTACAACTGGCCGCGTCCTCCGGAACGGATACGGTCTACGTGTATCTCGCCGGCAACGGACGCCTGGCTCCTGATCGGGCGGGCTTCCGCCACGAAAGCGGGGTCGGGTTCCTGCTGGAAACGGACGAAGCAGGGGACGGGCAAGAAGCCGGCATCTACGGCGTGGATCTCGCTCAGTGGCTCGCCGGCGTCCGTGCCCAAACCATCGTGTTATTCCTCGACGCAGCGTACAGCGGTGGGGTGGACCTGCCCACGCTGCCGGATCCGGGACGCCAATACGCAGTGCTCGCCGCCGCCGCCGCCACGGACCGCGTGCTTTACCGCCCGCCTGATGGGAACCGGAGTGCTTCCAGCGCCTTCGCCGACGCGCTTGCCGGCGGCCTCGCGGGCCAGGCAGATGCGGACCGGGATCAGCGGATCTCCCTTCACGAACTTGCCGCCCATGTGACCGCAACGGTCTCCCGCCGGGGCGGCGGGGTGCAGAATCCCCAGGTGGTGTGCGGATTCGGGGGATTTCTGCCTGAGCATTACTTCGCCACTTCCGCCCGGAACGGACGATAATACCTGCAGTCGCAGGCCAGCTTTCAGCGGGCCGCTGCAGGCTGTGTCAGTGAGCGGACGAAAGATAACTGGAGGGACCCATGCCCGTCGGAGTACTCGCGTCGGCGGAAGCGATCGAGAAGCTGCTGGGGTTTGCCCGTGCCGTCGGTCTGACCACGTTCGATCCCGAAGTAGTCACGCCTGCGGTGCTCAAGGCGAAGTTCGAGCGAGTAGCCCCTCGTGTCGTCACGCGCCTCGAAAAGGATGGTCATACGCCGGCCAAGCTGGGCGATACGGACGAGCATCGCCGGGCGCTGATCCGCTCGGCGGAACTCGTGCTCTGGAAGGAGGCCGTCCGTTCCCTTACCGGCCAGGCGGAACTGACCGGCGAGATCGCCGACTACGTGCGCGATCGCCACGATGATGTCGTTGTGCCGGCCGTATCAGGCCAGGTCACGCCCGCGATGACCACTGCCGCATTGGTGGCTGCGGTCGCCACTGCCGAACTCGACGTGACGTTTTAGGAACACCCTGTTGCGGCCAAAGATCGGAATCACCAGCGGATTGGGCGAGACGTGGACCGGGACCGGGCTTTCGTGGCGCCCCTACGCCGCCGCCGTGGAGCGGGCCGGAGGTGACCCGGTGTTTCTGGACCGCGCGACTCTCGGCCGTGAAGTTGCAGTGCTGGCCGATTTGCGGGGGGTGCTGTTCTCCGGCGGGCTTGACGTGGATCTCACGCGCTACCCGAACCCGCCGGATCTGCACGGGCTTCCTGCGGCCACGGTGATGCGGCAGTTCCACATGCAGCCGGAGCCGCTCCGCGATGAGTATGAACTCCCGCTCTTGCAAGAAGCCATCCAGCGGGATCTTCCGGTGCTGGGTATCTGCCGCGGCTGCCAGGTGCTGAATGTTGCCCTGGGCGGCCGGCTGGTGCTGGACATCGCCAGCGAAGTGGAAACAACGATTGAGCACCCGGCGGGCCCCCCTCCGGAGCGCATCAGCAGTGGGCACGCGCTGAGCATTCTCCCAGGGACGTTCCTATCCGGGATCTTGGCGCCGGAGGAGTTCCTGATCTGCAACAGCCGGCATCATCAGGCCGTGCGCGCGGACGAAGCGTTGCCGACCCGCGTGGCCGCAGTATGCCCCGAGGACGGAGTCATTGAGGCGATTGAGGTGCCGGGCCGGCGGTGGGCCGTGGGGGTGCAGTGGCACCCGGAGCACGCGCAGGATCACGAAGTCCGTGAGCGCTATGCCCCGCTCTTTCGTGCGCTGGTGACTGCCTGCGCCTGAACGCCCGGCGGCGCCCAGGGGAACCGCACTTCCGCCTTCACGCCGCGTTCGCCCGTCAACCGCAACCCACCTCGCAGATCGCTGGCGGCCAGGGCCTCCACTACCTGCAGGCCCACGTGCGCATGGGTACCGATGGAGAAGCCGGGAGGGAGGCCGGGCCCATCGTCTTGCACCGTAAGTACTGCCTCCGGCCCATCGAGTTCGAGTGCGACCTCCAATCGCCCACGAGGTCGGCCCGTGAACGCGTGCTTCGCCGCGTTGCTCAGCAGTTCCGTCATAATCAACGCCAGCGTGGTTCCCTGTTTGGAGGTGAGCTCCCACGATGGCACCTGCACGCTCAGATCCATGAGCGTGCCCGTCGGGACACTTCCTCGCAGCACCATCGGCACGAGGCGCTCGGCGATACTCCGGGCATCCACTCGTTCCACATCCTGATCCTGCGACAGCAAATCGTGGACCAGAGCGATGGTCTGAACCCGTTCCATGCTGTCGCGGAGCACTTCGTCCGCAGACGCCTGCCCGGATGCCCCGAGTTCCAACGAAAGCAGGTCGGAAATCGCCTGGAGGTTGTTCTTGATCCGGTGGTGTGCCTCTCGAATGGCGAGGATGAGTTGCTGGCTCTTGTGTCGCTCACTGTCCAACAGGCGCTGACGCTCCAGTTCCGCCTCGCGTCGCGACGTCACGTCCCGAATCGCGCTGCACACCAGGAGGCCATGGGAAGAGTCCAGGGGGCCGAGACTGATCTCCACCGGAAACTCAGACCCATCCTTGCGGCGAGCATACAGGTCCAGCCCGGTACCCATCGGCCGGCGGCGCGGCTCGGAAAAATAGGTGCTGTGATGGACTGTGTGACGTGCGTGAAATCGCTCCGGGATGAGACAGGCCATCGGCTGGCCGAGCAATTCATTGTGCTCATACCCAAACACCGTCTCAGCCAGCGTGTTGACCCAAAAAATGTCTCCCGCACGGTTCACAATCACCACCGGGTCCGGAGACGCCTCCATCAATTCGCGAAACGTCTGTTCCGCGGCCCTGGCTTCTCGCGCGGCCTCCTCCAATCGGTGGAGCCGCTCGGAATTCTGGAGAGCGATGGCGGCCTGATCGGCCAGAGCTCCGACCAGCAGTTCCACCATCGCCTCGTCGCCCTCGGCGTGGCCGAAGATCGCGAGGATGCCCTTCAACTCCTCTCCCTGGATGATTGGAGCTGCATGGAATGTCCCTTGCTCCGGGAACCCCAACCGTTCCTGCAAGAGGAAATGCACCTGCTCGTCCAGAGGAGCGTCGAACGAGCGCACCCGATCGAAATCCAATCCGGTGGAGGCCGCGATGCGGGCGCGACAATCGGCGTCTTGCAGCAGCAAGACACACACAGGCGCCCCGGTAAACGCAGCAGTGCGGGCTACGACGAGGTGGAGCACCTCCGCATAGTCCAGGGTGCTGGTAATGACGCGATTGATGCCCAGCAGTTCGCGTATGCGTTCCATCACCTGATGGCTGGGTGCTGTTTCCGCTTTCGACACAATACCTCACCCACCGGGACGGCGGGGAAGAGGTCCAGGTGTCGTTACGGACGCAGATCAACCGGCGACTGTCGCTCTTGCCGACGGAATCAGCAAAGCGATCTGTTGGAGGAGGCGGGCTTCCGATGTCGGAGAGCGGAGAAACCCCGCAGCGCCTGCCTCCCGCGCGCGATCCCCAACGCTTACAATACTACACAGCAGCACCGGAATCCTCGCGGTGCGTGCGTCGGACTTCAGCGCCCGGCAGAGACTGAGCCCATCCAGTTCGGGCAGCAGAAGCTCGCTGACGAGCAAATCGAGATGCAGCGCCTGCGCCCTCTGAAACGCCGACGTCCCGTCCGGTACCCACTCGACGTGAAAGCCGGCCCGCTCCAAGGCACTTCGAAATTCCTTGTCTTGCCCCAGATGACCACCAACGAGCAACAACGAGTACAGCTCATTTCCGGAATCCCCATGTTGCACCATCTGTTGCGCTCCTGACTGCGGCCGGGAGTGATCCCTTCCCGGACCTCCATCTCCTGTTCTCAGTGTGCCCCGGCATGTCGAGAGTGTAAGGGAACCGAGCAGAATTAATCCTCCCACCCGTGAGGAGACACGGCGGCATCTGAGAGGACACAACTGGACGGAATCATGTACGTCATGGTGTTATGGAACTCACTGCCGCCGCCACTGCCCTCCTCCAAGTTACC
>SXGS01648248.1_pt1 | contig 14568 bp, 10 predicted proteins | sample 3174681 | NCBI WGS metagenome assembly SXGS01 (sample SAMN11356861, study PRJNA531348) | freshwater metagenome | isolation source: freshwater sample F1-80 | place: China: Fuxian Lake, Yuxi | collected 2017-12-25
GGGATAGTCGGACTTCTTGCCTTCACTATCGCTGCTGATTTAGTAAACATTTACCTATTGATATTGGCAGCATTCATTATCGGAAGCTGTGAGGTGGCATCTGATACCACCGCACAATCTTTGATTCCACAAATCTTGCAGGAGAAGCAATTTGAAAAGGCCAACTCCAGATTGCAAATATCTGAGACTGTGGTCCAGGGCTTTATCGGCGCACCTTTAAGTGGCTTCCTCTACGCCCTTGCTATCTATATCCCATTTTTCTTTAACAGTGTTGGCTACATAGTTGCAGCATTTTTAGCCCTATCCATGCCAATTCATTTTCTACAAGATGTCAGAAATGAAAAAAAGGAGAGTGAAAAAAAGCATTTTGTTGCTGATATGAGGTTTGGTATCTCATATTTATATAACCACAAATTACTTAGGAGATTGGTATTAACTACCTCCTTACTTGGAGTTTGTTACTCCATGGGAACTGCAACCATTGTTCTCTTTATGGTTCGTGAGCTTGATCTTGCTGAGCCATTATTTGGCTTAGTTTTAACTATTCAAGGTGTTGGTGGCTTAATCGGGGCGGTTGTTGCACCCCATGCTTCAAAGAGATTTGGCAGAGCCCAGGTTATGACCTTTGGAATTTTTTCTAGTTCATTTCTGCTCTTACTCCAGGGATTTTCACCAAACATCTATTTATTTGTTGGATTATCAGCAGTCATGGCATTTACCATCTCACAATGGAACATATTGTTGATGTCAACCTATCAAAGTGTTATTCCTAATGAGATCTATGGCCGAATCCATGGCACACGCCGCACCTTAGTTTGGGGGATGATGCCAATTGGATCTGTTCTTGGCGGACTCTTGGCAACAATTGATCTGCGAACCCCACTTTATATTGGCGGCGCTATCGCAACAGCAATTGCCACTTACTCACTTAAATTCATGTTAACCCTTAGTGCAACTACAACTGTTGATAAGAATTAAACTTAAGTCAATCTAGTAGGCTCATCTGGTGTTTAAAAAAGGAAAAAAGAGCAACTCAAAGCCCTTGGGTAAGAATTATTGGCGGCTTTGGTTTGCCCATGGTGTTAGTAATTTAGGAGATGGCATCTCTCAGGTGGCATACCCTTGGTTAGCCTCTGCGGTAACAAGATCACCACTTTTAATTGCCTCCGTTGCTGTAGCTAGTCGGCTACCTTGGCTTGTTTTTACCCTGCCAGCAGGGGTAATTACCGATCGATTTGATCGTAGAAAAATTATTATCGCCATGGATATCACTAGGGCCGCACTTGCCCTACTAGTGGCAGTTGCGGTGACCTTTGAGGTTGATAATCTGCCAGCGCTAGATACTGTCGGCAGCGGTATAAATCTGGCAACAAATTGGTTTTTATACACCGTATTGATTATTACCGCACTTCTTTTTGGATGCGCAGAGGTGTTACGAGATAACTCAGCGCAAACCTTAATGCCAGATGTTGTTGAGGCAGAACAACTGGAGAATGCCAATGGCAAGCTTTGGTCTCTTGAATTTATTACCAACAGCTTTATTGGACCACCCTTAGGTAGTTTCTTAATTGGTCTTCTAGTTGTTCTACCATTTTATTTTGATGCCGCTACCTTTTTTGTCTCTGCTGCATTGATTGCAACTTTGGCAACCACAGTCCGGCCAGTAAAAGTTATTGATGAGAGAAAATCTCCTAACTTTAAAGCTGAGATTAAAGAGGGTTTTACCTGGCTTTGGAGACATGAACTACTTCGCCCAATGGCAATAATTTTAGGAAGCTTAAATGCATTGGGTGCAATTACTGCTGCAACATTTATTTTGTTTGCACAGGAGATCTTAAATACCTCAGTCTTTATCTTTGCAATCTTGGGCACAGCAGCAGCTATTGGTGGAACAATTGGTGGAGTTTTGGGCCCTAAGATTTCAGCAAAATTAGGTAGTGGACCATCACTTTATTTGACCTTACTTAGCGCCCCAGTAATTAGCTTAATTATCGGCTTAAACTCATCCTGGCAGGTCTTTTGGGCACTTTCTGCCATTGGAACCTGCTTTGCCGTTCTTTGGAATGTTATAACAGTTTCGTTACGTCAATCCATTATCCCAAGCCACTTATTGGGCAGAGTAAATAGTGTCTATCGTTTTTTTGCTTGGGGAAGTTTGCCAATCGGAACTTTAATTGGTGGCGCATTAGTGGATATTGTGGAGTTAGGCGCAGATCGCCAGTTTGCCCTGCGTTTGCCATACTTTTTAGTGGCAGCAGCTGGTCTGTTGTTATTCCTCTTCGCCGCTCCCAGATTAACCACAGCAAAGATTGAAGCAGCCCGAGCGGTTGGTAGGTAGCCCTCACCCCCTGGTGGGGTTGTGGCGGGTCCATCAGATAGGGCAGAATTCATCACAATTCAAGGAGTTTGGTGTGGGATTAGTCGACTTCTCATATGAAATTCTCTTGACCTAAACCTAGGAGAGTAAATGAAATTAAATCGCTTATCCAAGGTAGCGCTAGTTGCTACTGCGGCAGCGGGCCTAGTTGCTGGTGCATTGGTACCAGCTAACGCAGCAACCCGTTCCACAGTTGTAATCGTTACCAGCAACGCATTGACTGGCTTAAACCCATCAGTGTCGGAAATGAATTTAACAATTAATACCGATGTAAATTACCTACAAGGCTTTGGCTTTTACTGGTATGACGCATCTCCAAAACTAGTAAAGAATCCAACCTTTGGAAGTTATAAGGTGATAAGCCAAAAGCCATTTAAGGTGCAATACACCGTAAACCCAGGCAAAGTCTGGTCAGATGGCACACCAATTACTGCAGTTGACTTGTTACTCACACACGTCATTTGCTCAAGCTCATACTCACTTGGTGCAGGCTTAGGAGATCCAAAGGATGCTGATAAAGCCCCTGGTTTTAATTCAGGCTGCTACGGTGGAGTTTATGACACCCACGCTGTTTATTTGCCAACCTTATCTGCAGACAAGATGTCATTGACAATTGAGTACGATTCAGCGATTCCTGATTGGGAGATTAACGCCCCAGGACCAACTGCAGTACATGCTCTTGTTCAGATGGCAGAGGGCAAGAAGTCTGCACAAAACGCTGCAGCAAACCTTGCCTCTAAGGCAAAGTTTGAAAAAGCTTTCTTCTCATATGACAAGAATCTTATGGCTGCGATGGGCAAGGTTTGGTCAAATGATTACAACATCAAGGAAGTTAATGCCCAAACCAATCCATTACTTCTAGTCGGTAACGGTGCTTATCTCCTTAAATCTGCCGTTGCAAATGGCACCATTACCTTGGTAGAAAACCCAAGACACAAGACAAATCCATCTGGTCCAAAGACTAATGGCATCAAAAACATCCAATTCAGAATCATCGACAATGCAACAGCAGCAGCACAGGCTTTGCGAAACCAGGAGGTTGATATCTACGCTGGGCAACCAACTGCTGACTCAGTGGCATTGTTGAAGGCGATTCCAACCGCCAAGGTTGTGGGTGGAAGTAGCTCATTCTTCGAGCACATTGACCTTAGAATTGATAAGGCACTAGGTGCAACAGAGGAATACAAAGGCCCATTTGCTGGAGATAGTCAAAAGGCAAAGGATTTGCGAACAGCATTTCTTATGATGTATCCAAGAGATGAGATCGTTGAAAAGATCTTCAAGCCACTTAACCCGGGATCAATACGATTGGATTCACCATTAGTGTTTCCAAGCGAGCCAGGGTTTAAAGAGATTACCGCAGCTAGCGGAGTATCTAAATTTACCGAAGGTACACAATCAAGCCGGGAAGCTGCAGCACTTGCATTAGTGCGTAAGCACTCAGCAACTGATGTAAAGGTGAACCTTCTTTGGGGAAATCCAAGCAACACTCGCCGAACTGACATCATGAAATTGGTGGTTCCAGCCGGAAAGCGTGCTGGATTTGAAATCAACGCTCCTGGTGTACAGGGTTGGTCATCTAAGTTAGCCGACAGCGGTTGGGATGCTCAACATTTTGCATTTGGTAAGGGTGCTCTTGATCAAAAAGGTATGGCCTCTCTCTACTGCACAGTTTGTGACTCAAACTACCTTGGAAATTCAAATCCCAAGATTGATGCAGCAGAGAAGAAGCTTGGAGCTACTTTGTTAACTCCAAAGCAAAAATTGGAACAGTACATAATTATCGAAAAAGAACTAATGGGTAATTCTGTGACTCTTCCAATTGTTCAATTCCCAGAACTAGTTGGCGTAAATGGCAAACTACAAAATATAAAGCCAGGACCGCTAGCACCACAGATAGTTCACAACTACTGGGAGTGGAGATATACCAACTAAGACTTTAGGTCTTAAGAGGTAATTACTTAGTAATAAGTAGTCACAAGAGGTAACTTAAGTGGCGTTCAAAGAAATTTGAACGCCACTTATCATATTATTTGTCTTAATTACTAGAAGATTGAGATATAGATGCTTGCATATGTAGTCCGACGCCTAGGCGCTCTAGTAATGATTCTTTTTGGCTCTAGTTTTATTGTTTACAACTTAGCTGCCATTTCCTCAGATCCGCTAGAGGATCTTCGCACAAGTACTGCACCAAACCGCGAACAGTTAATCATCAATTTAACTCGAGAGCTACGTTTAGATTTGCCACCACCAGTTAGATACTTCATATGGCTTCGAGGAGTGTTAGGTGTCTTTGTTGGTAAAGTAGATTTTGGCCAAACTAGAGAGAACCAACCAGTAATTACAGAGATCGTTGGTGCGCTCCCAATCACAGTTAGATTGGTATTTGTAGCAACAATTGTGGCCATAATTTTAGGTATTGGATTGGGAATTACTTCAGCACTTCGTCAATACTCAAGATTTGATTACTCGATGACCTTCTTTGCCTTTCTGCTTTACTCCTTACCAATTTTTTGGGTGGCAGTCTTGTTAAAGCAATTTTTAGCGATTGATTTTAATGATTTTCTTGTATCAGCTCAGCTTTCAGTACCGGCAATAATTTTTGTGAGTATCGCAGTTGGATTTTTTTGGACAGCAATCTTTAGTGGGACGAAAAAAAGAGTATTACTTATATTTAGTGGGGTTTTTGTAGCAAATTCGGTGTTTTTGACCATCATCAGTGCAACCAAATGGTTTCTAAATCCAAGGCTCGGCCCTATTGTGATTTTGCTCGCCGCTATTGGTATTACCTTTGGAATTACCTATCTATCTGTGGGGTTGGAGAATAAATCAGCGGTCAAGAGCGCGTTGTTCTGTGCTGTGGTCGCATCAATCTTCTATTTCCCCGCCCAAATCTTGCTCAATTCAAGTCGGCCAAGGATTAGTTTGATACTGATGTTTATGGCTCTAATTGGAGTGGCTCTCCTAGGTTCAATGTTATTTTCTCGAATTGATCGAGGTCCGATCATTCGAACAAACATTATTTCGGTAGTAATAATTGGCTTATTAATAGTTGTAGACAAATTAATGCAGGCTTGGCAACCTTATATTCAAAGTGATGATATTAACTATCGGCCAATTTCCACTTTTGGTCAAAGCACAGCCTGGTTAATCGAGGTGCCTTTCTGGGTACGATTCCTCGATATTGTGCTACATATGATTTTGCCAACTATTGCACTGACCTTAATTTCATTTGCTGGATATATTAGATTCTCACGTGGAACCTTGCTAGAAGTTTTAAATCAGGATTACATAAGAACTGCTCGCGCCAAGGGCTTAACCGAGCGGACTGTAATTATGCGCCATGCATTTCGAAATACCATGATTCCAATTACCACAATTATGGTCACAGATATTGTCTCTATTGTGGGTGGTGCGATTATTACTGAGCAAGTTTTTGGATGGTATGGAATGGGAACCTTGTTTAATAAAGCAATTGTCTCCTTTGATTTGAACTTATTAATGGGCGTAATTTTGTTTTTATCAACACTAGCTATTTTGGCTAATTTGATAGCTGATCTTCTCTACTCAGTTCTTGATCCTCGTATCAGAGTAGGAGCTGGAAAATAATGGCGCGCAAATCAAATAAAGGTTTAAACACTGGCGAAGAAGTACTTGATGGTAATGAAAATGCAATTTTTAACAAGGAAACGGAAGGGTTAAGCCAGGGTCAGATTATTTTAAGGCGCTTTGTTCGCCACCGTGCCGCGATGGTGGCATTAGTCTTCTTCACCACATTGGTAGCAATTGTCTTCACCGCCCTTGACTGGCGGATTGGAGATCCACGCAACCCAAGATTTACTATCCCTGGTTGGTGGCGTTATGGTTTTGAAGATACACCTGAATTGTTATCAGAGGGCTGTCCAGAAGGAACCTTTGGTTGCCCCACTCTTGATTTTGTGCCATTGGTAGATGGTGATGGTGTTAAGTTAGGTCAGCATCCATTTGGCCAAGACAACATCGGCAGCGATTATCTTGCGCTGGTAATGCGCGGGGCACAGAGATCAATTTTAGTTATGTTTATTATTGGATTGATCGCAACTACAATTGGAACAATTGTTGGTGCGTTGGCAGGATTTTTCCGAGGCTGGACTGATGCGCTATTAATGCGTTTAGTCGACTTTCTGATCACAATTCCAGTGATTATTATCGGATCGGTTATTGGATTTCATTTTGGCAATAAGGGGGCTGCCTTTCTTGCCGTATTGCTGGGGCTCTTCTCATGGACTGGATTATCCCGTTTAGTAAGGGGTGAATTTTTATCACTTCGAGAGCGAGAGTTTGTTGATGCCGCACGTGTTGCTGGTGCTACAAATAGGCGCATTATCTTTAAGCATATTTTACCTAATGCAATTGGCGTAATTATCGTCTCAGTTACATTGTTGATGTCAGGTGCGATTCTGCTTGAGACAGCACTGAGCTTCTTAGGCTTTGGTGTTACCTCACCTGATGTTTCATTAGGACTTTTAATCTCAAATTACCAAGATGCCTTTACAACCAGACCTTGGTTATTTTGGTATCCAGGCTTATTTATTATTGCTATCGCACTTTGTGTTAACTTTATTGGTGATGGTTTAAGAGATGCCTTTGATCCTCGTCAAAGACGCAGACTTTCTAAAAAAGATAAAGAAAATGCCCGCGAGATGCAATCTCGAAGTGAGATGGCCTAATTATGAATAATCAAAAGCAGAGTACCTGTAACCAAAAGAATCAGATTAATCCAAAGGGCTTTTCGGTTAAATTGATACTTGTATTGAACAAGTTTCGCTTTATCAAGCCTTTGGAAAGCGACAATCTTTTGGTTAGCAATAGCCGAGGCAATTCCAGAGTGGGAGTTAGGGCTTTGACCAGCTTGAATGCTGCCAGTACTTTGAATGTTCAAACCGCGCAACTCACTTTGATGAATCGATCTGCTGTGATACCTGCCCGGGGCTGGGGCCGCAAAGGCGTAAATTTGTTTGGTACCAACACCTTCACCATGAGTCTTAATCGACATGGTGTAACGAGTGTCGATTTGCTCAACATCTTGCCAACCAATCAAGTGATGGGTAAAAGGATTTACGATTTCAACTCCTTCATCAAAGAAAACAACTTTAGGATGAATAAAGATTTGATAGCCAATCAAACAAACCAAAGCTCCCCAAATACTGGAAATTATCAACCCAAAGTTAAATCCGTAATCAATAATTTGCAGGTAGAGCATCGTGGCCACTATCCAAAAGGCCATCCCAGCGAAAATGTAACCACTCTTAGGGCGAAAAATTTGGGGATTATTCACCAGAGCATCTTCTCATGCAGATCAGAAAAGCAGGTAGCGTAAATGTCAGATCCAGTACTGCAAGTACGCAATTTCACTGTTGAGTTTTGGGTTGATGGCTCCTGGTATCCAGCTGCAGTAGATATGAACTTTGATGTTCAAGCAGGTAAAACTCTTGCCATTGTGGGTGAATCTGGATCAGGTAAATCCACCACCGCAATGGGAATCATGGATCTACTAGCCTCAAATGCGCGTATGAGTGGCAGCGTTAAGGTCAAGGGAAGTGAAATGATTGGGGTTGCAAAATCTCAACTTCGAAAGTTTCGTGGCCGCGAGGTAGCTTATATTTTCCAAGAGCCGATGACTGCATTAAATCCGGTTTACACAATTGGTTTTCAAATAGTTGAAACACTCCGAACTCACTTTGATATGGGGCCAAAGGCTGCTAAGGCTCGCGCAATTGAGTTAATCACCTTAGTTGAGATTCCAAACCCTGAGCTTTCATTTGATAAGTACCCTCATCAACTCTCCGGCGGTCAACGCCAGCGAGCGATGATTGCTCAATCATTGGCATGTGATCCTGCACTTTTAATTGCAGATGAACCAACAACAGCACTTGATGTAACAGTGCAGGCTGAAGTTCTTGATTTAATGCGCGGACTTCGCACCAAGTTAAACTCTGCAATTTTGCTTATCACCCACGATATGGGTGTGGTAGCCGATATGGCTGATGAGATTTTAGTTATGAAGGATGGTTTAACGGTTGAGCATGGCTCCTCCGATCAGATCTTTAATAAGCCAACCCATCCATATACACAATCACTGCTCAAATCAGTTCCAAAATTAGGCACGGTAAAGCAGCGCTCAGCTATTGATAATAAGAAGCAGCCGGTAATCAGATTAACTGATGTAACTATTGCCTACCCAAAGCGGGGAAGAATTCCAGAGTTTGTCGCAGTGAAAAATTTTAATTTGGAAATATATCCAGGTGAGATTGTGGGCTTAGTAGGTGAATCAGGCTCTGGTAAAACTACGGTAGGAAGAGCTGCAATCGGCTTGCTCCCAATTAAATCTGGAAAGCTTGAGATTGTTGGAAAAGATATCTCTAAGGCGACTCAAAAGGAGTTGTTCCCAATCCGCCGTCATACTGGAATCGTCTTCCAAGACCCAGCCTCCTCCCTTAACCCACGTCTGCCAATTGGTGAATCAATTGGTGAGCCAATTTTTCTGGCCGGACTGGCAAAGGGTGCTGAGTTAAACCACCGGGTTGAGGAGCTGCTGCAACAGGTTGAACTTCCAAGATCCTATCGAAATCGTTTTCCTCATGAGCTCTCAGGTGGACAACGTCAACGGGTTGGAATTGCAAGAGCGCTAGCGCTAACTCCTGACCTACTTATTGCAGATGAGCCAACATCAGCACTTGATGTTTCAGTTCAAGCAAGATTCTTAGATCTACTTCTAGAGTTACAAGATAAGTTGAAGTTTGCCTGCTTGTTTATTAGCCATGATTTAGCTGTCGTTGACATACTTGCTCACCGAATTGCAGTTATGCAAGAGGGAAGATTAGTTGAAGAGGGTGATCGAGATAGTATTTTAAAGAATGCTAAAAATGATTACACCCGTAGATTAATTGCTGCCGTTCCGGTGCCAGATCCAGCAGAGCAAAAGAAGCGTCGTGAGGCAAGGCTGGCCGCTAAGTGATCACCAATGTAGATGCAGAGTTTTTAGCACTACCACTTGATAATTGCTCTGATGCAGCCATTTCAGCAGCTAAAGCTGCAGGTGCCCTGCATGTTGATGTTCGGATTGAGCGAACTAGAAGTGGCTACCTTTCCCTTCGAGATGCCAAGCCTGAGACTCAAACAGATGAGACAAACTTTGGCATTGGTGTTCGAGTAATTGTAAATGGCGCGTGGGGATTTGCATCTGCCCCGGGTGTAAATATTGAGCTAGCCAAAAAATTAGCTATTACTGCAGTTGAGATGGCTAAGACCTCAAAGCCATTATCAACTGATTTTGTCTCATTAGCGCCAGAGCCTTCCTACCCAAATCAAAAATGGGTATCTGCTTATGAGATTGATCCATTTACAGTATCTGATAGTGAAAAAAAGGATCGCCTAGCCTCATTAAGCAATAAATTACTAAGTAGCTCCTCAGTTAATCACACCAGCGCACACACTCATTTTGTTAAGGAACAAAAGTACTACGCAGATATTTACGGCACATCAACCACCCAACAACGAGTAAGAGTTCAAACTCAAATTGAAGCGATCTCAATTGGCGCCCACGGCTTTGAGTCAATGCGAACTCTGGCCCAACCAGCCGGATATGGCTGGGAGTGGATGGGTAACTCAATCTGGAATTGGGATGCTGAGATTGATCAGCTGCCAACATTGTTAGCAGAAAAGGTTGCCGCGCCATCTGTTGAGCCAGGAAAGTATGATTTATTAATCCATCCATCAAATCTTTGGTTAACCATTCATGAATCTATTGGACATGCAACTGAGTTAGACCGGGCAATTGGTTATGAGGCTAATTACGCTGGAACCTCTTTTGCTACGCCAGATAAATTAGGAAAGCTTAAGTATGGCTCTGAATTAATGAATGTAACTGGGGATCGATTAACTGAACATGGTTTGAGCACAGTTGGTTTTGATGATGAGGGAGTAGCTGCGCAAAAGTGGCAGATCGTAAAGGATGGAGTTTTAGTTGGCTATCAAACCGATAGAAGAATCTCTGCGGTAGTAAACCAGGAGCGCAGTAATGGTTGTGCATATGCTGATTCACCAGGACATGTGCCAATCCAACGTATGCCAAATGTTTCCTTGCAGCCAAATCCAAATGGACCAACCTTAGAAAAACTAATTGAATCAGTAGATGATGGTATTTATATTTTGGGTGATAAATCCTGGTCAATTGATATGCAGCGATATAACTTCCAATTTACTGGACAGCAATTTCATAGAATTAAAAATGGCAAGTTAGTAGGACAATTAAAGGATGTTGCCTATCAGGCAACTACCACTGATTTTTGTGGTGCAATGAAGGCTGTTGGTGGGCCTTCAACCTATGTATTAGGTGGTGCCTTTAACTGCGGAAAGGCTCAACCAGGACAGGTAGCAGCGGTAAGTCATGGTTGCCCAGCGGCAGTATTTAGCAAGATCAATATCCTTAACACAGTTGCTGAGGTTGGAAAATGATTACAGCCCAGGATCTAGTTGAAAAGATTTTAGCTCGTGCCTCACTTGATGAGTGCATTGTGATCGTTACCGATCGCACCCAAGCAAATCTAAGGTGGGCTAGCAGCACATTAACTACCAATGGTGTTTTACAACAGCGAAGTGTGACTGTTATTGCATTTATCAACATTGGTAACTCAATGGCTTCAGGGGCTGTTACCCGAACAAATGTTGAGGAAAGTGATATCGAATCACTATTACAACAAGCAACCGCTGCCGCTAACGCAGCAGGAGCTGCTGAAGATTATGCACCGATTGCAAAGGATTTATCCCTAGGTAATTGGCAAGCACCACATCAGCCAACCGGACCTGAGGTATTTAAAAAGTTTGCCCCAGATTTAGGTCAGATGATGAGTAAATCTGTAACAGATGCAATTGAGTTATTTGGATTTGCTGAGCACACCCATGAAACTATTTGGGTTGGCTCAAAAGGTGGATTGAGATTACGAAGTGATAAGCCAATAGGTCGAGTTGAGATGACCGCTAAATCTCATGGCAGATCCCGCTCAACCTGGTTTGGCGTTGAAACCCATGATTTCTCTGATGTATCGGTAGCAAATATTGATAAGGATGTCAGACAACGCCTTGATTGGCAGGAGCGCAAGGTTGAATTACCAGCCGGCCGTTATGACACAGTATTTCCATCTGGATCAGTAGCCGATCTTTATGTTTACATGATGTGGATGGCAGGAGCCAGGGCGGCATTTGAAGGACAAAGCGTATTTTCTAAAAAAGGTGGTGGCACAAGAGTTGGTGAGAAATTATCAAATGTTGGCTTGCAACTATTTAGCGATCCAAACCATCTTCAATTAAAGGGATCTGAGTTTGTTCACGCAGGAGCAAGCACACCATTTACCTCAGTCTTTGATAATGGCCAACTACAAAAACGTTGTGACTGGATTAAAGATGGCATGCTGCAATCACTGCTGCAAACTCGCGCCAGTGCCAGTTTGACCTCACTTGCCTACACACCATTAGGTGATAACTTAATAATGAGTGTTGATGGTGGTACTGGTTCAACCATGGATTTAGTTAAGAAGGTTGATCATGGATTATTGGTAACTACTCTTTGGTATATCAGAATGGTTGATCCAAATACCTTACTACTTACTGGGTTAACTAGAGATGGTGTCTACTATGTTAAAAATGGTGAGGTGCAGGGAGTTACTAACAATTTCCGCTGGAATGATTCACCAGTAAGTGCGCTTTCAAGAATAAAAGCAGCTGGTGCCACAGAGTGGACCCAACCAAGAGAGTGGGCGGGGGATATGAGCAGTATGGCAATACCTGCGCTAGTAATTAAGGATTTTAATATGTCTACCGTTAGCCCAGGTAGCTAATTAATTAAAGCTTTGCTCAACTTCAGGTAAGGTGATTATTACTTAACTGAGGCTTTGTAGATTGTCGCAATTGCTTCATCTAACTTAGCGTCAAACTCAGCCTCACTTTGTTTTGCAGATAGACCTTCAGTCAAGGCACGTGAGAAGCTGGCAATTAACTTAGGATTTTTAGCCAAAACCTCATTTGCATGCTCTCTGCTATACCCACCTGAGAGTGCCACAACTCTGACCACTCGTGGATGATCGGCTAACTGAGAGTAAAGTCCAGCTTTTTCTGGCAAGGTCAACTTAAGCATTACATCCTGCGTTGGAGTTAATTTATCCAATTGTTTAGTAAGGGCTGCAAGTAGTAACTCCTCAGCTGCTGCCTTATCAGGACATTTGATATCAACCTCAGGCTCAATTATTGGCACCAATCCCTTTGCACAAATTTGTTTGCCGATCTCAAACTGTTGATCAACCACAGCAGTAACCCCTGCTGGATTTGCCTGCTTAATTACTGATCTCATTTTGGTGCCAAAGACACCATGAGAAAGTGCACTTGTTAATCTCTTATCTAACTCAGGAATTGGCTTCATAACTTGAGCGCCATCTTTTTCATCAGCTAAACCATTATCTACCTTAAGAAATGGCACTACCTTCTTCTTCTGCCACAAATACTCAGCACTTCCCATCCCGTCAATCATGCGATCCATAGTCATTTCAAACAAGATCACACCAATTACCCGCTCAGATGTGAAGGCGGGTGATTTAATGATTCGTGTACGCATTTGATGAACTAAATCAAACATTGCTTCATCACTTGAGTAGGCGTTAGCTTCAATTCCATACAGTGAAAGAGCTTTTGGGGTGGAGCCACCACTTTGATCAAGGGCTGCAATAAAGCCTTTGCCACTTTTCATCTGAGCTAATTGTGCTGAATCCATTTTCTTTAATCCTAACTCTTAATTGACAGTTTTTGATATTGACTACTGTGTCAGGGCGTAAGAATAACACTTACACCGTGTGTGATTTTGCTATGACAAGCCCACCCTTTAGCCTTAAACAATGGGCAAGATAAAAAGCTTTGCACCGATCATATTTGTACTGCTGTGGAGCACTGGTTTTATTGGCGCCAAATACATCCTTCCCTACGCCGAACCCTTTGTTTTCTTAACTATTAGATACCTATTTGCTACCTTAATTTTGGTGGCGATCGCAAAAGCGATTGGTGAATCACTTCGAATAAGTTGGCCACAAATAAAGCAATCAATCTTGGTCAGTGTTTTCTTACATGTTATCTATATCGGCGGTGTTTTCTATGCGATATTTATAGATATTCCAGCAGGTATTACCGCTGTAATTGTGAGCTTGCAACCAATCCTTGTCTCAGCCATTGCCATTCCATTATTAAATGAGAGATTAAGTTACAAACAGATCTTTGGACTTCTTCTTGGATTTATAGGTGTTACTTTCTTACTTATTCCAAAGTTATTTGAAGGAGATCTCTCCATTGGTTTTTCAGCTGCCGGAATTACAGCCTGTGTTTTAGCCTTGCTTGGCACAACAGCTGGATATCTGATTCAGAAGAAGGGTGGCTCTGAAATTCCATTTTTAGCTGGCACTGCTGTGCAATTTGCTGCTGCCACAATCATTTTTGCTATCGCATCTATTATTTTTGAACCATTAAAGGTTGATATAACTTTGGAATTTATCCTAGCCCTGGCCTGGATTGTGATTGCACTTTCAATTGGGTCAATATTTCTTCTCTACTACCTACTGCGCAAAGGAAGTGCCTCATCAGTTTCAAGTTTGTATTACCTAGTTCCGCCTTTGACTGCACTTCAAGCTTATTTATTTTTTGGGGAGCGGATTAACTCAATTGGCTTAATTGGTATGGCACTTGCTACATTAGGCACTCTAATAGTTACAAAAGAGGGCAAGAGTAGCCACTAATAATGGTTAAGTTACTGATTTAAAAATATCTTGTACTGCACCCGGTTGGTGATTGCAACCTTGTCATAAAGTTTTCTAGCAGTTTCATTATCAGGTGCGGTAGTCCAATAAAGACGTTTTGAACCCTTATCAATTGCAATCTCCTCCACCGCTTTGATTAATGCTCTGCCAACTCCACCACCTCTTACCTTTGGATCCACATACAAATCCTCTAAGTAGCAAAAATCCTCAACCTCCCAGGTTGATGGACGAAAAATGTAATGAGTAAATCCAACAACTTGACCATCTTTTTCCGCCAATAAACCGGTGATATTAAAATCAGAGTTGATGCGCTTCCAAGTTAATTCATACTGCTCATCAGATAATTTAGATTCATAAAAA